>Ga0255338_1000778_pt1 | contig 80458 bp, 75 predicted proteins | sample MeOH1_35cm_T4_19_FD_203715 | JGI IMG/M metagenome (GOLD analysis project Ga0255338, IMG submission 203715) | Sandy soil microbial communities from University of British Columbia, Vancouver, Canada - MeOH1_35cm_T4_195 | ecosystem: Engineered > Artificial ecosystem > Sand microcosm > Unclassified ... | reverse complement strand
CCCGGCGACAACGTGTCGATCACGGTGAAGCTGATCAACCCGATCGCGATGGAAGAGGGCCTGCGCTTCGCCATCCGCGAAGGCGGCCGCACGGTCGGCTCGGGTGTGGTGGCGAAGATCATCGACTAAGGATTGCACAGGGGTATAGCTCAATTGGCAGAGCGTCGGTCTCCAAAACCGAAGGTTGTAGGTTCGATTCCTACTGCCCCTGCCACCTGAAGGTGGTCCCTGACAAAGCCCGTCATACCCTGACGGGCTTCGGCGTCTGAAGAAGGCGCAATGAATTGATGCCGCAAGGCTGCTGGAATACTTGCCCAAGATGGCCACTTCTCAAATCGAAACCGTAAGCACGAATGCCGATAAGGCCAAGTTGGCTGTCGCTGTCGTTCTGGCGGTGGGTGCCATCGTTGCGTTCTATCTGCTCGCTCGCCAAGGTGCGATTGCGCAGTGGGGTGCGTTGCTGGTCGGGCTTGCTGCCGCAGTTGCTGCGTTCGCGAGTTCGGAGGGTGGGCGGCGGCTGTGGGGCTTTGGTCGTGATTCGTGGCGCGAAGTGAAGAAGGTGGTCTGGCCGTCGCGCAAAGAGGCGATCCAGATGACGGGTTACGTGTTCGCCTTCGTGGCGATCATGTCCATCTTCCTTTGGCTCACCGACAAGACGCTCGAATGGGTGTTTTTCGACCTCATCTTGGGCTGGAGAAAATGATGACTGACGACGCTGTTGAAGCCGCCTCGGAAGGCGCCGCTGTGCTGGCCCCCGCCGCCAATCCCGACTTTCGTTGGTATGTAGTGCACGCATATTCCGGCATGGAAAAGGCCGTGGAGCGCAATATCACGGAGCGCATTGCACGCGCCGGCATGCAAGACAAGTTTGGCCGGATCCTTGTGCCGACCGAAGAGGTTGTCGAGATCAAGAATGGTCAGAAGCGCACGACCGAGCGTCGCTTCTTTCCCGGCTATGTGCTGGTCGAGATGATCATGGATGACGAAAGCTGGCACTTGGTGAAGCACACCAACAAGGTCACCGGCTTCGTGGGCGGCGCCAAGAATCGCCCGGCTCCCATCTCCCAGAAGGAGGTCGAGGATATCGTCAGCCAGATGCAGCAGGGCACCGAGAAGCCGCGTCACAAGGTCGAGTTCGTCGTTGGCGAGTTCGTGCGTGTCAAGGAAGGTCCTTTCACCGACTTCAACGGCACTGTTGAGGAAGTCAACTACGAGAAGAGCAAGCTGCGCGTCTCGGTGATGATCTTCGGTCGAGCGACGCCGGTCGAGCTTGAATTCAGCCAGGTCGAAAAGACCTGATGTTTATCTGGTCCTGCGTTTCCCGACTCGGCGCAGGACTCTCACTGAGAGTCGTTAACCCCCGGGGAGCCGAGGCGTCGTTGCCGAGGCGCTAGTACCCGCAAGGAGTAGCAAAGCATGGCGAAGAAAATCGTCGGCTTCATCAAGCTGCAAGTGCCAGCTGGTAAAGCCAATCCGTCGCCGCCGATCGGTCCTGCATTGGGCCAGCGCGGTTTGAACATCATGGAATTCTGCAAGGCATTCAATGCGCAGACCCAGGGCGTTGAGCCTGGTCTGCCGCTGCCGGTGGTCATCACCGCGTTTGCCGACAAGAGCTTCACCTTCATCATCAAGACGCCGCCGGCGGTCACGCTGATCAAGAAGGCCATCAAGCTCGACAAGGGTTCCGCACGTCCGCACACCGACAAGGTTGGCAAGATTACCCGCGCACAGCTCGAGGAAATTGCCAAGGCCAAGATGAAGGATCTGACTGCGGCTGATCTGGATGCGGCCGTTCGTACCATCGCCGGCTCCGCCCGTTCGATGGGCGTGAATGTGGAGGGCGTGTAAATGGCCAAGTTGACCAAGAAGCAGAAGGCGGTCGCCGGAAAGGTCGACAGCACCAAGCTGTATGCGCTGGCTGACGCCATCGGCATCGTGAAGGAAGCTGCCACGGCGAAGTTCGACGAGTCGATCGATGTCGCGGTGCAACTGGGCATCGATGCGAAGAAGTCCGACCAAGTCGTGCGCGGCGCTGTCGTGATGCCTAACGGCACAGGCAAGACCAAGCGGGTTGCGGTATTCGCCCAAGGCGCGAAGGCGGAAGAAGCCAAGGCTGCAGGCGCCGACATCGTCGGCATGGAAGATCTGGCTGCGCAAGTCAAGGCAGGCGAAATGCCGTTCGACGTTGTCATCGCCGCGCCCGATGCCATGCGGGTGGTCGGGACGCTGGGCCAGATTCTCGGCCCGCGTGGTCTCATGCCGAATCCCAAGGTCGGTACGGTGACGCCCGATGTCGCGACGGCCGTCAAGAACGCCAAGGCTGGCCAGGTTCAGTTCCGTGTGGACAAGGCAGGGATCGTTCACGGCACGATCGGTCGTCGTTCGTTCGACACCGACAAGCTGCAAGGCAATCTGGCGGCTCTGATCGATGCATTGGTCAAGGCCAAGCCGGCCTCGAGCAAGGGTGTGTACCTGCGCAAGGTGGCCGTGTCGTCGACGATGGGTGTGGGTGTCCGCGTGGACACGCAGACCATCGCTACGCAGGGCTGAAATGAAGTATTTGCCCTGCGGCCGCGTCTTGCGGCGGCGGGGTGAAGTGGTGGGTCGGGGTGACGTCCTTCGTTGTCCCGGGCCATCCAAGACCGCTGGTGGACAGGACGGCCTGTACTTAATCGTTGCACCCTTGGCGCAACGGCCAGCGCAGATGGCGATCCCGCTGCAAGGGAATTTCTTTCCTAAACAGTTGGTCGCTGCATGAAGCGCGTCCCGACGCTCCGGCGAGGGGACGCATTGAAAAGGAGTAGACCTTGAGTCTGAATCGCAGTGAGAAAGAAGCGGTCATCAGTGATGTGACCAGCCTCGCCGCAAAAGCTCAAACGCTCGTGATGGCGGAATACCGTGGCATCACGGTCGCCGACATGACTCGCCTGCGCAACGATGCGCGCAGCAAGGCCGTGACCCTGAGTGTTCTCAAGAACACCCTGGCTCGCCGTGCTGTCGCCGGTAGCGCATTCGAAGTCGTGTCCGACCAGATGACCGGTCCGCTGATCTATGGCTTCTCTGAAGATGCCGTGGCTGCCGCGAAGGTGGTGGCCGATTTCGCGAAGACCAACGACAAGCTGGTGATTCGCGGTGGCGCCTTCGGTGGCAAGGCCCTGGATGTCGAAGGCGTGAAGCAGCTTGCCAGCATCCCTTCGAAGGAAGTGCTGCTGGCCCAGTTGCTGGGCTTGATGCAATCCCCGATCTCGCGCACGGCCCGTGTTCTGGCTGCGCTCGCCGAGAAGCGTGGCGGAGGCGAAGCACCGGCCGAAGCACAAGCGGCCTGAGGCTTGCGTTTGAAAATTTCATCCCAATTGTTAGGAAATCAAAATGGCATTCGATAAAGACGCATTTCTGACCGCGCTCGACAGCATGACGGTCCTGGAACTCAACGACCTGGTGAAAGCCATCGAAGAGAAGTTCGGTGTGAGCGCCGCCGCAATGGCCGCGCCGGCCGCAGGTGGTGGCGCCGCCGCTCCGGCCGCCGAAGAAAAGACCGAGTTCAACGTGATGCTGCTCGATGCAGGCGCGAACAAGGTGTCGGCGATCAAGGCCGTGCGCGAAATCACGGGCCTGGGCCTCAAGGAAGCCAAGGACCTGGTGGAAGCCGCTCCCAAGGCCGTCAAGGAAGGCCTGTCGAAGGCAGATGCAGAAGCAGCGAAGAAGAAGCTGGAAGATGCTGGCGCCAAGGTGGAACTGAAGTAATTCGGTTCTTCCGGAGGGCTGGAGCGTGCCGCAAGGCCCTCCAGCCTTTGCCGCTTTCAGGGCGTGCTCGTGTCGGAGGATGCAGCCTCTGTCAAAGTCTCCGAAAACGACCGGAAAGAAGACTCGAAGCGTCTTTTTTCCAGTGTTTTCTGACCCCGACTGCAGAAGACCCCTTGGTTCGGGCGATGTGCAATGCATCGCCGTCCGCCAACGGCTGGTAGTGGCCAGCCGCCAAGCAGCGATGCGCAAGCGCCGCTGACAAGTCGCTGAAGATCTCAAGCTCCGGAGCTCTCATGGCCCAATCGTCCACGTACAGTTATACCGAACGCAAGCGTATCCGAAAGAACTTCGGCAATCGCGACAGCGTCGTCGAAATTCCCTACCTGCTGCAGATGCAGAAAGACGCGTACACGGCGTTCCTGCAAGCGGGTGTCCCGCCGCAGAAACGCACGATCGAAGGCCTGCAGGCAGCGTTCCACGCCGCCTTCCCGATTGTTTCGCACAACGGTTTCGTGGAGATGAAGTTTCTCGAGTACAACCTCGCGAAGCCCGCTTTCGATGTGCGTGAATGCCAGACCCGTGGGTTGACTTTCGCCTCGGCCGTGCGTGCCAAGGTCCAATTGATCATCTACGACCGCGAGTCCTCGACTTCTCAATCGAAGGTCGTCAAGGAAGTGAAGGAGCAGGAGGTCTACATGGGCGAAGTGCCGCTCATGACGGACAAGGGCTCCTTCATCATCAACGGCACCGAGCGCGTGATCGTCTCGCAGCTCCATCGTTCGCCGGGTGTGTTCTTCGAACACGACAAGGGCAAGACCCACAGCTCGGGCAAGCTGCTGTTCTCCGCTCGTGTCATTCCCTACCGCGGCTCGTGGCTGGACTTCGAGTTCGACCCGAAGGACATGCTGTACTTCCGCGTTGACCGCCGCCGGAAGATGCCGGTCACGATCCTGCTGAAGGCCATCGGACTCAACCCGGAGTCGATCCTCGCCAATTTCTTCGTCAACGACAACTTCCGCCTCATGGACAGCGGCGCGCAGATGGAGTTCGTCTCCGAGCGCCTGCGCGGCGAAGTCGCACGTTTCGACATCACCGACAAGGCGGGCAACGTCGTGGTGGCCAAGGACAAGCGCGTCACCGCACGCCATACGCGCGAACTGGAGCAGTCGGGCACCACGCATATCAGCGTCCCCGAGGATTTCCTGATCGGTCGCGTCGTCGCCCGCAACATCATCGACCCCGACTCGGGCGAGATCCTGGCCAAGGCCAATGACGAGCTGACCGAAGCGTTGCTCAAGAAGCTGCGCGCCGCAGGCGTTCAAGAGCTTCAGGCGATCTATACGAACGAACTCGACCAGGGTGCCTACATCTCGCAGACCCTGCGCATCGACGAAACCGCCGACGAGTTCGCTGCGCGTGTCGCCATCTACCGCATGATGCGCCCCGGCGAGCCGCCGACGGAAGACGCGGTGCAGGCCCTGTTTCAGCGTCTGTTCTACAACCCGGACACGTACGACCTGTCGCGCGTCGGCCGCATGAAGTTCAACGCGAAGGTCGGCCGTGACGAGTCCACCGGCCCGATGGTGCTGACCAACGAGGACATCCTGGCCGTGGTCAAGATCCTGGTGGATCTGCGCAATGGCCGCGGGGAGGTCGACGACATCGACCACCTGGGCAATCGCCGCGTGCGTTGCGTCGGCGAACTCGCCGAGAACCAGTACCGCACCGGCCTCGCCCGCATCGAGAAGGCCGTCAAGGAACGCCTGGGGCAGGCCGAGCAAGAGCCGCTCATGCCGCACGACCTGATCAACAGCAAGCCGATCTCGGCCGCGTTGAAGGAGTTCTTCGGTGCGTCGCAGCTGTCGCAGTTCATGGACCAGACGAACCCGCTGTCCGAGATCACGCACAAGCGTCGCGTCTCGGCCCTCGGCCCGGGCGGTCTGACGCGCGAACGCGCGGGCTTCGAAGTGCGTGACGTGCACGTCACGCACTACGGCCGCGTGTGCCCGATCGAAACGCCTGAAGGTCCGAACATCGGTCTGATCAACTCGCTGGCGCTCTATGCCCGCCTCAACGAATATGGCTTCATCGAGACGCCGTATCGCCGGGTGGTGGACGGCAAGGTGACGAACGAGATCGACTACCTCTCGGCCATCGAGGAAGGCAAGTACGTGATCGCCCAGGCGAATGCCGCGCTCGACAAGGACGGCAAGCTGACCGGCGACCTGGTCTCCGCGCGCGAGACCGGCGAATCGATTCTCGTGAGTGCCGAACGCGTGCAGTACATGGACGTGTCGCCGGCGCAGATCGTGTCCGTGGCCGCCTCCCTCGTGCCCTTCCTTGAGCACGATGATGCGAACCGCGCGCTCATGGGCGCCAACATGCAGCGTCAGGCAGTGCCGGTGCTGCGTCCGGAAAAGGCTTTCGTCGGCACCGGCATCGAGCGCGTGTCGGCGGTCGATTCGGGCACCGTCGTCACCGCGACCCGCGGCGGCATCGTCGACTATGTCGACGCGACCCGCATCGTGGTGCGCGTCAACGATGCCGAGGCAGTCGCCGGCGAAGTCGGCGTGGACATCTACAACCTGATCAAGTACCAGCGCTCCAACCAGAACACCAACATCCACCAGCGTCCGATCGTCAAGCGCGGCGACAAGATCGCCAAGGGCGATGTGGTGGCCGACGGCGCCTCGACCGACCTCGGCGAGCTGGCACTGGGCCAGAACATGCTGGTCGCGTTCATGCCCTGGAACGGCTACAACTTCGAAGACTCGATCCTGATCAGCGAGCGCGTCGTCGCCGAAGACCGCTACACCTCGATCCACATCGAGGAACTGGTGGTGATGGCACGCGACACGAAGCTCGGCGCCGAGGAAATCACGCGCGACATCCCGAACCTGGCCGAGCAGCAGCTCAACCGCCTGGACGAGTCCGGCATCATCTACGTCGGCGCCGAAGTGCAGCCCGGCGACACGCTGGTGGGCAAGGTCACGCCGAAGGGCGAAACCACTCTGACGCCGGAAGAAAAACTGTTGCGCGCGATCTTCGGCGAGAAAGCTTCCGACGTGAAGGACACCTCGCTGCGCGTCGACCAAGGCTCCCAGGGTACCGTGATCGACGTGCAGGTGTTCACGCGCGAAGGCATCACGCGCGACAAGCGGGCCCAGCAGATCATCGACGACGAGCTCAAGCGCTTCCGGCTGGACCTGAACGACCAGCTTCGCATCGTCGAAGCCGATGCTTTCGACCGTATCGAGAAGCTGTTGATCGGGCGGGTCGCCAATGGTGGGCCGAACAGGCTCGCCAAGGGCACCAAGCTCGACAAGGCCTACCTGTCGTCGATCGAGAAGTTCCACTGGTTCGACATCCGGCCTGCCGAGGACGAAATCGCGGCGCAGCTCGAGTCGATCAAGAACTCGCTCGAACAGACCCGCCACAGCTTCGACCTCGCCTTCGAGGAAAAGCGCAAGAAGCTCACGCAGGGCGACGAACTGCCCGCGGGTGTGCTCAAGATGGTCAAGGTGTACCTGGCCGTCAAGCGCCGCCTGCAACCCGGCGACAAGATGGCAGGCCGCCACGGCAACAAGGGTGTGGTGTCCAAGATCGTTCCGGTCGAGGACATGCCGCACATGGCCGACGGCACGCCATGCGACATCTGCCTGAACCCGCTGGGCGTGCCTTCGCGGATGAACGTCGGTCAGGTGCTGGAAGTGCATCTGGGCTGGGCCAGCAAGGGCATCGGCCAGCGCATTGGCGACATGCTGCAGGCTGAATCCAAGATGGCCGAGCTGCGCAAGTTCATGGATCAGCTCTACAACGGCTCCGGCCGCAAGGAAGACATCGACCAGCTCAGCGACGCGGAAGTGCTCGAGATGGCCGCCAACCTGTCGGCCGGTCTGCCCTTCGCGACGCCGGTGTTCGATGGCGCTTCCGAAGAGGAAATCCGCGCCATGCTGAAGCTGGCCTTCCCGGACGAGATCGCCAAGGCCAAGGGCTTGACCGAGTCGCGCACCCAGGCCTACCTGTTCGACGGCCGCACCGGCGACCAGTTCGAGCGGCCGGTCACGGTGGGCTACATGCACGTGCTCAAGCTGCACCACTTGGTGGACGACAAGATGCACGCGCGTTCCACCGGCCCCTACAGCCTGGTCACGCAGCAGCCGCTGGGCGGCAAGGCGCAGTTCGGCGGCCAGCGTTTCGGGGAAATGGAAGTGTGGGCGCTGGAGGCCTATGGCGCCGCCTACGTCCTGCAGGAAATGCTGACCGTGAAGTCCGACGACGTGCAAGGCCGTACCAAGGTGTACGAAAGCATCGTCAAGGGCGAGCACTCGATCGAGGCCGGCATGCCGGAGTCCTTCAACGTGCTGGTCAAGGAAATCCGTTCGCTGGGTCTCGACATCGAGCTCGAGCGTTCCTAAGCAAGAAAAGGGAAAGAGTCTTATGAAATCGCTACTCGACCTGTTCAAGCAATTCACGCCGGACGAGCATTTCGATGCCATCCGCATCGGCATGGCCTCGCCGGAGAAGATCCGCTCGTGGTCCTTCGGCGAAGTGAAGAAGCCGGAAACCATCAACTACCGGACCTTCAAGCCCGAGCGCGACGGCCTCTTCTGCGCGAAGATCTTCGGCCCGATCAAGGACTACGAGTGCCTGTGCGGCAAGTACAAGCGACTGAAGCACCGCGGCGTGATCTGCGAGAAGTGCGGCGTCGAAGTCACGCAGACCAAGGTGCGCCGCGAGCGCATGGGCCACATCGACCTGGCGGCGCCCTGCGCGCACATCTGGTTCCTGAAGTCGCTGCCGTCGCGTCTGGGCCTGGTGCTCGACATGACGCTGCGCGACATCGAGCGCGTGCTGTACTTCGAAGCCTACGTGATCACCGATCCGGGCATGACCCCGCTGAAGAAGTTCGGCATCATGTCCGAGGACGACTACGACGCGAAGCGCAAGGAATACGGTGACGAGTTCATCGCCAAGATGGGCGCCGAAGGCATCAAGGACCTGCTCGAAGGCATCGACCTCGACAGCGAGATCGAAAAGCTGCGCGGCGACCTGACGGGCTCCGAAGTCAAGGTCAAGAAGAATTCCAAGCGCCTCAAGGTGCTCGAAGCCTTCCGCAAGTCGGGCATCAAGCCCAACTGGATGGTGCTCGAGGTGCTGCCGGTGCTGCCGCCGGATCTGCGTCCGCTGGTGCCGCTGGACGGCGGCCGCTTCGCGACCTCCGACCTGAACGACCTCTATCGTCGCGTCATCAACCGCAACAGCCGCCTGCGCCGCCTGCTCGAGCTCAAGGCGCCGGAAATCATCGCGCGCAATGAGAAGCGCATGCTCCAGGAAGCCGTCGACTCGCTCCTGGACAACGGCCGTCGCGGCAAGGCCATGACGGGTGCGAACAAGCGCGCGCTCAAGTCGCTGGCCGACATGATCAAGGGCAAGAGCGGTCGTTTCCGCCAGAACCTGCTGGGCAAGCGCGTCGACTACTCCGGCCGTTCGGTCATCGTGGTGGGACCGACGCTCAAGCTGCACCAGTGCGGCCTGCCGAAGCTGATGGCGCTCGAGCTGTTCAAGCCCTTCATCTTCTCGCGCCTCGAAGCCATGGGCATCGCGACCACGATCAAGGCCGCGAAGAAGGAAGTCGAATCCGGCACGCCGGTGGTCTGGGACATCCTCGAAGAGGTGATCAAGGAGCACCCGGTGATGCTGAACCGCGCACCGACGCTGCACCGCCTGGGCATTCAGGCCTTCGAGCCGATCCTGATCGAAGGCAAGGCGATCCAGCTGCATCCGCTGGTCTGCGCCGCCTTCAACGCCGACTTCGACGGCGACCAGATGGCCGTGCACGTCCCGCTGTCGGTGGAAGCGCAGATGGAAGCCCGCACCCTGATGCTGGCGTCCAACAACGTGCTGTTCCCGGCCAACGGCGAACCGTCGATCGTGCCTTCGCAGGACGTGGTGCTGGGCCTCTACTACACGACGCGCGAGCGCATCAACGGCAAGGGCGAGGGCCTGATGTTCTCCGACATCGGTGAAGTCCAGCGCGCGCTCGACGCCGGTGTGGTCGAACTCACCGCCAAGGTCAGCGTCCGCATCACCGAGTATTCGAAGGACAAGGAAACGGGCGAATTCACGCCCAAGACTGAGCTCGTCGACACGACCGTCGGTCGCGCGCTGCTGTCCGAGATCCTGCCCAAGGGCCTGGCCTTCTCGAACATCAACAAGGCATTGAAGAAGAAGGAGATCTCCAAGCTCATCAATGCCTCGTTCCGCAAGTGCGGCCTGAAGGAGACCGTGGTCTTCGCCGACAAGCTGCTTCAGAACGGCTTCCGTCTCGCGACCAAGGCCGGCATTTCCATCGCGATCGACGACATGCTGGTGCCGGCCGAGAAGCACGGCATCATCGATCGTTCCGCCAAGGAAGTGAAGGAGATCGAGCAGCAGTACGTCTCGGGTCTGGTGACCTCCGGCGAGCGCTACAACAAGGTGGTCGACATCTGGGGCAAGGCCGGCGACGAAGTGTCCAAGGTCATGATGGCCAAGCTCTCGAAAGAGAAGGTCCTCGACCGCAACGGCAAGGAAGTGGAGCAGGAGTCCTTCAACTCCATCTACATGATGGCCGACTCGGGCGCCCGCGGTTCCGCCGCGCAGATCCGGCAGGTGGCCGGCATGCGGGGCCTGATGGCCAAGCCGGACGGCTCGATCATCGAGACGCCGATCACGGCGAACTTCCGCGAAGGCCTGAACGTGCTGGAGTACTTCATCTCCACCCACGGTGCACGGAAGGGTCTGGCCGATACGGCGTTGAAGACGGCAAACTCCGGCTACCTGACGCGTCGTCTGGTCGACGTGACGCAGGATCTGGTGGTCATCGAGCAGGACTGCGGCACGCAGGACGGCGCGGTGATGCGCGCCATCGTCGAAGGCGGTGAAGTCATCGAGTCGCTGCGTGAGCGTATCCTGGGCCGCACTGCGGCCGAGGACGTGCTGCACCCGGAAACGCGCGCCGTGCTGCTCAAGGCCGGCGAGATGCTCGACGAAGACGTGATCGAGACGCTGGAAGCCGAGGGCGTGGACGAGGTCAAGGTCCGCACCGCGCTGACCTGCGCGACCCGCTTCGGCCTGTGCGCCAAGTGCTATGGCCGCGACCTGGGTCGTGGCGGCCTGGTCAACAACGGCGAAGCGGTCGGCGTGATCGCCGCCCAGTCGATCGGCGAGCCAGGCACGCAGCTGACGATGCGTACCTTCCACATCGGGGGTGCGGCATCGCGCGCGGCGGTGGCATCCAGCGTCGAGGCCAAGTCCAACGGCGTGATCGGCTTCAACGCCACGATGCGCTACGTGACCAACAGCAAGAACGAGCTCGTGGTGATCGCGCGCTCGGGCGAAGTCGTCATTCACGACGAGCACGGCCGCGAGCGCGAGCGTCACAAGGTGCCCTACGGCGCCACGTTGACGGTGAAGGCCGACCAGCAGGTGAAGGCTGGCCAGGTGCTGGCCAACTGGGATCCGCTGACGCGCCCGATCATCACGGAGTTCGCCGGCTCGACCAAGTTCGAGAACGTCGAGGAAGGCCTCACCGTGGCTCGCCAGGTGGACGAAGTGACCGGTCTGTCGACGCTGGTCGTGATCGATCCGAAGCGTCGCGGCGCGGCGAAGGTCGTTCGCCCGCAGGTCAAGCTCATCGACGCCTCCGGCGCAGAGGTGAAGATCCCCGGCACCGACCACTCGGTGACGATCGGCTTCCCGATCGGCGCGCTCGTGCAGGTGCGTGACGGACAGGACGTGGGCCCCGGCGAAGTGCTGGCGCGCATTCCGGTCGAAGGCCAGAAGACCCGGGACATCACCGGCGGTCTGCCGCGCGTGGCTGAACTGTTCGAGGCGCGTTCGCCGAAGGACAAGGGCATGCTGGCCGAGATGACCGGTACCGTGTCGTTCGGCAAGGAGACCAAGGGCAAGATCCGCCTGCAGATCACCGACCCGGACGGCAAGGTCTGGGAAGAACTCGTGCCGAAGGAAAAGAACATCCTGGTGCACGAAGGCCAGGTGGTGAACAAGGGCGAGAGCGTGGTCGACGGTCCGGCGGATCCGCAGGACATCCTGCGCCTGCTCGGCTCCGAGGAACTCGCGCGCTACATCGTCGACGAGGTGCAGGACGTCTATCGCCTGCAGGGTGTGAAGATCAACGACAAGCACATCGAGGTGATCGTTCGCCAGATGCTGCGTCGCGTCGTGGTCGAGAACCCGGGCGATACGAGCTACATCGCGGGTGAACAGGTCGAGCGCAGCGAGATGCTCAACACCAACGACGCCCTGCGCGCCGAAGGCAAGATCCCCGCGACGTACACGAACCTGCTGCTCGGTATCACCAAGGCTTCGCTCTCGACCGACAGCTTCATCAGTGCCGCGTCGTTCCAGGAAACGACGCGCGTACTGACCGAAGCCGCGATCATGGGCAAGCGCGACGAGTTGCGAGGTCTGAAGGAAAACGTCATCGTCGGTCGCCTGATTCCTGCAGGCACCGGCATGGCCTACCATCAGGCGCGCAAGGCCAAGGACGCCATGGACGAGGCCGAGCGCCGCGCCATTGCGGAAGCCGAAGCCGCCGATCTGGCCGGCGGCGCCACCGAGGATGCGACCACGGTCGATGCGAGCGAAGGCGCCGCGACCGAATAACTGGTTAGCATCGCCGGCATGACCGGTATCCAACGCCCCCCACCCGCCCGCGGCTGGGGGGCCTTTTTTTTCACGCGCCGCGCCGATGAACGTACTGCCTGATTCGCTTCCGTTCTGGATCGGTGGTGCGCTGCTCGTCTTCTGGTTCATCGGTGCCTACAACCGGCTCGTTCGCCTGCGCTCGGCGGCCCTGCATGCCTATGCGGCCCTTGATGCAGCGCTCACGCGGCAGCTGGAGTTCGTGCAGGCCCGGATCTCCGGTGCGGAAACCAGCGACGCGCCGGACGGCACCTCGCTTCGGGCTGCCACCCGGCAACTGGCGACCTTGCTCGCCGCGACGCGCCTGCGTCCGCTTCAACCCGCCGGCATGTCGGCGATGGCGACCGCGCTTCACGTCATGCTCGCTGCCTGGCAGCGATTGCATCCTGACGATGTCATCAGCTTCGAGCCGGACGGAACGCTCTCGCGCCCGGCACCGTTGAACGGCAAGGAGGAGCCGCATGTGAATGGCGCTGCGGTACCCTTCGCGTGGCCGGAGCCATCCGCCGCAGCCGAGATTGCCCGCAGCCAATTCAATACGGCGGTGGCGCATTACAACGCGGCCGTCGCTCAGTTTCCCGCGCTACTGGTGGCGTGGATCATGCAATTGAAGCCGGCGGCGCCGCTGCTCTGAGTTGGACTTCAGGCGACGGCGCCATCCGCCACTAACATCGAGACACGGTGCCAGACATTTCAGACCCCGGCCAAGACGCGCCACTCGTTTCCCCGCCCCTCTGGCGGCAATTGCAACTGGTCGCCACCGCGCTCGCCTCGATCCGAGGCGGCGTATCAGGCTCGGTCGCCTTCGAGGCCGTCGAGCCTGGGCTTCGGCCCGGTGTGCAGGCGCTCGGTTTCCAGACCCTGCGATGGCTGGGACGCGCGGAGGCCCTGCGACGCCAGCTCGCCAAGCGGACGCCGCCGCCCCTGGCCGACGCCTTGTTGTGCACCGCATTGGCGCTCGCCTGGGACCCCAAACGCTCGCCCTATGAGCCATTCACGCTGGTGGATCAGGCGGTCGAGGCGGCGAAGCGCAATCCGGGCACCCGCGCGCAGGCGAGTTTCGTCAACGCTTGCCTGCGACGCTTTCTGAGGGAACGCGATGACCTGGTGGCTGCCACTGACCGCGAGCCGGTGGCCCAGTGGAACCATCCGCGCTGGTGGATCGAGCGGCTCAAGCGAGACCACCCACGGGATTGGCACGAGGTGCTGGCGGCCGACAACGCCCAGGCGCCGATGACCGTGCGGGTCAACCTGCAGAAGACCAGCGTGGCGGCCTGCCGGCTGGCCTTCGAAAGCGCCGGCGTCCGGGCCTTTCCCGTCGGCGACAGCGGATTGCAGCTCGCGCGCGCCCGCCCGGTTCAACAGCTCCCTGGCTTCGCCGAGGGGGAGTGGTCGGTTCAGGACGCGGCAGCCCAGCTTGCTGCGCCACTCCTGCTGGACGGGTTGACGACGAACGCATCCGCACCGCTGCGCGTGCTTGATGCCTGCGCCGCTCCCGGCGGAAAGACGGCGCACCTGCTGGAAATGCGGCCGGCCGGTGCGATCGAGGTGACGGCCCTGGAAGTCGACGCTGCCCGCAGTCAGCGCATCGATGAGACCCTGGTCCGCCTCGGAATGAAGGCGAAAGTCGTCGTTGCCGACGCCTCCCGCCCCGCGGAATGGTGGGACGGCGTCGCGTTCGACGCAATCCTGCTCGATGCGCCCTGCACAGCCTCCGGCATCGTGCGCCGGCATCCGGATGTTCGCTGGCTGCGCCGCGAGAGCGATGTGGAGCAGCTCGCGCTCCAGCAAGCCATGCTCCTCGCCTCGCTCTGGCCCCTGGTGCGGCCGGGCGGGCGGCTCTTGTACTGCACATGCTCGGTGTTTCGCGAGGAAGGCGCGCACCAGATTGCAGCGTTCCTTGCACACAACACCGATGCACGTTTGCTGCCCTCGCCAGGCCATTTGCTGCCCCAAAGCGGGGTGAATCCTCACGGCGTCCCGGACAATCCGTTGGGTGATCACGACGGTTTCTTCTACGCCCTGCTTGAAAAGCGGCCAGCCTGAGCGACGCGGATGGCGCGGATGGGCCGTGCTGCTCGTCCTCGCCTTCCTCCTGGCATGGCTGCCGAACCTGACGGCTGCGGAGCCGCACGGCGCCTCGGTGACGCAGCTCCGCCTCGATGAAGCCGACGATGGCATCTACCTGACCGCCCAGGTCCAGTTCGACCTGCCGCCGGTGGTCGAGGAAGTGCTCGAGAAGGGAATAGCCGTCTATTTCGTCGCCGAAGCCGAGATCTACCGGGAACGCTGGTACTGGACCGATCTCAAAGTGGCACAGGTGGCACGGCACATGCGGCTCGCCTACCAGCCGCTCACCCGCCGATGGCGCCTGAACGTGTCCCCCGTTCCCATCACCAATGCAGGCTTCGGCGTGTCCCTCAGCCAAAACTTCGAAACACTTGCCGATGCGCTGGACGGCATTCGCAGGGTGGGGCGGCTGCGGCTTGGCGACGCGACCGAGATCGGCGATGCCGCTGTCCACCCCGTGACCTTTCGCTTCCGTCTCGACACCTCGCAGCTTCCGCGCCCCTTCCAGATCGGCGCCGTGGGGCAGACCGACTGGAACATTGCGGTCGAGCGCAGCGCGCGGCTACCGCTGGAGAAGGCTCGGTGAGCAGCAGCGGGCGCGGCGATCCGAAGTCGCCCGCCGCGCGACGCTCCCGCGCCGTGCGCTGGGCGATCGGCGTCGGCGCCGCCCTGGTGACGGCGATCGGGCTGGTGCTCATGTTCCTGCTCGCGCAAGCCACCAACAACCGCGCCTTCTATGAACGCAACTATGCGCGGCTCTTCGGCATCAACGTGGTGGTCGCGATCGTGCTGGTGCTGGTCATCGGCTGGGTTGCCTTTCGCCTTCTGAAGCGGTTGCGCCAAGGCAAGTTCGGCAGTCGGCTGCTCATCAAGCTGGCCGCGATCTTCGCGCTTGTGGGGGTCGTTCCAGGCATGCTGGTCTACGTCGTGTCCTACCAGTTCGTCGCCCGATCGATCGAGAGCTGGTTCGACGTGAAGGTCGAGGGCGCGCTCGATGCCGGGCTGAACCTGGGCCGCGCGACACTCGACTCGCTGTCCGACGACCTCATCAACAAGACCCGGGCCGCCGGCCTGCAACTCGCCAGCGCGTCCGACGCCAGCGCCGGCCTTGTGCTTGAACGCATCCGCGACCAGCTCGGCGCCACCGATGTGGTGCTCTGGACCGGCAGCGGCCAGCTCGTGGCCGGGGCGGGCACCGCTCGCTTCCAGCTCAATCCCGACCGGCCCACGGCACAGCAGTTCCGGCAGGCGCGCAGCGAGGGCGCCATCGCACACATCGAAGGCCTCGACGAGGCGCCGGCGCCCGGCGCCGCACTGCCGCCGCCGGCCGTGGTGCGTTCCCTCGCACTCGTGCAGCGGCCAGGCTTCGAATTCAATACAGAGCCGCGCTTCCTGCAGATCACCCTGAAGCTTCCGCCCGCGGTCGTGAGCAACGCGCTGGCCGTGCAGGAAGCGAATCGCGAATACCAGGAACGCGCCCTTGCACGCGAGGGGCTTCGTCGCATGTATATCGGGACGCTGACCTTGTCCCTCTTCCTCGCCGTGTTCGGCGCTGTGCTGCTTGCCGTGCTGTTCGGCAACCAACTCGCCCGACCGCTGCTGGTGCTCGCCGATGGCGTGCGGCAGGTCGCGGCCGGCGATCTGCGGCCGACCGCCGTGCTTCAGGGAAAGGACGAGCTCGGCGGCCTGACGCGGTCATTTGCGGTGATGACGCAACAGCTGGCCGATGCGCGCGGAGCGGTCGAAAAGACGATGGGCGAGCTCGACGCGGCCCGCTCCAATCTGCAGACCATCCTCGACAACCTCACCTCCGGCGTGATCGTGCTCGACAGCGCGGGCCTGATCCTGTCGACCAATCCTGGAGCAACCCGGGTGCTGCGCGCCCCTCTGGCCGCCTTTGAGGGGCAGCGGCTCTCCGACGTCCCGGGGCTCGCCGAGTTCGCGCAGAACGTGCAGCAGCAGTTCGACGATTTCGAGGTGGAGCGCCTGCAGCACGGGCTCGACCACTGGCAACATGCCTTCGAGCTGCATCCGGCCGGGGAGGGGATGGCGCTGCCGGACACGATCAACATCGTGGCGCGGGGCGCCGAACTGCCCGACGCCGCGCGGCTGCTCGTCTTCGATGACATCTCGGAAATCGTCTCCGCACAGCGGGCCCAGGCATGGGGCGAGGTCGCGCGCCGGCTTGCACACGAAATCAAGAACCCACTGACGCCCATCCAGCTCTCGGCCGAGCGCCTCGAAATGAAGCTGTCGGGCAAGGTGGCCGCGCCGGAGCAGGCCATCCTTACCAAGTCGGTGAAGACCATCGTCGATCAGGTCGATGCGATGAAACGACTGGTCAACGAGTTCCGCGACTATGCGCGCCTGCCCGCGGCCGACCTGAAACCGGTCGATCTCAATGCGCTCGTCACTGACGTGCTGCACCTCTACGGCGCCGAGAACGCGCCCATCGCCGTGCGCCCCGAACTCGACCCCCGATGCCCGCCGATCCGGGGCGACGCGCAGCAGATAAGGCAGGTGCTGCACAACCTTCTGCAGAATGCCCAGGATGCGACGGAGGCCGCCGCCAGCCAGGAGGGCGGGGTCAGCGAGGTGCTCATTCGCACCCGGCTTGGCGAATCGGGCCGGCGGGTGCGCCTGACGGTCCAGGACAGCGGGCCGGGATTTCCGGAGCACATTCTCAAACGGGCCTTCGAGCCCTACGTGACCACCAAGGCCAAGGGAACCGGGCTCGGGCTCGCCGTGGTCAAGAAAATCGCCGACGAGCACGGCGCGCGAATCGAACTTTCCAATCGCATCGTCGACGGGGCTGTGGCGGGGGCGCAAGTCTCGCTATCATTTGCGCTTGCAGCAGAGCCGCAGGGAGCGGTCGCTTACACCGAAGATTCGAAGTCGTCTGTCATCTGAGCGCTCGTGCGCCGCGATGGCCCGGCAAGCGAACACCTTCATCGGACACATCGGCGCACAACAAAGCAGACATGGCAAATATCCTCGTGGTCGACGACGAGCTGGGCATTCGGGACCTGCTCTTCGAGATTCTCAATGACGAAGGCCACAACGTGGAACTCGCCGAGAACGCGGCCGAAGCGCGCGCCGCCAGGCAGCGTGCGCGGCCGGACCTCGTTCTGCTCGACATCTGGATGCCCGATACGGACGGTGTCACCTTGCTGAAGGAATGGTCCGCCGCAGGTCTCCTGACCATGCCGGTCATCATGATGAGCGGCCACGCAACCATCGACACCGCAGTCGATGCGACACGTATCGGCGCTTTCGCCTTTCTCGAAAAGCCCATTACCTTGCAGAAGCTGCTGAAGGCGGTCGAGCAAGGACTCGCCCGCGAAAGCGCACGCCGTGCTGCAGCCAGCGTGGTGCCTGCAGCCGCCAGTTTCTCCTCCTCCGTCGTCACGACCACGGGCGACAGCGCGCTCGTGCCATCGGCACCGCAGCAGCCGAGCGTGGACCTCGGCCCGCAGGCCACACAGAGCTTCGATCTCGACCGTCCGCTGCGTGACGCACGCGATGGTTTCGAGAAGGCTTACTTCGAATTCCACCTCGCCATGGAGAACGGCTCCATGACCCGCGTGGCCGAGAAGACCGGCCTGGAACGCACCCACCTTTACCGGAAGCTCAAACAGCTCGGCGTCGACTTGTCCCGAGGGCGCCGCAGCACTGTATAATCGCGGGCTTCATACCAAGGCCCGGTAGCTCAGTTGGTAGAGCAGCGGATTGAAAATCCGCGTGTCGGTGGTTCGATTCCGCCCCAGGCCACCAGTCTTCATGCGCCCCAGCGCCCGTTTCGGGTTCTGGGGCGTTTCCACGATTGGTCCGGCTCTTTGCTTTCCCAGGGATGTCGATGGTCGTCAACGCCGCGCGCTGAATGCCGCGCATCTCAGCTCGTCCGGGCTGTGGGTTGTCACCTTTCCGCGGGACACGACCCCGACGGTCAGCCCCGCCCGACAAGGGCATGATTCCGCGCGCGCCAGTTCGCTTGGCCGAACCGTGCACCTATGCTTCCAGGCAAATCAACCACCGCCGAGCACACCTGGGATCCATCATGTCTGTCTACAAAGAAGTCCGTGGCCTGTCGCGTGGGCTGGATGTGCTGAAGGCACTGAACCGCGAGCCGGGCGGGGTTGCCTCGGTGGGCGACGTTGCGCGGCAGTGCGGCATGCATCGCACCACCGCCAAGCGCCTGCTGGAAACGCTGTGTCGCAACGGCGTGGTGCGGCCGGGTGAGCGCGAGGGGCAGTACTACCTGACATTCGAAGTGCGGCGCCTGAGCGAAGGCTTCGTGGACGAAGCCTGGGTGGAGCACGTCGCGCGGCCGGTCATGCGCGCCAGCGTGCCCGAGCTGCTGTGGCCCTGCGATCTGGCCACGCTGGAAGGCGGAGACATGGTGGTGCGTGAGTCGACGCATCGCTGGAGCACGCTGTCGCAACAACACGCGATGATCGGTGAGCGCATGCCGGTCTTCGAGACAGCCACCGGCCGAGCCTACTTCGCCTACAGCCCGCCGGAAGAACAAGCGGCGTTGCTACGGCTGCTGACCACACGCGGCGCGCCGCAGGATTGCTACGCTGCCGACAAGCGCTTCGTCAGCCGCATCGTGTCCAGCACCCTGCGCCGGGGCTTCGGCCTGAACACAGGCGAATGGGCGCGCAATCCGAAGTTCTCCGGCATCGCCGTGCCGGTCTACTGCGGCAAGCGGCTGATCGCCGCGCTCAACATGGGGTATCCCAACGGAGCACTGACGCTGCCGCAACTCAAGCACCGCTTCGTGCCGGTGCTGCAGCGGCTGGCCGGCACCATCGGGAAAGGCAGCCGCGCCTGGCTCGAGGCCTGACTCACTCGCGTTTACCCTGGCGCCCATGTGCACTCTGTGCACACCCTTTTGTCCCCTTCCGCTTGTGAAGATGATCGCGGCCATGTTGAAACCAATGGTGCGAAGGACAAGCGAGTGAAGCTGATCAGTTTTGTGCGGGAAGGCCGGCCGAGTTATGGCGCGGTGACTGGGGAGGGCCGGGTGCTGGATCTGCGGCCTGTGTTGATTGCAGCGCATGGCGAGGCTGCGCACGATCTCAGGAGCGTGATCGCCGCTGGCCTGTTGGGCGCGGCAGCCGAGGCCGTCGCTCGCCAGCCTGCGACGCTGGCGCTGGCGTCGCTGCGCCTGCTGCCGGTGATCCCCAACCCCGGGCAGATCGTGTGCGTGGGCCTGAACTACGGCGAACATGTGCGCGAGACCGGACGCGAGATCACGGAGAGCCCGACCCTGTTCCTGCGCGTGCCGGCCTCGCAAGTCGCGCACGGCGAGGACATCGTATTGCCGCCGGAATCGAGCCGGCTCGACTACGAGGGCGAGATCGCGGTGATCATCGGCCAGGGCGGACGGCGCATCCCCGAGGCCGAGGCCTGGTCTCACATTGCCGGCTACGCCTGCTACAACGACGCCAGCATTCGCGACTGGCAGACCGCGACGTCGCAATGGACGGCCGGCAAGAACTTCTGGCGCACCGGCGGCTTCGGGCCGTGGATGGTGACAGCCGACGAGATACGTCCCGGCCAATGCATGACGCTGCAGACGCGCCTGAACGGGCAGGTGATGCAGCGCGCCACCACCGATCAATTGATCCACGGCATCGCGCGACAGATCGCCTTCATCTCGACCTTCACGCCGCTGGCGCCCGGCGACGTCATTGTCACGGGCACCCCGGGTGGCGTGGGCGTCAAGCGCCAACCGCCGGTGTTCATGAAGCCCGGCGACGTGGTCGAGGTGGAGGTCGATGCCATCGGCGTGCTGCGCAACGGCATCTGCGCCGAGACCCTGCCTGTCTGACGCCTTCCTTTCATAACCATCAGGAGACTTCGATGAAGCCCATCGTCCGCATGGGCCAGCTGTTCGCGCTGGTCCTTTCCCTCAGCTTGAGCGTCCCGAGCCAGGCGCAATCCGATCCCGACAAGCCCATCACCCTGCTCGTGCCCTACGCCGCCGGCGGCTTGACCGACCAATTGGCACGCGAAATCGGGGCCCACATGGGCCAGGCGCTGAAGCGCGCCGTGGTGGTGGAAAACCGTCCGGGTGGCGGCGCCCAGATCGCGATGGGTGCGCTCAAGCAGGCGCCCGCCGACGGGCACACCGTGTTCATCGGCGACGTGCCCTCGCTGGCCACCAATGTGGGTCTGTTTCGCAAACTCAGCTACGACCCGAGGACCGACCTGCAGCCTTTGACACAGCTCATCGTCTCGCCCGCGCTGGTGGTGGTGCCCCCCAACAGCCCCTACAAGAGCTTCGCCGAACTGGTGGATGCCGCGAAGAAGAAGCCCGAAGGACTGAGCTACGCCACGCAGGGTGTGGGCACCGGCGGCCATCTGTTCGGCACGCTGCTGGCGAAGCAACTGGGCGTGAAGATGGCGCACGTGGCCTATCGTGGCTCGATCCCGGGACTGACCGACACGATGAGTGGACAGGTCGACTTCATGTACGACGCAATTCCCACCAGCGGCAGCTTCGTCAAGGGTCAGAAGCTGCGCGCGCTGGCCATCGGCTCCGACCGCCGCTCGCCGCTCTTCCCCGACGTGCCGACGTTGAAGGAGCTGGGTTACGAATCGATCGTCCCGACATTCTGGTGGGGAGCGGCCGTGAAGGCCGGCACGCCGGCGGCCGAGGTCGACAAGCTGCAGAAAGCCCTGGTGGCCGCGATGAACGACCCGGCCGTGGCCAAGAAGTTCGTCGACCAGGGGGTGCTGATCTCGACCTCCGCGCCCAAGCCATTCCAGGCCTACATCGACAGCGAGATCACGCGCTGGACCAAGGTGATGCGCGAAGCCGGCATGTCGATCGAGTGATGTCGTTTCCTCAGGAGTTGGACAGGATGATGCGTTTTGAAGAGCAGGTCGCCTTGGTTTCCGGCGGCATGGGTGCAATGGGGCTGGCCATCGGCCGCCGGCTCGCTCGGGAGGGCGCGCGGGTCGTGCTGGGTGACCTGGCATCCCCCGATGCGGCGCGCCTGGAAGCCGCCTTCGACGGCCTGCCGCCGCCCGAGGTGTTGACCCTCGACGTCACGCAGCCCGGGAGCTGGGCGCAGGTCGTCGCCGATGTCCAGGCCCGGCACGGCCGCCTGGACGTGCTGGTCAACAACGCCGGCGTGGTGTCGAATGAAGCGCAGCCCTTCGACCGGATCCCGGTCGACGAATGGCGCCGCGTGTTCGCCATCAACGTCGACGGTACGCTGCTCGGCGTGCAGGCGGCAATGCAGGTCATGCGCAGCAGTTCGACGGGCGGCTCCATCGTCAACATGGGCTCGATCGCCGGCTACGTGGGCTCCAGGGATGGCGGCGCCTACGGTGCCAGCAAGGCCGCAGTGCGCAACCTCACCAAGCAGGCAGCGCTGAGCGCCGCGCGGCAGGGGCTGCCCATCCGCGTCAATGCCGTGCACCCGGGCTATGTCTGGACGCCTCTGATCGACGAGAAACTCACCCGCCAGTTCGGCAGCGCCGAGGCCGCGCGCGAGGCAGTGCGCGGCATGAACCCGCTGCACCGCATCGTCGAGACGGACGACGTGGCCGCCGCAGTGGCCTTCCTCGCGTCGCGCGACGCCCGCATGATCACCGGTGCCGACCTGGTCGTGGACGGCGGCCGCTTGATTCAATGAGTGAGCAGGAGGAATGACGTCATGAGCAAGCGGACAGGCTTCTCCATCAACCACCTCGGCCTCCATGTCCACGACCTTGCCGGCATGAAGGCGTTCTACACGCGGGTCTTCGGATTCACCGTCACTGACGAGGGCCCTTTGCCGACCCCGGACGGCGTGTTGAACATCGTCTTCCTGAGCCGCTCTCCCGAGACCCACCACCAGCTGGCGCTGATACAGGCTCGGCCCGGGCACGTGGGCTTCAATGTGATCAACCAGATTTCATTTCTGGCCGACAGCCTGGAGACCCTGCTCGAAACCTACCGTCGCCTGGTGGTCGAGGAAGGTCGGCCGGCTCGCAGCCTCAGTCACGGCAACGCGTTGTCCTTCTACCTGCACGATCCCGAAGGCAACAGGCTCGAGCTGTTCTGGAATACGCCCTGGTTCGTGACTCAGCCGATGGTCGAGGAGATGAGCTTCGACGTGCCCGCCTCGACGCTCATGGCTCATGCCGAGGCTCATGCACGCAGGCAACCCGGATTCAAGCCCCGTTCGGAATGGGTGTCGGAGATGCGTCAACGCATGGGCGTGGACTGAGCACGCATTGCCTCGAAAGAATGGTGTCCCGTCGGGACCCTCACGCAAGACGCCGACCCCAAGGGTCGGCGTTTTATCTTTGGGGGGCCTGCGGCGCCTGGCGTCGATGATGGTGCACTGCCGCACCGGCATCGGCACTCATGCACCAAGCTGACCCGGTTCCGGGCTTCCTTAAATGTCCTATTGACAGATCATTAGAAGCGTTTGAGGATGCGAGGCATGCCGCAGATGCCCTTGCCGAAATACCACCAGATCTATCTGGTCCTGCGCGAGCAGCTCGACGAGGGGCGTTTTGCCGACGGGCTTCCGGGCGAACTCGCGTTGATGGAGCAGTTCGGCGTGGCACGCGTGACGGTGCGGCGCGCACTGGAGCAGCTCTCCTCGGAGGGATTGATCTCGCGAAATCCCGGGCGCCGCACGCGGCCGGTGCCGCCTTCGGTGAATGCGGAGCCGCGCGAGGGCGAAGGCATGAAGCGCGCCAACCTGCATGGCCTGCTCGAAAACCTGGTCACGATGGGCCTGCATACCTCGGTGAAGGTGATCGACGTCGCCACCGTGTCCGCGTCGACGCAGGTGGCCGAGGCGCTGCAGCTCCAGCTCGGCGATCCGGTGCAGAAGGCAGTGCGGGTCCGGTCGACGCGCGAGGGGCCGCTGTCCCATATCACCACCTATGTGCCGGGCGACGTGGCGCGTCGCTTCGGGCGGCGCGAGCTTGCGAAGAAGCCCATCCTGGTGCTGCTCGAGGAGGCAGGCGTCAAGGTGGGGCGCGCGCACCAGACGATCTCCGCTCGCCTTGCCGACAACGTGCTGGCCGAACATCTCGAGGTCTCGGTCGGCTCAGCGCTTCTGGCTGTGCGCCGGCTGGTCTATGACGACGCCGAGCGTCCCGTGCAATGGCTGCACGGCTTCTACCGGCCCGACCGCTATGCCTACGAAATGCAGTTGTCCCGCGTGGGCAGCATCGACGCCAAGGTGTGGGTCAGCAAGGAAGTGTCGGCCCCGTTCAACTAGTTCCCCCGAAGTCCCAGAAAACCGCTCAACAAGGAAACGCACCATGCATAACCGCCGCCAGTTCATGTCGCAGTCAGCCGCCGTGGCCTCCGCCATCGCATTCCCGCTCGTGGCCGGGGCGCAGCCGAAGACCGTCAAGGTCGGCGTGCTGCACCCGGTGACCGGCGCGCTTGCGTACTCGGGCCAGCAGTGTCGGCTCGGCGCCCAGCTCGCGATCGAGGACATCAACAAGGCCGGCGGCATCAAGTCGCTGGGCGGCGCGCAGATCGAGGCCCTGCTCGGCGATGCGCAATCGCAGCCGCAGGCCGGCGCCGCGGAGGTCGAGAAGATGAACGAGGCCGGCGTGAGCGCCATCGTCGGCGCCTTCGCCTCGGCCATCTGCCTCGCGACCACGCAGGCGGCGGCCAAGTACAACCTGCCGCACCTGGTGGATGTCGGCGTCGCCGACCAGATCGTGGAGCGCGGACTGAAGAACACCTTCCGCTTCGGCCCCGGCTATCGCAAGTCCACCGAGATCGCCATGGCCAACCTGCTGGTGCTCAACAAGGCGGCGGGCAGCCCGGCCAAGACGGTGATGATCGTCCACGAGGAGTCCCTGTTCGGCGCGGGCACCGCGCAGCTTCTGTCCCGCGAACTTCCGGGCTACGGCTTCGAAGTGAGGGAGGTGGTCAAGCATGCCAACCCGACGCGCGATTTCAACAACATCGTGCTGCGCATGAAGTCGGTCAATCCGGACATCGTGATCCCGGCCAACTACTACAACGAATACGCGCTGCTGGTGCGCACGATGCAGCAGCAGAAGGTGACGCCCAAGGCGATCTTCTCGGTGCTGGGCGGCGCGGCGTCGAGCTACAAGTTCGTGAAGGAGTTCCCGGACGCGGCCAACGGCATCATCGACTGCAACCACTGGTTCAATCCGAAGGACAAGCGCGCGCAGGACCTGCGCAAGCGCGTCGAGGCCAAGGGCCAGTTCTTCAGCTACGAGGTCTTCATGACCTACACCGCGATGTGGGTGCTGGCCGATGCGCTGGAGCGCGCGAAGTCGACGGATCGTGCCGCGATCATCGATGCGCTCGAGAAGAGCACCTATGCCAACCACATCATGCCGTACGGCCCGACGAAGTTCGTCAACGGCCAGAACGAAGGCGCGCAGCCGCTGATGACGCAAGTGGTGAAGAACGACATCAAGGTGATCATTCCGCGCGATTACCGCGAAGTCGAACCGCTCTTCCCGATGAAGGCCTGAGCCGGATCGCACGCAGGATGTTCGACTTCGGCATACTTTTCCCGTCGGTGCTCAACGGGCTGACGACCGGCGCGGTCTACGCGCTGATCGCGCTCGGCCTCACGCTGATCTACGGCGTGCTGCACATCATCAACTTCGCGCACGGCGCCAGCCTCATGCTGGCGCTGTACGGGGTGTACTTCCTCAAGGAGCGCCTTGGCATCGACCCGTACCTCGCGCTGCCGATTGCGATGGCCGGCATGTTCGCGCTGGGCTACGGCCTGCAGCGCATCGTGATCAACCGCGCGGGGCACGGCAAGGACGAGAACATCCTGCTGGCCACGCTGGGCATCTCCATCGTGATGGAGAACCTGGCACTCATCTTCTTCAAGTCCGACACGCGCAACATCGACACCGCGTATTCGCTGAGCACCGTGGCCATCGGGCCCGCGATGATCGCGGTGCCCAAGCTCGTGTCCTTCGCGGGCGCGCTGGTGGTCTCCGCGCTGCTCTTCTGGATCATGAGCCGCACCGACCTCGGCCGCGCGATCCGCGCGGTGGCCAAGGAGAAGGAAGGCGCGAAGCTGATGGGCATCGACGTGGAGCATGTCTACGCGATGAGCTTCGGCATCGGGCTGGCTTGCCTTGGGGCGGCGGCGTGCTTCCTGCTGCCGGCCTACTACGTCAATCCCCAGGTAGGCGGCGGCTTCGTGCTGGTGGCCTTCACCATCGTCGTGCTCGGCGGCATGGGCAGCTTCGTCGGCGCGCTGGTCGGCGGCTTCCTGGTCGGCGTGGTGGAATCGCTCGGCGGGCTGTATCTCGGCGAATCGCTCGGACAGATCGGCATCTTCGTGATCTTCATCGGCGTCGTGCTTTTCAGGCCCGAGGGCATGTTCGGAGCCCGCGCATGAACGGCGCAACTTCATCCTCCGGCGAGCGCCAGCTCGCCCTCATCGTGCTGTTCGTGGCGCTCGTGGCCTGCGTGCCCTTCGCCACGGCGTCCGGAGCGACCCTCAACTTCGTGATGATGGCGCTCTACGCGACGCTGATCGCGCAGTCCTGGAACATCCTCGGCGGCTTCGGCGGGCAGTTCTCCTTCGGGCATGCGCTCTTCTTCGGCACGGGCGCCTATGTGCAGGCCATTGCCCAGATGCAGGGCGGCGTCAATGCATGGCTCGCATTGCCGCTCGCCATTGCCGCGGCCGCGCTGGTGGGCTTGTTCGTCGGCGCGCTGAGCTTCCGCTACGGCCTCAAGGGCTCGTACTTCGCGCTGGTCACGCTGGCGTTCGCGGAGGTGTTCCGCATCGTCGCACTCTCGGTGCCCTTCACCGGCGGCGGTGTCGGCCTGATGGTGCCGCTGCGCGAGTCGGCGGCCAATCTGCAGTTCGCATCGCGCAGCGGCTACCTGTGGGTGGTGCTCGCCTTCGTCACCGCCGCGCTGCTGGTCACATGGTGGCTGCGCAACGGCCGCTTCGGCGCCTGGCTGCAGGCCGTGCGCGACAACGAGGATGCGGCGCGCGCCGTCGGCGTCAACCCGTTCCGCGTCAAGTTGGCCGCGATCGGCCTCTCGGGCGCCTTCATGGGCGCGGCGGGCGCCTTCTATGTGCAGGTGTTCCAGTACATCGATCCCGGCATCGCCTATGGCGGCTCGACCTCGGTCGAGGCGCTGGTGGCGGCCATCGTCGGTGGCATGGGCACCTTGTGGGGGCCGGTGCTGGGCGCGATCGTGCTGCACGTGCTGTCTGATTTCACGCGCAATCTCTTCGGCGAACTGCCGGGCATCAACATGGTCATCTACGGCGCGGTGCTGGTTCTCATCGTGATCTTCCTGCCGCGCGGCATCGCTGGCATCGGACTGTCGGTGCGACAACTCTGGGCAGCCAAGGGAGGTCGTCATGACTGAGCCGCTGCTCGCTCTTTCCGGCGTTTCCAAATCCTTCGGCGGGCTGAAGGCGGTGCAGGACGTGAGCCTGGCCGTTCCGCAAGGGCGCCTGTGTGCGCTGATCGGACCCAACGGCGCCGGCAAGACGACCCTGTTCGCGCTGATGTCGGGCTTTCTCAAACCCGACACGGGCACGGTCCGCTTCGCCGGCCAGGACATCACGGGCCGCGAGCCCCATCGCAATGCCTTGCTGGGCATGACCCGCACCTTCCAGATCGTCAAGCCCTTCGCCGCCCAGACAGTGCGCGAGAACATCGCGGTCGGTGCGCATCTGCATTTGCGAAGCCGCTCGCAGGCGCTGGCCTTCGCAGAGCAGGTGGCGCAGCGCGTGGGCCTGGCGCCGCAGCTCGACAAGCCGGCTTCCGACCTGACCGTGGCCGGCCGCAAGCGCCTCGAACTGGCGCGTGCGCTGGCCACCCGGCCTCGTCTGCTCCTGCTCGACGAGGTGCTGGCCGGCCTCAATCCGCAGGAGATCGCCGAGATGATGCCGGTGGTGCGCGGCATCGCCGATGGCGGTGTGACGGTGCTGATGATCGAGCACGTCATGCAGGCCGTGATGCATCTGGCCGAACACGTCTGGGTGCTTGCGCAGGGCCGCCTGATCGCGGAAGGCAGCCCCGCGAAGGTGACCTCCGACGATACGGTGGTCGAGGCCTATCTCGGTCACGGCACCGCGGCCCGGCTGCGCAAGGCCGCGGCGGCCGCGGAAGAGGTGACGCAATGAGCACCGCCTTGCTCGATATCCAGGGCCTGCGTGGCGGCTATGGCCGCACCGAGGTGCTTCGCGGCGTCGACCTGCAGGTCCAGGCCGGCGAAATGGTCGCACTGCTCGGCAGCAACGGCGCCGGCAAGTCCACGCTCAACAAGATGATCTGCGGCTTGTGCCCGGCCTGGGGCGGCACCGTGCATTTCGACGGCCGCGACCTCAGCGGTGCGCACTACCGCGAAGTCGTGAAAGCCGGCCTGATCCAGGTTCCCGAAGGCCGCAAGGTCTTTCCGAATCTCAGCGTGCTGGAGAACCTGGAGCTCGGCTCCTTCACCCGCGCCCGCGAACGCCGGGCGCAGAACCTGGAGCGGGTCTTCGCGACCTTCCCGCGCCTGAAGGAGCGCATGCGCCAGCACGCCGGGACCATGAGCGGCGGCGAGCAGCAGATGCTCGCCATCGGCCGGGGCATGATGGCCGAGCCGGTGCTGCTGATCCTCGACGAGCCCTCGCTGGGCCTGTCGCCGCTGCTGGTGGAAGAGATGTTCGCGTTGATCCGGCAACTGCGCGAGGACGGGCTCGCGGTACTGCTGGTCGAGCAGAACGTCGGGCAGTCGCTCGAGATCGCCGACCGCGCCTACGTGCTCGAGAACGGCAGCGTCCGCTTTTCGGGACGCCCGCAGGAACTGCTCGCGAGCGATGAATTGCGGCGTGCCTATCTGGGCCTCTGAGCCCGCTGCGCGCCCGACAAGGAGACACACATGATGAATCGACGCGACATCCTCGCGGCTGCCATGGCCCCCGCGCTTGCGGGTGTCGTGCATGCCCAGGTCGGCAACGCGCCGGTCCGCATTCTCGTCGGCGCGCCCGCGGGCGGGTCGACGGACACGCTGGCGCGCACGCTGGCCGCAAGCATGGGGCCGCTGCTCAGCCGGACCGTGATCGTGGAGAACCGCGCCGGCGCAGGCGGCAACATCGCGGCCGACGCGGTCGCCAAGGCCTTGCCCGATGGCAACACGCTGCTGATGAGTTTCACCAGCCATGCCATCAACGCCACGCTCTATCCCTCGCTGCCTTTCGACCCGGTCAAGGACTTCTCCGCGCTGACCTGCGTGGCGACCTCGCCGTCGGTGCTGGTCGCGCATCCGTCGGTACCGGCCAACAACCTGCGCGAGCTCATCGCGCTCGCCAAATCCAGGCCCGGCCAGCTCAACTTCGCGATCGGCGGCATCGGCTCCTCGCTGCACATGGCGGGCGAGGCCTTCAAGATGCAGTCGGGCGTCTACATCGTGAACATCCCGTACCGCGGCACGGCGCCTGCCGTGCAGGACGTGCTCGCGGGCCAGGTGCAGCTGATGTTCGCGGCCGTGGGCAACGTGCAGGCCCACATCAAGGCCGGCAAGCTCAAGGCGCTCGGCGTCACGACAGCCCGGCGGCTGCCGGCTTTCCCCGAAGTGCCCGCCATCGCCGAGGTGTTGCCCGGCTACGAGTCGAGTGCCTGGTTCGGCCTGTTCGGGCCGGGCCGCATGGCGCCCGACGTGGCCAACCGCATCGGCGACGCGGCGCGGCAGGCGATCGCCGGTGCCGAGATGCGCAAGCGCCTGGACGCGGAAGGCGCGATTCCCGTGGGCAGCACGCCCGAGCAGTTCTCGGCCTTCGTGCAAAGCGAGATTGCGCGTTGGGCCAAGGTCGTCAAATATTCCGGAGCCAAGCCCGAATGAGCGCCCCCGCATACGCGCCGCAGACGCTGGCGCAGAAACTCATTGCACGCGCCTGCGGACGCGACAGCGTCGCCGTGGGCGAGATCGTCACCTGCGAGGTCGACCTCGCGATGTTCCACGACTCCTCCGGACCGCGCCGGCTCAAGCCCATGCTGGAGGAACTCGGTGCGGACATCTGGGACAAGTCGCGCGTGGTGCTGGTCATGGACCACTACGTGCCCGAGCGCGACGAGGATTCGCGCCGCATCGTGCGCATCGCGCGCGACTGGGCGCGCGACCAGGCGTTGCCGCATGTCTACGACAGCCAGGGCATCTGCCACGTGGTGGTGCCGCAGCACGGCCACATCCGTCCCGGGATGCTGTGCGTGGGGGGCGATTCGCATTCGCCGACCGGCGGCGCCTTTGGCGCCTACATGTTCGGTGTCGGCAGTACCGAGATGCTGGGGGTGGTCGTCACCGGCCGCATCTGGCTGCGCGTGCCCGAGACCCTGCGCATGTGGTGGGACGGCGAACTGCCGGCCGGCGTCACCGCCAAGGACATGATGCTGCACATGATCGGCCGCTTCGGCATGAACGGCGGCCGCTACCAGGCGGTCGAGTTCTGCGGGCCGGCCGTGACCGCGCTGTCGATGCAGGAGCGCATGACACTGTCGAACATGAGCGCCGAGCTCGGCGCGCAGGCCGGACTCATCGCCCCGGATGCGACCACCGCGGCCTTCCTGGCCGAAGCCGGCGCCCCGGCGGTCGACGCCGCGCCCTGGTTCACCGACGCGGCCGCCGCTTTCACGCAGCACCGCTTCGATGCCGGCGCGCTGGAGCCTCAAGTGGCGGCGCCGCACAGTCCGGCCAATTCCCACGGTGTGAGCCACGACGCGGGTACGCGGGTGGACGTGGCCTACATCGGCGCATGCACCGGCGCCAAGCTCGAGGACCTGCGTGCCGCGGCGCAGGTCCTGCGTGGACGCAAGGTCGCGTCCGGCGTGCGCCTGATCGTGGCGCCGGCCAGCCTGCGCGACCAGGACCGCGCACGCGAGGAAGGTGTCCTGCAGGCGTTGATGGATGCCGGCGCCGAGCTCTATCCCACCGCCTGCGGCGCCTGCTCCGGCTACGGCGATCCGATGGGCGACAACGTCACCGTGATTTCGACCACCGCACGCAACTTCAAGGGGCGCATGGGTTCGCCGACGGCACAGGTGTACCTCGGATCGCCATATACGGTCGCGGCCTCGGCCTTGCGCGGTTGCGTGACGGACCCTCGCGAGGTGATGGCATGAGAGTGGCCCACCCCCAGGCTGCGCGCACTGCGTGTCGCTTCGCCCACCCCCTTGCAGGGGGCAACACCGGCGGACCGGCGGAGCCGGCTCCGCGGTGTTACTGGCACATCCCCAGGCTGCGCGCATTGCGTGCCGATTCCGCGGTGTTCGGCGAAAGGGGAGCGCGATGCGGGATGGAATTGGAGTTTGCGGTATGAGCAAGAGCACTGACGTGCATCGGGTCTGGCGGTTGGGGGCCGACATCGACACGGACGCGCTGGCGCCCGGGCATGCGATGAAACACGGCATCGAGACCATCGCGGCCCATTGCCTCGAGGCGGTGCGGCCGGAATTCGCGCGCGATGTGCGGCGTGGGGATGTGATCGTGGCGGGGCCCAATTTCGGTATCGGCTCCTCGCGCGAACAGGCGGCCGCGGTGCTGGTGCACCTGGGTGTGGCCGCGGTCATCGCGCCTTCGTACAGCGGGCTCTTCTTCCGCAATGCCTTCAACCTCGGTCTGCTGCTGCTTACCTGCGCCGAGGCCGAATCGCTGCAAGAGGGCGCCACGGTGTCGCTCGACATGGAGCTCCCGGCCGTGCGCGACGCCGACGGTCGCACGCTGGCGTGCGAGCCGGTACCGGACTTCCTGATGGACATGGTGCGGGCGGGCGGTCTCCTGAAGCAACTGCGCCAGCGTTTCGGCGCCAAGGACATCCATGCGCGCTGAACAGGACGATCCGCGCCGCTGGGACGCAAATCTGGCCGTGCTGCGCGACACGGTGTCGCGGCACGCGGCGCAGGGCGCGACACCCGAGGCCGCTCTGCAGGCGAGACGCCTGCTCGTCGACACGATCGGCTGTGCGATCGCGGGGCGGCACGCGGCCGAAGTTCGGCAGCTCGAATCGCTGCTGGCCGAAACCGATGCCGGTGGCCTGCGATTCCCCGGCGGACCCGCGCTGGGCGTCCAGGGTGCCGCCCAGGTGCTGGCCATGGCCGCGACCTGGGACGAAGCCTGCGAAGGCCATGCGCTGGCGCATGGCCGACCCGGCGTGCCGCTGGTGGCGGCCCTGTGGCCGCTCGCATGGCAACGCGGTGCGAGCCTCGGCGCTCTTGTCGACGCCTTCGTGCTCGGCTACGAGATCGGCGCGCGCTGCGGCGCCTGGCTGCGCATCCGCCCGGGCATGCACGTGGATGCCAACTGGCCGGCGCTTGGCGTCGCGGCCGGCGTGGCGCGGCTGATCGGCCTGTCGCCGGACGCGATCATGCAGGCCATCGACATCGCCGCCTGCCAGTTGGCGACCAGCCTCTATCTGCCGGTGGCCCAGGGCTGCACGGCCCGCAATACCTACCTGGGCCACAGCGCCTCGCTCGGCCTGCAGGCGGCCTTCGCCAGTGCGGCCGGCATCGACGCGCCGGCGGATGCGCTGGCCCACTATGCGAACGCGCATGCGCAGGCGGCGAATCAGCCCTTGCCCGACGCCACGGCCGCGCTCGTGCTGGACGCCTACCTCAAGCCCCTTGCCGCCGTGCGCCACGTGCACTATGGCGCGGTGGCCGCGCGCCATCTGCGCGAACGGCTGGAGGGCGGAACGCGCGAGATCCGGCGCATCGTGCTGCGCGTGTACGAGGAAGCCATCGTCTACTGCGGCAACCGTGTGCCGCGCACACCGATCCAGGCGCAGTTCAGCCTGAGCTTCGGGCTGGCCGCGATGCTGCGATTCGGCGACATCGACCCCTCGGTCTACACGGCCCCGCGTTTCGATGATGCCGAAATGCGGCGCCTCGAAGCGCTGGTCGTGCTCGAAGCCGACGCGTCGCTCACGGCGCGCAAGGCGCGCGGCGCGACGCTGATCGTCGAGTGCGCCTCGGGCACGTTCGAGCACACCGTGGACACCATCGCCGGCGATGCCGCGCATCCGCTCGACCGCGCCGCGCTCGTCGCCAAGTTCACGCATTACGTGGCACCCCTTGTCGCGCATGACCGCGCCGCGCGCTTCTGCGGCACCGCGCTCGATGTCGCCGACATCGGCCTGCGCGAGCTCTGGCAGCAACTCCTGTCTCCCGCCTCTTTCACCCCATCTGCATGACCACCATGAAACTCCTGCGCCGTCTTGCGACAACGCTTCTCATCTGCCTGCCGCTGGCCGCCGCCGCCGCGCAGGCCGACGACTTCCCGAACAAGGCGATCCGCATCGTCGTGCCCTTCCCGCCGGGCGGCGCCACCGACGCCGCGGCGCGCATCGTCGCCACGCAGATGAGCGCCGACTGGGGCCAGCCGGTGGTGGTGGACAACCGCGCGGGCGCCGGCGGCAATGTCGGCTCGGACGTCGTCGCCAAGTCGGCGCCCGACGGCTATACGCTGGTGATGGGCGTGACCGGCTCGCATGCGATCAACACATCGCTCTACAGCAAGATGCCTTACGACCCGGTGGCCGACTTCGTGGCCATCAGCCAGGTGGCGGTGGTGCCGAACGTGCTGGTGGTGCACCCGTCCGTGCCGGCGAACAACCTGGCCGAACTGGTCGCGCTCGCCAAGCGCGAGCCGGGCAAGCTCAACTACGCGTCCCTCGGCAACGGCACGGCCGCGCACCTGGGAATGGAAATGCTCAAGTCGGCCGCCGGCATCGAGGTCACGCATGTGCCCTACAAGGGCAGCGCGCCGGCGGTGTCGGACCTGCTGGCCGGACAGGTCCAGATGATGGTCGACGGGCTGCCCTCCGCGCTGCCGCACATCAAGGCCGGGCAGCTGCGCGCGATCGCGCTGACCAGCCTGCATCGCGCGCCGGCGCTGCCGGATCTTCCGACCATCGCCGAGCGCTATCCGGGTTTCTATGCCGACGCGTGGTCGGGCCTGTTCGCGCCCGCGAAGACGCCGCCGGCCGTGGTGGCCAAGCTCTCCGCCGAGGTGCAGCGCATCCTGAAGCGGCCCGAGGTGCGCGAGAAGCTGCAGGCGCTCGGCGCCGAGCCGGTGGGCTCGACTCAGGCGGAATTCACCGCGCACGTGAAGCGCGAAATCGACAAATGGGCGAAGGTGGTGAAGACCAGCGGCGCCAAGGTGGACTGAATATGAACGACACACTGGATCCCGTCACCCTGGCCGTGCTGCGCGGCCGGCTCGAACAGGTCGCCGACGAAATGGACGCGACGCTCTATCGCAGCGCCTTCAATCCGATCATTGCCGAGGCGCACGATGCCTGCCATGGCCTGTACGACGCCGAGAGCGGCGACACGCTGGTGCAGGGGAAGTCGGGCCTGCCCGTCTTCGTCGGCGCCATGGCCTTCGCGGTGCGGGCAACCGCGCGCGCGGCGGCGCCACGCGGCGGCATGGCGGACGGCGACATCTGGATCAGCAACGATGCGTACGAGGGCGGCACGCACGCCAACGACTTCAAGCTGGTGCGCCCCTTCTATCGCGATGGCCGGCTCTATTGCTACATGGCCTCGGCCGCGCACTGGCACGACGTGGGCGGCGCGGTGCCCGGCAACTACAACCCGGCGGCCACCGAGTGCTGGCAGGAGGCGGTCCAGATTCCCCCGGTGCGCATCGTGCGCGGCGGCCAGCTCGACCATGACGTGCTGGACATCCTGCGCGCCAACACGCGGCTGCCGGAGAGCCTGTGGGGCGACCTCAACGGCCAGCTCGCCGCGCTGGAGCTGGGCGCCAGGCGCCTTCACGGCCTGCTCGACGAATACGGCGATGCGCTGGTGCTGAAGGCCATGGGCGAGCTGCGGGGCCGGGCGCTGCGGCTCATGCGCTCGCACATCGGCTCGCTGCCGGACGGACGCTACAGCTTCGAGGATGTGCTGGACAACGACGGCATCAACCCGCAACCGCTCACGATCGCCCTCGACATGACAGTGAGCGGCGACAGGCTGGTGCTCGACTTCTCGCGCAGCTCGCCGCAGTGCGCGGGCCCGGTCAACATCTCGCGCGCCACGGCGGTGGCTGCCTGCTACGTGGCGCTCAAGCATCTGTTCCCCGACGTGCCGGCCAATGCCGGCGTGCTCGATGCGGTGGATTTCGAGATTCCCGACGGCCTCGTGATCAGCGCGGAGCGGCCGCGCCCCGTGGGCGGCTATACCGAAACCATCCTGCGCATGATCGACGTGATCTTCAGCGCCGCCGCGAAGGCCGACCCGCGGCGTGCCGTGGCGCAGGCCTACGGCACCATCAATGCGCTGTCGATCGCCGGCCATCGCAGCGACCCGGGCCGCGAGGGACAGCGCTGGGTGATGTTCAGCTTCTTCGGCGGCGGCCACGGGGCCCACTCGGGCGGCGACGGCCTGTCGCATGGCAATGCGCCGATCTCCACCGCGACCATTCCGCCGCTGGAGATTCTTGAGGCGGCCTACCCGGTGCGCTTCACCGAATGGTCCCTGCGCCCGGACTCCGGCGGCGACGGGCAATTCCGCGGCGGGCTCGGCGCGGTCTACGAGATCGAGCTTCTGGAAAAGGATGCCGAGGTCTTCGTCTTCGGCGAGCGCGGCACTTCGCCGCCCAAGGGCATCGCGGGCGGCGGATCGGGCGCGCTCAACGTGTTCCGCTACGAGAACGACGGCACCTGGCATGTGCCGCCGATGGTGTCGAAGATGCGCGGCATCCGGCTCGCGCGCGGCGAGCGCGTTCGGCTGGAGACGCCCGGCGGCGGCGGATGGGGATCGCCGGCCGAGCGCGATCCGGCGCTGCGCGCCCAGGATCTGGCCATGGGCTATGTGAGTGCCGCAGCCGCGGACAGGAAAGAATCGAAATGACATCAGGAACTCAGAAATCCACGGCGGGCGGATCGCTGGTCGTCGGCGTCGACGTCGGCGGCACCTTCACCGATCTCTTCGTGCTCGACGAGGCACAGGGCACCGCGCGCATCGTCAAGGTGCCGTCCACGCGCGGCGAGGAAGCGCGCGGCTTCATGAATGGCGTGGCGCGGGTGGCGGACTCCGCCGCGGCGATCGCCACCATCGTGCACGGCACCACCGTCGGCACGAACGCACTGCTCGAGCGCAAGGTGGCACGCACCGGCATCCTCACGACGCGCGGTTTCCGCGACGTGCTGGAAATGCGCCGCCGCGACCGGCCCCAGACCTGGGGACTGCGCGGCAGCTTTGTCCCGGTCGTGCCCCGCCAACTGCGGCGCGAGGTCGATGAGCGCGTGCTGGCCGACGGCACCGTGCACACGCCGGTCGACCTCGATCAGGTGCGCGCCGAAGCACGCGCGCTGCTGGCCGAGGGCTGCGAGGCGATCTGCGTCTTCTTCATCAACACCTACGCCAATCGCGAGAACGAACGGCACGCCGTCGCCGCCGTGCGCGAGATCTGGCCCAACGCGCACGTCACCTCGGCCAGCGAGGTACTGCCCGAAATCCGCGAGTTCGAGCGCTGCTCGACCGCCACGCTCAATGCCGCGCTGCAGCCGGTGGTGGGCGGCTACCTCGGCCGGCTCGAAGCGGACCTGCGCGAGCAGGGCTTCGGTGGCGAACTGCTGGTGGTGCAAAGCAACGGCGGCGTGATGTCGCGCCTGACGGCCAGCGAGCTGCCGGTACGCACGGCGCTCTCCGGCCCGGCGGCGGGCGTGATGGCCTGCGCTGCCATTGCGCGTGCGGCCGGCTATCCCGACGCGATCACCGGCGACATGGGCGGCACCTCCTTCGACGTGTCGCTGGTGGCGAACGGCGAGGCCGCGCTGGCCGCGCAGACCGCCATCGAATTCGGCATGGTGATCCGTTCGCCGATGATCCAGATCGAGACCATCGGCGCCGGCGGTGGCTCGATTGCCTCGGTGGATGCGAGCGGCATGCTGCAGGTGGGCCCCGAATCGGCCGGCAGCGTGCCGGGCCCGGCCTGCTATGGCCGGGGCAACACGCGTCCGACGGTCACCGATGCCAACGTGCTGCTCGGCCGCATCGCCGCCGACCGGCCGCTGGGCGGCGGACTGCTCGCGGCACTCGACGCGGAGAAGTCGCGGCAGGCCATCGAGGAGCATGTGGCGAAGCCGCTCGGCCTGGGCGTGCATGCGGCGGCCGAGGCCATTCTCACGGTCGCCAATGCGCGCATGGCCGGCGCGATCCGGCTGGTCTCGATCGAGCGCGGCCACGATCCGCGCCGCTTCGCCTACATGCCCTTCGGCGGCGGTGGCGCGCTGCATGTGTGCGCCATGATGCGCGAGGTCGGCGTGGGCACCGGCATCGTGCCGCGCTATCCGGGTGTGACCTCGGCGCTCGGCTGCGTGATCGCCGATATGCGGCACGATGCGGTGCAGACCATCAATCGTTCGCTGGACGAACTCGATGTCGTCGCGATGCGCAGCCGGATCGCCGAACTCGCGGACAACTGCCAGAAGCGCCTGGATTCGGCCGGGGTACGTTTCGAGTCGGTGCGCGAGATCGTCGCGCTCGACATGCTCTACGCGGGCCAGACGCATACGCTGCCGGTCGAACTGAAGGAAGGCGGGGGCGAGGCGCTCACGCGCAAGGGCATCCGCGAGGCCTTCGAGACGGCCTATTCGGCTGCATTCGGCCGCGTGCTCGACGGCATCGGCATCCGCGTGATGAACCTGCGCTATGCACGCATCGGCGTGCGGCCGAAGTTCGACCTGTCCGTGCTCGCGCCCGAAGGAGAGGGCAGCGTGGCGCCTCTGGGCACTCAGCGCGTCTATCACGAAGGGCACTGGCACGAGGCGACGCGCTATGCGCGGCTCGAGCTGCCGGTGGGTGCGCGCATCGACGGGCCGGCGATCCTGGAACAGGCCGACACCACCGTGTGGCTCGAACCCGGCTTCCATGCCGAAGTCGACTCCTTCGGCAACCTGCTCGTGAGGCCCGCATGAGCGCCGATGCCAGGATCGTGGGCCGCAAGACGGCACTCGTCATCATCGACCTGCAGAACGACTTCCTGGACCCGAAGGGCGCGTATGCGCGCGGCGGCGATGCCAATCCCGCCGCATTGCCGCTGCCGGCCCGCGTGGCCGACGCCGCGCGAGCGCTCAAGGCCGCAGGAGGTCTGGTGGCGGCGAGCCAGTTCACGCTGTGGCCCGATGCGAGCGGCGAGCCGATGGTTTCGCCGCATCTGAAGGCGCTGCGCCCCTTCCTGAGGAAGGGCGACTTCGCACCCGGAAGCTGGGGACAGGCGAATGTCGATGCGCTGGCCGGCCTGGTCGACGTGTCGGTCTGCAAGGTCGCGTACTCGGCATTCTTCAACACGCAGCTCGATTGGGTGCTGCGCCGCGCGGGCATCGACACGGTGGCCGTGTGCGGCATCGTGACCAACGGCGGGGTGGCCAGTACCGTGCGCGATGCGCACATGCGCGACTACCGCACGCTGGTGCTGGCCGACGGCTGTGCGGCCTTCGGTGAGGAGCGTCATCGGACTTCGCTGGCCGACATGCGCAACGTGGCCGAAGTGATGGACTGTGCGGATTTCGCGAAGGCGCTGACATGACGGAAGCCCAGACCGCTGCGCCCGAACGCACGGTCCGTCGCGCCGAGCGGATCGACGCCGAGGCGCAGGCGAGCGTGGTCATCGTCGGCGGCGGGGCCTGCGGGCTGGTCGCGGCGCTGTTGCTCGACGATGCCGGCGTCGATTGCGTGGTGCTGGAGCGCGATGCGGTGCCGAGCGGGTCGACCGCCTTGTCCTCGGGCTTCATTCCCGCGCCGGGCACGCGCGTTCAACACGCGCGAGGAATTCTCGACGACAGTCCGGAGCGCTTCGCCGCCGACATCCAGGCCAAGGCGCACGGCCGAGCGGCGTCGGCGCTGGTGCGGGCCTACTCGGAGGCCGTCGGTCCGGCGCTCGATGCCTTGCAGGCAAGGCACCATCTCGACTGGATGCTGCTCGACGGCTTTCTGTACCCGGGCCACAGTGTGCATCGCATGCACGCACTGCCGCAGAAGACCGGTGCGGCGCTGATGGCCGCGCTGCAGTCGGCCGCGGAAGCCGCCGGCATTCCCGTGCTGACACGGGCGGTGGTCGACACCTTGTGGCTCGATGCGCAGGATCGCGCGATCGGCGTGAGCTACCGCCGGCCCGACGGCAGTGAGGAGCGGCTGGGCTGCGATGTCCTGCTGCTCGCATGCAACGGCTTCGGCGGCAATGCGGCCATGGTGCGCTCCCTGCTGCCCGAGATGGCCGAGGCGACCTTCGGCGGCCACACCGGCAACGACGGCAGCGCGATCCTCTGGGGCCAGGCCCTGGGGGCACGCTTGCGCGACCTCGGTGGCTACCAGGGGCACGGTTCCTGGGTCACGCCGCAGGGCGCGTTGATGTCGTGGGCCGTGATGATGGAAGGCGGCGTCCAGATCAATCGTGACGGGCGTCGTTTCCACGACGAGACCGGCGGCTATTCCGAGGCCGCGGTGCAGGTACTGGCCCAGCCCGGTGGCGTGGCCTGGAACGTGTTCGACGAGCCGCTGCTCGCGCTGGCGCGGGAGTTTCCGGATTTCCGCGATGCCGAGGCCGCAGGCGCGCTGCGCCGCTGTGAATCGATCGAGGATCTCGCGGCCGTGATCGGTTGCGATGCGGCCGTGCTGCGAGCCACGCTGGACGCGCTGCATCGCGGCGAGCCGCAACCCGACGGGCGCGCGTTCCGTCGCGGACTCGAGGCGCCTTACTACGCCGTCAAGGTCACCGGCGCGCTGTTTCATACGCAGGGCGGGCTCGACGTGGCGGCCGACATGCGCGTGCTGCGCCAGGACGGCTCGCCGATGCCCAATCTGCTGGCAGCCGGCGGCGCCGCGGGCGGCGTGTCGGGCGATGCGGTCTGGGGCTATCTCTCGGGCAACGGGCTGCTGAGTGCGGTCGCCGGCGGCGCCATCGCCGCCAGCACGGCCGCCGCGCTCGTCCATTCGAAAAGCAAGGACCATGAGCAATAAGACTTCCTTCAAGACGCGCCTGTCGTCGAGCGACATCGTGCTCGCGCCCGGCGTCTATGACGCGTTGAGCGCGCTGGTGGCCGAGCAGGCCGGTTTCGAGGCGCTCTATCTGTCCGGCGCATCCATCGCGTACACGCGGCTGGGCCGTTCGGACGTCGGCCTCACCACCTTCACCGAGGTGGCCGACACGCTGGCGCGCATCTGCGAGCGCGTGAGCCTGCCGGTGATCGTCGATGCCGACACCGGCTTCGGCAATGCGCTCAACACGCAGCGGACGGTGCGTGGTTTCGAGCGTGCCGGCGCGGCGATGATCCAGCTCGAGGACCAGAGCTTCCCCAAGCGCTGCGGCCATCTGGACGGCAAGGGCGTGGTGCCCGAGCGGGAGATGGTCGGCAAGCTCAAGGCGGCGCTCGATGCGCGCTCGTCGGACCAGACCCTGATCCTCGCGCGCACCGATGCCGTGGGCGTCGAAGGGCTGGACGCCGCGCTCGACCGCGCCGAGGCCTATCTCGCCTGCGGCGTCGATGCGCTCTTCATCGAGGCGCTGCGCTCGCCCGGGCAAATGGATGCGGCCTGCGGGCGCTTTGCCGGCCGGGTGCCGCTGCTGGCCAACATGGTCGAAGGCGGGAAGACGCCGATCCAGGACGCGGACGCGCTGCAGGCGCGCGGCTTTCGCATCGCGATCTTTCCGGGAGGCACCGCGCGCGCGGTGGTGCATACGCTGCAGGGCTACTACGGCAGCCTGCGCCAGCATCGCACCACGCAGCCGTGGCGCGACCGCATGCTGGACTTCGACGGACTCAACGCGCTCATCGGTACGCCGGAGCTGATGGCGCTGGGCAAGCGTTACGAATAGTCGGCATCGAGGCGCGGCGAGCGCACGCGAGGCCGCGGCTCAGGCGGCCGGCATGGGTGCGCCGCAGCGCCAGCACGCCTCGAAGCCGCCTTCGACCAGTTCGCCGCAGCTGCACTGCCAGCGATGCTGCGGTCGGTTCTGCCAATCATGCAGCAGGCGTTCGGCCTGCGCGAACTGCGCGTCGTCCTCGATCCAGACCTCGGGCAGGCACTGGTCGGGCGGCAGCTGACCGGCGGCAGCGCCCAGGTACTCGCGCTGCACCGTGGCTTCGACACCGTCTTCGCGCAAGACGTGGGCCCACAGGGTCGCGATCGCGAGGTTCGGCGCTTGAGCGAGGCGGCGCATCGCGGGTGTCTCAGTCCGTCGACGGGTCCGCAGGCGTCGACTCGTCCGCTGCGTCCTCGCTGTCCGTACGGTCCGTCTCGCGCGCACGTTCCGCGTAGCGGTTGAAGCGCCAGGCCGTGTCCTGCATGGTGATGCGCCGCCAGGTGACCCGCTTTTCGCCCGGCGTCATGGCGGGCCAGTGCTGGACCTCGTCGAAGCTGCGGCCGCAGCCCTTGCAGATGTCGTCGCCCTGGCTCGTGGAACAGATGGCGATGCAGGGCGTGTCGGGGGTGGTTTCATACCAGCGGAGCCAGGCGTCCCATGCCTTGGCCGGAAAGCCGACTTCGTCGACTTCGTCCTCGCGGTAGAACACCATCAGCGCGTAGACCTCCGCCAGGGCGCGCAGCTCGGGTGCGAGGGTCACGCCATCGGGTGAAGGCTTCTTGTCGCGCCAGTAATTGATGGCGGCTTCGATGTCGGTGATGTGGATGCCAGCCATGGGAAGACGCGGAATGTGGGGCCGGCATCATAAGGTGCGGCTTCGTCCATCGGGAGCGAGGGGCATCGGTCGCCAATCCCCGGCCTTTTGGCGGGACACACCGCCGCCGGCTTGCCACGCACGGGCCTCGATGCTTTAATCCCGGCCCAGAAGGGGAGTAGCTCCCGTCCGTTCTGGCCCAGAGCGGATATCGTCAGGTCGTCAATACGGAGCCACACGCTTCCGGCCTGCCGGGCAGTTCAGCGCTGCCGAGCAAGACCTTCGATCTGAACCCGCGCAGGTTCGGTCGGAGTGCTTGCATGTTCCTCGGGACCATGATGTTCCGGTCAGCCGCTTCGTCCGATTCTGCGCGGAAGGAATCGAAACGACAGAGAGGACTTTATGGAACAGTTCATGACACCCGAATTCTGGGTTGCCGTCGGTCAGATCATCATGATCGACATCCTGCTGGGGGGCGACAACGCTGTCGTGATTGCCCTGGCCTGCCGCAAGCTGCCGCCGGCCCAGCGTTTCCAGGGCATCCTGTGGGGCACCGCCGGCGCGATTCTCCTGCGCGTGATCCTCATTTTCTTTGCGCTCACGCTGCTCGCGATCCCCTTCCTCAAACTGGCTGGCGCCATCCTGCTGCTGTGGATCGGCGTCAAGCTGCTGGCGCCGGAGGCCGATGATGCGCACGGCAACATCGCTGCGAGCGATCGGCTCTGGGGCGCGGTCAAGACCGTGATCGTGGCCGACCTCGTGATGAGCGTGGACAACGTGATCGCCATCGCCGGCGCTGCCCAGGGCGCGGGCGAAGGCCACCAGATGCCGCTGGTCGTCTTCGGCCTGCTGGTGAGCATTCCGATCATCGTCTGGGGCAGTCAGCTCGTGATCAAGCTGATGGACCGCTTCCCCGTCATCATCACGCTCGGCGGCATGCTCCTCGGGTGGATCGCGGGGACCATGGCGGTGACCGATCCCGCCGTGGCCGACGCCGCCGCCTGGGCCTGGATCCCGAAACTGCCCCAGACCGATCCAGTCCGGTACATTGCCGGCATCCTCGGCGCGTTGCTGGTGCTGGCAATCGGGAAGTGGATGGTGGCCCGGCAACAAAGGGCCGAGCCCTCCTCTGCCGCCTGAAGCAGCGTCGAAGTCCCCGTCATTCCAACCGGAGAAAGAAGGAGCCCCATGGAAAAGGTCATTCTCTATGTCGACGACGCGAGCTATGCGAGCGAATTCCTCGCCAGGCTCTCGGCCGAGCCGGCCGGCGCGAAGGCGCGCCACTGGGTGCTCGTGGCCTGCGCACCGCGCATGACGCATCGCATCAGCAAGTGGGTCAGTCACAGTGCGCGCGAAAGCTGGCGGGCCAAGTGGTTCGCCAGGCTCCAGGATCAATTGCACACCGCGCTGCTGCGGGAGGGCAGCGAGGTCACGCCGATTCTCGCGGCGGGACCATTGGCCGAGCTGACCCGGCGTCTCCGCCTGGAGGTGGGTGCGGTGGAGGTGATCGACGCACGCCGTCCGAAGATCGGCGTGGATCTGGAGCCGGTGGCGCCGGATCAGACCCCGTCCCGCCAGACGAACTGGTCGCTGCCCGGGCTCCTGATGGGCCTCGGCGCCTTGCTGGTGCTCGCGAACGAACTGTCCGAGTAGGGCGCGGGTACCCTCCAGATGCGTCTATTGCTCAAGTGGGTGCTGAGCGCGCTTGCGCTGCTCGCGGTGACCTATCTCTACAGCGGCGTGCAGGTGAAGAGCTTCGGCTCCGCCCTCATCGCCGCGGCCGTGATCGGGCTGCTCAACATGATTGTCCGTCCGGTGCTGGTGGTGCTCACGCTGCCGGTCACGATCGTGACGCTCGGCCTGTTTCTCTTCGTCATCAATGCGCTGCTGTTCTGGGCCGCCTCGGGGCTGCTCTCGGGCGTGCACGTCGATGGCTTCGTCGCCGCATTGATCGGCTCGCTGATCTACTCGCTGCTGGGCCTGATCATCGAGTCCGCGCTCGGCGGACTGTTCCTGCGGCGCTGACGAACATCGCGCGGCGGCCATGCGCCGCTGCGCAAGCCGTCTTTTCTCGTCTCACTTGAGCGGCGGCTCCGCCGCCTGCTCCTTGACCAAGGCCTCGACCGCGCGTGCGCGGGTGTCGATGATCGATGCCTCGATGTAGTCGACGGGCGCTGCGCCGGGCATCCCCCGGCTGCTGTCGCGGATCAGGTCCTGCGCTGCCTTGAGCCGATCGCGCGCGGCCGGGTAGTCCAGCAAGGCCACGTTGGATTCGGCATCGGCGCGCACGGCGCGCACGGTGTCGTTCTGCTCGCCGTGCAGATTCGACAGCGTGCGCCAGGCGGTCGCATCGCGCGGATGGGTGGCGACCCAGTCGCGCAGCGGCCCGACCATCGGTGCGGGGGTGTGGGTGGCAACCGCCGCCTGCGCGGCGAGCAGCATCTCCGGCCGGTCCTTGGCCTTGGGGTCGAGCATCGCGGCGGCGGCAGGTGCCGAGCCCGCCGCGAGTTCGATCTCGGCTGACAGCAGGCGGGCCAGGCGCGACGCGGATGCATCGCCGGCGCTTCGTGCGGCCAGGCGCTGGGCCAGCGTGCGGGCCGCCTTGAAGTCGCGCAGCTCGCTGGCCGAAAGCGCCGCCGCGTACAAGGTCCCGGCCTGCTGGGCCGGCGAGCTGCGCGTGAATTCGCTTCCGGAGGCTGCGTCGACCCACTGCCGGAGCAGGTCGACGCCGGGCCGGGTGAGCACCCGGGCGCGGGCCGAGATCATCGCGTGATCCATGAGCAAGGGCATCGTGATCGATGTGTCCGGCTTGAACTGGTAGCGGCCCTGCATGTCGGCCAGGCGCTCGGTGTCGAGCGGATGGCTGCGCAGGTAGGGATAGGAGCCGTTGTCGTTGAGCCGCGACGCGTACTGGAGCTTTTCGAACATCGCGGCCGCGCCGCGCGGTGCATAGCCGGCCTGCGTCATCACGCCGAAGCCGATGCGGTCGGCCTCGCGCTCCATGTCGCGGGAGAAGCTCAGCTGGTTCTGCATGAACATGGCCTGGCCGCCCACGACCATGGCCTGACCCGCATCGCTGTTGCGGCTCTTGCTCGCCGCGATCATGCCCAGCACCATGGCGGCGAGCATGAGCGGCATCTGCTTGTTCTGCTTGGCCATGATGCGCGAGATATGCCGCTGCGTGATGTGTGACATTTCGTGGCCCAGCACCGTGGCAAGTTCGTCCCGGCTTCCGACGACCGCGACCAGCCCCAGGTTGAGGCCCATGTAGCCGCCGGGCAGTGCAAAGGCGTTGACGGTTCTGTCACGGCCCAGCAGGATGGTCCAGGCGAAGCGCTCGTCGAGTTCGGAGGTGATTTCGCCGCGCGTACGCGCCGCGGCCAGGAGCCGCTGCCAGATGTCGCCGACATATTCCCCGACCACGGGATCGTCGATGTAGTCGGGGTCCTTGTACAGCTCGCGGGCGATCTGGTCGCCGAGGTGGCGTTCGGCGCTGGTCGTCATCTCGCCGTCGCCCATGGCGGGCAGACGCTGTGCCGGGGCCGGCAAGGGCAGGGCGAGTTGGGCCGCGACCACGAGCCCGGCGCACAGGCGGCGCCAGGCCGGACGCGCAGGTCGGAGAGGGCTGGGAGAAGGGGAAGAAAGCGTCAAGATCTGCGTTCCTCGTCAAAGGCTCGGCCTCGTATGATGCTGCACTCCGGCGAACGTTCACACATGAGCTCACTCACCCATTTCGACGCGCAGGGCCAGGCCCACATGGTCGATGTCGCGGCCAAACCCGCGACCCATCGCATTGCCGTGGCCGCGGGGCGCATCGAGATGCTGGCGCCGACGCTGGCCCTGATCGAATCCGGCACCGCCAAGAAGGGCGACGTGCTGGGTGTCGCCCGGATCGCGGGTATCCAGGCGGCCAAGAAGACGAGCGACCTGATCCCGCTGTGCCATCCGCTGGCACTGACCCGCGTGGCCATCGATTTCACGCTCGCCCGGGAGCCGAAGCCCCAGGTGGTCTGCACCGCGACCGTCGAGACGGTCGGGCCGACCGGCGTCGAAATGGAGGCGCTGACCGCCGTCCAGGTCGCGCTGCTCACCATCTACGACATGTGCAAGGCAGTCGATCGCGGCATGGTGATGGGCGATGTGCGCGTGCTGGAAAAGCATGGGGGGAAGTCGGGGGATTGGGTGGCTCCGTAGGCGATCTTCCGAGCCGCGGGATCGCGCCATTCATCGCACCGCGCAGTCCGTTTCGGGAAACGCTCCTCCCTTGAGCCTGATCGCGTCGGGGCCGGCGACGCTCAATGCGGTCGGCGGCGAAAAGCCGAGCTTCGCGCGGGCTGCATTGTTGTCTCTCCAGTCGATGTTTCCATCGGAAACGACGCCCACCGCGCTTCCCGTCCTGGAGTTCAGGACGAGGTGACCGGCGCTGCGCCGATAGTAGGCGGCGACCCCGTCCGGCGCCGCGCAGTCGTACCGGCGCAACTCGTCCGGCCCTTCGGAGGCGACGAACCTGAAGACAGCGAAGGCCAGCACGGCCGCCACTGCCGTCCAGGCGGCCGCAATGCCGATGGTGCGCCGCGCCCGCATCGGCTTCCGCCGGCCGCCGCCGTGGGTATTTCGGAGCTCGGCCGCGGGGGTGGGCCGATCGTCATCGCGTCGTAGGGAGGAATCGGGGGCGGCCGTTGCGCGTTGCGCAAACTGCGTGCCGGGCTTCCTGACCGGCATCGGGCGTGGTGCTCGAACCACGCGTGTTCGCTTCGGCCGGAGAGCGAGCAGCCGCGGTCTGTTGCTCAGGATGATGCGACTCTCGGCGAGAACGAATCCTGCCAGCAGGACCGGGATCAAGCCGGCCAGCAGGGGCGCCTGCGTCGCGATCCACTCGGAAAGAAGAGGGTCGGCCACGGCGATGTTGCCGGCCAGCCAACCCAGCATCGCGCCGCCCGCCGGCACCAGCAGTGGATAGCGTTCCAGCAATCCCATCACGACCCGGGTGCCGTACATGAGCAATGGGACACTGAACAGCAGTCCGACGACCAGCACGGCGACGTCTCCCTGCGCCACGGCCGCCAGGGCCACCACGTTGTCGATGCTCATCGCGAGATCGGCCACGACGATGACGCCGACCGCGGCGGCCAGACCGTCGGCCTGCCGATCCGAGGATTCGAGCGCGGAGGCTCCGTCCGCCGGATCCGCTGCGGCGACCAGGAGCTTGATGGCGATCGCCACCAGTGCGCAACCGCCGATGAGCTTCACTCCGGGGATGCCGAGCAGCAGACCGGCGAGGGCCGTCAGCAGCACGCGCAATGCAACGGCGCCGCCTGTGCCGATGAGAATTGCGCGTTGTTGCTGGGGTGCCGGAAGGGATCGGCAAGCCATCGCGATGACGATCGCGTTGTCCCCGCTCAACAGCAGATCGACGAGGAAGGTGTCGAGCGCCTGGCCGACGTAGTGAAAGAAGCTGTCGGGGCTCATCGTCGGCATCCGCGTCCGCGCTTCAATGCCAGGCGCCGTTGGCGCCGCCGGGAGGTCCCGGCCACGCCACAAGGAGGAATGACGCGCCGGCCAACATGCAGTCGCCTCCGCGCAGCCGTGGACCCGAATGCCATCGCCTCTATCTGGGCTGCGGACCCGGACCGGACTTGAGGGTGTGCAGGAACGCGGTATCCGGCGAGAGCACGAGCGTCCCGCCGGAATCCGCCAGCGCCTGCCGGTAGGTCTGCAGCGAGCGGTACGTGCGATAGAACGACGGATCACGCTGGAACGCGCCGGCCAGGATCTGGCTGGCCTGCGCGTCGGCCTCGCCCCGGGTGATCTTGGCCTGTTGCTGGACTTCCGAAAGGATCACGGTGCGTTCCCGATCGGCCTTCGCCTGGATCTGCTGCGCCCATTCGAAGCCCTGCGCGCGCAACTCCTTGGCTTCGCGCTGCCGCTCCGACTTCATGCGGTCGTAGATTGCCTGACTGGTTTCCAGCGGCAGGTCGGCACGATGGAAGCGAACCTCCGAGACTTCAATGCCCAGCGGACGCGCCTTGTCGGTGACCTCTTTCTGTACGTGCTCGACGATGCGTACGCGCTCTTCCGAGAGCAGTGAGCGAAGCATGACCTGCCCGAGCTCGCGGCGCAGCGATGAACTCACCAGTTGCGTCAGTTGCAGGTTCGCCTGGTTCAGCGTGCGCAGCGACTGGTAGAAGCGCAGCGGATCGGAAATCCGGTAGCGCGTGTAGGTCTGGACTTCGAGGCGCTTCTGGTCGCCCAGAATCACCTGCTCGGTCGGGGGCTCCAGCGTGAGCAGCCGCCTGTCGTAATAGATGACCGAATCGGCGAGCGGCAGCTTGAACTTCAACCCCGGCGAAGACACCACGCCGATCGGCGCGCCGACGCGAACGATCAAGGCCTGCTGCATCTCCGTGACCGAATAGGTCGCGGATGCCGCCAGCCAGAGCAGCGCGATCACGGCCACCGCGAGGCCGGTGCGAATCCAGCGCTTCACTTGGGGGCCTCGGCAGGCTTGTTGAGTTTGTCCTTCTCCGCCAGCGGCATGTAGGGAACGACGCCGGACACACCCTTGCCGGAGGTGTCGATGATGACTTTGCCGGCCTTCTTCAGCACCTCGTCCATGCTTTCCAGATAGAGGCGCCAGGCGGTCACGTCCTTGGCCTTGGCATAGCTTTCGTAGACCGCCAGGAAGCTCCTCGCCTCCCCGTTGGCGAGATTGACCACCTGGGTCTTGTACGCCTCGGCTTCCTGCATGAGATGCGAGGCCTCGCCGCGGGCGCGGGGAATGATGTCGTTCGAATAGGCGTCGGCCTCGTTGCGCGCCCGCTCCTGGTCTGCGCGTGCGCGCTGCACGTCGTTGAATGCATCGATCACGGTCGCCGGCGGGTCGACGCGCTGCAGTTGTACCTGTGTGATCAGGATGCCGGAGTTCTGGTTGTCCAGCAGCGTCTGCAGGAGGTCGCGTGTCTGGTCGGCAATCTGCTGGCGCTTGTCGGACATCGCGGCCTGAATGGGCGTGCGGCCAATGATTTCGCGCAGCGCGCTTTCCGCCACCACCTTCACCGCGGCTTCGGGCTCGTTCACCTTGAAAAGGAACTGTCCGGCATCCTTGATGCGCCAGAACACCGCGCACTCGGCCTCCACGATGTTTTCGTCGCCGGTGAGCATCTGGCGCACGTGCGAATCGTCGCCATCCTTTGTCGTCGCTGCCCTGGCGTCACCCAGCTGCAGTTGATGGACCTGCGTCACCTTGGGCAGCAGGATGGTCTCGATCGGGTAAGGCCAGTGGTAATGCAGGCCCGGCCCGGTGGTTTCGACCCATTGTCCGAAGCGCAGCACCACGCCCTGCTCGTCGGGCTCCACCTGGTAGATGCCTGCATTGATCCAGGCCACGAACACCAGGCCGCCGACCAGCGCCAGGCCTTTGTCACGCAGTCCGGACAGGCGGATGTAGTAGGCGATCCAACGCAAGGCCTCGTGGAGTTTCGATCGCGGGCCCGATGCGACCCCGGCTGCCGACGGCGAATGCGATGGAGGATGTTCGACAGTTTCAGGCTCGACCACGCGCTTCCTCTATGTGCCCGCATGTCGTGGCCGCCACGCGCCGGGGGATCGCACAGGTGGCCGTCGAGTCTGATGTTCGAAGTGTTGGGGGTCGTCGCAGCATCGCCGGCGCGACTATGCCCTTTCGAGACTGAACTGGCGCTGACGAATGACGCTTCATTCGCATGGCGCCGATGCCTGCGGCATGGCAGCAACTGCGGCGACGCGGGCCGCGAGCGGCTTCAGGCGATGGCGGACTGCGCGTCCTTCGCGGCGGCGGGCAGGCGATTCACCTCCACCGACACGTGAACCAGTTCCTCGTGCACGCTCAACTGTTCCCTGAAATAGTCGGGGGCGATGTGTTCGCGCGTCGCCAGCGAGACGATGCAGGCGTACTTGCCCTTGCCGACGCGCCACACATGCAAGTCACAGAGCACGGCCTCGACCGGACTGGCATCGATGACTTCGCGGATCTCGGCGACCACCGGTGCGTCCATCTCCGCATCGAGCAGCACGCGGCCGGTGTTTCGAAGCAGGCTGAAGGCCCAGGCCGCGACGAGGGCGGCGCCGACGATGCCCATGACCGGGTCCAGCCAGGCCGCGCCCCACAGCTTGCCGCCGAACAGGGCGACGATGGCCAGCACCGATGTGGCGGCGTCGGCGACCACGTGCACGAAGGCGGCGCGAAGGTTCAGGTCATGATGATGACCGCCCGGCGCGGCGTTGCCGTCATGCCCATGGTCGTCTCCGTGGTGGTGGCCATGATCATGGCCGTGGTCGTGCCCGTGCGCGCCCCACAGCAGCCAGGCGCACGCGAGATTCACGAGCAGGCCGATCATGCCGATGAAGATGGCTTCGTCGTAATGGATCGGCGAGGGCGTGATCAGCCGTTCGACCGACTGGTAGAGCATCAGCACGGCCACCATCAGCAGCAGGATCGCGCTGGTGTAGCCGGCGAGCACCTCGATCTTCCAGGTGCCGAAGGCGAAGCGCTTGTCGTGCGCGAGTCCGCGCGCGGCCGCATAGGCGGCAACCGACAGCCCCAGTGCCAGCGCATGGGAACTCATGTGCCAGCCATCGGCCAGCAGCGCCATCGAGTTGAAGGCCCATCCGCCCGCGATTTCCGCGACCATCATGAGCGCGGTGAGGATGGTGGCCCACAGCGTGTTGCGTTCGGCCAGCGGATTGCCGTCGTCGAAGACGTGGGAGTGCTGCCAGTCCTCGGCGGTGCGGCGGGCGTCGAGCGGCGTGGTGGTCTCGGTCATGTCCGGATACTGTACCCCAGTATGCTGGCGCTTCCTACAATCACGGCCATGGCACATACGACGCGAGACAAGAAACCGCTTCTGGCCCGGGTCCGCCGCATCCAGGGCCAAGCCGCCGCGCTCGAGCGCGCGCTCGAGGCCGAGGTCGAGTGCGGCGCGATCCTCCAGCAGATCGCCGCGGTGCGCGGCGCCGTCAACGGACTGATGCTGGAGGTCCTGGACGGCCACATCCGTGAGCATCTTGGCGTGGGCGATCGTTCAGGCGAGGAAGCGGGGGAGGATCTCGAAGTGGTCCTCGCAGCGCTACGCTCGTATCTCAAGTAGGGTGTCGGATCGCACCTGCGTCTTACGGAGCCGAATCACATGAACCAGACCGCCACGCTGCAACGGCCGCTGATCCTGCGGCACGCCGACGTGCTCGTGACCATGGACGACGCGCGTCGCGAGATCGCCGACGGCGCCTTGGTTGCGCAAGGATCCGCGGTGGACTGGGTGGGGCCCACCTCGGAGCTGCCTCGCGCTTACGCTGATGCGTTGCAGCGTGGTGCTGCCGACGTGATCGACATGCATGGACAGATCGTGATGCCGGGCCTGGTCAATACGCATCACCACATGTTCCAGAGCCTCACACGCGCTGTGCCCGACGCGCAGAACGCCGAGCTGTTCGGATGGCTCACCCATCTGTACATGTTGTGGGCAGGCCTCACGCCCGAGATGATCCGCGTGTCCACGCAAACGGCCATGGCCGAATTGATGTTGTCAGGCTGTACCACCACGAGCGACCACCTCTACCTGTTTCCGAACGGAGCGCGCCTCGACGACTCCATCGAGGCGGCCGACGCGATGGGCATGCGCTTTCATGCGGCGCGCGGCAGCATGAGCGTGGGCCGCAGCGCGGGCGGCCTGCCGCCCGACGAACTCGTCGAGCGCGAAGAGGCCATCCTGCGCGACAGCGAGCGCCTCATCGGCCGCTGGCACGATCCCTCCCGCCACGCGATGCGCCGGATCGTGCTCGCGCCATGCTCCCCCTTCTCGGTGTCGCGCGAACTCATGCGCGCGTCGGCGGCGCTGGCGCGCGAGCGCGGCGTGTCACTGCACACCCATCTGGCCGAGAACGACAACGACATTGCCTATTCGCGCGAGAAGTTCGGCATGACACCGGCCGAATATGCGCAAGATCTGGGATGGGTCGGGCACGACGTCTGGCATGCGCACTGCGTGAAGCTCGACGAGGCCGGCATCGCGCTCTTCGGGCGCACCGGCACCGGCGTGGCGCACTGCCCCTGCTCGAACATGCGGCTGGCCTCGGGCATCGCGCCCATCGGTGCGATGCGGCGCGCGGGCGTGCCGGTGGGACTGGGCGTCGATGGCAGTGCATCGAACGATGGCGCGCATCTGCTCGGCGAGGCGCGACAGGCCTTGTTGCTGCAGCGCGTGGGCTACGGACCGGCGGCCATGACAGCACGCGAATCGCTGGAGATCGCCACCCTGGGCGGCGCGCGGGTCCTGGGCCGCGACGACATCGGCGCCCTGGCCCCGGGCATGGCCGCCGACATCGTGGCCTTCGATCTGCGCACCGTCGGCTATGCCGGCGCCGGCCACGACCCTGTGGCCGCGCTGGTGTTCTGCCAGCCCGGCAGCGTGTCGCTCAACGTGATCGACGGCCGCGTGCTGATTCGCGACGGGCAGTTCACGCAAATCGAACTCGCGCCGATCCTGTCGCGCCATCGCGACCTGGCCCGCAGCCTCTACGAGCGGACGCGGCATCCGCATGTGAATTGATGAGCGGCGGCTCGCGCATCCCATGGAGGCAGACCCGATGAACCTGAAGATCCGAGACGCAGCCCGGGAGGGCTCGCGCGCATGAAGGCCCCCGCCTTGCCCACCGGGCGCCGCCTGCTTTCCTGGGCCGTGGGGATCGTGCTGCTCACGGCCTTGATCTGGTGGGTGGTCCACTTCCTCAGCCCCATGCCGCCGCGCACGCTCGTCATGAGCACGGGTGCTCCCGACGGCGCGTACCACCGCTTCGGACAGCGGTACCGGGAGATCCTGCAGGCCGACGGGATCACGCTCGAACTGCGCCCGTCCAGCGGTGGCATCGAGAACCTGCGCAGGTTGAACGAGGGCACGGCATCCGTCGGATTCGTGCAGGGCGGCACCGGGCCGTTGGCCGCCGACGCCGATGCGCCGACCGAATCGACGCCCTTGAGATCGCTGGCCACGGTGGCTTTCGAACCGGTGTGGATCTTCACGCACACCATCGACGTCTCAAAGGGCCTGGGCGCACTGAAAGGCAAGCGGATCGCCATCGGTGTCGCCGGCAGCGGCAATGCCAAGGTGGTGAATGAATTGCTCTCCGTGTACGGCGTGGGCGCTGGCGGCGATGGGCGGCAGGGCGCCACCGACGGAACGATCTTCGTGAACGAAGGCGGCATGACGGCCGCGGCCCTGCTCCGCGGCCACCAGGTGGATGCGGTCATCATCGTCGCCGCGCCGCAGTCCCTTGCCGTGCAAAGCCTGCTTTCGGACGCTGCGATGCACCTCGCGTCGCTCGACCATGTCGAGGGACTTGCGCGCCGCTTTCCCTATTTCCAGTCCGTCAGCCTCAAGCGGGGCTCGGTCGATCCCGCGCGCGATCTGCCGTCCCGCGACATCGAATTGCTGGCCACCACCGCGAATCTGGTCGTGCGCGACGAACTGCATCCGGCGCTTGCCTACCTGCTGCTCGAGGCTGCGCGGCAGGTGCACAGGCGGCCGACCGTCATCAACCGTGCGGATGACTTCCCGAATCCGAAAGCCACCGATTTCCCCTTGGCCAGCGAGGCGGACCGCTACTTCAAGAACGGCCGCCCCTTCCTGCAAAGCTATCTGCCCTTCTGGGTCGCGAGCTATGTCCAGCGATTGATCCTCCTGATTGTTCCGCTGGTGGCGATCCTTGTTCCGGTGGCGCGCGTGCTGCCCGAACTCATTGCATGGCGGCGCCACAGCCGACTGTATCGGCGCTATGGCGAACTCAAGTTTCTCGAACAGGACATGGGCTCGCACACGCTCAGCGATGAAGACCGGCAGAAGGCGCGGGAGCGACTCGATCAGATTGAAGAGGAAATCATCCAGGCCAAGTTTCCGCTCGACTTTGCGGACAGGGTGTACACACTGCGGCAACACGTGGACTATGTGCGGGCGCAGCTGAACAAGCCCGCGGGGGGCGGTACTGCGTAGTCAGGTGGGCCTTTTGCACGAACGGCTCGAATTGTGTCGAGCGCATGGCACCGGCGACTGATACCGATGGCGTTTTGGCGGGAGCAGTTGTAGCATTCGGTAACGGTGGTTGCTACAACACTTCGGTGATCCAATCAATCCTCTATTCTGACTGGTGCAGGCAAGACGATGAACGAGGTCCGATCTGTCGAGAGTCTGCTGCCCGAGGCGGTGGCACAGGGCGCATACCTTGCGGCGCTCATCATGTCCGGTGCACCTTCGATCCGATCCTCAACTCTGAATGAAACGCCATGCGCCTCATAAATTCGATGGCCGATTTATTCGGCAGGAAGACGACTGACGCCATGGACCGGGCCGGCCCCGGGCCGTCCCATGAGCCCGTGCCGACGCCTCCGGAGCTTGCCAGGCGCGAACAGGTCCTCTCTCGGTCGACCTTCTACAAGCACTGGACTGCGATCAAGGCTGAAGGCATCACGGCCTCGCAGTTCATCGAATTCCTGCAGCCTCTTGCCGATCTCGACGGCATCTCTGTCGCCTATATCTATAACGACGAAGCCGGCAATGAGCGCATCTACAACCACCGGCGTGATGAAGCCGCGACCGCGAATCCGCTGACCCGCGCGATCCAGGAAAAGAAGCTGTCCAAGGACAAGGCCTTGACCTTCGCACTCAATGAGGAAGGCCGGGTCTGGATCGAGAGCAACTTCATGGAACTGAAGGACCTCGAGTAGGGAGGCCCGGGCTCTTCTTCCGCGGGCTTCCCCGGGCGGCCTGACGGACACGGAAGGCCGCTCCTTTGCCGAGAGTACCCGCGGGGGCGCGCCCGGCAGCAGGGCTCACGTCTTCTTCAGTGGCCGCCAGCCCGCGAATTGGGGCGCCACGCGCTGGACGAGCGGTCCGTCGAAGTCCCAGGAGAGGCATTGGCCCATGAAGAACATGGGCTCGCCGTCGGCGCCCGCTGTCTCCGGACCTGCGCCCTCGCGGTGCCGCACATGGTGCGGCACCGCCTGCAATGCGGCCGTGGCCATGTTGATCGCCAGTTCGCGCAGATGGCTGCATCCCCGTATGCCGCCCATGGCTTCGTTGATCACGCGGCGCCATCCGGCGCCGATCCTGGCGCCGACCAGCCGTTGAAGTGGCGGCGTGGCCCCCTGGCATTCACCGAAGGGCGCATTGGCCATGGCGGTGGCCACTTCGCGCACGATCAGGTCGCGGTCGACCGTGAGGCGCACCAGCATGTGGTGAATGTGCTGTCCGGGCTCGACCGTATTGCCTTCGTGGGCGACGTGAACGTAATGCCTGTCGTCGATCAATTCGGCTTCGATATCCCACAACCCGTCCTCGCGCGCGAAGGAGTTGAAAGTCAGGCGCCGGGTGTGGATCGGCTCCCGCGCTTGCGGGGGTGGCAGTTGATGATTCAGTGCGTTGGGGGCGTGCTGCATGGGTGAATGATCCTGGATGGCGCCGGGGCGCGGCGCGGCAGACCCGGACGATTGTCGCAGTCGGATCCGACGGTTCGACGGACGTCCGGACGCTGCGCAGCGCCCCTGTGCGGTGCGTGCGTGCATGAAGGAAGGGCCCCAATCAAGGGCCCATTCACGCTGTACGGTAGCGGTCCGTACGATGGTTGAGCGACAGGATCACGTTCAGGACGACCAGGCCCACGGCCGACCAGAACACCCGGATCGGGTCCGCGACGAACAAGGCGGCCAGGGCGATCAGAACGTCAACGGCCATCTGCACGTGACCGGCCCGCCAGCCTCGGCTTTCCTGGAGATAGACCGCGGCAATGCCGACGCCGCCGAGACTGGCCTTGTGCCTGAACAGGACCAGCACGCCGGTTCCCATCAGGACCCCGCCCAGAATGCCGGCGTACGCCGGATGAATGTCCTGGATCCTGAAGACTGCCGGGGAAAAGCCTGTCACCAGGGACAGCAGCGCGACGGCCGCAAAGGTCTTGACCGTGAAGCCGATGCCGAGGCGCTTGAGAGCCAGCCAGTAGAAGGGCAGGTTCAACACGAAGAACGCCGCGCCGTAGTTGATGCCGGTGGCGTAGTGAACCAGGAATGCCGTGCCGGAGACACCGCCGTTCAACAGTCCGGCACCCGTGTCCAGCGATATGGCCAACCCGATCATCAACACGCCGACCATCAGGGCCACGAGGTCCTCGACGATCGAGTGATTCATGGAAGGCGCGATGTTGTTCGCGGGCGAAACGGGAGGCAGGGAGGGGGCGGACATGCTGGACGAGAGTGGAGGGCTTGCGCGGACGCCCGCAAGACATGCAAGACCAGTGCCCCCTGTCGTTTCCATGAACGAGGAATCCGCGTGTGATAACTTTTGTTCAATGAGCTTTTCGCCGGTCGACATCTCTTACTTCCTGGAAGTTGTCAGGCACGGTCACCTGGGGCGCGCTGCGATCGCGAGCGGCGTCACACAGCCTGCCATCACCAAGGCGATCCGTCGCCTGGAGGACGCCATCGGCGTCGCTCTCTTCGAGCGTGGGGCGCATGGCGCGCGACTGACCGGCGATGGGCACCTGTTCCTCGAATCCGCGCGGCGATTCCATGCACAACACAGCGATCTGGTGCGCACCGCATCGGAGCTGCGGGCCCAGCATGCCGGCCTGCTGCGGATTGGATTGACCAATCCGTCCAGTGACACGGAGGCTGTGTGGGCGATGTCGGAAATGATCAGGCGCAGGCCGGGCTTGCGCGTGAACCTTCGCATCGGCAAGTCGGATGCACTCAACGCTGCGGTCGAAGCCGGCGAGCTCGATGTCGCGGTGGTTCCGTCCTATCCCGGCGTGACGCTGAGTTGTGCACAGATCGTCATCAACGAGGATCGGGTTCATGTCGCCGCCCGGGCGCACCATCCCCTGTTCGCGATTCCGGTGCCCACACTCGATGACCTCGCGCCCTATTCGTGGGTCATGCCCAGCCGTGACAGTGCCGCGCGAAGAGTGGTCACCGAGATTCACGAGCGCGCCGGCCTCCCGCTGCCGCGCGTCGCTCTCGAGGCAGAGTTCACCTCCGAAGCCGTGCTCGGGGTGGTCGGCAGCACCGACCTGTTGTCGCTCGTGCCCGCATCGAGTCTGCGCAGCTGGGTGGGGCGGATCGTGCCGCTGCCCATGCCGCTGCTCACTGTTCAGCGAAGCCTGGTGCTGGTCACTCGCCCCAGCGCCACATGGTCGCCACTCATGACGGCCTTTCGCGATGTGCTTCTGTCGTACCGCGTCGCGTCACCGAATCCTCGGCCGGCACCCTGAGCCCGCGCCGCGGGTTTCTGCGGGTCCATTCCTGTTGGATATCGAAATCGGTACGAGTGGAAATTGATCCTGGCGCCCATCTGGCTAGATTGGAGCCTTCCCAGATCTCCACATCAGACGCGTGCACCATCCCAATATCGTTCTCATCGTCGCCGACAACCTGGGTTGGGGCGAACTCGGCTGCTACGGCGGCGGCGCGCTGCGTGGCGCCCCGACGCCTCGCATTGATCGCCTCGCCAAAGAGGGCCTGCTGCTGCAGAACTTCAACGTCGAAAGCGATTGCGTGCCCACACGGTCGGCGTTGATGAGCGGGCGCCACCCGATCCGTACCGGTTGCCTGCAATCCGTGCCGCCGGGGCTGCCCCAGGGCTTGACCCGATGGGAGATCACCTTGCCCCAACTGCTCTCCGCGCAGGGGTACGCCACCGCGCACTTCGGCAAGTGGCACCTCGGCGATATCCAGGGCCGGTTTCCGTCCGATCGCGGCTTCGACGAGTGGTTCGGGATTCCGCGAACGACCGATGAAAGCCAATTCACGTCGACGGTCGGCTTCGACCCGAGCGTGGCCGACATTCCTCACATCATGCAAGGACGGGCCGGCGAGGAATCCAGGAACGTCAAGGTCTACGACCTGGACATGCGTCGCGGCATCGATGAAGAGCTGGTCAACAAGGCGCTCTCTTTCATCGGGCGCAACCATGAGGCTTCCCGGCCCTTCTTTCTCTACTTGCCGCTGGTGCATCTGCACTTTCCGACGCTGCCGCACAAGGACTTTGCAGGACGTACCCAGGCCGGCGACTTCGCGGACTCCATGGTGGAAATGGACCACCGGGTCGGGCAGGTCATCGATGAAATCGACCGCCTGGGCATTGCGGAAGACACGCTCTTCATCTTCTGCAGCGACAACGGTCCGGAGTTCAGGGCACCCTATCGTGGCACCGCCGGACCCTGGCGCGGCACCTACCACACGGCCATGGAGGGTAGTCTTCGCGTGCCCTTCATCGCGCGCTGGCCCGGAAAGATCGGGCCCGGCCGCGTCAGCAACGAAATTGTCCACGTGACCGATGTCTTTACTACGCTGGCCGCGGTTGCAGGCGCGCCGGTGCCGCAAGACCGACCCATCGACGGCGTGAACCAACTGCCCTTCCTGCTGGGGGAGCAGGAGAAGTCGGGCCGCGAGGGCTTCCCCTTCTACATCAAGAACGAACTCAGGGCGGTCAAGTGGCGTGATTGGAAGCTGCACTTCTACTGGGAGCCCGAAGTGAACGAGGGCAAGGGAAAGCTGGAGTCGCCCTATCTCTTCAACATCACGCGCGACCCCAAGGAAGAAACAGACGTCCTGGTCTTCAACACGTGGGTGCTCGGCCCCGTCTTGCGCATGGTCCAGGCCTTCAACCGGAGTTGCCAGCAGTTTCCCAACACGGCGCCGGGGCAGGGCGATTGATGCAAGTGCCGGCGATTCCGCGCCGGCACCGCTCTCGCTCTTGTCCATGACGCGTCCACGCAACCCCACCCCCTATTGAAGGAACCCTGATGCTCCATTCCCCCGTGTCCCGTCGCCGATTCAGCATGATGTCGGCCCTCGTGCTTGCGCTCGCCACGCCGTGGTGTTCCGCCGCGCCCGCTCAGGCCGGCGCCAACTGGCCGACAAAGCCCATCACATGGCTGGTGGGCTATCCCCCGGGCGGGAGCGTCGATGTGGCCTCGCGCCTCGTGGCCAAGCGGCTGGAGGAGAAGCTGGGGCAGCCTGTCGTGGTCGACAACCGCCCTGGAGCATCAGGCACCATCGCACTCCAGGCTGCAGCCAAGGCCTCCCCGGACGGATACACGATCGTGACAGTCCCGGGTCCCGTCCTCATGAGCATGCCGGTACCCCTCCTCGGCAAGGAGCTGACAGGGGTCGCGCAATTGGCCAAGGGCCCCATGGTGCTCGTCGGCGCCTCGGCCACGGCGGTGCCGACGCTCAAGGACCTGGTGGTCGCGATGAAGCAGCATCCCGATGCCTACAGCTACGCCAGTTCCGGCAATGGCACCAGCCAGCACTTGGCCGGCGAACTCTTCAACCAACTGGCCCATACGAAGATGATGCATGTGCCCTACAAGGGCGGCTCACAGGCGGTGACCGACGTCATCGGGGGGCAGATTCCCCTGGGCATGCTGGGCATTCCACCCGTTCTCGCGCACGTCAAGGCTGGAAAGCTGAAGGCGTATGCCGTCACGACCGCCACCCGGTCCGCGGCGCTGCCCGATGTGCCGACAATGCAGGAGGCCGGCATTCAAGGCTTTGAAGCCAGCCAATGGTTCGTCGTTGCGGCGCCTGCCGGCGTGCCGGTGGATCGGCTGCAGCGACTCAACGCGGCCATCTCCGACGTGCTGCGCCACCACGAAGTCACGGCGGGATACGCCGGCATGGGCGTCGTGCCCAGCCCCGCGACGCCTCAGGAAACCAACACCTTCGTGATCGAGGAACAGAAGCGCTGGAAGGACCTGGCGCAGAAGGCGAATCTCACGCTGGACTGAGATCGCCTGCCCCGCAACGCCGGCCCGCCCCCACATTCTTTTCGGCCTCGGCCGGAACAGCCCGCGGAGCACCCTATAATGCGCTCCGCTCGCGGGAATAGCTCAGTTGGTAGAGCGCAACCTTGCCAAGGTTGAGGTCGAGAGTTCGAGACTCTTTTCCCGCTCCAGTTTCTCCGTTCGTTGTCGTCCTCTTTGACGTCGGCAGCGGTCTCAGGCCCAGGCGTTGCATGGGACTCTTGCTCAATGAAAGGCCACCCGAGGGTGGCCTTTCTCTTTTGTCTGAAGCCGGGGCCGAGCTCGCCGCCGCCGGAGCGGCTGAATTCGAGCGGAAGGCACGCGTCCCTGGGCACCGGATTGGCTTCATTCTTGCGTTCGGGAGACACTGTCGCCGGGTTCCGGCGACGCCGCCGGACGAGGCGCTCGAATCGCATTTCGGCCGTTCGTTCGCCGCCGGCCAGCGCCAACCCGCAGATTCTCGACACACACTCAGGTAGGTCCAACCGTGCCGCCCATCGAATCCCGACCACCCGCCGACAGCGCCGTGAAGCAGGTGCGCGCCGCGAGCCGTGCGCTGGACATCATCGAAACGGTGGCGGCCGGCCGCATGCTCAAGCATGCCGAGATTGCGGACAAGCTCGGTATTCCCAAGAGCACGACCACGCTCATCCTCGACACGCTCGTGCGCTCGGGTTACCTGCAACGCGATCCGCTGAGCCGGGCCTATTCGCTTGGTTCGCGCATTCTCGGTATCGCGGGCCGCTACCTGGCGGAAATGGACATCGTGCAGATCAGCCAGCCGGTGCTCAGCCGCCTGGTCATCGATGTCGACGAGAGCTGCTTTCTCGTTCAGGCCGAAGGCAACGAAGTCTTCGTGCTGTGGCGCGAGGCCTGCAAGCGCCGCCTGACCTACACCTTTTCGCTCGGCGAGCGCGCTGCCATCACCGAGACCGCGGGTGGTCTTGCATTGCTGGCATGCCGCCCACCCCCGCAATGGGACGCGGCATTTGCCGCCTGCGGCATCCGCGACGGCGCGACCCGGCGGGCCTTGCGCACCCAGCTGGAGGCGGGCGGCGCCGGCGGCGTCATCCTCTGCACGCACGGCCAGGTCCGCGAAGTCGCTTCACTGGCCTTGCCCATCCGCAACAGCTTCGGCGAAGCGCTTGCCGCGCTGTCGGTTGCGGTGCCGGTGAGCCGTCTCGACGCCGACCTGCAGGCACGGATCATCCGCGGGCTGTATGTGGCCCGGGACGAAATCGCCGGGCAGACCGCCTACCAGCGCAGGGCGTAGAAGACCGCGATGAGACCGCTCGCCGCCACCGCGGCCGCGAGCGAGTAGCGCAGGTTCCAGCGCAGCGCGATCTCGCGGGGCGACACCCCGGTGATCGACCCGGCGATCAGGAGCGTGGCGCTCACCGGCGAGATGCCGATTGCGAGCGACCATCCGAGCGTCAGCGCGCACGCGAAGGTGACCGGCGTCTGCGCGCCCACGCCGCTGTGTGCCAGGGTCTGGGCCAGCAGCAGCACGACGATGGTGGGCGCGATCGAGAACATCGCGACCAGCGGCGTCGCCCAAAGGAGCAGCAGCGCGAAAGCCAGCGGCGGCAGGTGCAGGCCGTCCGCGTGGCCGCCCGCATGCGCCAGCACGATGGCGACGATCGCCTGCCCGATGAAGGTCGAGGCCGAGAAGATGAAGGTCTCGCTGCGCAACTCCGTCAGCACCCGGAAGAACTGCGACGCCAGGGCTGCCGGCGCATGCTCGCCCGCGCCGCTCGCCGGACGCTCCATCGCCAGCCACAGAAAGCTGAAGCAGGGCAGGGTGATGGCCGAGGCCATGATGAAAGGCAGTCCCGTCAGCTGGTAGAGGCACAAGGTCGCGCCGAACAGCGTCGCGGCCATCGCGAGGATCACGAGCAGCGATCTGCCGTCGCCCGCCGCTGCCATATCCTCCTGCGGAGCTGCCAGCGGCAGCGGGCGGTGCAGCACGCACCCGCCGGCCAGCACGAGGGCTGCCGCCAGGAATCCCGCCCCCATGAAGGCCAGAGGCCGCAGTGTCGGCAGCGCCACGCTCACGATCGCGAAACTGATCGCCATCGGCGACCAGGCCGTCGTCATCGACAGCCCCCGGATCACCGCCATCAGCATCTGGCGCGCACCGGCATTCGTGCGTGCGTCCAGCCCCGAACGGCGAAGCATCTCGCCCATCATCGGCACCACGCCGAAGCTGAAGATCAGGCTCAGGAGATGGCTGCCGAAACTCAGCGCCGCATAGCGGCGCCGGGGGCTGCATGCCACCAGCCATGCGGCGGCGCGCGTGATCAGCGCCGAACGCCGCATCGGCAGGCGCAGCGTCGCGAGTGCCGCGAGCAAGGTCGCGAACTGCGTGCTCTGCGCGCCGGCCGAACCGACGACGCGAAGGCCATCCCTGGTCGCCAGCAGCACGGCCGCCACCGCCAGCAGCGCCAGCCCCACGAACACCCGCGCCTGCCGCGGCACGCGCGTCCACACGGCCAGCACGAAGCCCGCCAGCGCGAGCGAAGCCAAGGCAAGCAGCGCATCGACCGGGAAGACCAGCCTCGCATAGGTTGCAAGAACGAGGACGCTCATGCACACGGCCGCCATGCGCTCGCGCGGCAACAGAAGGCCCGCCTCCGCCACGGGCGCCGACAGCGTGCGACTCACGGCTGGAGGATGTGGACGGCCGAGCGTTGCCATTGAGCCCACACGGCGGTGCCGATGGTGAAGGGTTGCGCATCGTGCATTTCCGCCTGCTCGTTGCCCTGGCGCACGTTCAGCACATGCCCGTCGGGCAGGCGCAAGGCATAGTCCGAAGAACTGCCGTGATAGATCGCCTGCAGCACATGCCCCTGCACCGCGCCTTCGGTCTGCGGCGCCTGTGCGCTCAGGCGGATGCGCTCGGGCCGCAGCGCGACCTCGACGGATTCCCCGATCACCACCGCGGCGGCGGGCGCCTCGAAGTGTCGTCCGAACGCGTTCAGGGTGGTGCCGCGCTCGTCCGCATTCACCACCTGCGCCCGCACGAAATTCGACAGGCCCATGAATTCCGCGACGAAGCGGCTGCGCGGTCGCTCGAACAGATCGACCGGCGAGCCGACCTGCTCGACGCGCCCCTGGTTCATCACCGCGACGCTGTCGCTCAGCATCAGCGCTTCCTCCTGGTCGTGAGTGACGAAGAGCGATGTGATTCCGAGTTCGCGCGTGATGCGGTACAGCTCGGTCTGCATCGCTTCGCGCAGCTTGCGATCCAGCGCGCCGAAGGGCTCGTCCAGGATGAGGATGCTGGGTTCCACCACCAGCGCCCGCGCGAGCGCCACGCGTTGCTGCTGGCCGCCTGAAAGCTGCCGCGGGAAGCGGCCGGCCATGCCGCCCAGATGCACCAGGTCCAGCGCGCGGCGCACGCGCGCCGTCTGGTCCTTCGCGGCCACGCCGCGCATCTTCAGACCGAAGGCGACGTTGTCCGCCACCGTCATGTGCGGAAACAGCGCCAGGCTCTGGAACACCATGCCGATGTTGCGCTTCTGCACATCGAGCCGCGTCACGTCGCGCCCGTCGATCAGCACGCGTCCGGAATCCGGCTGCGACAGGCCGGCCACGATGCGCAGCGTCGAACTCTTGCCGCAGCCGCTCGGGCCGAGCAGCGTGAGGAAGCGACCGCTCGGAATGTCCAGCGACACATCGCGCACGACGATGTTGTCGCCATGGCTTTTGTGTAGACGATTCAATGAAACATGGGCCACGTGCTCAGCTCCCCAGGATTCTTTTCAGGCCGAAGAAGCGCTCCACCATCAGCGCGCCGGCCAGTGTCGCCACGATCAGCATCGCCGAGATGGCCGCAATGGAAGGGTCGAAGTTGTATTGCATGTAAGACATGATCGCGATCGGCAAGGTGCTCGTCTGCGCGCTGCTCAGGAAGAGCGAGACCGACACATCGTCGAAGGACAGGATGAAACTCAGGATCGCGCCGGCAAGAATGCTTCCCTTGAGCTGCGGCAGGGTGATGTGGAACAGCACCTGCGCGCGCGACGCGCCGAACACCGCGCCGGCTTCTTCCAGCGCCGGATCCATGCGCGCGAGGCTTGCGAGCACTGTTCGGACCGTGTAAGGCAACACGATCAACGTGTGCCCGATCAAGAGCCGCACCGGCGCATTGCCGAAGTCGATGGCCGCCAGCGCGACCAGCACCGCGATGCCGATCACGATGCCCGGCACGATCAGCGGCGAGAGGAAGAAGGCCTCGAGCGCGGCTCGACCGCGCCAGCGCCCACGTGCGATGCCGAAGGCCGCGCACACGCCCACCGGCGCGGCCACCAGCGTCGCCGCCAGGGCCAGCCACGCGCTCGTCACCAGGCCGTTCATGAAGTTCTCCGACCGAAGGGCCGCGAGATACCAGTGCAGCGAAAGATCCGTCGGCGGAAAGCTCGGCACCGGCCCTCCGTTGAAGGACACCAGGACCACGAAGACCAGCGGTGCCAGCAGAAAGACATAGAGCAGGGCCGTGACGGCCTGGCCGATGCGATGAAGCAAGGCGTTCACTTCGCGGCGCTCCAATGACGCGTGGACCAGTTGGCCCAGGACAACATCGCGCAAAGCACGAGCAGCGTGGCCCCCAGAAGAATGGCGACCAGCGATGCGCCGAACTGCCAGTTCATCGTGACCGAGAACTGCTGGTAGATGAAGGTCGTCAGAACACCCGAGCGGCTGCCACCCATCAGGGCCGGCGTCACATACGACGACATCGACAGGCTGAAGACGATGATCGATCCGCTCGCCAGCCCGGGCACGGTCAGCGGCAGCAGCACATGCCTGAAGGTCGCGAGCCGGCTGGCGCCCAGCGAGTTGGCCGCTTCGCCGAGCGAAGGGTCGATGCGGTCCAGAGAGCCCAGCAGCGACAGCACCATGAATGGCAGAAACACATGCACGAGCCCGATGAGTACCGCCGCCGGCGTATACATGATCTTTACCGGCTCGGCCAGAAGCCCTGCGCCGACGAGCAGGGTGTTGAGCGCGCCCTTGTCGCCCAGCACCACGATCCAGCCGTAGGTGCGCGCCACGATGCTCACCAGCAGCGGCGCGAGGATGGCCACGATCATCAGCCCCCGCCAGCGCGGCGACGCGCGCCACACCGACAGCGCCAGCAGCATGCCCAGCACGGCCGTGATCAGCGTGGCCAGTGCTGACAGCCAGAGGGTCTTGAACAGCACGCCGACATAGAAGTCGCTGGCGAAGAAGCGCGAGTAATTCTTCAGCGTGAGTGCCGTGCCCGGCGTCATGACGCCGGGTTCGGGCGGGTTGAGGCTCATCCAGAGAACCTGGCCCACAGGCACAAGCATGCCCAGCACCAGCAGCGCGCAGGCCGGCAACAGCAGCCACACCGCGGCCGGGATGCGGATCGGCGGCCGCAAGGTCAGCCCGTCCGTCGGAGCCGCGAGCGATGCGCCGTGAAGCGAATCCGTACGCGCGCTCATCGAGCGGCTCAACATTGGCTTCGAACCACGGAGGGTCGGCACAGGGGGCCTCATGCGGCCAGCTCCAGCGGCCGGGGCGCCCGCCACGCGTCGATGATCCGCTGCGACGGTTCCACCAGCGCGAAGTAGGTGCGCAACTGCTCCAGCGATGCTTCATGCAGGTGCTGCACCGAGTTCTTGACACCCACGCAGTCATCCGCGACCACGAGGTAGAAGTCCAGCATCGCCGCGTCGCGGGCGGAGGATTCGATGCAGCAATTGGTCGTCACACCGGCAAACACCAGCGTGCGGATCCCGCGCGAACGCAGCAAGGCTTCGAGTGGCGTGTCGATGAATGCGCTGAAGCGGTGCTTGGTGATCTCATGTTCGCCGGGCAGCGGCTTCACCGCGTCGATCTCCTCGGCGCCCCAAGAGCGCGGCAGACACACCTCCACTTCGCCCGGCGGGAACACGTGCTTCTCCGCCAGTTCTGCCGCCGACGCACTCCACACCGCGCCCTCGCGCGTCTTGCGGCTCGGAAACCGGTAGGGCGAGCCTACGTGCCGCACGTGCTGCCCGTATTCGGCGCGCACGTGCACCACCATGCAGCCGGTCTCACGGGCCTGCTGCAGCAGTGCGGGAATGCGCGCCGCCGCGCGGTCCACCATCGGCATGGCCTCGCGTCGCCCCGTGGCGCCGCCCGGGCTCACGAAGTCGTTCTGCACATCGATCAGGATCAGCGCCGTGTGCTCCGGCGCGATGCGCTCTTCCAGTGTGCGAAGCAGTGCGGCCTGCTTCACGTCCGCCTGCCAGTTGCGCGGCCCTGGCGGCGCGTCGTTCCAGTGCTGACTCACGGCCAGGGCATCCCCGCGATCGATCACCCGGTGCGCGCGATAACCCCGCACCACCGCATCGCGCGCCGTGCACGACAGCGCCAGGGCCTGGTCGCTGCCCGCCAGCACCAGGTCCCGGATGCCATTCGCGCGCAGCATCAGGCCGAAGGTACTGGTGCCGAAGGGGCTGCCGCCGACAGTCGACACCACGAACTCGCTGGCGCCGGGCTGCGGCGCCAGCGCGGGCAACGGCTCGGCATCGCCCATGGCCGAGGGCGGCTGGAGAAACAGGACCAGCACCTGCGCCCGGCGCGCGGCCGCCAGCAGTGCGCGCAAGTCCTCTGCGCTGCGCCCATGCGGGTCCACGGTGTCGGGCGTGGCGTCGATGATCACGAGCGCGGTCGATGCCGGATCGAGTCGCGCGGTCGCCGGCACGCTGCCGTCGGAGAGATCGCGCGTCGTCATCAGCCTGCGATCTCCTGGTTCCACCGGTCCGCCAGCTCGGACATCTGAGGTACCACCTTCTGCCAGTCGAAGAGCTTGAGCTGGTCGAGCTGCGGCACCCGCTCCGCCGCCTTGCCGCCGAGCCTGGCGTTCTTGTTGGTCGGTCCGGCGATCACCGCGTTGCAGAAGGCTTCCTGCGTCTCTTTCGCCAAGGCATGGTTGATGAACTGCATGCACAGGTCCGCATTGGCCGCGTTCTTCGCCACGTGATAGGACACCATGCCGACCATCGCCCCATCCTTGGGAAACACGAATTTCACCGGCTTGCCGCTGTCGATCAGCGCATAGGCCGGGATGTTGGTCGTCATCGCGACCACCGACACCTCGCCCGTGTCGAGCATCTGCATCGCGTCGGTCGAGCCGGTGAAGAAGCGGCGCACATTCGGCTTCAAGTCACGCAGCGCCTTGAAGCCCGGGTCGAGATTGCCCTCGTCGCCCCCGCGCGTGCGCGACGCGGCGACCAGCATCTCCCAACTGCCCCATACGCCGATGTCGGGCAGGGTCAGCTTGCCTTTGAACGCGGGGTCCCAGAGGTCCTTCCACGACTCGGGTGCCTTCTTCACCAGATCGGTGCGATAGGCGATGCCGTACGCCACGTAATCGAGCCCGACCGCCTCCTGCCGGAACTGGTCGAACCACATCGGGTGCACCTCCCGGATGTTGGGAATCCTGTCGGCCGACAGCTTCTGCGCAATGCCGGAGCGCACCGCCTTGATGCTGTCGGGATACGGCAGCAGGAGCATGTCGATCTCCGGCTTGCCGCGATTCACCATCGCGCTCGTGAGCCATTCGCTGGCGGAGCCGAGCTTCAAGGCGACCTTCACGCCCAGCTTCTTCTCGAAACTGTCGACGATGGTTGCGCGGTAGTTCTTCTCCCACACGCCGCCGAACACCGTGGAGGTCAGGCCGCCCCCAGCCCGTGCCGGCAGCGCGAGGCCAAGCGTGAGTGCCGCGCCACCGGAGACGAACGAGCGGCGGCTGAGCGCGAGAGGGGATGAATCAGACGTGTGCATGGGCATCGGCGCTTTCTTGTTCAAGATGGTGAACAGTGTTCAGGATGATGAACATGCGCACGCAAGCGCCATGCCATGGAAAGACGCTCCACACGCAGGGTGGCCATGCCTTCGGCGAGCCGAGCTTCCTCGGTCTAATTTTTAGCTCGCCCGTTGCGAAAAACGGTGCTTGGAGGCAACGCCTCCCCCTCCTAGCATTCCCCGCACTGGCCTTCGACGCGACGAAGTCAATGCGAAAGGTCAACAAGGTCTCCGCTTTCATCCTCTTGCACCCAAAAAAGGAATCTGCCATGGCCAATCTCCGGGACCCCGGTCGCCGAAGCCTTCTGAAGACCTCGCTCATTGCCGGGGGGCTGTCGGCCGGCGGCCTGCTGTCCATCGACGCGTTTGCGCAGGGCAAGGCGCGCATCAACATGCAGATCGGCTGGATCCCCGGCGTCAACCAGATCGGCGAAGTGGTCGCCAAGCGCCAGGGCTTCTACGAGCAGGAAGGCATCGACTTCGCGATCCAGCCCGGCGGCCCCAACATCGATGGCGTGGCCATCGTCGCCTCGGGCCGCTACGAGCTGGGTCAGGTGTCCTCCAGTCCGTCCGTGATGCTGGCCGTCTCGCAAGGCCTGCCGATCAAGTGCTTCGCGGTGGGCGCGCAGAAGCATCCCTTCACCTTCTTCTCGCTGTCCAAGAACCCGGTGCGCAAGCCTGCCGACCTGGTCGGCAAGAAGGTGGGCATTCCGTCGACCGCGGCCGTGCTGCTTCGCGCCTTGCTGGCGAAGAACAAGATTGCGGAGAAGGACGTCAAGGTCGTCACCGTCGGTTCCGACATGGCGCCGCTGCTGACCGGGCAGGTCGACGTGGTGACCGGCTGGCTCACCAGCACGACGGCGCTCAAGGCGCTCGGCCCGGACCGCGTCGACCTGACGCTGTGGGATGCGGGTGTGCAGCTCTACGCGCTCCCGTACTACGCGCAGCCCAAGACCCTCGAAACGCAGCCGAAGCTCATCGAGGCCTTCGTTCGCGCCACGGCGCGCGGCTGGCACTACGTACAGGCCAACCGCGACCAGGCCGTCGACATGCTGGTCAAGGAGTACCCCAACCTCAAGCGCGAAGACGAACGCGTGGCCGTCGACGTGATGCTCGAATACTCCTTCGGCGGCCTCGCGCAGACCCAGGGCTGGGGTGCCATGGACCCGGCCGTGTGGCAGGCGCAGATCTCGACCTACGCGGAGCTGGGCCAGTTCACCGCGCATACCCCGAAGGTGGAAGAGGTCGTCTGGCTCGACGCCCTCAAGGCCACCGCCGCGGCACGCATGAAGGCCTGAGGCCATGAGCGCCCTCCTGAACGCCGCGCCCGCGATCTCGTGCCGCGACATCGGCATGCGCTTCTTCACCGAGCGCCGGGACGTGACCGCCATCAAGAGCCTGGACCTCGATGTCGCCCAGGGCGAGTTCCTGACGCTGCTCGGCCCCTCGGGCTGCGGCAAGTCGACCTTCCTGCGCGTGGTCGCCGACCTTCTGGAGCCGAGCCGCGGAAAGATCGATGTCCTGTCCACCACGCCGCAGGCCGCGCGCAGGAACCGCGACATCGGATTCGTCTTCCAGGATGCGGCGCTGCTGCCCTGGCGCACCGCGCTGCAGAACGTCCAGCTTCCGCTGCAGGTCGGCGGCGGCGCGGGCCGCAAGGGCCGCCGCTCGCCGCAGGAGCTGCTCGAACTGGTCGGCCTGAAGGACCGGGCGAATGCCTGGCCGCACGAGATGTCGGGCGGCCAGCGCCAGCGCGTCTCGATCGCACGCGCACTGGCCAGCGATCCGAAGATCCTGCTCATGGACGAGCCCTTCGGCGCGCTCGACGAGATCACCCGCGACCGGCTGAACGATGAAATCCGCCGCGTCTGGAAAGAGACCGGCGTCACCATCCTCTTCGTCACCCACAGCATCCACGAGGCCGCCTATCTCGGCCAGCGCGTGCTGATGCTGGCCGCCAACCCGGGCCGCGTGCGCGAAATCGTGCCGGTCGAATTGCCCGAAGACCGGACGCTGGACATCCGCGAGACGCCCGAATTCGTCCGTCTCACCGCTCATCTGCGGCGCGTGCTGGAAAGCTGCTGAGGTTGCCCATGACCACCCGTTCCATCGAGACGCCGATGCCCGTCGCGGCCGTGGCCGCGACCGATCCGGCCGATACCGAATACCTCGCCTGGGCGGCCGCGCGGCGGCGGCGGCTGTGGCGTCGTCGCATCCTGCCGGCGCTCGGCATCGTCGGGCTCGTCGTGCTGTGGTGGGCCGTCATCGCGCTCTTCGACGTCAAGCCCTTCATCGCGCCATCGCCGTGGGCGGTGGTCGAAACCCTCTACGCCAAGCGCGCCGTCCTGCTGGACAACCTGATCCCCACCGCGCTCGAAGCAGCCGGCGGCTTCCTGCTCGGCAACCTGGCCGCGATCGCCATCGCCACGCTCTTCGTCCACAACAAGACGGTGCAGGACATCTTCTTCCCCGTGGTGCTGATGTTCAACGCCATCCCGCTGGTGGCCAAGGCGCCGGTGCTGGTGCTGATCATGGGCAACGGCATGGAGCCGAAGATCACCATCGCCGCCCTCGTGTGCTTCTTCCCCACGCTGGTGAACATGGTGCGCGGGCTCGAATCGGTGAACCCGCAGGCCATGGAACTCATGCGCGTGCTGTCGGCGAGCAAGGCGGAGATCTTCTTCCGGCTGCGGCTCTTCAACGCGCTGCCCTATCTGTTCTCGGCCCTGCGCATCGCCGCGTCGATGTGCGTCATCGGCGCGGTCGTCGGCGAATGGGTCGGGGCCACCGTGGGCATCGGCGCCATGATTCTGCAGGCCACCTTCAACTTCGATTCGCCATTGCTGTATGCCGCGATCGTCATGAGCGCGACCCTGTCCGGCGTGTTCTTCCTGCTGGTGACGCTGGCCGAGCGCTGGATCATCCGCTGGCATCCGGAGAGCACGCACTGATCGCACCGAACGCGGTGCGACCGGGCGGCCCGCGCGCCGCCTTCCCTCGAAATTTAAACAGGAGATTGGTATGAGCCGTATTGGCGACTGGATGCAGGAGTCCGCACACGATGTGCGCGTGGCAGCCGAATCGGACGTGGTGGTCGTCGGCGGCGGCCCGGCGGGACAGGCCGCCGCCCTCGCCGCCGCGCGCAATGGTGCGAGCGTGACGCTGCTGGAACGCTACAACCACCTCGGCGGCCTCGCCTCCGGCGGCATGGTGCTGGTGCTCGACGACATGTGGGACAGCCACCTGCAGGAGATCTCGGTGCGCGGCATCTGCCTCGAAATGATCGAGCGCATGGCGGCCCTCGGCCTGGCCGAGTACCCGAAGCAGAACGAGTGGGGCAGCCTGCCCGAATCGGTGCGCCGCTGGAAGCGCTGGGGCACCTACGACTTCCACAGCCGCGAGAAGCCCCATCCCATCTGCTTCGCCGCGGCCTTCGACCCGGATGCGTGGAAGCGCACCGCGCTGGAGATGGTCCAGCAGGCCGGCATCCACCTGCGCCTGCATTCGTGGTTCTCCCGCACGCTGGTGGAAGACGGCCAGGTCAGGGGCGTGGTCTGCGAATCGAAGAGCGGGCGCGAGGCGATCCTGGGGAAAGTCGTCATCGACACCACCGGCGACCTCGACGTGGCCGCGTCGGCCGGCGCCCCGCACATCAGCGGCGCCTACATCGTGACCACCGTGTTCCGCCTCGGCGGTGTCGACACCGATGAGGCCGAGCGCTTCGAGCGCGAGGAACCCGAGGCCTTCCTCGCCCTCGACCGCGAGATCAAGCACATGCTCGGCGGCGCCTGGGAGGCCTGGTGGCTCAAGACCCCGCTGCCCGGCATCGTGTGGTGCAACTGCCCGCACATGCCCGGCCTGGACGGCCTGAAGGTGAGCGACCTCACCCGCGCCGAAATCCAGGGCCGCAACATCATCCACAAGGTGGTCGACTTCGTGCGCGCCAGGCTGCCCGGCTTCGGCAACTGCTACATGGTCGACATGGCGCCGCAGACCGGCATCCGGCAGACCCGGCTGCTTGAAGGCGAATACGTCATGACCAAGGAAGACGTGGCCCAGCGCACCCGCTTCGAGGACAGCGTCGCCCGCGGCCGCGACTACTACTACCCCTTGCGCACCCTGCTGCCCCGCAGCGTCGAGAACCTGCTGGTCGCGGGCCGCCACTACTCGGCCACCTCGGCGGCGCAGAAGATCTCGCGCGAAATCCCGCCCTGCATGGCCATGGGCGAGGCCACCGGCGTCGCCGCCGCGCTCGCGCTCGACGCCGGCGTGCCGGTGCGCAACGTGGACATCGGCAAGCTCCAGCGCACCTTGCGCGCCCAGGGGGCCGACCCCGGCGACCAGAAGGGCCCCAATGCCGATGTGCCCGCCATTGCCCGTTCGTTCGCGGAGGCCGCATGACCACGACCCAGACCCTGCCGCTCGCCGGCATCCGAGTGATCGACTTCACGCAGGTCATGATGGGGCCGGTCTGCACCCAGATGCTGGCCGACCACGGCGCCGACGTGATCAAGATCGAACGCAAGGGCGCCGGCGACCTGAGCCGCTCGACCTTCGCGCCCGTCGCCGGCCATGACAACCCGATCTTCTGCAGCCTGAACCGGAACAAGCGCAGCGTCGAGATCGATCTTCGCGACGCGGCCCAGCTGGACCTCGTCAAGGCGCTCATCGCCGACGCCGATGTGGTGACCAACAACTTCCGCGCCGGCGTGATGGAGCGCCTCGGCCTGGGCTACGAGGATTGCAGGCGCCTCAACCCGCGCATCGTGTACGCCGTGGGCACCGGCTTCGGCGAGACCGGCCCCTATGCGCACAAGGGCGGCCAGGACGTGCTCGCGCAGGCCCTGACCGGCGTGATGGCCCGCCGCGCCGATGCCTCGGTGCCGGTCTCGATCTATCCCACCGCGCTGGCCGACTACACCGCCGGCATGCACATGGTCCAGGGCATCCTCTTCGCCTTGCTCCAGCGCGAACGCACCGGCGAAGGCCAGAAGATCGCCGTCTCGCTCTACGACTCGATGCTCTCGATGCAGATGCAGGAGGCCGCGATGATCCTGATGCAGGACTCCGAGGTCAACTGGGCCGCCATGCCCCTGTCGGGCGTCTTCGACACGCAGAACGGCCCGCTGGTGCTGGTCGGCGCCTTCAAGGCCAATCCGCTGCGCGACATCTGCACCGCCCTCGGCATCGACGACCTCTCGCTGGATCCGCGCTTCGCCGACCTGGCGGCGCAGTTCGAACACAAGGCCGAGCTGCATGCCATCTTCCACGAGCGCTTTGCCGGCAACACGCGCGAGTACTGGCTGGCCCGCCTCGAAGAACAGGACCTGCTCTCCGCGCCCGTGCGCAACATGCGCGAGACCCTGGTCGACCCGCAGACCCTGCACAACCAGATGATCCTCGAAGGGGATTCGGCCTCCAGCCGCGCCTTCAAGTTCATCGCGAGCCCCATCCACATGTCGGCGGCCCGAACCGGCCTCCTGCGCGAGCCGCCCAGGCTCGGGCAGCACACCGAAGAAGTCCTGGCGGAAGCCCGGGCACTGATCGAAGAGGCCGGCGCATGAGTGTCCTGTACGAAGTCGCGGGCCACGTGGCCACGGTCACCATCGACCGCCCCGAAGTCCTCAATGCGGTGGACCTGCCCACCGAATCCGAACTCCTGCGGATCTGGGACGACATCGAGCGGCGCGACGACATCCGCGTCGTCGTGCTGACCGGTGCCGGCGAGCGCTCCTTCTGCGCCGGCGCCGACCTCAAGAACACGTCCAGTCTCACGGGCGTCGAGTACTGGGCCGCCACGCGGCCCGGCGGCTTCGGCGGCATCGCGCTGCGCGAGACGCTCAACGTGCCCGTCATCGCACGGGTCAACGGCTTCGCGCTCGGCGGCGGCTTCGAGATGGTGCTGGGCTGCGACCTCGTCGTGGCCTGCGAGGAGGCCAGCTTCGGCCTGCCCGAGCCGCTGGTCGGGCGCCTCCCGCTGGACGGCGGCATGCTGCTGCTGCAGCGGCAGATCCCCTTCCGCCAGGCCATGGGCATGATGCTCACCGGCCAGCGGATCAAGGCGCGGCGTGCGCTCGAGCTGGGCCTGATCAACGAAGTCGTTCCGCGCAGCGAACTCGACACGGCGGTCGACCGCTGGGTGCAGCAACTGCTCGCCTGCGCGCCGCTGTCGCTCAAGGCCATCAAGCAGGTGGTGCGCCACACCGGGGCGCTGCCTCCGACCCAGGCCCACGCCATGCGCCTGCCGGCCCTGGTGGCGGCCCTGCAGTCCGAAGACTCGCAGGAAGGCGTGCTGGCCTTCCAGCAGAAGCGCAAACCCCAGTGGCAGGGCCGCTAGCCGGCGCACCCATACCCGCGACACGAAGGCGCCCGCCATGGCCCACGTCATCACCAAGGCCTGCATCGACGTCAAGGACGGTGCCTGCGTCCTGTGCTGTCCCGTCGATTGCATCTACGAAGGCGAGCGCACTCTGTACATTCACCCGGATGAATGCATCGACTGCGGCGTTTGCGTGTCCGCCTGCCCCACGCAGGCCATCTACGAGGACCTTCGGCTACCCGCCGAACTGGCGCATTTCGCGGCCATCAACCGCGAGTTCTTCGACATCGGCATCAGCGGCCTGGGCTCCCCGGGCGGTGCGGACGCGCGGCGCGTGCCCTGCGACCATCCGCGCATCGCGCAGGAAGTCCCGAACGCCCGGCCGGTGGAGTGATCCAGGTGTTTTCAGGAGTGCAGCCTGATGCACGCCATCGTCCTGAAGTACTTCATCGAAGTGGCGAGCTGCGGCTCGGTGCGCAAGGCCTCGGAGCGGCTCTATGTGGCGGCGAGCGCCGTCAACCGGCAGATCCACAAGCTCGAGGATGAGCTCGGCGTCGAGCTCTTCGACCGCCTGCCCAACGGCCTGCGCCTGAACGCCGCCGGCGAGCGCCTGCTCAAGCATGCCCAGGAAACCCTGCACCAGTTCCAGGTGATGCGCACCGAACTCGATGCGCTCAAGGGCGAGCGCAGCGGCCACGTCAAGGTCGCCGCGATGGACTCCTTCTTCGACGAACTGCTGCCGTCCGCCGTCGAGGAATTCACCCAGCTCTTTCCCGCGGTCACCTACACCATCACCGCCATCCAGCCGATGGAGGTCCCGCCGCTCGTGATGTCCGGCCAAGCCGACGTGGGACTCAGTTTCGTCAGCCGCCTGCCCGGTGGCGTGGCGGCGGTGGCGCTGGCGCGCCTGCCGATCGGCGTCGTCATGCCGCCGGGCCACCCGCTGGCCAGGCACAGCAGCGTGTCGCTGAAGGACTGCGCGAGCTTTCCCTTCCTGCGGTCGAGCTCGCACCCCGTGATCAGCGCCGGACTCTCGCCCGAGTTCGCCGCCTTCTGGGACGACATGGAGCCGGCCGCGACCTGCAACTCGACGCCACTGCTCAAGCGGCTGATCATGGCGGGCAAAGGCATCTCCTGCTTCTCGAAGATCGCCTTCATCGAGGATCTCAAACGCGGAGACCTGCTGTGGCGCCCGTTCGAGCTGGCGGCGCTGAACCAGCTGCAGGTGGGCATCCTGGTGCCGTCGCAGCGCGTGCTGCCGCACGTCACGCAGAACTTCGTCGGCCGCATGGCGCGGCGGCTCACGCAGCTTGAAATAGTGGCCGCCGCGCTCTGAGTGGCCGAGGCGTCGGCGGCCTCGGCCGGATCGCTCCCTCGAGGCCCTGGCAGGCAACTCAGGGACCGGGCAGAACGAGCGCCTTCTGCTGCGCGACGACCTCGATCAGGAAGTCCCACACCGCGCGCATCGACGCATTGCGCCGCAGGTCACGGTGCATCACCAGCCACAGGTCGCGCGAGAACGGCTCGCTGTCCGGCTCCAGACGCAGCAGGCCAGGATCGGCATCGCCGAGAAAGCAGGGCAGTCCGGCGATCCCGGCACCCGCGCGGGCTGCCGCCAGATGCCCCGAGATGTCGCTCAGTTCGCAGGCGACCGGACGGCCCGCGGCAAGGCCGAGCAGCCACTTCTGCTGAGGCATGTCGGCAAACTGCGCGTCGTAGGCGATGAACTCCCAGTCCCGCGGACGGCGCACATGGGCGTAGTCGCGGCTGGCATACAGGCCGAAGTGCATCCGTCCGATCCTGCGCACGACATTGGCGGCTTCCTTCGGTCGTACCAGTCGCAGCGCGATGTCGGCCTCCCGCCGGCTCAGCGACACCTGTTGGGCCCGGGCGGAGACCGACAGCTGAATGCCGGGGTGCAAGGCGCGGAAATCGCCCAGATGCCGCGCCAGCAGATGAGCCACCAGCACCGGCGGTGCACTGATCGAGACATTGCCGCTCAAGGGTGTCCGGGCCGCCTGGACCAGGCGCTCGATGGCATACGCACCTTCTTCCATGCCTTGTGCGATCTCGAAGATGTGCTGCCCGATCGGGGTCAGCCGGCAGGCGCGCGGCAGACGCTCGACCAGCGCGGCCTGCAGTTCGTCCTCCAGCGCAGCCAGCCGCCGGCTGACCGTCGCGTGGTCCACCTGCAAGGTGCGCGCGGCCCCGGACAAGGTGCCGATGCGGCCGATCGCCACGAAGTGGCGCAGATTCTCCCAATCGAACATCGGTGCATTTTCTCCAGGATGCCGTGCGATTTTCTTGAATTTACGCACTAGCAGGCCGAGCCTAGCATCCGCGCAAATCAGCTCTTCCGGATGGTATTCATGCGCTCCGTCTCTCCTCGCCAATCACGTGCCGCGTTGATTGCAGCCGCCCTCGGTTTCGTCGTCGTCCTGCTCGACGTCAGTGTCGTCAATGTGGCGCTGGACACCCTGCGCCTGGCGTTCGGCACCGGCGTGTCAGGCCTCCAATGGGTGGTCAACGCCTACACGCTGGTCTTCGCGGCCATGCTGCTGACCACGGGCGCGCTCGGAGATCGTCTCGGTGCCCGGCGCGTGTTCACGATGGGATTCGCCCTGTTCACGGCCGCATCCCTGGCCTGCGGGCTGGCGTCGAGCCTGGAAGCGCTGGTGATCGCGCGCATCGCGCAAGGCCTTGGGGCCGCGCTTCTGGTGCCCAACTCGCTGTCCATGCTTCAGCAGGCCTTCCCCGACCCCGAGCAGCGCAGCCGGGCTGTCGGTTGGTGGGGCGCTGCCGGCGGCATTGCCCTGGCAGCGGGGCCGGTGCTGGGCGGATTGCTGGTCACGCATGCCGGCTGGCGCAGCATCTTCCTGATCAATCTGCCCATCGGCCTGGCGGGCATGTACCTGACCCGGCGCCATGCGATGCCCGGCAGTCCCGTGCGTCGCCGCCCATTCGATTTGCCCGGCCAGGGGGCGGCCATCCTGGCGCTCGCCGCCTTCACCGTCGCCCTGACCGAGGCCGGCCACCTGGGTTGGCGACACCCCTTGGTTCGCGACGGGTTGTTGGTGGCACTGGCGGCGGCGATGGGATTCATCGTCATCGAGTCCCGCAGCAAGGCGCCGATGCTGCCGCTCTCCTTGTTCCGCATCCCGGCCTTTGCCGTGGCCTCGGCATGTGGCGTGATCGTGAATTTCGCCTACTACGGGCTGATCTTCGTATTCAGCCTCTTCTTCCAGGTGGAGCAGCGGCTCTCGCCGCAGGACACGGGGCTGGCCTTCCTTCCCATGACGATCGTGCTGATGGCCGTGAACGTCATCGCCGGTCGATTGATCAACCGGCTGGGGCCCAGGCGTCTCATGGTCTTCGGCCTCACGGTGGCGGCCCTGGGCTATGTGCTCTTGCTGCCGGTCAGCATCGAAGGGGCGTACGCACGTCTGGTCGTGCCGATGCTGATCGCGGGCAGCGGCATCGCCGTCATGGTGCCGACCATGACCAATGCCACGCTCTCGTCGGTGGATGCGGCGCAAGCCGGCATTGCTTCAGGTGTGCTCAATTCGGCCCGCCAGGTCGGCGGCATGCTGGGAGTCGCCGTGTTCGGCTTCCTCGTGCGCAACACCGAACCCGAGGCGTTCATGAGGGGCATGCACCAGTCGATCCTGGCGGCTGTCGTGCTGCTGTTGGCCGGCAGCGCGATGTGCGTCCTCGGAATCCGGCGAGACCGCCGGATGGTTGCATAGGGCGCCTCGGGAACTGCCCGATGTCAGCCGCGAGCCAGCGGATTCGGCGTCGGCTCCTCGACCTTCGTCAACGTGCTGCGGTCGGTATGGTGGAAGGGCTCGTCCTGCCCCTGGATCCGAAGAACCGTGTCCTCGTCGTAGGTCCAGGTGCCGTCCGGATTGATCGAGATCCTGATGCGGAACTCGGTCGTGCGGAAGGCGTGGTTCAGGAAGGGCGCCGAGCAGATGCCGTAGGTGTCGAGCCCCTGCGTGGCCACCAGCTCGAACGAGGTCGCATCCGGGCTCGCCTGGCCCGCCGCCATCGCCACCTGCCCGCGCGGGATGGTCAGCGTGTGGATGATCGTGTGGGTTGCCGGCTCCCACAACCAGTAGCCGACCTGGTCGTGATACGTCTTCACCTGGTTCGGCTTGACGACGTGCTGGTGATAGCGCAGGCCGTAGAGAAGCTGCGGGCCGTTGGTCTGCGGGTCGATGGGCTGCAGCTCGATGCGATCCACATACGCCTGCTTCTTGGGGCCTTCGGCCTTGGGCTTCACGTCCAGGCCGCGCATGCCTTGCCAGACGCCCGCCATCCCTCGCAGCGGGCCGAGGTTGGCGAGCGTGTCGACGTCGATGTCCTGAGGCTCGGTGTAGATGTCTTTCGGAAAGTCGCTCATCGTCTCGTGCAAAAAAAATGGGCAGTAAGAAAGCTACTGCCGCGCGAGGCGCATTCTCGACGGTGGCTGCCCCCGTGACAAGCAGGGCGACGCGCGGGTGATCGTGGACCGATCGCTGTCGTTACCCTCGACCCAACGCTGCGCGCAACCTCTGCCTGATGAAGGGCAAGGCATCGGCGGGCGACTCCGCGGCGGGCGCCTGGATCGAGCGGATGGAGCCTTGTTCGAGTTGCCTGCGCAGGTCGAGCAAGCCTGCCACCTTCGCGGCAATGGCGTTGACCCGATCTTCCGTGGTCGCCAGATTGCTGAGGTCGGGCAGATGCCCGGCGGCCTCGTGCAGCGCCTGCTGGAAGTCGTTCAACGGCGCGCCGAGCGCACGCTGCAGGTCGTCATGCGTTCCCTCGTACGGCGGCGCCGTGATCGAACCGGGGCCGTCGTTGGTGGCGCCGGGGAGGTTCAGCACTGCCTCCAGGTCTGGCGCGCTTGCTACTCGCGGTGTCAAGGCATGTGTGAAGTCCCACCGCTTGCCCAGGGTGGCGATGATGGAGGTGTGGTCGAACGGATACCCACCCCCGGCGCTCACTCTCAGAATCGTGCCGGGCGCGATCCAGGGCGAGACCAGAATCGCCGGGACGCGCACGCCGTAGCGGTCGAAAGCGAAAGGCGTGCTGGGCGGATGGTCCGGTGGCACGGCAGCGGGCGGCGGCACGTGGTCGTAGCAGCCACCGTGCTCGTCGCAGGTGACGATGAGCAGCGTCCTGGCCCATAGCGGGGAACTGCGCAGGCTGTTGTAGACCTCCGCGATCAGCTGCTCGGCCAGGGTCAGATCGTGCGGGGGATGGCCGTCATTGGGCGGCAGCAGGTCCGGGAAGTAACGCGGCTCGATGAAGCTGTAGGCCGGCAGCGAAGCATTCGCCGCATCCTGTTTGAACTCGGCGAAGACGCGGAACCGGTCCACGTGCGCCCAGAGCCTGGAAAGCGTCAAGGCATGGGGGAAATCGTGGAAGTACACCTTCCAGGGGTCGGCAGTCGAAACGGCGTCGAGCAGCTGATTGAAGACCGTCTGCATCTCGTACGGGAAATGCGTGGGCGAATTGTTCGCATAGCCGTTGGCTGTGCCCGTGTGCGCGAAGAAGCGGTTGGGCCAGGTCTGACAGGGCGCGCTCGCATGCCACTGGTCGCATACCGCGAACGCCCGGGCCAATGTGCTGATGACCGGCAATTGTTCGGGCAGGAAGTAATGCATGACGTCCTGCGGAACCGGATTGCCATCCTGGGCCAGGTAGTTGGCCACGAATCCGTTCATGCCCGGGGTGGCAGTGACGGTTGGATCTTCCATCGGCACCGTGTCGGAAGGTGAGTCCAGGCCGAAGAGTTGCTGGTTGATATCCGCGAACCGTTCGCCCGGATCGGGCGTGGGAATGCTCATGGTCGCAGAGTTCACCACGTGGCTGTTCCACACACTGATCGAAGCGAGACCCGGATTCGCCGGGTCCAGGGGATTGCTTTCCGTGCCGTCCAGGCCGTTGAATGCGGGGGACTTGGGATGGAGCGCACCCAGCAGGTTGTCGAAGGACCTGTTCTCCAGCATCAGCACAACGACGTGGTCGATGCAACTCTTCAGGCTTGGCATGGCACTTTCCTCCGGATCTTGTTGGTCTTGATCTCGATCGGCGCGCGCGGCGTCCCCAGAAACTCCATCGGCTGCCAATTGGACACGACGAGGGCGAATCTGGCCAGTCCGTCCATCAATCGAGGCAACTGCTTCGAGGCGCGCGAAAGTCCGGCGAGCGCGCACCCTGGCATTCGCGTCGCTGCGCCATTCAACTTTTCTGCGCATCTGCCGATATCGCACATGCGGCTACGCGGCCGGGGGCCAAGGCGCGCGCCTGCCAATGTCGTCGCGCAAGACAACGGTCGTTTCGCGGCCATTCAAGAAGAACGAGGAGTCAACGTTGAAGAACCTGAAAATCGGCACCCGCCTGGGGCTGGGCTTTGGAGTTGTGCTGGTGCTGATGGCACTGATCACGGGTCTCGGCATCTGGCGATTGCAGGTGGTGACCACCGCCGTCGATGAAATCACCCGGCAACCCCTGGCGAAGGAGCGCATGGTCAGCGACTGGTATCGCATCGTCTCGATCGGCGTGCGCAGAACCACCGCCATCGCGAAGAGCGCCGATGCTTCCCTGGGCCCGTTCTTTGCCGAAGAGGGCGCGCGTTCCACCAAGGAAGCGCAGGAACTGCTCGACCAGATCCAGCCGATGCTGTCCAGCGAGGAAGAAAAGGCGCTGTGGAAGACCTTCCAGTCCGTCAGGACGACATACATCCAGGCACGCGATACCGTGGTCAAGGCCAAGGCCGACGGCCAGATGGAAGAAGCCGACCGGGTGCTGGAGAGCGTCTTCCTGCCCGCCGCCAAGGTCTATCTGGGCAAGATCCAGCAACTGCTCGAGATGCAGCGCCGGAGCATCGACGACAGCGTCGTCGACATCGACAGGAACTACCAGAAGAGCCGCAACCTGCTGTTTGCGCTGGGTGGCCTGGTGATCCTCTTGGGGGCCGGGAGCGCGTGGTGGCTTGCCCACGGCATCACCAGGCCCCTGCGGGAGGCCGTCGAGGTTGCACAGACCGTGGCCGGCGGCGACCTGACCCGCCGCATCGAGGCGGATTCGCGCGACGAGACCGGCCAGCTCCTGCAGGCACTCGGCGAGATGAACAAGAGCCTGGTCGACATCGTGAGTGAAGTACACGCGGGCGCCGACACCATCGCCACCGCATCGGGCCAGATCGCAGCGGGCAACCAGGACTTGTCCTCGCGCACCGAGGAACAGGCCAGCTCGTTGCAGCAGACGGCCGCGTCGATGGAAGAACTCACGAGCACCGTCAAGCAGAACGCCGACAACGCCCGGCAGGCCAACCAGCTGGCCGCCTCGGCGTCGGAAGTGGCCGTGCGCGGCGGTTCCGTGGTCA
>Ga0255338_1000777_pt1 | contig 80495 bp, 80 predicted proteins | sample MeOH1_35cm_T4_19_FD_203715 | JGI IMG/M metagenome (GOLD analysis project Ga0255338, IMG submission 203715) | Sandy soil microbial communities from University of British Columbia, Vancouver, Canada - MeOH1_35cm_T4_195 | ecosystem: Engineered > Artificial ecosystem > Sand microcosm > Unclassified ... | reverse complement strand
AGCACTGAAGTTTTCATCTCAAGAAAAAGGGCGCCGAAAGCCGGCGCCCTTTTTTGTTGCTCATTCCGCCGCTTGCGCGAGCTTGGCGGAAAGCGGCGTGAGATCGTGCCTCTTCAGCGGCAATTCGCGAATGCGCTTTCCCGTCGCGGCAAAGACCGCATTCGAGACCGCAGCCGCGATGGGCGGCGTCGCGGGTTCGCCGAGCCCGCCAAGCTCCGCGCCGCTCTCGATCACATGAACCTCGATCGATGGCATGTCGGCCATATGCAGCATTTCGTAGTCGAGGAAATTCGACTGCACGACAGCGCCCTTCTCGATCGTGATTTCGCCGCGCAGAGCCGCCGTCAGGCCGAAGATGATCCCCGACTCGACCTGCTGCTCGACAGTGTTCGGATTGATCATGCGGCCGCAATCGACCGCCGCTACGACGCGATGGACCTTCAACTCGCCGGTATGGCTTACCGAAACTTCCGCCACTTCCGCGACGATTGTCTTGAACGCCTCCTGAATGGCGATCCCGCGCGCATGGCCCTTGGGCAGCGGCGTACCCCAACCGGCCTTCGCTGCGGCAAGTTCCAGCACGGCGAGATGGCGGGGTTGGTCCTTCAGGAGTGCACGGCGATATTCAAGCGGGTCCTTGCCCGCTTCATGGGCGAGTTCGTCCACGAAGCTTTCCGTGAAAAACGTGTGCTGCGAATGCGCGACCGAGCGCCAGGGGCCGCGCGGAACGGGCGTCGGGCTCTCGACGGAGCGGATCGACTGGTTCGCCACCGAATAGGGAATATGCGCGGCCTCCGCCGGATCGTCCTTCGTCACATAGCGGTTGCGCCAGGCAACGGGCAAACCTTCCTTGTCGAGCGCGACCTTGAAGACGCTCGTCACGGCAGGGCGATAGGCGTCGTGCTGGATATCGTCCTCGCGCGTATAGACGAGCTTCACAGGCGCATCGACTTCCTTGGCGATCAGCGCCGCAAAATCAATCTCGCTCGGGAAATCGGCAAAGCCCTTGCGCACGGGTATACGGCGCCCGAAGCCGCCGCCGAGCAGCATCGGATGAAGTGTCACGTCGTCGAAGGAAAGGCCCGCGATCTCGGCGATGCGGCCGCGCGTGCCCAGCGCGTCCTGCGCGCCGACCCAGACTTCGGCCTTGCCGTCCGCCTTGATCCATACGGTGCAGTTCATCGGCTCCATGCAGGCATGGGCGAGATAGGGCACGCGGTATGTCGCTTCCACGAGCCTGCCCGCGCCCTTCAAGGCCGCTTCCGTATCGCCGATCTCGACATCCTTCGCGCCGTCGGCGGCGGCGATGTCCTTGTCGTGCTGCGCGTAGATCGAGGCGGTTGAACGTGTGTCGTTCCCCTTGGCGTCGATCTTGAGTTCGAGCGCGGCGGCGGCTTCCTTCGCACGCCAGAAATTATTGGCGACAACGGCGACGCCCACAGGCAGACGCACCAGCTTCTTCACGCCGGGGCGCTTGAGAATCTCGTCTTCGTTGTAGCTCACGACCTCCGCGCCGAAGACCGGCACGAATTTGATCGCAGCGTAAAGCATGCCCGGCAGATGAACATCGATGCCGTATTTCGCCGAACCGTCGACCTTGGCGGGAATATCGAAGCGCGGAATGGGCTTGCCGACGATGGTGTAGTCCTTCGCGCTTTTCAGCACGGGATTGGAGAGCGGCGAAAGCTCCGCCGCATCGGCCGCGAGTTCGGCGAATTTCGCGGACTTGCCGGACGCTTCATGATGCACATGGGAGAGCCGCGCCACGCATTCGGACGGATCGACGCCCCAGCGCGAAGCCGCGGCACGGATCAGCAGATCCTTCGCGGCGGCACCCGCGACGCGCATGCCATGCTGACCCGTCCAGCGCACGGAGGAGGAGCCGCCCGTCACCTGGAGATGCATGAGCTTCGCCACGCCATACCAGGCGGCATTGTTGATGCCGGTAAGGAACGACGGAATCTGGATGCCGTCGGTGAAATTCTGGCTGAGCGACTCATTGGCGAAAGCCTGTTCGGCGGGCGCCTGCTCGGCGCGCACGAGCGACCAGTCTGCTTCCATCTCTTCCGCCGCCATCATGGCAAGCGCAGTGATGACGCCCTGCCCCATATCGGAATGAGGTACATAGACGGTAAGCACATTGTCCGGCGCGAGCTTGAGCCATGTCGTGACGAAGCGCTCTCCCTCACCCTTGGCCACAGCCTTGTCTTGCAGGGTAAGGCGCGAGGGACCGGAGCTGGCATAGCCGAGCAGCAAGCCGCCGCCCGCGAGACTGCCAGCGATGAGGAATCCGCGCCGTGTGGGTTTCTTGATGTTCATGGCGTCCCCCCTCAGGCGTTCGACAGCGAATGGATCGCGGCGCGCACGCGCGGATAGGTTCCGCAGCGGCAGACATTGGTGATCGCCTCGTCGATCTCAGCATCGGTGGCTTTCGGCTTTTCCTTCAGCAGTGCCGAAACGGCCATCAGCATGCCCGACTGGCAGTAGCCGCATTGCGGCACCTGCTCGGCGATCCATGCGGCCTGAATGGGGGCGAGCGCGGCCTTCGCGCCCGAGGCTTCGGCAAGCCCCTCGATCGTCACGATCTCACGGTTTTCGACCGAGGCGACCGGCGTCACGCAGGAGCGGACGGCTGCGCCATCGACATGCACGGTGCAGGCGCCGCAGGAGGCGACGCCGCAGCCGAATTTCGTGCCAGTGAGGCCGAGTTCGTCGCGCAGAACCCAGAGAAGCGGCATCTCAAGCTCGATATCGAGCGTATGGCTGACGCCATTGACCTTGACGGTGACGGACATGGGTTCCTCCCCTTCTCGCCGGCCACGCTCGGGCGGCTCCGAACAAGATGACCGAAACTATCAAATCGGTCAGTGGTTGGAAAGAGCGGGTATCGGAGACCGGAAATGCTCAGGGCAAGTCGGCCGGCTCCGGGGAAAACTCTACATCCGGCTCAGGCGCGCTGGAAGGCGAAGCTCCACCCGGCACCCGCACCGGAAGATGGCAGGTGACGCGCGTTCCCACGTCGGGCGCGGATTCCAGTGTGACCCAGCCACCATGAAGTTCGACGAAAGAGCGCACCAGCGACAGGCCGAGGCCCGCACCGCGGCGACGATCCTGACCGGCACGCGACTCGAAGCGGTCGAAGACGGTGGCCTGGAATTCCGGTTTGATGCCGTCGCCCGTGTCGGCGACATAGAGCTGAATCGTGTTTTCGAGGCGCTCGGCGCCGATGGTGATCGCGTCGCCCGGACTCGTGAAGGCGAGCGCATTCGACAGAAGATTGATCATGATCTGCTTGATGCGCTTTTCGTCGGCCCGGAGGATACCCAGATCTTCCGGCGCCTCGACCTTGAGCACAATCCGGTTCTTCTGTGCGGGGCGCTGCGCAAATTCCTCGGCCGCGCGAATAACGCCCGAAATCTCGACATCGGACAGGTCGAGCGTCATCGCGCCCGCCTCGATGACCGTGAGATCGAGAATATCGTTCACGATGTCGAGCAACGTGTCCGAGGACTCGAGAATGCCTTGCGTATATTCGTGCTGCTTGGGATTGAGGTCGCCGAACATCTCCGCTTCGAGGATTTCGCCGAAGCCGAGGATATTCGTGAGCGGCGTACGCAGCTGATAGGACACATGGCTGATGAATTCGGACTTCAGGCGATCCGCCGTTTCCAGCGCATCGTTGCGCTCGCGCAGCGCAAGTTCCATGCGGATCGAGTCCGTCACGTCGACATAGGTGAGAAGGCTCGCGCCATCGGGAAGCGGCACCACTGCGTAATCGATCACCGTGCCGTCTGGACGGTTGAGGCGGCCCGTTGTCTGCGAGCGAACGCCAGACGCCATCATGATGCGCGCCTTGAGGTTGTCCGCATCCGCCCTGTCGCTGAAAAGCGGGCGGCAGGCCTCGACGATCTCGTCCACATGCGGCTTTGCCGAAAGCGTCTCCGCAGAGAGATTCCAGATTCGCGCATAAGCGGGATTTGAAAGCGTCAGCCTTCCATCCGAACCGAAGACCGCGACGCCTTCATAAAGATTGTCGATGGTCTCGCGCTGCACGCGAGCCAGCGTGTTGTAGGAGCTTTCGAGATTCAGCCGCTCCGTCACGTTCTCGTAGAGATAGATGACGCCGCCAAAGGGATGCGCCTGGCTAAGCACCTTGATCGTGCGCCCGTCGGGCAGGTGCCAATATTCCTCCAGCGGCTCGAGCGAGGTGTAGAGCTCCATGCGGCTCTGTTTCCAGGCCGGGAAGTTCGCCTGCTCCGGCAAACGGCGCATTGCGCGGAGCTCGTCGAGCATTTCGCTGTCGGTCGGCTCAGCATCGAGCCATTGCGGATCGAGGCCCCAGAGTGTTTCGAAAGCGCGGTTGCGGAATTTGAGGCGCTTGTCCGGGCCGCAGATCGCGACCGCCGTGGTCACCCGGTCGAGCGTCGCGGCGTGGCTTTCGATATGGCGGCGCAGTTCCGCCTCTGTCGCGTCGAGAGCGGAGACGTCGACGGCGAGCCCCGCAAGCCCCTCCGAAACGCGCTGTTCGAAAACCTCGATCGCGCGGCGTTCGCCCGCCATGATCGCATGCGCCCGCTCGCTGGCGCGGCTGTGGTCGAAAAGGCGGCGGCGCAGCAGAGCGAGGATATCTTCGCTCAGGAGTTCGAGGCCACGCTCCACCGCGTCCTGCGGCGTCGCCGCATCGACGGCGCGCGCATAGGCGGCATTCACCCAAACGAGCTTGCCTTCCTCGTTCCGCCGCCAAGCGGGGAACGGCGCCGTCATGAGATGCTCCTCGAAGCGGGCACGGCTCGTTTCGGCCTGACGAACGCGCTCATTGAGGCGGCTCACTTCCGCGCGCTCGCCCGTTACGTCGCGCAGCCAGAGCACGGCAAGCGCCCCTGCGGGCCTGCCTTCCGCCTCGAAGGTCCGCCCGTCCAGCGACTGCACATGAAGCGAGAATCGCGCTCCGCGCGTCCTGAGTCGCTGCACGGCGGTGTTGAGACGGCCGGCATTCTCAGGCTCGAGACGTGTCAGCAGATAGGAAAAATCGAGATCGCCCGAGGCCGGATCGACCAGCGTCGCGGTGGAGCCGACGATGCGCGGGCGCGACTGAAACGTGCCAGGGGCGGCGCGGAGGCTTTCCGGCGTCCAGATGAAGACGGCGTCGGGCTCCGCCGCGAGGATGGATTCCGCCGTATGGAGCCGGGCGTCGAGGTTCGCAAGCTCCTGCTCGCGGGCAAGCGCCACACGGCGGGCGACGCGGGCCGCCCGAAAGCCCGCCAGCGCGGCGAGGACACCGAAAGCGGCGATGCCGAGGGCGCCGAGCATATAGAGACTGACGACGGGTTCCGCAGGAACGCCCAGCGTCGCCAGCGCCTTGGGCAAGGAGTCCTGAATTCTGTCAGGCAGCGTATCGGCGGCGGCAGGCGCGGCCAGCAGCGCAGGCCCGAGCGCGAATAGGCTCGTTCCCCAACGCAGCCTTGCAGGCGGCATTCGCATGTCCGTCATTGTCCCCGCCCGAGCCGCGCGATTCGCGCGGCCTGATCTGCCCAATAGGTGAATAGTACATCATGTCTTGCGGCGGTGCGAAACGGCGCATCCGGCAGCGCCGCAAAAGAAAAGGCCCGGCAATGCCGGGCCTTTCAGGTTCGGCCGGGGCCAAAATCAGTAGCGGTAGGCCTCAGGCTTGTAGGGGCCCGCGGCATCCACGCCGATATAGGCCGCCTGCTTGTCGTTGAGCCTGGTCAGCTTCACGCCGATCTTTTCCAGATGCAGCGCCGCGACCTTCTCGTCGAGCTTCTTCGGCAGCGTGTAGACCTTCTTTTCGTAGGCATCCGGCTTCGTCCAGAGTTCGATCTGGGCGAGCGTCTGGTTCGTGAAGGAGGCCGACATGACAAAGCTCGGATGGCCCGTCGCGCAGCCAAGATTCACGAGGCGGCCTTCAGCGAGAAGGATGATGCGGTTGCCGCCGGGGAACTCGATCTCGTCCACCTGCGGCTTCACATTGTGCCACTTGAAGTTGCGCAAGCCGCCGACCTGAATTTCGCTGTCGAAATGACCGATATTGCAGACGATGGCGCGGTCCTTCATGGCGCGCATGTGGTCGACGGTGATGACGTCCACGTTGCCCGTCGTGGTGACGAAGATGTCGCCGCGCGGCGCGGCCTCTTCCATCGTCGTCACTTCATAGCCTTCCATCGCGGCCTGAAGCGCGCAGATCGGATCGATCTCGGTAACGATGACGCGGGCGCCCGCATTGCGGAGCGACGCAGCCGAACCCTTACCCACATCGCCGAAACCGGCGACGACGCCGACCTTGCCGGCCATCATCACGTCAGTCGCGCGGCGGATGCCGTCAACCAGCGATTCACGGCAGCCATAGAGATTGTCGAATTTCGACTTGGTGACGCTGTCGTTCACGTTGATCGCGGGCCAGAGCAGCGTGCCCTTCTTCTGCATCTCGTAAAGGCGATGCACGCCCGTCGTCGTTTCTTCCGTGACCCCGCGAATGTTCTTCGCGAGCTGAGTGTACCAGCCATGCTTGTGCTTCAGGCGGCGCTTGATCGCAGCGAAAAGAATTTCCTCTTCCTCGTTCGAGGCCGTTTCGAGGAAGGCCACATCGCCACCCTCGGCGCGCAGACCCAGATGGACGAGCAGCGTCGCGTCACCGCCATCGTCGAGGATCATGTTCGGCGTGCCGCCATCGGCCCATTCGAAGATGCGGTGCGTGTATTCCCAGTAGTCCTCGAGGCTTTCGCCCTTGATCGCGAAGACGGGCGTACCGGAAGCGGCGATCGCGGCAGCAGCATGGTCCTGCGTCGAATAGATGTTGCAGGAGGCCCAGCGCACATCGGCGCCCAGCGCCTTCAGCGTCTCAATGAGAACGGCCGTCTGGATCGTCATATGGAGCGAGCCGGCGATGCGCGCGCCCTTGAGCGGCTGCGCCTTGCCGAATTCGGCGCGGGTCGCCATGAGGCCTGGCATTTCGGTCTCGGCGATGTCGATTTCCTTGCGGCCCCAGTCGGCGAGGTTGATGTCCTTGACGACGTAATCGTTGCTCATGGGGGCTCCTTGGGAAATGGACTGGATGCCGGGCACAATCCGGCAAGGTTCCGCCTTATATCAGCCGTGTCCGGGAGGGGCAAGCGGGATATAAAGAAACCTTTATATCCGTTCCAGCACCATTCAAGAGGCGCGTCGGGTCCGGCAATATGCCAAAGAGAAAAGCCCGCCTCTCGCAAGCGGGCCATCCTTCGTGTGTGCAGGTGTGACGTGACGCAAGACGCCAGTTTCGGGGGGCGAACTAGTCGCGCTCGCCGAAACCGTCGGTAACGAGGGCTTCCAGCGCGTCGAGCGCGGCTCTGGCTTCCGGCCCTTCCGCCTCGATCAGGATGCAGCAGCCGGGTCCGGCGGCGAGCATCATCAAGCCCATGATCGAAGTGCCGGAGACGGAGTGCCCTTCCTTCGAGACCTTGACCTCGGCATCGAATTTCTCAGCGCACTGAACGAACTTCGCGGATGCCCTTGCATGAAGGCCGCGTGTGTTCACGATATTGAGAAGGCGGCTTTCGGGGCGGCTCGCTTCAGCCTCGGCGTCTGCAGACATAAGGTTCAGGCCCCGTCGCCCGCGAGAACGCGGCTCGCGATCGAGATGTATTTGCGGCCCGATTCCTGCGCGAGGTCGACGGCCTGGCCGAGGGTCGCGTGATCGCGCACGCTTGCGAGCTTGATGAGCATCGGAAGATTCACGCCCGCAATCACTTCGACCTTCGCCTTGTCCATGATCGAGATGGCGAGGTTCGAGGGCGTGCCGCCAAACATGTCGGTCAGAAGGATGACGCCGTCGCCGGAATCCGCGCTGGCCACCGCATCGAGAATGTCGCGGCGACGCTGCTCCATATCATCGTCAGGACCGATGCAGATTGCCTCGACCTGCGGCTGCGCGCCCACCACATGTTCCATGGCCGCAACAAATTGGCTGGCCAATGCGCCGTGGGTTACCAGTACTAGTCCGATCATCAATAGCCCTCTTCGCCGTCCCGGCCCAATACGCAGGCTGGTTCGCCGGCCGCGCCCCCGCGGAGGGGCGTATCGTGCCTCCAATCGCGCTCAAAAGACAAGCGCGCGGAGGCGTCACAAACACAAAGATCGCAGACCTCAATCACAGGCCGACGCCGGAGCCTCCGCCGAGGCGTCCGTCGTTTCCGGGGAAGCCCCCGACCGGGATGGTTTCCAGCGCGAGACGTACCCGGTCTGCCGCCGTCAGGTCAAATGCATGAAGCGCGACGAGAGGGAGCTCCACCCCCTCGACGTCGAGGAAGCGTGGCTCCGGCATTCGGGGCACCGCCTCCCGAGAGACCAGATCGACCAGCAGCGCCACCTCCGCCTGCGGAGCGAAAGGAAGCGGCAGGAGGCCGAGACCTCTGATTTCCAGCAGTCCCGCCAGTGCCGCCGGTGGGGAAGCCATGAGCCGCCCCTCTTCCGCCCGGAGCGCGACCTGATCGTCGGCGACCAGCATCGCGCTGGGGCCGTCGCCCCGGATAAGCCGGTAGGCGAGATCCGACTTTCCCGCACCCGAAGGCCCCCGCAACAACACGGCGCGGGGACCGATCAGGACACAGGTGCCATGCATGAAGATGGTCATATTCCCCTCAATTCGAGGTGGCGGGCAATTCGACGATGAAGCGGGCACCCGCGACGCGGCCTTCCTCCATCCGGTTTTCGGCGCGGATGGTGCCGCGATGGGCTTCGACGATCTGCTTGGAAATGGCGAGGCCAAGACCCGAATGCTCGCCGAAGCTGTCCGGCCGGTCGGTATGGAAGCGGTCGAAGATGCGCTCGAAATTGTCCGGTGAAATGCCCTGCCCCTCATCCTCAACGCGGATGATGATGCGGCCCGGCACTCGCTCGGCCAGGACATGCACCGTGCCGCCTTCCGGGCTGAAGGACAGCGCATTGTCGATGAGATTTCGCATGACCTGGCCGAGGCGCATGTCGAAGCCCTTCACGATCATGCCGGCGCGGCCATGGGGGCCCGGCTCGATGCTGAGCGCGACTTTGGCGGAACCGCTGGCTCCCGTCTCCGTGAACAGATCGCAGACCGTTTCGAGCAGCGTCGCGACGTTGACGTCTTCCATCTCCTCGCGCGACAGCTCGGCGTCGAGGCGCGAGGCATTGGAAATATCGCTGATGAGCCGGTCGATACGGCGCACATCATCCTGGATGATCTGCATCAGCCGCGCCTTTGCCTTCTCATCCTTGGCAAGCGTAAAGGTCTCGATGGCGCTACGAAGCGATGTCAGCGGGTTCTTCAATTCATGCGCGACATCGGCGGCGAAGCTTTCGATCGCATCCATGCGCCTGTATAGCGCATTCGTCATGTCGCGCAGCGCGCCCGACAATTCGCCGATCTCGTCGCGCCGCGCGGTGAAGTCCGGAATCTGCGCGCGACGCGTCTTGCCCCGGCGCACGATCTCGGCGGATTCCGCAAGACGCCGCACAGGCTCGGCGATGGTGCCCGCAAGCAGCACAGAGAGCAGGATCGTAACGCCCAGATCGATCAGAAAGAGCTGCATGATGGCGAGGCGCTCGGCGCGTACGATGGCGTCAATGTCGCCACCGCGGGTCGAAAGCATCAGTGTGCCGAGCACCGCGCGATAGCGCTGGATCGGCACGGCGACCGAAACGATGAGTTCGCCGCGCTCATTGACACGCTCCATGCTGGAAGGAATGCCCCGCAGAGCGCGCGTGACTTCGCTGTAGATCGTGCCGTTCTGGCTGCCCGCTTCCTTGTAGCGTTCGAGGTCACGTCCGGGGAGGAGGCCGAGCAGCTTGTCGCGGAGGCGGCCGATCGGGCCGGGAGCTTCCGCGCCTGCGGGCGGGGGAAGCTCAAAGGCGACGATCTGGCCGGAGGCGGTGAGCTGACGCGAGTCGAGAATGAGCCAGCCGTCCTTGTCGTAAAGACGGGCGCGAGTCTGCGTCGGCAGTACGAGGCGGCGCAGGATGGGGGCGGCATTTTCGGGAATGATCGGCAGCTCGCTCGCGTCCTCATCATTGTCCATGTCGCCGGCGGTAACCGGCGGACGGATGTCGCGCGGCTTGTTGCGGCGGCGCTCCAGCGGATCGACGACCTGCGCCTCCTGCGCCGATGTTGCACTTTCGGCGATGGCGCCGGCGATGATCTCGGCCTGCGTCAGAAGGCTCTGGCGCCGCGCGTCGATCAAGCCCTCGCGGAACTGGTTGAGATAGAGAACGCCAGCGACCAGAACGCAGAGCGCGACGACGTTGAAAGCGACGATGCGGCGCGTCAGGCTGGAAAAGCGTCCGCGCAGAAGAAAGCCACGAAAGCCGTTGAAGACCGCCGCCAGCAACTCCTCCGCGCTGCGCCGAAAATCGCGGCGTGGACCCGGCTGAGCTCCGGAAGCAATTTTCCCCTCCGGCGCGACGGATTGCCGCGCCGCCGATGGCGGAACCTCATGCTCGCTCACGCTCGCCATGGCGGGGTCATCCAGACAGTGCCTCGCGGCCTTCAGGCTTCACGATAGCGATAGCCGACACCGTAAAGCGTCTCGATCGCATCGAAATCGTCGTCGACTTCCTTGAACTTCTTGCGCAGGCGCTTGATGTGGCTGTCGATGGTGCGATCGTCCACATAGACCTGATCGTCATAGGCCGCGTCCATGAGGGAGTCGCGGCTCTTCACATAGCCGGGCCGCTGCGCCAGCGCCTGAAGGATCAGGAATTCGGTCACGGTGAGGACGACGGGCTTGCCGTCCCAGGTGCATGAATGGCGCTCCGGGTCGAGGACGAGCTTGCCGCGCTCAAGCACGATCTTTTCACCGCCGCCTTCGGCCGCCGCGCTTTCGACCTTGGGGCTCGCACGGCGGAGCACCGCCTTCACGCGCTCGACCAGAAGGCGCTGCGAGAATGGCTTGCGGATATAATCGTCCGCGCCCATGCGGAGCCCGAAAAGCTCGTCGATCTCGTCGTCCTTCGAGGTCAGGAAGATCACCGGAAGGTCGGACTTCTGACGCAAGCGGCGCAGAAGCTCCATGCCGTCCATGCGCGGCATCTTGATGTCGAAGACAGCGACATCCGGCGGATTGGCGGCAAGCCCCGCAAGGGCAGCCGCGCCATCCGTATAGGTCTGGACATGATACCCCTCGGCTTCGAGCGCCATGCTCACCGAGGCAAGAATATTACGGTCATCGTCAACCAGCGCGATGGTTGGCATTCGGCCCTGTCCCTTTTCAAGAGCTTCGTTTCCAACATTGTCCATCCGCGGATCCCCTCGGGCAGGCGGTGTGCCTGCATGGCTTCATGAGCTAAGGCTCGGGAAGGCTTAGGGTCGCTTTTGGCCTAAAATGTGGCGGCAGTATAAGCACTTGCGCGAAGGCACGCCATGGATCGTACCCATAATCCGAAGGGCGGCAGAGACGGCGCGGCGCCATGAGTACATAGAGAGAACGGCCTATATCGGGCGGGTGGGCGCCCGCTGGCTTGAGAATCATTCTTTGCGTGCCAGTTGCACCCGGAAAGCCGGGCAATTATGGTGCGCGCCAATCCAAACGGGAACACCGGGGGAGGCAAGGCCGCGGCGGGAAAACGAGCCGGCCACCATCAGCCCCCCGCAAAGAAGAAACCGCATTGGCGGCGGGCAGGTCCGAGGGACAGGCACGGCCATGCTATAATCCAGCCTTATTTCTACGGCCCTATGCGGCCGCCCAAACGACCAGACCCAGACGACCAGACAAGACGACCGAAACATTTTTTGGAAGACGAGGCAGCAACACACCGGCGGTTCCCGAAAATTCCGGCGACGGCAGAGATTCCGCACCGGCTCCCGAACCCGAAGCCCGACACGGCGACCGGCGCTGCCAAATGCATCACAGGAGAAAAGGTGTGAAACAGACCGGGCCCAATATCAGCAAACACGGCGTGGACAAAAACGGCTTCAAAAACCTCGCCGCCGCCCATTGGAACTATCGACCCGCGGCACTTTACGAAGAGGCAGTCCGCCGCAACGAAGGCCTGGTCGCCGCCGATGGCCCGTTCGTCGTCAAGACCGGCGTTCACACCGGCCGCTCCGCGAAGGACAAGTTCATCGTCCGCGACCAGAACACCGAGAACAATGTCTGGTGGGACAACAACAAGTCGATGACGCCGGAAGCGTTCGACCTTCTCCACCAGGACATGCTGAAGCATGCTGAAGGCAAGGAACTCTTCATTCAGGATCTCTTCGGCGGCGCCGACAAGACCCATCGCCTCGCGACCCGCATCTACTCCGAATATGCCTGGCACTCGCTGTTCATCCAGAACCTGCTGATCGAGCCGAAGCCGGAAGAGCTCGACGACTTCCTCCCCGAATTCACGATCATCGACCTGCCGAGCTTCGAGGCCGATCCGGCGAAGTACGGCGTCCGCACCTCGACGGTCATCGCCTGCGACTTCACCAAGCGCATCGTGCTCATCGCCAACACTTCCTACGCGGGCGAAATCAAGAAGTCGGTCTTCTCGATGCTCAACTACGAGCTGCCGCCCAAGCGCGTCATGCCGATGCACTGCTCGGCCAATATCGGCCCGAAGGGCGACACGGCCGTATTCTTCGGTCTCAGTGGCACGGGCAAGACCACGCTTTCGGCCGATGCGAGCCGCACGCTCATCGGCGACGACGAGCATGGCTGGTCGGAAAACGGCGTCTTCAACTTCGAAGGCGGCTGCTACGCGAAGATGATCAAGCTCTCGGCTGAAGCCGAGCCCGAGATCTACGCGGTGACCAAGCGCTTCGGCACCGTGCTCGAGAACGTCGTCATGGACACCGACTCGCGCGAGCTCGACCTCGACAGCGCCGCTCTCGCCGAGAACAGCCGTGGCGCCTATCCGCTCTCCTTCATCCCGAATGCGAGCGCGACCGGCACCGGTGGCCATCCGAAGAACATCATCATGCTGACGGCGGATGCCTTCGGCGTGCTGCCTCCGATCTCGAAGCTGACGCCGAGCCAGGCCATGTATCACTTCCTCTCGGGCTACACGGCGAAGGTCGCCGGCACCGAGAAGGGCGTGACGGAACCGGAAGCGACCTTCTCGACCTGCTTCGGCGGGCCGTTCATGTCGCGCCACCCCACCGAATACGGCAACCTGCTCCGCGCGCTCATCGCCGAGCACAAGGTCGACTGCTGGCTCGTCAACACGGGCTGGACGGGCGGCGCCTATGGCGTTGGCTCGCGCATGCCGATCAAGGCGACGCGCGCGCTTCTCGCCGCCGCCCTCGACGGCTCGCTCGCGACGGTCGAGTTCCGCACCGACAGCAATTTCGGCTTCGAAGTGCCGGTGAGCGTGCCGGGCGTCGACACGAAGATCCTCAACCCGCGCGAGACCTGGGCCGACAAGGCCGCTTATGACGCGCAGGCACAGAAGGTCGTCGGCATGTTCATCGAGAACTTCGCGAAGTTCGAAGATCACGTCGATCCGGAAGTCCGCGCCGCGGCCCCGGCCGTGAAGCGCGCCGCTGAATAAGCATGGCCGCCGCCTGAAACAGAAAAGCCCGAGCCTCCCGGCTCGGGCTTTTTTGCTTAGTAGTTCATGGGTTGAAAAATGTATCGCGATCGCATTCGCAACGCCGGTCTCCATGACCGCATCGTCAGTGCCGACGAGGCGGCCCTTCTCATCCGTGACGGCATGATCGTCGGCATGAGCGGCTTCACGAGGGCGGGCGAGGCCAAGGCCGTTCCGCTGGCGCTTGCCGAACGTGCCAGACGCGAACCCATGAAAATCACGCTGATGACGGGCGCGTCGCTCGGCAACGATCTCGACAAGACATTCGCCGAAGCGCATCTGCTCTCGCGCCGCATTCCCTTCCAGTCCGATCCGGGCCTGCGCAAGGCGATCAATGCGGGCGAAGTGATGTTCGTCGACCAGCATCTCTCCGAGACGGTCGAGATGCTGCGCACCCACCAGCTTCCCGATATCGATATCGCCATCGTCGAGGCCGTCGCCATCACCGAGACGGGAGGCATCGTACCGACGACATCGGTCGGCAATTCGGCGAGTTTCGCCATCCTCGCGCCCAAGGTCATTGTCGAAATCAACCTCACCCAGCCGCTGCTGCTGGAAGGTTTGCACGACATCTACATTCCGACGAAGCGGCCGCATCGCGAGCCGATCCCCATCGTCGCACCGGAAAGCCGCGCGGGCCTTCCCTATATCCAGATCCCGCCGGAGAAGATCGCCGCCATCGTCATCACCGAGAAGCTCGACAGCTCGGCCAAGGTCACACCGCCCGATGACGACACGCGGGCCATTGCCGGCCACCTCATCGAGTTTCTCAAGCACGAAGTGACGATGGGCCGCATGGATAGCGACCTGCGCCCGCTTCAGGCAGGCATCGGCTCGGTCGCCAACGCCGTCCTGCACGGGCTCATCGACTCGCCATTCCACGATCTCAAGATGTATTCGGAAGTCCTGCAGGATTCGACGTTCGACCTCTTCGACGCGGGCAAGCTCGTCTTCGCCTCCGCGTCGTCGATCACGCTTTCCGCCGAGAAGCACGACCAGGTCATGCCGAATATCGGCGCCTATAAGGGCCGCCTTCTATTGCGCCCGCAGGAGATCAGCAATCATCCGGAAGTGGTGCGGCGCCTTGGCGTCATCTGCATCAACACCGCGCTCGAATTCGACATCTACGGCAACGTCAACTCGACGCATATCGGCGGCACGCACATGATGAACGGCATTGGCGGTTCGGGCGATTTCGCGCGCAACGGATTCCTGTCGATCTTCGTCAGCAAATCGACGGCGAAAGGCGGAAAGATTTCAAGCGTCGTGCCGATGGTCAGCCATGTCGACCATACGGAACATGATGTCGGCATCCTGATCACCGAGCAGGGCCTTGCCGACTTGCGCGGCCTCGCGCCTCGCGAACGTGCAGCGCTCGTGATCAGGAATTGCGCGCATCCTTCCTATCGCGAAGCGCTTGAGGATTATTATGCCCGCGCCGTCACGCGCGGCGGACATACGCCGCATGTGATCGAGGAAGCGCTTTCCTGGCATGCGCGCCTGCGCGAACACGGCACGATGATGAAGGGCTGAACGCCTAGCGCGGGCGAGGCATGTCCGGCCGGGCGTAAAAATCCTCGATCGTCTTTCCCGTTTCATCGCGGAACGTCTCGTCGCTCAGCTTGAGCGTTGCGATGCGCTCAATACGGAAGGTGCGGAAATCGCGACGCAGTTCGCACCAGGCGGCAAGCATCCAGAACGGACCGAAAAAGGCGAGGCCGAGTGGGCGCACTGTGCGGCTGCTGCGCTCGTCGTTGAGCGCCGCGTAATCCATGACGAGCTTTCGCCGGTCGCGGATGGCACGACGGATAGGTGTGAGGTGCTTGTTGAAGGCATCCTTGCCGCGCGCCGGCGCGACAGTGACGCGGCTCGTCTCGGCTATCCGTGTCAGACGCTCTGGTAATACAGCCGTGATCTTGGCGAGCGCCGCATCGGCGGCTTGCGTGAAATTCGCATCGCCCCAGGCCCTGACCATGCGCGCGCCGAAGACCAGCGCCTCGATCTCGTCTTCCGTGAACATCAAGGGCGGCAATTCATAGCCCGCGCGCAACACATAGCCGAGCCCCGCCTCGCCCTCGATGGGCACGCGGCTGGCCTGCAAGTCGGCAATGTCGCGATAGATGGTCCGCACAGAGACCTCAAGCTCCACGCCAAGCTCCTGCGCGGTCACCACGCGCTTGTTGCGGCGCAGAAACTCGATGATGTCGAACAACCGGTCGGCACGACGCATCGCCATCTCCCTTCACACCTTCGAGCGTCGCAGATCGCTGCTGACGGCATGGTGTCAGTAGCATGTCAGTATAAGAGGCAAGGCAACAGAGGAGAGAGCGCCATGATCCGTCTTTTTCAGTTCCCCCCGACCCTCAAGGGCACGCCCAACGCCAGCCCATTCTGCGTCAAGCTCGAATGCGCGCTCCGGCTTTACGGCCTCGCCTATGAGACAGAGCTGGTTCCCAATCCCGCCGCCGGGCCCAAGCACAAGGTTCCCTACGTCGAAATCGACGGTGAGCGCGTCGGCGATTCGGCACTCATCCTCGACCTTCTGAAGTCGCGTCACGGGCTCGACCTCGATCGCGGCCTCGACGCGCGGAAGAGGGCCGAGAGTCACGCCCTGCAACGCATGATCGAGGAGCGGCTCTATTGGGTGATGGTCTATAGCCGCTGGGTGGAGCCGGAAGGCTGGGACATCATCAGGCCGCTCTTTTTCGCGGCGATACCCTTGCCGATACGCGGGCTCATCCCCCGCATGGCGCGGAAGGCGGTGCGGCGGAAGCTGGACGGTCACGGCATCGGCAGGCATACGCGCGAAGAAATCTACGCGCTGGGGGCGCATGACCTCGCCGCCCTGTCGGCATTTCTCGGCGATAATCCGTTCCTCTTCGGCGAAGCGCCAACGCTTGCCGACGTCACGATGTACGGGTTTCTCGTGAACATCATCGGGCCGGACATCGCGAGCCCGCTGAAGGACGCCGCGCTCGGCCACACGAACCTCGTCGCTCACACGGAACGCATGGGCGAACTCTTTGCCTCGACACGGCTGCCGCGCCGGTTCAAGGCTGCCGCCTGAACGCCAATCAGTGCTTTTTCTTGTGCTGGTCGGCGGGGTGTTTTGGCTCGCCCGCATGGGTGCCCGTCCAGGCGGGCGGGTCACTTGCCGGAAAGGTTTCCTCGCCGGTCTCGTCGACGATGTCGTTCTTCTTCGGCGCAGGATTCTTCTTGTCGGAGTTCGGCATTGGAACCTCCTTCTCTCATTGAAATGAGATAGGGCATTGTTCCGCGCTTTTCAGCCCATGACGAGAGCTAAAATGCGCTCCACGATGGCACCGCCGAGCCAGGAGCCGAGCGGCAGCGCGAGATAAAGCCCGAAGCGGAAGACGGTCGGCATGTCGAGCGGCCATTCGCGCGCCTTTTCGACACGTCCTTCGAGCGCGAGAAGCGCGGAAAGCCGCGGCGCAGCACGATCGCTTTCGACGCCCTGGCTATCAAAGGCGGCGCGCGTCTCGACGATCTCACGGCGAAGCCGTGCAAGCTCGACCTTTTTCGCGTTGTCGATGAGCCTGTGCACACGCCACATGGGCCAGGCGAAAACGATGGTCGCGCTTGCGACGAGCCCCGCAATCAACGGCAGGAAAAGTTCCGTCGAGCGCTGGCCGAGAAGAAGCAGCAACACGATGGTGCCGGTGAGGAGCCAGGGAAGCGCACCACGCAGCGCGATACGTCCGAAGCCGTCGAGTTTCGATATGTCGAGAAGGTCGATCGCCACGCGGTGATCGAGGTCGCGCACAAAGGCCGATGTGTCCATGCGCAGGAACGAGAGGCTGCGAAAAATCTCCGTGAAGAGGCCCAGCGTCATGACGAAGAACCAGGCATTGGTCAGCGTCATGTTGGAAGGCCAGACCACCCGTCCATCGGGGCGATAGACGATCGTATAAAAAACAAAGCCCGCCGCCGCGCCAATAAGGCCGAAGAACGCGGCGCGACGACGCGCGGCACGCGTCGGTCCGCGTTCGAGCTCGGCGAGCCTTTCAGTGCTCATCGAAACGCCGAGCTTCGAAAGCTTCCAGGCTTCCGCCAGATTGGCGCTCCGCGTGTACTGGCCGAGGCTGATGATGGTCCACCAGAGCAGCGCCATGCAGAGCGCCGTCCATGCGTCGGATGAAAGCGTCGGATCGCCCGTGCGGTCGATGACAATGTTGAGGCCATTCCAGAGCGCGCACGACACGAAACTCAGATAGAGAAGCACCGCGATGGCGGCACCCGTCCAGAAGAGATTGAGGGGCGAGGCAAGCACAAGCCTCGTCTCCCAGCCGAAACTTCTGTCTTCTCCCTTGGCTCTCATCGATGCGGCTCGCATTCCTGTCCTGGTCTCGGAATGAAGCGTATCAGGTCCAGCTTCCCGCCTGTCCATTTGAAAAAGGACCAACCCTCCCGCCGCTCGTCTTCATTGATTGCACCAAGTGTAATCAGGAGATCGCTGTCGAGACGGAATCGAAGACCCGTATATTCCGCCTCCTCGCCATCGACGCCCTGTACATGGGCCGTCGCGATGTTGTGAATGCCCGCGGGAAAGAAGACCTCGCCGGTCCGTGCGTCGACGATCGCAAATTGCAAGCAGCTACTCCCGCAGCCCCAGCCCACGATGGTGTAGTGGCCCGCGAAATTCGGTCCCTTGGTGGCACCCTCCTTCAGGACGCTCCGATAGAGCTTCGCCTGCGTATCTTCGTCTATCCTCGCCGTCGCAGGCCGTCCGAGCTTGAGCACGGCCACTTGGTGCTCGTCGAAATGCGGCGGGTTGAATCGATTCGCATCTTGCTGCGAAAAAAGTGGCGGACATTCTTCGGCTCCGACGGGCGTGCAGAGTGCCGCGATACCGATCGCCAACACGGCCATGCCAGCGGAGCGCCACCAAACCATCTTCAATGCGCCTCATCCCAATTGTTCGCCGCGCGCGCCTCGACGTCGAGCGGCACGGATAGTTTGACGGCAGGCTCCGCGGCATCCGCCATCACCTTCGCGACGAGCTTGCATGTCGCTTCCGCCTCCGCATCCGGCGCCTCGAAGATCAGTTCGTCATGCACCTGGAGCAGCATACGCGCCGAGAGCCTCGCATCGCGTAGCGCAGCGGGCATGCGGATCATGGCGCGGCGGATGATGTCGGCGGCGGCGCCCTGAATGGGGGCGTTGATGGCGGCGCGTTCGTTGAAGGCGCGCTCGGCCGGGTTCTTCGAGTTGATGGCGGGCAGATGCACGCGGCGGCCGAAGATCGTCTCGACGAAGCCATACGTATGCGCCTGCTCCTTCGTCGCCTCCATATAGGCGCGGATGCCAGGGAAGCGCTTGAAATAACGGTCGATATATTCGCCAGCCTCCTGACGCGGAATGCCGAGCTGGTTGGCGAGACCGAAAGCCGAAATGCCGTAGATGATGCCGAAATTGATCGCCTTGGCGCGGCGACGCACCGACGGGTCCATTCCCTGAACCGGCACGCCGAACATTTCGGACGCCGTCATGGCGTGAATGTCCATGCCTTCCGCAAAGGCCTTCTTCAACGCGTCGATATCGGCGATGTGCGCGAGAAGACGCAACTCGATCTGGCTATAGTCCGCTGAGATGAGCTTGTTGCCTTTCTCCGCGACGAAAGCCGTGCGGATCTTGCGGCCGTCCTCGGTACGAACCGGGATGTTCTGCAAGTTCGGATCGCTCGACGAAAGCCGGCCCGTGGACGTCGCGGCAAGTGAATAGCTGGTATGGACGCGGCCCGTCTCGGGATGGATGAAAGAAGGAAGCGCGTCGGTATAGGTGCTTTTCAGCTTCGACAGCCCGCGCCAGTCGAGCACACGGCGCGGCAGATCGTGGCCTTGCGCGGCGAGTGCTTCGAGCGCGTCGGCGTCGGTCGACCAGGCGCCGGTCTTGGTCTTCTTGCCGCCTTCATGGCCCATCTTGTCATAGAGGATTTCGCCGAGCTGCTTGGGCGAGCCGATGTTGAAGCGGTGGCCTGCGAGTTCGTAAATCTCCTCCTCGTATTGCGCCATCTTCTGCGCGAAGTCTCCGGAAAGCCGCGCCAGCACATTGCGGTCGACCTTGATCCCTGCGCGTTCCATATCGACGAGCACAGGCACAAGCGGACGTTCCAGCGTTTCGTAAACCGTCACGCGATGCTCGGCGACGAGGCGCGGGCGCAGCACGTGAAAGAGGCGGAGCGTCACATCTGCGTCTTCGGCAGCATAGGCCACCGCCTTGTCCACCGGCACCTGATCGAATGTCACCTGCGCCTTGCCGCTCCCTGCGACTTCCGAATAGGGAATCGGCTTGTGGCCGAGATGAAGCTCGGAAAGCTCGTCCATGCCGTGACCGTGGAGTCCGGCGTCGAGCGCATAGGACATGAGCATCGTGTCGTCATGCGCAACAAGCGTCAGCCCATGCTGCGCAAAGACGGTGAGGTCATATTTGAGGTTCTGGCCAACCTTGAGGATCGACGGATCCTCGAAAAGCGGCTTCAACGCGGCGAGCGCGTCGCGCATGGGAATCTGCGCCTGCATCGCCGAATTGTCGAGATCGAGACTGCCGCCGCTTCCATGCTGCAGCGGCACATAGCAGGCGAGGCCCGGCTCGTAGCAGAGCGAGAAGCCGACGAGGCGCGCCTGCATCGGGTCGAGCGAGTCCGTTTCCGTATCGACGGCGACAATGCCTGCCTCACGCGCCCGCGCGATCCACTCCTGCAACTCGGCAAGCGTCGTCACGGCGACGTGCCGTGCATCCTTGAACGGCACGTCAAGCCCCGCAAGCGTCGCGCCCGGAACGCCGCCCACCTGCGACGGCGTTGCTTCGGCGCGGGCGGACTTTTCTTCGCCAGCAGGATGCGATGGATGCTCACCCGCAGGCGTGACCTTCTCGACATCGACGCCGAAACGTTCGCCGACGCGTCGCGTCAGCGTCGTGAATTCCATGTCCTTCAGGAAGGCGATGAGCTTTTCGGGATTCGGATCGTGAATACCCATCGCTTCGACGGGAACGTCGATCGGCACGTTCTGATCCAGCGTGACGAGCTTCTTCGAGATGAGTGCGAGTTCGGCATTTTCGATCAGATTCTCGCGGCGCTTCGGCTGCTTGATCTCGGAGGCGCGTGCGAGCAGCGTTTCGACATCGCCATATTGATTGATGAGTTCTGCCGCCGTCTTGATGCCGATACCGGGAACGCCGGGCACATTGTCGACGCTGTCGCCCGCAAGTGCCTGCACATCGACGACTTTTTCCGGCGGTACGCCGAATTTCTCGATCACTTCGGCGTGGCGGATCGTTTTCATCTTCATGGTGTCGAGCATGTCGACATCCTCGGAGACGAGCTGCATCAGATCCTTGTCGGAGGAGACGATGGTGACGCGCGCGCCCGCTTCCCGCGCAAGCCGCGCATAGGTCGCAATGAGGTCGTCGGCCTCATAATTCAGCATCTCGATCGAGGGCACGGAGAAAGCGCGCACCGCGTCGCGCACCAGCGCGAATTGCGGACGCAGGTCTTCCGGCGGCTCGGGCCGCTGTGCCTTGTAAAGCGGGTAGAGGTCGTTGCGGAAAGTCTTGCCCGAGGCATCGAAGATGACGGCGAGATGGGTCGGCTCGAACTCGTCCTTCGTGTCCTCGATGAGCTTGTAGAGCATGTTGCAGAAGCCCGCGACGGCACCGGTGGGCAGGCCGTCGGACTTGCGCGTCAGCGGCGGCAATGCGTGATAGGCGCGGAAGATGTAGCCGGACCCATCGACCAGAAAGAGATGGTCGCCCTTCTTCAGGGGTCTTTCCGCCGCTTTTTCTGCCGGTCCGCTCTTCGCCACGCCGATTGCCTTCCTATATTCACTCCGGAGGGCCGCATCATAGCGCCTCCGGGCAAAGCCCAAAGCCCTCGATTTGACCCCGTTCAACGGCCGGTGCTACCAGTGTCGGGCCGATACATAAAGAGCCGCCAATGGCCGAAATCCTGCCGACAGAGTCTTCGCCTTCCACAGACATGACGACGCCGGGCGAGCCCTCGCCGGGAAAGTCCGCGCCTTGCGCGATCGAAGTCCGGTCCTTGCGCAAGATCTACAAGGCGAGCAACGGCCAGCCGGCCAAGGAAGCGCTGAAGGGCATCGACATTTCCGTGCCGCAGGGCTCGATCTTCGGCCTTCTCGGCCCCAATGGTGCCGGCAAATCGACGCTCATCAACATTCTCGCGGGCCTCGTCGTCAAGACGTCGGGCACGGCCTCCGTCTGGGGCTTCGATATCGACGCCAATCCGCGCCAGGCGCGGGCGTCCATCGGCATCGTACCGCAGGAACTCAATATCGATCCGTTCTTCACGCCCGCCGAAGCGCTGGAGCTTCAGGCCGGCCTCTATGGCGTGCCGAAGCGCGAACGGCGGACGATGGAAATCCTCCGCGCCATGGGGCTCGACGACAAGGCCGACGCCTATGCGCGGACGCTTTCGGGCGGCATGAGGCGACGTCTCCTCGTCGCCAAGGCGATGGTTCACAATCCGCCGGTGCTGGTGCTCGACGAGCCGACGGCGGGCGTCGACATCGAGCTCCGCAAGCAGCTTTGGGACTATGTGAAGCAGCTCCATGCCAATGGCACCACCATCGTGCTGACGACGCATTATCTCGAGGAAGCGCAGGAGCTCTGCGACACCATCGCCATCATCGACAAGGGCGAAGTCGTCGCCTGCGAGCCGACGCAGGCGCTGATCGGCCGCGTCACCGACAAGAAGCTCATCATCCGCACCGTCTGGCCGGTGACGCCGGAAAGAGCGGCGATCGAAGGCCTCAGGACCGAGATCACACCGAGCGGGGCGCTCGCCATCCTCTATAATCCGGTCGAGGCGGGCGTGATGGACATTCTCGACCGCGTGCGCGCGAGCGGCTTCGAGATTGTCGACATCTCGACCGAAGAGTCCGACCTCGAGGATGTGTTCCTGCAACTGACGGGAACGCAACGCGCCAAAGGCGCCTGAGCGGAAACGCGCAGCTCAAGCCGAGGCGCGCTTCACCAATTCGCCCATAGCCATTTCAACCCGCGTGCCACCAAGCGTCAGCGGCATGAAGACGGCCTCGATCTCGGTCGGCCCGCGTTCCTCATCGAAAACGGCCTGACCATGAAGCCGAAGCGGGCGGCGCAACTCGCAGACGACGCCCAGCACCTTGGCCAGCGCCGACGAGGCCTTTTCGGAGAGCCCCTGTTCGAGTGTCCGGCCCGTGAAATCGGCGGCGAAAAGCTCGTTCAGCGCCGTCCCCATCAGCCGCACATGAAAATGGGCCGGGTTTACCGCAGGCGGCTCCGCCCCGATCAGGAAGACCGAGGGAAGATGGCTCACAATCTCGGCCGGGCTCACATCGGCACGGGCCGGCACGGCGCGCCCTGCCCGCTTGCCGTTCCAATAGGCCAGCAGCTCGCGCAGCCTCGAGTCCTGGAGGTCGAGAAGCGGATCGAGAAAAATATCGAAAGGAGAAAGCCGCAAATGCGCCGACATCAAAGCCCCAGCCCCGCTCCGGCAGCCCCCCGGCGGCCGTTCAAACCCGGCGTCGGGTATAGATCAATTCGCCGGGCGGTCCAAGCGCGCCCACGAGACCGGTTCCAGCTGGATTGGCCGATTGTCATGCCCGCCGCTTTCCTTTAGTTTGCGCCCAATCGCGCGGGGGCAACCCCGCCCGGGCACCCGTAGCTCAGCTGGATAGAGCGCTGCCCTCCGAAGGCTGATGTCAAGGGTGTTTGTGTTTGAGGTTTGTTTGAAAGATCGCGTAAAAACAGGAGTTTAGAGGCAACACCGACGATCCCCGACGTAAGCAGAATTCTCGCGTAAGCACCGCGTAAGCAAGCTGGGGGAAAGGATCGGATGGTTTTGGATACGATGGCGAGCGTGCAAGTGGACGCTGCAAGATCGATCCGAGACGAGAGTTTGATGACAGCCGAATCCGTTGACCCTTCCAGGTCGCTCGGGCTAGGCACGACGGCATAGGCACCCATAGCTCAGCTGGATAGAGCGCCACCCTCCGAAGGTGGAGGTCTCAGGTTCGAATCCTGATGGGTGCGCCACCCTCCTTGAATGTTGGCTTAGTCTAGCGGGTAAGAGCGTTGGCTCCCCCACACAGAATCTCCCCTCTTTTACGAGCAGAGCTTGTGTTTGATCGTGGCGCGAAGCCCGATGACCAAGCATCAATTTCGTACGCCACATCAAGATCGGCTCGAGCTGTTAGTCCTCTCAGGACCGTAACAACAGCGTCCCCTGGCCAGCCACTCGTCTGAAATACATATACAAAATACGGACAGACTCGTGAGCCGCCCTCTCATCGCGAAGATCATTACGAAGGCAAGATCGTCGCAGATCGCGCGGTGATCGGCTATGGAGTTCGACTGAAGCCTATGTTTGCGAGAGCTTGGATTGGCCCTCATCGAACCAAAGATCATTGCTCCCGACAGCTCGCATTGGGCGAAGTGGCTCGACGCGGCCTCAGCGAAGGACAGCGATCGGCGCCAGAGGGCGCGTGCGCTGCATGAGCGGTTGATGGGGCTGGGTCGTATCCCACTCTTGTCCTGGCATCATCTTGAGGAATTGCTGGGCGGCGAGGATGACGACGCCTCCCGCGCGCGGGTCGCCTTTCTCCAGGACCTACCCATGCTGGCCTATATTCGGCTACCCAAGGATGAGGTCGGGCTCGGGTCGATTGCGCAGGTGCTGGCGGCCGAAGCGATCGCGGCCACCGAAGGACATGGCGATCTCATTTCAATCCGCGACCGCGCCCGCGAGCTGTTGCTGAAGACGGGATCGGGCACGCAGGCAATCGGCGAAGAGACCTGGGTGTGGGAGGTGGTGCGGCCGATGCTGCGGTCCCGCAAGGGCAAGACCGACATGATCGCGGCCCTCAGTCCGTTGCGGACGTTCGACGAAAACCGGACGATCGGCGAGTTGGCCAAGTCGGCGATCAATCCGCCCGGCCAGATGCGCGCGCAGCTCAATCGGATTCATGCGAAGGCGCTGCAGGAGGCAACGCGGAGCATTGGCGGCGATGCCGCGCGTGCACGTGTCATGGCCGATGACTTCGTAGCGCAGGTCGTCGCCATGATGCCCCCGCCGGGCACAACGGTACGTGAACTGCTGGTATCGACGCTCGTCGGCCAGGGCCTGGACGAGGACGAGGTCCGGGACGAATATGTCCTCGCCGATCTTAGTCGGCTGGCGCTATTCAGAAGCCAGCTTCGGGTGGTGGCGTCGGATACAGGACGGTCGTTCGAGGCGCTCAAGAAGGTGCCGATGGATGTGCTGCCCAGCCGGATCATCGGCGAGGCGCTCCGGACGCATGGTCAACCGAGGCCGCTCCGCCCCGGGAGCGACCTCAACGATGGGTATCTTGGGGTCCTTGCCGCCTATTGCGCGGTCCTGTATGTCGACAAGCGCACCGCCGAGGACTTCTCGCGCGCGCAGCGCAAGGAACCCCGGCTGAAGGGGTTAATCGGTGAGATCAGCAAGGCCGCGGACTTCGAGGCGCTGCTAGGGCCTATTCCATGCTGATCGCACTCAGGGGCGACGACCGGGCGCGGATCGAAGCGGCGCAGGCAACCAAGGGGCCAGCCTATGCCTGCCCAGGCTGCGGCGAGCCGGTGACGCTAGCGAAGGGGCGCATCCGCCGGCCCTATTTCAGGCATCGGCCGGGGGCGGTCTGCAGCTATGCCGCACTTGAAACCTGGGAGCATCAGCAGGCCAAGGAGGACTTTGCCGCCGCTTATCGCGCGCAGCCTATCGTGCGATGTCGAGGTAGAGGTGCTGTCGGTCGACGGCGATCGGCGCGCCGACGTGCTGTTGCATACGCCGGGCGAGGCCTATCGCGTGGCGCTCGAGGTGCAGCATAGCACGCTCGACTATGCCATCCTGGAGCGACGCACCGGCGCCTACTTGGCCGCAGGTGTTGCGGTCATCTGGGTGCCAATCCTCATCCGGAAGCGTCTCGGCGAAACGAACCGGATCGCAGGGACCGAAATATTCTATGTGAGCCATTATTCGGCGCCTCCCTGGCAGCTCTGGGTCCATGACCTCCAGGGACAGCTATGGTTCTATGACCCTCGGAGTTTGGCGCGGGATGCTCGACAATTGCATGCTCTACCGGAATCCGACGTCCTGGTTCGCAGACGGCGACGAACATAGCGCCGGCGGACATTGGTATGCGTCGGAGCGTTGGAGCAGCCTCTTCCTCCAGGGGCCATTCAGCCTCTCTCAACTCCGGGCGCGCCGCGTGAAGTGGGCCCCTCGCAAGCGGCGCGGCTATTACCTTCCCGGCGGGATCGGCGCCGACTTCGTGCTAGCCGACGAGCCTGCGGACTATACTATGCCGGTGCGGATCGCCGCTACCGAGACCGAAACGGCACGCGGCTTTCACTATTATCGTGTAGAGCATCGAGTCGATAACGCTTGGGTCGGCGTATCTCTTGCAGAAATGCCCCTTCCAGACACCGTCCGGGAAATCGTGCCCAATGTCATGAGCTTAAAGGCTTTGCGAGCCGAAACATGAAAATAGCAGAACGAGCAATCGAAAAACTAGCGAACCAGATGCGCATTTATGCAGAGGAAAACGTAAGGTTCGACGCGCTGAAGAAAGTCGACATCCAGGAAGCAATCGACAATCTGGACCGCAAATTTGAGGCCAAACTAGAAGCCTTTCACAGCCTCTACGACGTAGATAAAGCGGCCTTTGACTATTTTGAGCATGCCGATACGGCGGTAGTTTTGCTATTGCGAAACGCAATTCACCACAGAGATCATGAGTTGTTTTCGAGTTGGAATGCGACAATGGCCCAGGAAGGAGGTCCATTGAGGTTCTTGGGAGCCGAATTTCTGATAGCGAGCCACTATGTTGCTGGTGGCGGACATGTGGGTAATCAACTTTACAAGGCAGAGGACTTCCTTTTCCGGGTCGACAGCGGGCTGAATTCACCCGCTCTCGAAAGCAAAATGAACGCGAAAAACCGGGTCAAAATTCTGGAGCAGTTGAGTACGGACCTTCGGTTCAACGAGTTGTTTGCCAAGGCAAGCGCCGAACGTTATCCAACCGGGCAAATTTATTTGAACGTCATACCGATATTCATTTCTGCCGTTTGCAGAACATTCAAAAGCCTGAAAGCCAGAGGAGCAAACTTCGACGGGTTCGATGCAAGAACATATGAGATGCACTTTACAGATGAATTGAAAGTCGACCTCTCGGTGCTTTCCTACAAAACGATTCGAATACGCTAGTCGCCCGCGACGTTCACGGCACGGTATTGCTGTCGCAGAATGCCGACGATGAGATAGGCCCTTCGCACCCAGAAATACGAGTTCGGTGGCGGCTAAGGCGATCGAGGTCGCGCTATCCTGCGTCTGACCCATCCATGCCGAAGCAGATCGGCCAGGAAGAGGTCCTGGTTCTCTGGCTGGGGCAGCCTGATCGCCGCACCGATCAAGGCGCACACGCATTGCTTTGCCGAGGCGCTCAATCCAAGGCCAACATTTTGACGCGGCCTATTTAGGATTGGCTCCACCAAGATTTCAATTTGGAAAGCAACAGGGACGACGCTCCCGCCAATTCATCAAATACCCTCCTGATCCAGCTTGGCGGCTTTGGCACGTAGAGTTCTGCATCGCGACGATCGCGCGCTTGAACAGCTTGGATAATCTCCGGGGCCATCACAGGTGCCCATTGAACGCGGTTAGCGCTGATCCAATAATGGGAGCGGCAGGGAAAGCTCCAGTTCCCAATCGATGGTGTTAGGGACACCTTCGCGGCACGCTCTGTAATCCGCCATTTTGCCGGGTTGAGAGGCGTCACGACTTCGCGCTCACACCCGCAGCAACACAGATGTGATGCGGTCGCGTATCGCCGCGAAATATACAGGACGCCCGGTTCCAGCCGGTCCGGGATGAATTCGACGAATTCCGGCCTGAGGTGCGATGCGCCTGTCATTCGGCACCTTCGTGCACAATCTCCCCGGACCCGATCGAATAGCCGGTATAAAAGTGACCGCGCGCCTCGCGATAGACCCCGAACAGCTGCTTCCACCGCATGACGGCAAGCGAAGCGTTGAACGAGTTCAGCTCGGCGATCTGAATGTTCGTGGCGTATTCGTTGGCCCCGCCGTCATCATCGGCATAGGAGATGTGAGGTGCCGCTTCTTCGCGGGTTTCCGCCGTGCTGGTCGTCAGGCGCACGATGCCGCCGAGCTGCCCGTCATTGAGCAGCACGCCCATGCCGACGTCCACGAATGGGGTGCCGTTAGCCACCAGGCGATGAACGACGGCCCGCTTGACGGGTCCCCGGTCGAGGCAGACGAACACAAAGTCCAGCCCGTCGAGCAGCGCGACATTCGCCTCGTCCAGGAAGACATCGTGCGCGACGATGCCCTTGTGCATGTTCGAGTACAGAGCCGCGAAATAGGAAACTTTCTGGGGCTTGTTCTCAAGGTCTCCGAGCGACGGTGCTCCCGGCGCACGGAACGCGTTGTGCTGGGAGAAAACATCGCCGTCGATGATCCGGATTTCGGTCACCGCCGTCTTCGCGACAAGGTCCAGAATGTAAGCGCCCGTTCCGCCGAGTCCGGCGATGCCGATGCGCTGACCGGCGATCTTGCCGTTGACCGCCCCGATACCGGCGCGGCTCGTCGCCGTGTCGACATACCTGAAGACGCAAGTATCATCGTCCGCAGGAATGGCCGGATACGTGCGCGCACCCACGCTGTCGTCTAGCTTGTGGGCCTCGCCCGCAATGCGCGCGATGTAGCTCGTCATCTTGTGATGGTAGTCGCGGTAATCCGCCTTCGCCGAAAACGTATGCTCGGCCCGGACGCCGTCGCCAAAATCCTGGGCGACGGAGCTGTTCTGGATGGCGGTGATCTTCCTGCCATCACTGTGACACGGGTGCGCGCCGGTCCAGTAGGCGACATGATCCGTCGGCTTGACGGTCTTGTCACCGGACAGCTCCAGCCGTGAAATCAGAACACCCAGACGAATGGTTGCCGACGAGTCGACATACGGAACGTCCCTGACGAGCAGGTAGCCGCCCCGTATGTCGAGGTCGTAACCCTCGTTCTGAAGCCGGAGAAGGTCCGGACTAAGAGCGATTGGTCGACGTGACATCGAATTCCATCCCTTCCTTGATCTTGACGGACTGGCCTTCGACGAGCGTACCCGCGGGCTTGTTGCCGTGGCCGCGCGTGTACTGGACCGTGTACTGGATGCCGTCGCCGGTCGGCGGGTTCTCGAAGGCCAGGGCGATGACCTCTTCGAAGGTCAGAACCTCCTTCTTCGGCAGCGTCTTCGGACGGCCATTGACGATGATGGTGACGGTCTTCGGCCGTTCTTCAGGGTGGGGAGCATTCATGGGTTAGCCTTTCTGGCGGACAGCCGCCGGTGGGATGCTCGGTTACAATTGCGATCTAGCAATCAATTCGATATTATGATCCTTAGGATGAAATTGCAAGTTCGCAATCAATTTAATTTTCGCAACGGAGAGAGCATGACCGACCGTTTTGACAGCGACGCCTTCTATGCGGCCCTGAACGCCGCGCGCCTCAGCCGTCAAAAAACCTGGAAGGACGTAGCCGAGGAGGCCGGGGTCAACGCATCCACCCTGTCCAGAATCGGTCAGGGCGCGAAGCCGGACGTCAATGGCCTAGCGGCGCTTCTGTCCTGGTCAAACCTCAAGGCAGAATTATTCATCCGGGGCGGCGAGCAGCAGGAAGCCGAGCCGATCGCCAAGATCACGGCCCTGCTCCGTGCGGACCCGAAACTATCGTCGAACAATGCCAAATTGATCGAGGAGATCGTAATCAGCACCTACAATAACCTGCGGGATAAATGAGTTGAGCTGGCGACGCGGATTCAAAACGGAAGCTAATCGCATCGCTCTGCGGGTACGTGCGCAGATGGGCTTGCCGCCGGAAGCGCCCATCGATCCGGTGCTGGTCTGCGAGCGCTATGATATCCAGCTTATCAAGCTCAGCGATCTCGACAGACAGTCGCCGTTTCTCAGAACCAACAACTCATGCTTTTCCGCTGTGACGGTGCCTTGCGGCCTTAACACGGCGATTGTGCACAACGACTCGCATCATCCCTATCGCCAGCGCAGCAACATCTGCCACGAACTGGCGCACTGTTTTCTAGGCCACGAATGCACTCCGCCGCTGACCCCTGAAGGCGAACGCGCTCGTGACGGCAGCGTTGAAGCTGAAGCTAACTATCTCGCGGGCACGCTGCTGCTGACCAATGAGGGGGCATGGCACGTGATGTGCCGACAGCTTGTGGCCGAGGCGCAGCACCTCTATGGCATCAGCGGCGCGATGCTCAATTACCGTCTGCGCGTAAGCGGCGCGCAAACGCGGTACAGCCGTTCCGGCGCGTATCTGCTCGGCGCGCGCTAGGTTCTGACCGGGATTTCAATGATCGGCCGTAGCGGCTCCAACTGGGTCACGTATTTACGAACCACCTGGTCATAAAAATCGGCAATGCCCTTCGCCCGCACCGTAAGCGCCAGCGCGTAGGGCAGTTTCTCCGCGGGCGTGAAGTTTCGGCCCTCCAGGCGAGCGTTATAGTGAATGTCGAAGCAGGGGTTTTGCAGGCTCGACCCGCGAAACTTGCGGGTGGCGTGCAGGCAGTTTTCCCACTTCCACGCGTCCCGCCGCAGCTCCTCCTCATCGCCGCCGGAACGGACGCTTGAGAAAAAGCTCTTGGAATCGGCGTGCAGCTGCTCCTCGCTTTTGTATTTCCCGTCGTGAGGCCGGAACGTGACGTCCAGTCCGGCGCGCGTGTAGTTGCCCGGGTGGTGGGGATCGGTAAGGCACTTGTAGGACAGCGTAGCGGTGATTTCGGCGTTACCGGCAATCCCGCCCTCCGGCAGCGGGATCGGCGCCCGGATGTATTTCGTCGGCGAAATGTCACCCTGGTAGATGACCCTGATTGTATCGTCGTCGCAGACCACAATGTCTTCGAGCGTCTGCGCGACGCGGCCCCAGCCTATCTCCCGGTGGGGATGGTCTGATGCTTCGGTCGAATGAATCAACAGCGTGCGCACGGCAAGCAGGCCGATGCTATTGCCGAAGTGCGCTCTGATGCCTGCACCTAGGCGCAATGTGCTGGGTGCTGCGAAGGATGTGCCGCCGGTGGCCTCAAGGGCAAGCTTGCTGCCTCCACCGACCACGAGGAACGGTCTTTGCAGCGATCCGCCGAACTGAACGAGATCGGGTTTCATCAGGCCGGGGCTTCGTCCCGGTCCAACCGAACTGTAAGGCGCTCTGGCCCATGTCTCGCCTGGTGAATCGGCGGCACCGACAGCCAGCGCATTTACGCAGTCAGACGGCACCTGCACGCGGTTGAGGCTCAGTTCTTCATCGCCTTCACCGTTGTTGCCGACCGCGACGGCGGCAAGCGTGTCCGCGCGCGCGAAGCGGTCATCAAGAACAGCGGTCCACGCGTGAACGTCATCGTCTTCGATGGTGAGAGACGGCCCAATGCTCAGATTGACGAAGTCATAGTGTTTTTGGTCCAGCGCGCTCGTTATTCGACCAAGTACTTCATACAGCTCGTGCAGGTTCTGGCTGGGATCACCATCGAGGACCCGGTAGTGATCGACATTCGAGTAGGGCTGCGGGAGCGGCTTTGACGGGTCAATCGAGCCGAACAAAAACGCCGATGTCACTCCGGTTCCGTGATTGAGGAATTCGTTGACGGCGAGGCCGGTGCCGACGATTTCATAGGGTGATGCCCAGGCCGACAGAGGATGCGACGGCGGCAAGCCGCCGTCGAAGATGGCGACGTTGATCGAGGGGTCCATAGCGGCGACAGGCGGCAGCTCGACGGCGACAGAAGGAATGCCGGAGGTGCGGAATGCCGGTTGCAGGACACGCAGTTGCGGCATCTGCCGGACGGCGCGGACGATAGAGAACAGGGCAATCGATTCGGCGAGCGCGGCCGGGGCCTCCAACTCGACGAAGCATAGACCGCCCGCATAGAAGCGGTGGTTCAGACGGGCGTCGACGCCGAGCCCCCGCAGATAGCTACTGAATTCCGGCAGCATGGCGCGCTCGCCGTCCATGCCCTCTGTATGAAGGACGACCTCGAAGACGGTATCGCCGCGCGCGGGGATGATCCCCTTGATTTTGTCCTCGACGGTTTGGGCCTCGATCGTCTCTAGCGTCATCAGATCCTTTGCGACCTGCGTTCCTTCCACCAGGCGTCCCATCGACGACTGCCAGTTCGCGAAAGCCTGCTTGGTTCCCATGACGAAGAGTTCGGTGGTGAGGGCTTCTTCCGGCGGTCGCCCTTTGGAGCGTTGCGCGGGCGTGATGCGCCGCGGCTTACTACCGACGGGGGTCAGGCCGGTCTGACGGAGCAGCTCCGACGGGAAATAGGATTTAGCGATGAATTCCGGGTTCAGGACAACAGCCGCCACGGCCTGACCTTGTGGGCAGGCCTGTTCGGGCAAGGCCCTGATCTGACGAACAGTATCATCGAGCATGGGAGCAAGACGGCTGCGCGCCTGCTGGAACGTATAGGGCGCAATCTTCGGCCCTCCGCCTGAACGCACCACTACGTCCTGCGTGAGCCGCTCGCCCTTGCCGAGAAGGAAGTTTTGTTTAGCCATCGCGCCCACGCCCGTTCATTGTGCCGGAAGGCTTCTTGGCAGTCCGGGCTCGAATGGTTTCCCGCGCGACGCCGGTAACTTCATGGGCCGCGCGCTGCGAAAGGACCCCCGCACTGACAAGCTCTGTCGCAAGCGCGATGCGATCGTTTTTGGTGCCGGACATGCCGTTGACGAGTTCGATCAGATGATCGTCTAAAGGCGCACCCAATAGTGCCGCCTTGCGGCGAACTGACTTCAGCTCGCGGTCGATATCGCTGAATGACTGTCCTTCGAGCGCGATTGTGAGCACACGCGCCCAGCTCTCTGCCTGCGCGCTCAGTGGAGCGAGCGCGGACATCAGATAGGCATGGGTTGCTTCGCGGTCCGGAAGTGGAAACTCTAGCGCGAGGTCAAAGCGTCTCCATATCGCCGGGTCCAGCAGGTCCGGGTGATTGGTGGCGGAAACCAGTAGTCCTGTGGAGGGCCAGTCGTCGACTTGCTGGATAAGCACGGTGACGAGGCGCTTCAGTTCCCCGATTTCTCCGCGGTCGTCGCGACGCTTGGCGATGGCATCAAGCTCATCGAGCAGCAGCACGCAATCCAGCGTCTTGGCATAATCGAGAACATGCCGCAGGTTGGTACCTGTACGGCCCAAATAGCTGCTCATCACGGCAGCCAGATCGAGAATGAGAAGAGGCCTGTTGAGCTCGCGGGCAAGCCAGCGCGCCGCAAGCGTCTTGCCTACACCGGGAGCCCCTGTGAACAGAACGGTACGGCTCGGTTCAAGACCAGCTTTCTGAAGGCTCTCGATCCCTTTGCGTTCAGCCACAAGGGCATCGAGCGCTGCCTGTACCGTACCGGAATAGACCGGCTCGTGGTCCAACACCGGATGCTCTTCAATCCGCAACAGATGGAAACGGGTATCGACATCGACGGGAAGGACGGCCTCCGTCTGCCGCCGCAGCGGCGAGGCGCGTGTGGGCGACTCGCGCAACAGAGAGGCGAGTGCAGTCGCCATGGTAGGTGCATTGTCCCGATAGCCTTTGGCAAAGCGATGGAGGAGCGCCATCACGTCTTGCGGCCGCCCGGACAGCGCCACGCGCGCCAAATGCACCATATCTTTTTCGAGCTTGTTCTCTGCTGTTGCCACGCGCCGCCTTCTCCAACCTAGGACACGGGCAGCATATTACACGATGGAAGACTTTCCAATACGACCTTTTGTTTTTCTTCCGTTATTCTCATAATATATTGATATTATTCAATATTTTTTGGAAGAAAATGTAAAGCAGGCCTAGTCTATGGCTCCGCCTCGCGGCAGGCAAAGGAGAGGGGGAGTATCCCCGACCTTCCGTGTAGCTGAGAGTGAACCTTTCATAACCAGCCTGATGATGGTCCATTCGTAGACCATATATGCAACATATGGGCTGTTTATGAACCAATTCGCATTACGTGAGTTGCTTGCAGTCGACGGCTCGCTTATAATGAGCCATTAATGGGCCGTGAAATTACGTTGCGGGCCGTTTATGGACCATATCAATGGCAAAGCCAGAAACAAGGGCCTATTCCTCCTACAGCCGCGACGCGCTGAAGCTGCTGGCCCAGATGATCCGGCGCGCGCGAATCGAGCGGAAGCTGACCACCCAGGAGCTCGCGGACCGCGCGGGGATCTCCCGCGGTCTCGTTCAGAGAATCGAGCGCGGCGACCCCGGCTCCGCAATCGGCGCGGTATTTGAGACCGCTGCCATTGTCGGGGTGCGCCTGTTCGATGCCGATCAACCGACGATGGCGGCTCATCTGTCCGCGAACAATGCCACGCTCGCCTTGCTGCCCAAATCAGTGCGCCCCTCGGGAAAGGTGAAGGATGACTTCTGAACAGCGCTATGCGGAGGCGTATGTCTGGGCGTGGTTGCCGGGACAAACGCAGCCTGTGGTCGCGGGTCGCCTCGCCCGCGATGGCGGCAACTTCCTGTTCAACTACGGCCGCAGCTATCTCGCCCGCGAAGACGCGATCTCGCTCTACGAGCCAGAGCTTCCCTTGCGCGCGGGCGTCCTGCCTCTCCCGGCAGGACTATCGATGCCCAATTGCCTGCGTGACGCCGCGCCGGATGCCTGGGGCCGCCGCGTCATTATCAATCGACGGTTGGGAGCAAAGGCGGGCGCAGCCGACACGGCCGACCTCGATGAACTCACCTATCTGCTGGAATCAGGGTCCGACAGGGTTGGTGCGCTCGATTTCCAGATATCGGCCTCGAAATATGTGCCGCGGTCCGCATCCGCCGCGCCGCTGGGGGAATTGCTGAACGCCGCGCGGCTGGTGGAAGAAGGTGTGCCGCTCACGCCGGAACTGGACGCCGCCCTGCTGCACGGCAGCTCGATCGGCGGCGCGCGGCCGAAGGCTCTAATCGATGACGGCGACGAGAAGTACATCGCCAAATTCTCTTCGCAGACCGACGTCTACAGCGTTGTAAAGGCGGAGTTCATCGCGATGCGGTTGGCGGCGCTGGTCGGCCTCGATGCGGCGCCCGTCAGGCTGGCGCATGTGGCGGGCAAGGACGTGCTACTGATCCAGCGCTTCGATCGCAGGAAAATTGACGCCGGCTGGGAGCGCTTCGCGATGGTCTCGGCTCTCACTCTTCTCGGCCTCGACGAGATGATGGCGCGCTATGCCAGCTATCAGGAGCTAGCGACGATCATCCGGCATCGTTTCACCGAGCCCAAGCCAACATTGCGGGAGCTGTTCTCCCGCCTCGTGTTCAACATCCTGTGCGGCAATACCGATGACCATGCTCGCAATCATGCTGCATTCTGGAACGGCAGCGCACTGTCGCTGACACCGGCCTACGATATCTGTCCGCAGGGCCGCACCGGCCGAGAAGCCAGCCAGGCCATGTTGATTGACGGCGACCGGCGCTTCAGCCAGATCGCGGTGTGCCTGGATGCCGCGCCGAGCTTCCTTTTGTCTCGCGACGAAGCGACCGCGATCGCTGCGGCGCAGATATCGACCATCAAGGAGCAATGGCAGGCGGTGTGCGACGAGGCCACATTGAGCGTCGTCGACAGAGAATTGTTCTGGCGACGACAATTCCTGAATCCCTTCGCTTTCGATAGCGCGCCCGAAACTCTGAGCAACCTTGCTCGCTAAGCATTGCTAGAGCGGCGAATCCCCTTCGATCTCGGCGTCGGGGGTCGACTTCCATGCCTTGCGTCAGCATCGCCGACCGATCCGATAAAGCAGCGGGCATGGCGACGGTGGATTGCTCGGGACGTTGGGCAAAGTGCTCATCAAGACGTGTGAGAACCCGGTCCTCGAACGAGAGGGGCTCGGCGGGCGTCCTATCTCGGGTCTGCTCAAGTGCCTCGGCGTCCTCGTTGGTCAGGCCGATGCGGCGGCTCTGTTCGGCCAGCATGCTGCCAAGGCGGAGGCGTGTTTCGGGGCGGGAGTGTCGATTCTGAGTCATGCCGCCAAACCCTCCTCAGCTATCCGACCATCATCTGGGGGGCTGCTCATCTTCTTTAAGAACCGAGCTAAAGTAGCCTTCCTGGCGCCGCGGTCGAGCGCATAGGACGTCTGCTTAAATTCCACGCCGTCTAGAAGTCCTTCAATGTAGCCGGAGATCGTATCGGCCGCCATGATCAACGCCGCGTCCAGCGTGTGAATATATTTGCTCGTGACGGTGCCCCGGGAGTGCCCGATCAAAGCTGCGATCGTTGTCTCCGTAAAGCCCAGGTCATTTGCCACACTCGCAAAACTATGACGAAGGACATGCGGCGTCACATCCGCCAAGGCCGTATTCTGGAAAATTTTCTCCCAGTGATTGGGAAAGCTGCCGAAGGGGTTGTCCTCCTCACCGCCAGGGAAAACGTAGGTATTTGAAAATTTCGATCTGCGCTCTTCAAGATACTCCATCACGGACAAGCCAATCGGTCGGATGGATGCTCCTTCCTTGCTGTCGGCCAGGCGCAAACAGCTTGCTTCAATGTCGACGTCGTCCCAGCGAAGCGTCACGATCTCAGACCGACGGCATCCGGTGAGCGCCAGCTGCCGAACGATCTCTACCGTCATCCGGTATTTGTCGTCCTTGCCTGCTGCCCGCAGGATCGAGCCGAGTTGTTGGTACTCGGTGTCATTGAGTCGACGGGTTCGCACGTTATCTTTTGGCCGTCGAACCCCGTGCGCAGGATTGATTTCTATGATTCCCGCCTCGACGGCGTAAGTCAGTATCCCGCTGAGCAGTCCCACTGTACGCGATGCTGCCCCTATGCCGCCTCGCACGATGGTTTTGCCGCGGAGCTTTCCCGTCTTGAAACTGCAATTGGTTTTGCCCGCGATCACATCTTTCAGGACTTTATTGATATCCGCCTTGGTGAGGTCCTTCACTCGCCGCGTCCCAATCAGCGGAACGATGTGGCGGTGGATTCGACCAATGTCGGTGAGGACGGTTGTCGGCTTCTTTGGCCGTCCGCTTTTGCCCATGATCAAGCCGGCTTGCAGATCCTCAAGATAGCGCTCGCACAGCTCCTTGACTGTGATGGCCTTGTGATTGAGCTGCCGCTGTTCCGAGGGGTCTTCGCCTCCCGCTATCTTTCCGAGGAGAACCCTTGCCTCCTGCCGCGCAAGCTCGGGCGTCCAGAACCCATGTAGTCCGATCGCGAAGCGACGAGAGCGGCCGGCGAACCTATAGTGAATGACATAGCTGCGCTTGCCAGAGGTATAGACCCGGAGCCCCAGGCCAGGAAGTTCGGTGTCCCAGATAAAGTAGTCCTTCTTTCGCGCTTTGGCGGATTCCGCGGTGCGTTTTGTAAGTTTTGGCATGTGCTGCGATCGGTTTTCCCTTCGCGAACGCGCCAAGGAAGCGCCGCGAACGAGGAACGCCAAAGAGCAACTCGCTAGTCTGGTCTTCCCGGCGGGATTCGCATTTTAATTCAGCGTCTTACACGGGATAGCACGACTGTGCCAACCTATGTCGCTGACTACATCCCTCCGAAGGTGGAGGCCACACGTTCGAATCGTGTCGGGTGCGCCAACCTCCCTAGATTTGCGCCTTGTAGCGCAACGCGGATTAGGTTGGCCGAGGGTTCGAAGATGGCGAGCCAAACCACATCCTCTCCTGTCGTGCTCCCAATCGCCGCCCGTGCGGATGTCGCGTCACACGGGCAGCCTTGAATTAGCCCCGCCCGCTATTAAGATATATGGCGACATGCTTTAATAGCGGCAAAGCTAATTAAAGGATCGCTTGTGACGAACGGAGAGAACCAACGGCTCGGGGCATATGTCGAAACGAGCGCGGGAGGCGAGCGCGTGCGCGCCTATGTGCCTGCCCCGCTGCCGCCGAATCCGCCGCTCGAACTCGGGCGGTTCATGCAGGTCTACGAACGCGCCATTGCCGCGGTCGGGCGCCTCGACGGCGTGACGACGATCCTGCCCTCGACGCCTTTGTTCCTCTATATGTACGTCCGCAAGGAAGCCCTCCTGTCCTCTCAGATCGAGGGGACGCAATCCTCGCTGTCCGATCTGCTGCTGTTCGAAAATCATGAAGCGCCGACGGTCGAACTCGACGACGTGACCGAGGTCTCGAACTACGCCGCGGCGATCGAGCATGGCGTCTCCCGGATGCGGGGCGGATTTCCCCTGTCGCTCCGGCTGATCCGCGAAATGCACGCCATCCTGCTCAAGTCGGGACGGGGCGCTGCAAAGCAACCGGGCGAGTTTCGCCACTCGCAGAACTGGATCGGCGGAACCCGGCCCGGCAACGCGCTGTTCGTGCCGCCACCGCCGAACCGGCTGGACGAATGCCTCGATGCGCTCGAGCGCTTCCTGCACAGCGAGGATGCGGCGCTGCCCCCGCTCATCCGGGCGGGCCTGGCCCACGTCCAGTTCGAGACGATCCACCCTTTTCTCGACGGCAACGGGCGCCTGGGCCGGCTGCTCATCACGCTGATCCTGTGCGAGGCGGGGGTGCTGCGCGAGCCGATCCTCTATCTCAGCCTGTTCCTCAAATCCCGGCGCGACGACTATTACCGGCTCCTCCAGGAGGTCCGCCAGGCTGGGACGTGGGAGACCTGGATGGAATTCTTCCTGACCGGCGTCGCGGAGACAGCCGAACAAGCCGCCGCGACGGCACGCGAACTGATCGCCATGTTCGACGCCCATCGACAGCAGATCGCCGGCCTCGGCCGAGCGGCCCCTTCGGCGCTACGCGTCCACGAATTGATGCAAGCCAGCCCGATCGTCACCATCCAGACTGTCTCCGAGAAACTCGCCGTCTCTTTCCCGACCGCCAGCACGGCGCTGGAAAATCTCGCCAAGATCAAGGTCGTGCGCGAGACCACGGGACGGCAACGCGGCCGGATCTACGCCTATTCGGACTATCTGGCCTTGCTCGATCGCGGCACGGATCCGTTGCCGGAATGACGCGCCGGGGGAAATCGAAACCAAGCGCAACGTATATCGAGATGGAGGCGAGCAGGGAGGGGCGGCAAAGTTTGTAGGAGGCGTCGGCGCGTATGCGGGCCGACGATGTGAACGGCGTGGACATAGAGCTTCGTGATTTGCGTTTGGCGCTCGTAACGTCACAGCACCGCAGCCTGCGACAGGCGGCGGAAGCTCTGAACATACGCCAATCGACCCTGAGCCGCCGCCTGCACGAGATCGAGCGCCAGCTCGGCGTGGTGTTGTTCGAAAGGACGAATGGCGGCACACGCCTCACCACGGTGGGGTTGGAGTTCGTCGCGAGCGCCAAGCGGATACTTGATGACGTGGATACGGAAGTCCAGCGACTCAGGAGCAGGAGCCGTGGCGAACTTGGCCTGCTGGCGATCGGCGTTCATGCCTCCCCTTCGGCAGGGAACATGCACACGACGCTGGTCGAATACCATCGGCGCTTTCCGGATGTGGATGTGCGCACGGTCGATGGAAGCCATGAGCGACTGCTTTGCGCCCTCGCGGGCAACGCCGTCGATGTCGCGATCATGACCGGCCAAGCGACGGCGTGGGACGGCCGCGTGCTTCCACTATGGAGCGAGCGGGTGATCGTGGCTTTCCCCGAGCATCATGCGCTTGGCCAAAATCTGAGGATTCGCTGGGCGGATCTTGCAAATGAAAAGTTCCTCGTCCCGCAGCAAGGCCCTGGACCGGAATTGGAAGGGCTGCTCACAGCGAAGCTTCGTCATGCGGTGGGCTCCCAGCACATCGTCCATCAGGACGCTTCACTGGACAGGCTGCTGAGCCTGGTCAGTGCGAATTATGGAACGCTCCTGATGTTCGAGGGCGCGACGGGGGGCCGCTACGAAGGCGTCGTCTACCGGGAAGTCTGGGACGACGACGGTCCGACCCAAGTCAAATTCATGGCCTGTTGGCGAGATGCGAACAGCAATCCCGCGCTGGGATCGTTCCTGGCGATGTTGCGCGAACACTATCCCGACTTCTCGGCCGAACCGCCTGCGACCTGAGCGGCCCGATCGCGACGCGCCTTGGCGAAGGCGCGATCGGTCGCCATGAATCGCTCGATCATCGGCACGATGAGCTTCGAGGGGTCGGGAGCCGTTTGGCCAGTCGTCCGGCCGAGCACTTGAGCATAAGCGACAAGATCCCGATGCACGGCAGCGGGCAATTCGACGCTGATTTTGACCGGCTTGTCGTCGGCCAGCGGCCCAAGCTTGAGCTTCGTCATGGATTCCCTCCGTGTCCGTAGGGCGTCAACACCAGATCGCGGCTAACGATGACACGGACCGGGAAGCCCGGTCGGATAGTGAGCGTCGGCTGGATGTTGAGCTGGCGCTGCACGATCTGCTGGCCGGTCTGGCTGATCGAGTTCGAAGCGCCCGAGCGGATCGCCTGGACGAGATTGTTCTCGTTCTGGCTCGTACCGGCTTCGGCGCCGACGCTGAGGAGGGTCGAGAGCACGGCGGCCTTGAACAGCATGCCCCAATGGTTGTCGACCTCGTCCTCTAGTCCGGCGTAGCCCTGCGTGTCGGCGCCGGGCTGACGCTCCAGCACGATCGAGCCGCCATCCGGCATGATGATCCGGGTCCAAACCAGCAGGACGCGCGACTGCCCGAAAGCGACGGAGCTGTCGTATTGGCCGATCAGCTTCGCGCCCTGCGGGATCAGAAGATATTTGCCGGTCGGGCTGTCATAGACCGCCTCCGTCACCTGGGCAGTGATTTGACCAGGCAGATCGGAACGAATGCCCGTGATGAGCGCGGCGGGAATCACAGTGCCGGCCTGCACGACATAAGGCGAGGCCTTCGCGTCGAGCCGGTCTGGACTGACCGTGCGCTTGTCCGTCGACGCATTGAGGAAGGCCGTCTTGCGATCCTGCATGTTCTGCGCGGACCCGGCATCGACGGGTGGCGTGGGCGTCGGACCGCCCTGCGTCGCCGTCGCCGGTGGAGCAACGAGGCCGACCGGCTGCGGCTGCTGGTTGGTCTGGGCGAACAGGCGGCTCACGCGCGCTGCCTCGGTCTCCTGAGCCAGCCGCTGCGCCGCGGGATCGGGCGTGGTTGCCGAAACGCTGGTATTTGGCGCGGCGCCGGCATTCAGGATGGGTTTGCCGAGATCTCCGGGCAACGGTGGCCCAAGTGGGGGCGCCTGGCGCGGAAGGCCGGTATAGTCTTTCGGCAGTCCGGCAAGCCCCTCGGCCGAGGGGCGGCTTTGGGTGCTGAGCAACTCCTGCCCCGTCTGCGATTTGTTCCGTGTCTGAAGGGCGTAGCCGAGAGCGCCCGCGATCGCGAGGGCCGACACGGCGCCGAGCGTGATCAGCACCTTGCGCGAGAGGCGCGTTACGCGCGGCCGCTCGCCCCGGAGCCGCAAATCGGGCGGCACGACAGGCGGTGGCGCCGGCGCTTGTTCTTCCGGTTCGTCCGTCATGACCGCGGCCTTCCATCGGTGCGCACGATGCGGACGCGACGCTCACTGTCTTTGTCGCCAAGGCGCAATTCGGCCGCGGCGAACAGGCGATCGACGATGTAGTAGTTCTGCCTGACCCGGTAGTTCACCAGCTCGGAACCGCCAGCCGGACCGATGACGAAGAGCGGCGGCATCTCACCTTGGCGGATGCCGGACGGGAATTCGATATAGACCTTGTTGCCGTCATCGAAGGCGCGCAGCGGGCGCCAGGGCGGATTGTCACCCTCGATCGCATAGCGGAAATTGATCGAGGCGAGATCGACGCCGGTGGCGATCGGCGCCGACGCTTCCGCAGTCGCATTTTGCTGGCGCAGCGCGATCAGCTGGTCTTCCGGGTACTGCCAGGAAACCGACGCCATGTAGGTCTTTTCGGTCGAACGGAGTTCGAGCAGGTAGGTTCGGCGGTCGGTGTTGATGATGAGATTCGTGACGAGATCCGGTCGGGTGGGTTTGACCAAAATGTGAATCCGCTTGGTCGGACCCGCTCCGCTCTCGGTGTCGCCGACGATCCAGCGCACCGTGTCGCCCGCGGCGACGGGACCTGAACCGACGAGCTGCTCGCCTTCCTGCAAGGCGATGTCGGTGATCTCGCCGGGCGCCGTATAGGCCTGATAAAGCGCGCCTGCCGAGTAGGGATAGACCTGCACGGCGTTGATGAAGCCATCGCGCACGGGCTGCATGCGTGCGGCAGCGTTCGCGCGATTGACGCGCACCTCTGGATCGGGCGATTGCGGCGGCTCCTTCCCGCCGGCCAGGGGCTTCAACTGCCCGGGCAGCGGCAAGGGCTTCGGCAACTCGACGATCTTGACCGGCGCCGGAGGATCGACGGTGAGCTTCGCGGGCACGGCGGTATCGTAGTTGATGTCGGGCGGAATGAACTTGTGGGCGCAGCCGCCGAGCGCCGTCACGGACAGCAGCAGAGCCACGAAGCCGGATTTGCGGAACGGCGCAAAGCCTCCCTTCCGGTTCGGTTGAAAAGCTGAAAGGCGTGAAGCCGGATCGCCGGCTTCCATGGAAATCGGCGGGGTCATTGTCCCAGCTCCTTCGACCAGTTGATGGCGGTGACGTAGATGCCGAGCGGGTTCTTGCGGAGCACGTCGGCGGATGTCGGCGGCTGGATCGCGATGGTGAGGATCGCGGTCCAGCGCGAGGTGTCGGCAAGCGCACCGTCCTGATAGCGGCGCTCGACCCACTCGACCCGGAAGCTGGACGGCGACGCGCGGATCACGCTCGAGACGTCGATGGCGATCTGCTGGTGGCCGAGCTTGGCGAAGGGGTCGTTAGCGCGGGCATAGTCGTTGAGCGCCTGCGAGCCCGAGGTCGTTGTGAAGTCGTAGGCTTGGAACCAGTTCTGCCGCACGATGATCGGGTCGGCCGGCAGAGAGCGGACCATCTCGATGAAGTGGGCGAGATACCAGGCGATCTCCGGATCGCTAGGGGCATAGTCGGCCGTGGCCGGCGCGACAGCCTGCGCTTGGCCGAGCTTGTCGACCTGAACCACCCAGGGGACGATGCTGCCATGGGTGGATTGCCAAACCAGGCCGCCGGCCAGACCCATCGAAAGCGCGAGCGAGCCGAAGGCCATAAGCCGCCAGTTCTTGGCCTGCACGCGGGCAGAGCCGATGCGTTCGTCCCAGGCCTGAGCGGCGCGCTGATACGGCGTTTCAGGTTCGGGCGTGCGGCCGTAGCGGACCGTGGATCGGCGAAACAGCGCCATTTCTCATTCTCCTCCCGAGAGATCGACGGAATGGCCGCCGCCATGGCTGTCGCCGGATTTGAGGGCCTGGGCGGCGGTCTGCGCACCGTGGACCATCGACTGGTTGCGCTTCATCCGCCGCGCCCAGGCCGGCGGGCTGGCGTTTTCGCTACCGCCGCCAACCGAGCCGGTGTCCGCGGACGCCTCGCCGCCGCCGACCGTGCCCTGGGTCGAGGATCCACCTGTGGCCGCGAAACTGGATCGGGCGCCGGCGGCGAAGCTGTCGCGCATTGAGCCTGCGGCCTGAGCCGCCGCGCGTCGCATTGGCGCTGAGGCCGCCGCTGCGGCGGCGCGTCCAACCCCACCGAGACCGGAAGCCACGCCCGAAGCGCCAGTTCGGCCGGCCGAGGCAAGGCTGTAGGCGGACGAGGCGCCGCCTGCCATCGCCGCACCACCACGGGCCGCGGCGGCCGTCCCGGAGGCAGCCGCCATCGCTCCCCTGCCGGCCAGGCCGAGCGCGCCGGCGCCGGCCATCGCCGTACCCGCGACGGCCAGGCCAGTCCCGACGGCGGCGCCCGCGCCGAGCTGGGGCGCGCCGGAGACCAGGCCGGTGGCGATGCCGGGGCCGAAGATGCCGAGGCCCAGCATGGCGAGGGCGGCCAGCACGACGGACAGCGCTTGCTCGACCGTCGGCTGGCCGCCGGCGTAGGTCTGCGTGAACTGCGAGAAGAGCCCGGTGCCGATGCCGACGATGACGGCCAGCACCATCACCTTGATGCCGGACGCGACGATGTTGCCGAGCACCTTCTCTGCGAGGAAGGCGGTCTTGTTGAAGAGGGCGAAGGGAATGAGGATGAAGCCGGCCAGTGTGGTCAGCTTGAATTCGATCAGCGTGACGAAGAGCTGAACCGCCAGAATGAAGAAGGCGATCAGCACCAGGACCCACGAGACCATCAGCACCGCGATCTGCACGAAGTTCGCGAAGAAGCTGGTGAAGCCCATCATCTGGTTGGCCGCATCGAGCAGCGGCTGTCCGGCGTCGAGCCCGACCTGGGCGAGCTTGCCCGGCCGCAGGAAGTCGGCGGTGCTGATAGACGAGCCGCCCGCCTTCAGGCCGAGGCCGGCGAAGCTGTTGAAGACGATGGCCGATAGATTGTTGAAGTTGTTGATGATGAAGGCGAAGAAGCCGATGTAGAGGGTCTTCTTCACCAGGCGCTGGAGGATGTCCTCGTCGGCGCCCCAGGCCCAGAACAGGCCTGCAAGGGTGATGTCGATGACGATCAGCGTGGACGAGAGATAGCCGACTTCGCCCTTGATCAGGCCGAAGCCGGAATCGATGTAGGTGGTGAAGGTGTTGAGGAAGGTGTCGATGACGCCGACGTTGTTCATCGCGCATCTCCCTTAGAAGGGGTGGCCGGCGCGGCAGCGCCTGGGGGCGTTTGTGGCGGCAGAGGCCGCGCCGGCCTGCCGAAGAATCGCTGGCGGTTCTCCTCCCAGACCGCGACGCAATGCGGATCTTCGGCATCCTGGGGACCGAGCGCGCTGCAACGGCGCAGCTCGGCCGAGAGGTCGTCGGATGCTGGTGTGACGATGGTCGGAGGGGTCTCGGCAATGGGGGCCGAGTGGCGCCGGTTGGTCACCACAAGAGCCGTGATGGCGACCGCGATCAGGGCGACGATCGCGGCGGCGCGGAAGATTTCCGACCGTCCCAGCATCGCCGCGCCTCAGTTGCCGCTGAACATGGTGACGTTTCCGGGCTGATAGCCGGTGCGCGTCGAGAAGGTCTTGTAGTTCTGCTGGCCTTGCGCCTCGGCCGAGGCGGTACGCGCCTGCTCCAGGGCGTCGGCCCGACTCTTGGCCGACAGCACGGCGACGAGATCGGAAAGCTGCTGAGATTGCAGCGCCAAGAGTTGGTTGCCGGCCTGTGCCGCCTGCAGCGCGCCGGTGGCGCTCTGGCTGGCCGTGACTAGCGAGGTCATCGCACTGGAGTTCGTCGGGATGTTGCCGACCACGCCCGCCTGTACCTTCAGGCTGTCCTCGAAGGCGGCGACGGAGTTCTGCCAGCGGGTCTGCGCGTTGGCGACCATGGCGGTGGTCGAACCTGTGCCGGCGGCCGAACCGTAGCTCGTCGAATAGGCCTGCTCGATGTGCTGGACGTTGAAGGCGATGTTCTGCGCCTGACCTAGCAGTGACTGGGTCTGGGCGATCGACGACTGAAGCTGGGTCAACGTCGACATCGGCAGGTTTGCAAGGTTGCGCGCCTGGTTGACCAGCGACGTCGCCTGGTTGGTCAGCATCGTGATCTGATTGTTGATCTGCTGCAGCTCGCGCGCGGCGGTGAGCACGTTCTGGCCGAAGTTGGTCGGGTCGTAGACGATCCACTGCGCCGAGGCGGGCGGCACGGCGACGGCCAGGGTGAGCACGGCGGCGCTTGCCGCCGCCAGATGGCGCAGTTTGATCATGATGATGTCTCCAGGTTGATCAGGTCAGGGATGAGATCGGCGGCCCAGAGGAGCTCGTGGTCCGCGAGCCAAGCGGGCGTGAAAGCATCGCGGCCGTGCTCGGCGACGACGCGCTCGATCGCGGCGTGGTCCGCCTTGGAGGAAGCGGCACAGAAGGCGAGCGCTACGGGGCCGAGACCTAGCTCGAACAGGCGATTGCCGCGGCGCGACTGGCAGTAGTAGTCGCGCTTCGGCGTAGCGCGCGCGAGGATCTCGATCTGGCGATCGTTGAGACCGAAGCGGCGGTAGATCGCGGTGATCTGCGGCTCGATCGCGCGCTCGTTCGGCAGGAAGATACGCGTCGGACAGCTCTCGACGATGGCCGGCGCGATGTTGCTGCCGTCGATGTCGGACAGCGACTGCGTGGCGAAGACGACGGAGGCATTCTTCTTGCGCAGCGTCTTCAGCCACTCGCGGAGCTGCTGGGCGAAGGCCGGATCGTCGAGGACGAGCCACCCCTCGTCGATGATGAGCAAGGTCGGCCGGCCGTCGAGGCGGCCCTCGATGCGATGGAAGAGATAGGTCAGCACGGCGGGCGCCGCTCCGGCGCCGATCAGGCCCTCGGTCTCGAAGGCTTGCACCGGAGCCGAGCCGAGCTGCTCAGCCTCGGCGTCGAGCAGCCGGCCGGAAGCGCCGCCGACGCAGTATGGTTGCAGCGCTTGCTTCAGCGCTGTCGATTGCAGCAGGACCGCGAGGCCGGTGATCGTGCGTTCCTGCACCGGCGAGGACGCCAGCGAGGTCAGCGCCGACCAGACATGCTCCTTGGCGGTCGGATCGATGGTGACGCCCTCCTTCGCGAGGATGGCCGCCACCCACTCCGCCGCCCAGGCGCGCTCCGACTGATCGTCGATGCGCGCCAGCGGTTGCAGTGACACCGAATGCTCCGAGCCGGCGGACAGGCTGCCGCCGAGATCGTGCCAGTCGCCGCCCATGGCGATCGCCGCGGTGCGGATCGAGCCGCCGAAGTCGAAGGCGAAGATCTGGTTGTTGCGGTAACGGCGGAACTGCATCGCCATCAGCGCGAGCAGCACCGACTTGCCCGCGCCGGTCGGGCCGACGATCAACGTGTGGCCGACGTCGCCGACATGCAGGCTGAGTCGGAAGGGCGTCGAACCTTCCGTCTTGCCGTAGAGCAGCGGCGGCGCCTGGAAATGCTCATCCCTTGCCGGCCCAGCCCAAACTGCCGAGAGCGGGATCATGTGCGCCAGGTTCAGCGTCGAGACCGGCGGCTGACGGACGTTGGCGTAGGCATGGCCGGGGATGGAGCCGAGCCAGGCCTCGAGCGCATTCACTCCTTCCGGCATGCAGGTGAAGTCGCGGCCCTGGATCACCTTCTCCACGAGGCGAAGCTTCTCCGCCGCAAGGCCGGGGTCCTCGTCCCAGACGGTGATGGTCGCGGTGACATAGGCCTGGCCGACATCGTCCGAGCCCAGCTCCTGCAGGGCCATGTCCGCATCGGCCGCCTTGTTGGCGGCGTCGGAATCTACGAGGGTCGACGCCTCGTTGGTCATCACCTCCTTGACGATGGCGGCGATGGACTTGCGCTTGGCGAACCACTGCCGGCGGATCTTGGTGAGCAGCTTCACCGCTTCGGTCTTGTCGAGGAGGATCGCCCGGGTGGACCAGCGGTACGGGAAGGCGAGCCGGTTCAGCTCGTCGAGGATGCCGGGATGCGTCGTTGTCGGGAATCCGACCACAGTGAGCGTGCGAAGATGATGGGCGCCGAGGCGGGGCTCGAGGCCGCCGGCAAGCGGCTCATCGGCGAGCAACGCATCGAGGTGCATCGGTGTCTCGGGCACGCGGATGCGCTGCGCACGGGTCGAGATGGTCGAGTGCAAGTAGGTCAGCGTGTCGCCGTCGTCGAGCCAGGCCACCTCGGGCATGAACCCCTCGACCAGTTGCAAGACGCGATTGGTCCGATCGACAAAGCCGCGCAGCAGCTCCCACGGATCGACGCCCGTCTGCGCGCGGCCCTCGTAGAGCCAGCCCTCGACGCGGGAGGCGTCCTCGGCGGGCGGGAGCCAGACGAAGGTCAGGAAGTAACGGCTCTCGAAATGCGCGCCAGCCTCTTCGAAGGCGTCCTGGCGCTCGAGATCAACCAGCGCTGACGCCGGATCGGAAAAGCTGCTGTGCGGATAGGTCTGCGCGGCGATCCGTTGCGCCTCGACAAAGATCGCCCAGCCGGAGCCGAGACGGCGCAGCGCGTTGTTGAGTCGGGCGGTCACGCCCACCAGCTCGGCCGGCGTGGCGCTATCGAGGTCCGGTCCGCGAAAGCGCGCCGTGCGCTGGAAAGAGCCATCCTTGTTGAGGACAACGCCCTCTTCGACCAAGGCCGCCCAGGGCAGGAAGTCGGCGAGACCGGCGGGACGACTGCGATATTCTGCAAGGTTCAGCATCGGAGCCTCAGACGCCGAGAAAGGCTGGGTAACGAAGGTGCCGGCGCACCACGTCGACGAACTGCGGATCGCGCTTCGCCGCCCAGACGGCCGCGGTGTGACCTACCGCCCAGATCAGCGCGCCGGGGATCCAGAGCCGCAGGCCGAGGGCGATCGCCGCGGCGAGCGTGCCGTTGGCGATCGCGACGGTCCGCGGCGCGCCGCCCATCAGAATTGGGTCGGTAAGCGCGCGATGGACCGGCGCGAAGAAGCCGGGCACGTCGGGATCGACGATCGCGGCCATCAGACCAGCGCTCCGCCGGAGAACGAGAAGAAGGAGAGGAAGAAGCTCGACGCGGCGAAGGCGATCGACAGGCCGAACACAATCTGGATCAGCCGGCGGAAGCCGCCGCTCGTGTCGCCGAAGGCGAGCGTCAGGCCGGTCACGGTGATGATGATGACCGAGATGATCTTCGCGACGGGCCCTTGCACCGACTCCAGGATGGAGTTGAGCGGGGTCTCCCACGGCATGGAGGAGCCGGAGGCGTAAGCCGCCGGGGCGAAGGCGAGCGTCAGGGTCGCGAGCGTAACGAGCTCGGCCACGCGGCGACGCGAAGAATGAGCGACAGCGAGAACACGGATCATGATGGGTCTCCGGGGGGCAAGAGGTCGCCGCCCGCCCCGGCGGACTGGACGCGGTAATCGCCGGTGGCGGGATCGAGACCGGCGATGAGTGCGAGTTCGGAAAGGCGGCGTTCGCTGCCGCGCCCGCGCAGCACCGCGACGAGATCGATAGTCTCGGCGATTAGCGCCCTGGGGACGGTGACGACGGCTTCCTGGATGAGCTGCTCGAGGCGGCGCATCGCGCCGAGCGCGGTGCCGGCGTGGATCGTGCCGATGCCGCCGGGGTGGCCGGTGCCCCAGGCCTTCAAGAGGTCCAGCGCCTCCGCGCCGCGCACCTCGCCGATCGGGATGCGATCGGGGCGCAGGCGCAGCGAGGAGCGGACCAGATCGGAGAGCGATGCGACGCCGTCCTTGGTGCGGAGCGCCACAAGGTTGGGCGCGCGGCATTGCAGCTCGCGGGTGTCCTCGATCAACACCACGCGGTCGGTGGTGCCGGCGATCTCAGCCAGGAGGGCGTTGGTGAGCGTGGTCTTGCCGGTCGAGGTGCCGCCGGCGACGAGGATGTTCTTGCGATCAGCCACGGCGGCGCGGAGCACCGCGGCCTGGCCGGCCAGCATGATGCCGGCGGCGACATAGTCGTCGAGGGTGAAGACGGCGACGGCGGGCTTGCGGATCGCAAAAGCCGGCGCCGCCACCACCGGCGGCAACAGGCCCTCGAACCGCTCTCCCGTCTCGGGCAGCTCGGCCGAGACACGCGGTTTGTCGGCATGGACCTCCGCGCCGACATGGTGCGCGACCAGGCGCACGATCCGCTCGCCATCGGCGGCGGACATCGTCCGGCCGCTATCCTCCAGCCCCCCCGACAGCCGGTCTATCCAAAGCCGGCCGTCGGGGTTGAGCATCACCTCGACGATCGACGGGTCTTCGAGGAAGCCGGCGATGGCGGGACCGAGCGCGGTGCGCAGCATGCGCGCACCGCGGGAGAAGGCCTCGGAATGAAGTGGTGTGACCGCCACGATCGTCCCCGTCATTGGCAAATCGCGACACGCGACTAGCGACGGGGACGATTAGAAAAGGCAGTAAGTAGGGCGAATCAACAAGTATTCAGATGGCGTAGGGACCAGGCGTAAAGCAGAGAAAAAATACTTGCTGGGTGCGGACTCGGTTTCAACGGCTTCGGTGATGCTCCGGTTATTCGGGATCGCGTCTAGTCGGTGTCCGCCGATCGAGTCGGGTCTTCCCGCGCATCGTCGGGGATCTCTTGCCGAAGCTTTGGCCCCTGGCTGAGGCGCCGGCCAAGCGCGGCGACGAAGTTGTCGTAGCGAGGTCCGGCCTGCGCCCGCGCCGCCTTGGCAGCCGGTTCAGGAAGCGCCGGTGTCGTGGTGAGCCAGAAGCGGATGAACAGGGCGAGCGTCTCGACGGCGATGCCGACGTCGCGCTCGAGCCGCGCCAGGCGCCGGTCCTGCTGATCGAGGCGTTTGGCGATGGCAGCCTCGCGCCGCTCATCTGCGTCCGGCGAAAGGAACGAGGCGATGGCGGCCTCGGCGATCAGCGACATCGGTTGCTCTCGCCGCGCCGCGTAGACCGACAGGGACCGCATCACGTCCGGATCGAGATAGACGGAGATCTGGGCCTTCTTCTTCGGCGCCGGCATCCCAGCCTCACAGTCCCAGGTCGTCGCCGGGGTCGAGGGAGGCTTGGCGCGCCAAGCCCTGCATGAGGTCGTTCATCCGACCTACGCGGGGCGCATCCTCCTCAAGCTCGTCGGTCGGATCGAGGGCGAATTCGTTGTCGATCGGCTGCTTCTTCTCGACCGTCTCCTGGTTCAGTTCAGGCTGGCGACGGCGGTCCGAGTTCTTCGGGTCTTCATCGTCGGCCTCCTCGCCGTCACGCGCAGCTGGCGCCGGCGGGCGCGGGGGCAATGGCCGTGAACTCCAGTCGTCGGAACGACTCACTTTCGGCTGCGTCGGCGCAGGCGGCGGCAGGATGCGCTCCTGCAACCGCGCATCCTCGTAGTAGCGCGCCTTCCTCGCGCGGATCGGATGGACGCCAGACACCATGACGATCTCGTCGGTAGGCGGGAGTTGCATGACCTCGCCCGGCGTGAGCAGCGGGCGCGCCGTCTCCGATCGGGAGACCATCAGATGTCCGAGCCAGGGCGACAGCCGGCTGCCGGCATAGTTCTTCATGGCCTTCATTTCGGTCGCCGTGCCGAGTGCGTCGCTAACCCGCTTGGCGGTGCGCTCGTCGTTGGTGGCGAAGCTGACCCGCACATGGCAGTTGTCGAGGATCGAGTTGTTCGGCCCGTAAGCCTTCTCGATCTGGTTCAGCGACTGGGCGATGAGAAAGCTCTTGATCCCGTAGCCCGCCATGAAGGCGAGCGCGGACTCGAAGAAGTCGAGCCGCCCCAGCGCTGGGAACTCGTCGAGCATTAGGAGCAGCCGTCGCCGACCGGCCTTGGCCAGCAGGTCCTCCGTGAGCCGCCGGCCGATCTGGTTGAGGATCAGGCGGATCAGCGGCTTGGTGCGGTTGATGTCCGAGGGCGGCACCACGAGGTAGAGCGTCGTCGGCCGCTCGCCGGCCACGATATCGCCGATCCGCCAGTCGCAACGCCGCGTCACCTCGGCCACGACAGGGTCGCGATAGAGGCCAAGGAACGACATGGCCGTACTCAAGACGCCGGAGCGCTCGTTGCCGGATTTGTTCAACAACTCCCTGGCGGCGCTTGCGACGACGGGATGAACGCCAGCCTCGCCAAGATGCGGCGTGCGCATCATGGCCGAGAGCGTGGACTCGATCGGCCGCTTCGGATCAGACAGGAACGATGCGACGCCGGCGAGCGTCTTGTCCTCCTCGGCATAGAGGACGTGAAGGATGGTGCCGACCAAAAGCGCGTGGCTGGTCTTCTCCCAGTGGTTCCGCTTTTCGAGGCTGCCTTCGGGATCGACGAGGATGTCGGCGATGTTCTGGACGTCGCGCACCTCCCACTCGCCTTGGCGCACTTCGAGCAGCGGATTGTAGGCCGATGACTTCGCATTGGTCGGATCGAACAGGAGCACGCGGCCGTGCTGGGCGCGGAAGCCGGCGGTGAGCTGCCAGTTCTCGCCCTTGATGTCATGGACGATCGCCGAGCCCGGCCAGGTCAAGAGCGACGGGATGACGAGGCCGACGCCTTTGCCCGATCGCGTCGGCGCGAAGCACAACACATGCTCCGGCCCATCGTGGCGCAAATAGCTGCGCTGGTAGCGGCCCAGCACGACGCCATCGGGTCCGCTGAGTCCAGCGGCTTCGATCTCCTTCGGTTGCGCCCAGCGGGCAGAGCCGTAGGTCTCGGCATTCTTCGCCTCGCGGGCGCGCCAGACGGACATGCCGATCGCGACAGCCGCGGCGATGATCCCACCCGATGCGGCGATGTAGGCTCCCTCGATGAAGATGTCGGGCGCGTAGGCGTCGTAGGCGTACCACCACCAGAAGAAGGCTGGCGGAAGGTAGAACGGGAAATGCAGCAGCTCGAACCAGGGATGGCCGAGCTGCGGCTGGAAGCCGAGGCGCCAGGCCGTCCACTCCGTCGCGGTCCAGATCGCCATGAGGACGATCGTGAAGACGGTGATGACCTGGCCCCAGAGAATCTTGGTCGCGGACATAGAAGACGTCCTTTCCTGAGGTCGATGATTGGAAGGTTCATTCACAGGCCGAGCCCCCGGTTGCGACCGAAGCCCCAGTCGATCCCGCCATCCGCGCGGGCGACGCCGGAGACGTGGCGGCCGAGCTGCTTTTCGAGGGTGGGCGTCCAGGGCACGAGCTGGAAGCCAAGGCCGTCGTCGATCATGGCGAAGCGGCCGGAGGCGAGCGCGAAGCGTTGTCGGTAGGTCCCGGCGACATACTCGCCCGTCGCCGCGCCATTGAACGGCTGGCCGGTTTCGGCGGCGAGCCGCTCGCCCAGCGCCTCCACCTCCCGCCGTCGAAGCGTTCCGATCAGGCCGGAGGCGAACACGATCCCCCGCGCCTGTCGCTCGGCGAGGCCCTGCTCGATGAGCCGGTCCGCCCGGCGATCCATCGCCTCGCGGACCTCGGCGCCGAAGCCGGCCTGGCCGAGCGCCACCGGATCGCGCGCGACCGCCTGGCGATCGAGCCAAGTCGCGCCGCTCGCCGTCACCTGGTCTTCGATGGCGAGGTCGGAGCGCGCCGCAATGGCAACGCGACGCCGGCCTTGCGCGTCGTCGAACTTGCGCAGCTCGACGATCGAGCCTGGTGCGCTGTCGCCGGCGGCCTCGAGATCGGGAAGCTTGATGTGGTGGGTCCGCCCGTCGACACCGTCGACGACAGCGTAGGCCGTACCCTTCAGCTCATCGTCGAGGCCGCGATCGACCAGGCGGCCGATGATCGGGACATCCAGGCTCTCGCCAGCGAGCACATAACTCGCCGCGGCTCGCTCGATGCCACGTTCTGTCAGGCTGCGGTGGATGCGCTTGATGATGTCGCCGCGCTCGCCCAGCTCGCGCAAGGTCGTCTCCGCGGCCGAGTCCATCGTCCATTGGCCCGGCCCGTGCTGGTGCGCGAGACCAAGACCCTCCAGGCGCCGCAACCGTCCGACCTTGAGCGCTTCGAACGGATCAGGCTGACGTCCGGCATCTGGTGCGAGATCGACGACGCCGTGTCGATCGGCATCGCGGGCGAGCTGCCGGTCGAGTTGGGTCCAGCGCTCGGCGTCGACCTGGCGCTCGAGCGCGCGACGGATGTCGAGATCGCTGCGCAGCCCCAGCTCTTGCGTCACCAGGTCCTGGGCCCGGGCACGCATCCCCTCCTTGATGTAGTCGCGCGAAATGACGAGGTCCTGGCCGTCGTCGGCGACGCCGCGCACGATGATGTGGACGTGGGGATGCTGCGTATTCCAGTGATCGACGGCGACCCAATCGAGCTTGGTGCCGAGATCCTTCTCCATCTGGCCGACCAGCTCGCGGGTGAAGCCTTTCAGGTCGGCCATCTCCGGCGCGTCCTCGGGCGAGACGATGAAGCGGAAGTGATGGCGGTCCTTCTCGCCCCGCTCCGCGAAGGCCTTGGGGTCGGCGTCCTCGGTCTCGGGACCGAACAGCCTGGCCTTCTCCCCGTCCCGGGTGACGCCCTCGCGCCGGAGGTAGCCGAGGTGGGCTGCGAGCGGCGCAGCGCGAGCGGTATGGCGGACGACGCGGGTCTTCACCGTGACCAGACGAGAGCGGCCAGTCAGCAGATGGTTGGCCCGAACGCTGGCGGCTCGGCCGCGGCCGAAGGTGGAGCGCCGTCCGCTGCGCAAGAGACCTTGGCGCGAGACGCCGCCGCCGGCGCGTTGCGCTGCCGCGAGCGCCTGGGCGACGAAGGGCTTCGCGCGCTGGCTGCGGGTTGAGCGGATGCGGCCCGGGCGAGGCTGGAAATCGTTCTCGTCAGCCATCGCCGGCCCCGGCAATGTGCGGAAAAGTCAGCTCCGGCAAAGCGTTGTGGGTCCGGCGCACCTTGCGCCCCAGGGTCGCACATTGCCGGATCGCTGAAAAATCCCAATAAAAACAACCGACCGACCGAGCCGCACCTTGCGGCCTTTTATCTCGCCCTCGGTCGGTTGGTTTCTGCGTTCCTCCCCTGCCTGCCCTTCCTTCTTCCCGGAAGGACGCTGTGCCGCGCCCGCCTGCGAAATCGCGCTCTATAGCTGCGATGTAGCCTCCGGCGACGTCAAACGCCGCCGAGCGGACAGGGAAAGCGCGGGCTGACTGAGGTGATGTAGCGGCACATCGGCGGGAGAGCGGCGCGATCACGGTTTCGGCCCCGCTGCGGAAACGTGGACGAACAGCCCATCGGATTGCGGTGCGATGGCCGACAGGTCGCGCACCGCGATGGCAGCCGGCGCATCGCTCGACGGCTGTTTGGATGGCGCGCGATCGACAGGCTCAGCGCTTGCCGATCGCGTGATGAAGAGAGGGGCCTGTGTCCAAGACGGCGGACCGGAGGCCGCCACGAGGACAGGCCCATCGGTCGCGCCGTCCCCGACAAAAGGGACAAGCGCCGCGACGTAAGCGACGGTTTCAGGCGGTAGCGGACGATGCCGGTCGCGATAATCTTCGTATCGCCCCGGCCCGGCATTATACGCCGCGAGGAATCCCGGCGATCCGTAGCGGTCGTGCATTTCCCGCAGGAAAGCGGCGCCCGCCAAGATGTTGTCGTGCGCATCGAACGCGTCGCGCCCGAGGCCGTAGCGAGCGCGAAGCGCAGCCCAGGTTTCGGGCATGAGCTGCATCAGGCCCATCGCGCCCTTGGGCGAGACGGCACGGCGATCCCCACGACTCTCGATGCGCATGATCGCCCGTATCCACGCCTCAGGGATGGCGAAGCGCTGGGCCGCTTCGGCAATCAGACCGGCGTAGGAATCGCTCGCCGACCTCACCGCGATCGGCGTTGCCTGGGCGTAGACGGCGACGGCGGGCATACCGAGCGCCGTCACGCTGGCGAGCAGAAGAAGCGCGCGCCGCATCCGATCAGCCCCGATCGCCGCGCTTCGGCGGGCGGTTCCAGTTCAGCACCCAGGCGGACTTGTCGTCGCCCGACTGGAAGAGGTTGGCGCGGATCGGCTGCGCGAGTGCGGGATCGTCGATGACGAGTGAGACGTACTCGCCGGCCTTTTCGCCGGTGCGCTTCCAGCCCGCGCCGATCTCCGGGCCATCGCCGTCGCCAAGATGGACCCGATAGTCGGGCGCATTCTCGGCATCGGAGGATTCGGCCGGAACGAGGGAGAGGTCACGGTAGAAGAACAGCGTCTGGATGCGCCCGGTGAAGCCGGACTTGTCGCGGGTGAACTGACCAATCTGCGCCATGGGAAACCTCCGTTGTTGGCGGGTTGAGAAGCGGGTCAATCGGTGGCGGCGCGCCACACGAAGCGGCCGTTTCCGGCCTCGTCGGTCCACAGCGGGACCGCGCGGGCGACAATCGCGGTGGTGGGAAGCGGGCCGAAATAGCGGCCGTCCAGGCTGTCCGGGACGGTCGGGTTCATGAGGAAGACTTCGCTGGGACCGAGCGTGTGGCAGCCGCTCCAACGCGGCAGCGGGCGGCCAAGGTGATCGCGCTCACGCGCCGCGCCGACGGCGACGTGATCGACGGTGACGGCGTCGCCGGCACGGCACACGGTCTGCCCACGCAGCGCCATCACATGCTTCAGCAGCGGCACGCCCTTGGGCAGAAAGCCGCCATCGGCCAGGTAGCTGGCGATCGGTTCGGGCGCGCGCACGGCGACCAGATCGAGCGCGTGGAGCCGTCCGGCCGGACGGAGCGCGTAAAGCCCGGTCGGCGTGCTCGCGGTGGCGTTCCAGATCAGGCGCGGCGCCGGATGGACGAAAGCCAAGCCGATGAAGACGAGCATGGCGAAATACGTGGTCATGACGTAGCCAAAGCGGGTCATAGCGTGACGCTCCGACGCTTGAGCCAGGCGGCGTGCTGATCGCGCGTGTAGGGGCGCGGTTCATGGCCGGCGGCGAGACGGTTGTGGAGGTGGCGCCAGTATTCCGGCGCGGCGTCGGCGGCATCGACGTCGAGCGCCTCGACGGCGTCGATCGCCTGCAGCACGCGCTCGACCTTCGGCCAACTGTCGACGCGCAGCAGGATCTCGCCACCGGGACGGACGAATGGCAGTGTCTGAAAACGTGCGCCAAGCTCGACGGCGCGGACGATGTCCATGCGCGAGACCACGGTGCCATAGTCGTTCGACGCCCAGCGCACGAAGGCGAAGATGCTGCCCGGCCTGAAGCTGGAGATGCTGCGACGGCGATCGAGGATTTTCTCTTCGGCGCGGCGGCCGAAGCGCAGCCAGTGCTCGATCTTCTTCTCGATCCAGGTCAACTCGACATGGGTGAGTGCAACGGTGCGCCGATGCGATGGCGGCACGATGCGCGGCGACGGCTCGTTATCGTTCATGAGGTCTCTCCGGGATCGGCGGGAAATTCGCGCGCCAGGAGGTCGCGCAGCATGTCGGCGACGGTGACCCCGCGCCGGAAAGCGGCGACCTTGATGCGGCCGCGCAGCGCCGGCGTGACGTCGATCGTCAACCGGGCGGTGAAGGCGGAGGGCTCGTCGCCGTGCCGGCTTGGCGCTTCCGGTGTCTTGATCCAGCTCTCGGCGTCGCCGGGCCGGGCGGCGAAGCCGCGTCGGGTGGCGCGCTCGCTCATGGCGCGATCCTCGCGACTTCGGCAGCGAGCGCGGCGATCTCGCGGGCCGCGGCGCTCTGCTCGGCCAGCTCGAACACGAGGCGGCCGGACTGTGCGGCGTCGGCAAAGACGACACGCTGGCCGACCTTGCTGGCCAGCACCGGCGGGTCGTGATCGGCGAGCGTCTCGGCCGTTTCGCGGGCGATGACCGTGCGCGCGCCGCAGCGGTTCAAGACGAAGCGCGCCGCGAGCTGGGGTCGATAGATGCGCGCCTCGCGAAGCAGGCCGAGCATCTCGGCCGATGCCCAGCCGTCGAACGGCGACGGCTGTACCGGGATCAGCACGAGGTCGGCGGCTAAGAGCGCCGAGCGCATCAGCCCCGCGATGCGCGGCGGTCCGTCGATGACGACATGATCGGCGGTGAGCGCGATCTCGGGCGCCTCGCGATGGAGCGTGTCGCGCGCGAGACCCACCACGCCGAACAGCCGTGAGACGTTTTCTCGCGCCCGCTGCTGCGACCAATCGAGCGCCGAGCCCTGCGGGTCCGCATCGATCAGGGTGACGCGCTTACCATGCAGCGCCAGCTCGCCGGCGAGGTGCAGCGCAAGCGTCGTCTTGCCGACGCCGCCCTTCTGGTTGAGCAAAGCGACGATCATCTCTTCCCTCCCGGCTTGCGGCTGAAGGGCAGCGACGGCTGTCGTGCTGGTGGTTCGGAGGTCCGCGCAGCGGTGGTGGCGCGCTTATCCGCAGATCGCGCGGGCCCACTACAAGAGTTAGATTCTGAGTTAGACTTTAAGTTAAGGCCCGGAATCGCCGTTTCGGGCCAAAGCGTTAGCTGCGGTTCGTGCGTGCGAAGTCCCGATACGGCTGCGTGCAGAGTCCCGATACCGTTTGCGTGCGAAGTCCCGAGCGCTTCCACAGCCCCATCCACAGGGGCTGTGGATAAGTGGGCCGGCAGGATGCGCAGCAGCTCGCGGCGGCCCTGCCACTCGATGCGCAGGCGATAGCCGGGCAGCGGCTGGCGCGCGGCGATGCGCCGAATCTGGAGCGCGAAATCGGAGACGCGCACCAGGCTTCCGGACTTCTGGTGGAGATGCGCGATCTCGAACAGCCAACCCTTGGGCTGGCGGCCGGCATGCTTGCGGGCGACGCGATAGAGCCAGCGTTCGATGCCGCCGGTCAGCCGGAAATACGCGGGGTCGATGGCGAGGACGAGCGAGCGATCGATGACGCCGCGGTAGAACCAATCGGGAAGCACGAACTCCATGCCCTCGACGCGACCGTCGCGCGTCGTGCATTCCTCCCACTCGTTGATCCAGGAGAACTGGTGCCGCCGCCAATGCTCGCCGTTGCGGATGGTTGTGCGGATGACGGTCGACTGCAGGCGGGCGAGCGCGCCTTTCAAGAGCTTGTAGTCGCGGGCGCCCGTCTGCCGTCCGATCGCTGTGAGGAGCTGGTAGGGCGTGAAGCGCAGGAAGCGCGAGGTTTTGAAGCCGAGGTTTTCGGCCTCGACGATCTGGCTCGCCGCCCAGATCAGCACGTCGGCGTCCCAAATGGTCGCCATGCCGTGTTCGGGCACGGCGTAGACCTCGACGTGGACATCGCCGGCCGCGTAGTGGATCGGCGTTGTGCGCCGGGCTTTAGCGAGCGAGAAGAACGGCCGCTCCATCAAGTCGCGCTGATCGCGCGGGCTGGCGTCGCCGGTGGCGACGACGAACGGGTCGAGTTTGCTCCGTTCGCTGGCTGTGATGAGGCGGGGCGACGACATCGACGAGCGCCGCTTCAGCGATGCGCGTGGCCGGCGGCGCGGGCCTCGACGTATCGAGGATCCGACGTCGAGCGACAGGCCGCCTGGTCGGCCCAGGCTTCGAGATCGCCCACCGCATAGACGACGCGACCGCCGAGCTTGCGGAATGTTGGGCCGCTGCCGTGGCAGCGATACTTTTCCAGCGTGCGTGGCGAGATGCCGAGGATGCGCGCCGCCTCATGGGTTCTGACGTAGCGGGCGGCGAGCTGCGCGGACCTGTCGAGCATAGGAAGCCTCCGTGTTGCCTCGAAGCGCCGCGGCAAAGTCGCGGCATGTCGAGGTCACGGTGGCGGAGGGATCAGGCGTTGGGGGTGGACGAAGATTTTTGGAAGGTTGTGTCCCCCTTCACGCGGCAATGAGCGGACGATTGTCCAATTCGTTACGGGCAAGGCGGGAATGAATGGTGGGGCAGTGCGCGCTGAAGGCCGGTATGTGGCTGATCAGCCGCCGCGCAGAAATTTGAGATAGCCGCGTTCGACGAGTGCAATCGAGTCGTGGATCAGACGGTTGGCCGAGCGCCGGGTGTGAGAGTCTTTCCACTCGACCGATGGAAGTTGGGCCTGTTCCGAGCGCAGGATCTTTTCCGCGACGTCGCGAGGGCCACCGCCCATGTCGTGAATGTCGAAGGCATGGAGAAGCTGAACGAGACGGCGCTTGCGTTGCGTCGTCAGTCGCAGAGCCTGGGGGAGAAGGCCGATGGTTTGGCCGCTCAGCCGGCGTATGAAGCGCGATGCGACGTCGAGCCGAAGCTCGACCGATGCTACGCCGATAGGCAGGAGAATCATGGGGCGCCGAGCGGCCAGATCGCTGCTGAGCCGGATGTGGAGTTCGCCCGACCCATCGACGATGACGACCTCCCGGCCCTCGTCATCGGTTCGGTCAGCGACAATCGAGCCGAGTTGGGATGGGTCGAGGGCCACAGGGGCGAACCCGCTCGGCGCTGCATCGAGCAGCAGCGTGCCGGGCGATAGTTCCGGCAGCCAGGTGACGGGTTCGGAGCCGACCGGAATGCTCGGGTCGTGGGCGAAACCGCAACCCCCATCGTCGGGCGAAATCCGCACGAGCGGACTCCGCATCGACATGATCGCGCGCGATCTGGCGCTGGATTTGGGCGTAGTCACGCCGGTATTCGGCGTTGCGGCGCAGGAATTCGACGGCGAAGCCGGGGCGTTCGAGGCGATTCAAGTGATCGATCGTCTCCGGCGAGCGCCAATACTGTGTGGGCATGGCGTTTCCTCTCGTCTTGCTCCCCTATTCGGAGAGCTTCAAACCATCCGGAAACGCAGGCTTTGCGCTAGACCCTATGATTGCATCGCGCGCGACGACAACCCGTACAACGGATTTGCGGCGGCTTACTGCGCTCGTGGCTGAAGCAGGTGCCGATAGCCGGTTTCGGTCATCCAGCGGGCGCGGGCCAGGTGGCTTTCATGGACGATTTTGGCACGGCAGGGCTCTTGCGCCGGATCGAGGCCGAAGAGCACCAGCACGACCTCTCGCCAGTCAGCGCCCTCTTCCTCGGCCATCAGCAACCGTAGGTATATCGCCAGATGTTGCTCATCATAGGCGTTCACGCGGTCGGTAAGCGGCGGCCGGTCACAGAAGGGCGCCTCGGTCATTGCGATCTTTCCCCCGTCGAGATCAAAGCAATGGAGTAGGAATTCATTTACCGCAAATTTTGACAGACTTCGCGCCTGATTAAGCCGGTGTCGTGATGCTTATGGCGCATCACGTTGCTCAAATTGACGGTGCAGAAGCAGTCGAGACCAGGGATGGATAGCATACCCCGCGGACGAATCGGAATGATCGTTCCTGGAACGATGATTCCGATATCGGCTCCATCGTCGCCATGGATCTCAAGGAGGTCGTGGCGATCAATCTGCGTCGGTTGCGTCATGCGAAAGGAATGACGCAAGAAGAGTTGGCCGAACGGGCCGGGTTGAGCGCCCGGTACATTGGCGCGATCGAGCGCGCCGACGTGTCGGCGAGCGTCACGGTGCTGGGTCAGGTAGCCGAAGCGCTGGAGGCGGAGGCGGCCGAGTTGGTGCGAGGCCCTCATCGAAAGGGCGACTCGGCGGTCTCGGCCGAGCCTCAAGAATAGCGTCTTCGCGCCGTGCGCCTCTGGGTTCGACCTGGGCCGACGGCGGTCGAGGAACTCTCGCAAAATAGAAGCGATGCCCCGCCCGGACCAGCCGGACGGGGCATTGTAGGCGGGGTCAGTCGCTCCGGCGGCCGTTGGGGCGGGACCAGATCAGGCTGTAGCCTTCACCCTCTTCGTCGTCGAAGAGGTTGGCGAAGATCGGGGCGGTGAAGCTCGGATCGTCGAGCTTGAGGCCCAGATAGTCGCGGCCCTCGTTGGAGCGCTTGGCCCAGGCGGCGCCGATCTCGACTCGGCCGACATAGACGCGGTGGCTGGGGCTGTTGTCGCCGGAGCGGGTGGTTTCGGGGACGATCCGGACGTTCTTGGCCTGGACCGAGAGGGTGACGATTTCGCCGGTGAATTCGTTCGAGCCGGTCTTCTTGAAGGTGCCGATGGTCGCCATGGTAGTTCTCCTTGATCTCTGTTTCCGAGCCCGCACCATTGCGGCCTCGATGGTGATCGAGGGGCCGGAGGCGATCGACGGCGCACCCCGAAGGGGCTCGACAGCAAAGGAGGGACTTTCTTGTCTCGCGAGGAATGACGGCGCAGCCGGCAGGGGAAGAAAGTTTTGACGCCGCTGTTGCGCCATAGGCGGTCGAGGCTTCAGCCGGCCTTCGGCCAGATCAATCCATCGAAGAGGCCGTTCGGTGCGCTCGGCCTGACAGAGCTGACATCAAGGGGAACGTGGCGACTTTCGAGTCGCCGCAAGCTCCGGCCGGTGAAGGCGACGGCGATCCGAGCCCTGTCCTGGCTGCCAACGGATTTCCCGTTTCGAAGCCCAAGCTCCGGCTGCACGCTCCATTTCACACGACTTGTAGGCCGGGTCTCGCCGCCGTCACCATCTGGTCCAAGCGCTCAGACGACCGCCATGACTCCGGCGACTCTGCGATGGCGGGCTGAACTTCACCGCCGAAGCCGCTCTCTGGTCAGCTTCGATGACGGGGACTGCCGGGGGCCCGGATGCCTGATCTGACCCCGCCCCGCCGACGCGACGGTGTCAGCCCCGCGCCAAGCCCTGTCCGGCCGGTCCGGGCGTGGCCATTCCGGTGAAGCGAACGAACGCCGTGACGCTGACGGCGATCGCGCCGATGACGGCGAAGATCGTCTGCCACGTAGGCGAAGGCATAGCCATCTGGGCGATTCCATGCGTGGCGCTGTAACCGGCGACGGCGGCGGGCGCGACGTAAAGGAGGATGATCAGGAGCCGAAGCCACGTCCACGGCACAAAGGCAAGCGCGAGCTGGCCAAGACCAAAGGTTATGCCGCCGGCCACGACACCCACCGCTATGCCGCCGAGCACGCCGGCTCCACTGTGGAAGGCCCAGATGCCGATCGTCAGGCCGGCGAAAAAGGGCAGTGCGAAGACGGCGAGGTTGAACAGCAGCCAGCAGAAGAAGCCGATGGCGACAATGACGAGCAGTGGTCCGAAGATGATCATGGCGGTGCGCTCCGTGAGATAGGGGTCTGACGGTCGCGCCTTCCACCACCACCACGGCGCGACCACGAATATAGCCGCAAACAGGCGCCGGCGGGAGCAGAAATCCCACTGGCGCTCTGAGGTTCAGCTTTCGTGGTGGTTCGCCCCTTCATGGTTGGAAGGGGTCGAATTCGTGGATGACGGCGGCGGGATCGCCGTCATATTCGGCGGCCAGCATGACGCCGAAGTTGCCAGCGTCAGCATGGAAGACGACGACGCAGACCATGAGGGTGGTGGCGAGGTTCCAGCCGTTGGCGAATGCGAGGGCTTGAGACATTGATCCGGCTCCTGTGCTGAGGCGGGGGCATCCCCGCGCGACAGGCGCCCGATGTGTCCGGCCGAGGGCCGCAATCACCGCGAAGGCGAAGACAGAGCGGCGGCACGCTTCAGCGTAAGCCGACCCCTTGCGGGTTGATGGCGTCAGGACCGCGGACGGACCAAGGATCAGCGCTGATAGACGCAGGGATGGCGACCGCCGGCAGGAGCCGCGTCTGAAAGCCCGCCGCCAGCGGCTGGAACCTCGTCACCCTCACGGTGCGCAGGCCGATCAGCTAAGGTGTGCTCTCGAGACGAAGTGACGGTCGAGGTGCGCGGCATGGCGGAGTTCACGGGACGCGACCTGCACCTGGTGAAGAAGGCGCTCGCCATTGCGGTGTTGGCGATCGAGCGGCAGCCAGGGCCTTTTCAATCGGCGTCCGATCAGGGCGACATGAAGGCGCTCCTCGACGGCCTGATCGAGAACGATACGGAGTTGGCGCACTATGCTCGTGCGGCCCGGATCGCCGTCACGGGTGAACCGGATTGAAAGGCGGCGCTACGGAAAGCCGATAATCGGTCTCGGTGGATCCACGTCACTACGCATGAATGGCAAGGCGGCGCTCACGCGCCGCCGAACTTCCAGACCGGGATGCCGAGCTTCTTGGCCTTGTCGGCGAGGTTGTCCTGGATGCCGGTGCCCGGGAAGTGCATCACACCGATCGGCAGGACCTCCAGTATGGCGTCGTTGCGTTTGAACGGTGCGGCCTTGGCGTGTTTCGTCCAGTCAGGTTTGAAGGCGATCTGCGGGACCTTGCGGTTGTCGGCCCATTTGGCGGCGATCAGCTCGGCGCCCTTGGGCGAACCGCCGTGCAGCAGCACCATGTCCGGGTGCTTGGCGTGGACCTGATCGAGCTTGGCCCAGACCAGGCGGTGATCGTTGAAGTCGAGCCCGCCGGTCAGAGCCACCTTCGGCCCCGCGGGCAGAAGCACCTGGTTGTCGGCGCGCCTCTTCGCCGCCAGGAAGTCGCGGCTGTCGATCATCGCCGCGGTGAGGTTGCGATGGTTGACCTTCGACCCGTTGCGTGGCCGCCAGGCCGAATGGGTGTGTTGCTCGAATTGGTCGGCGGCTTGGTCCCGCATCAGCTCGAAGGCGTTGCGGCGTTCGATCAGCGTCTGCCCTTCCGCCGTCAGGCGCTCCAGCTCGACGGACTTGACCTCACTGCCATCCTGTTCCCGTTGCGAGCGCTGCTGCGCCAGCTCGTTGTCGTCGAGTTCGCGCTCGATCCGGTCGATGGCGCGGTGGAAGACGTTCACCGTCGACCAGAGCAGGTCCTCGAGGTCGGGTTCGAGGCGCGTGTCGGCCAGCGCCACCACGAGGGCGTCGAAGATGTCGGAGATGCTGCCCGCGAGAATGTTCGCTTCCGGAAGCGGTCTGGGATCGGGCTCGTCGTGAAAGGGACGGTAGCCATAGAGCTGGAGTTCGTGGAGGACTTGGTCGGTCGGGGATGAGCTATGGTGAGGCTCGAAATCGTCGTCGCTGTCGGTCGTCATCGCGGCTTTCCTCGTCGGATCGGCCGCGCCCATCGCGGCCTTCATGGCGACGAAGGCGGCGGGCGGACCGGACCTGCACCCGCAGCGCAGCGAAGGGCCGGAGCCTCGGCGGAGGACCGAAGGGGGCCGACTATTTTGTCTCGCGATGTAAAGGCGGCTTTGCCGCCGACGGAAAATAGTCGGCCCACTAGGTTGCCGGTCCGGGCCGTTTGCCGCCCGATCGCCCTCTCAGAAGGCCGTGGGCGTGGTGCTCTCCGACGCTGACGGAAAGCATGACCGCCGACCCTATGGCGACGACACTGCCGCGCCCCATCCCCGTTCCGGCTATGCCGCCAGCTCCATGAAGCGCGCGACGTCCTGCGCCGCGATCTGCACCCGGCTTGCCGCCCGAAGCGCGTCGATCCCGAGCAGGCGGAGATCCTCGTTGAAGTCGCCGAGCCGTGGCGAGATCACGATCGCCTCGATCCCGGCCTCCTGCGCCCGGTCGATCAGCGTCGCCATGGCGCCGTCCCCGGCGGGATCGTCGTCGCGGGCGATGTAGAGCCTGCGCAACGTGTCCGGGAACAGGATGGCGGAGAGATGCGCTGCCGAGAGCGCTGCGACCATCGGCATGGCGGGAAGGACACACCTGAACGACAGCATCGTCTCGATGCCCTCGCCGGCCGCCATCACCTCGCCCGCCACGCCAAATCGAACGGCGTGACCGAGCAAGTCGCCCATCGCCCGCCTCGGGGTGTCGATCGGCGCCTTGCCGAGCGTCGCCTCGGAGAAGCCGCCCGGATCGAGCCAGGTGCGATGCGCCCCGGTGAGATGGCCCGCGAGATCGGTGACGGAAGCGATCATCGCCGGCCAGGTCTCGGTGGGGCTATGGTCGTCAGGCCGATAGTAGCAGCGCGGGTGGAAGCGGAGCGCTCCGGTTCCGTGCAAAGCCGTAATGCCGCGATTGCGGAGATACGCTTCTACGAGAGTACGAGACAGCGGCAGCGACATGGCGAACAGTCGCCGCGCCGCTTCCGGTGATCCTGTTGGAGTAGTCGGCGTGCGCGATCGCGGACGATCCGGTTCCGGCTCAGGGCGCGGCAGGCTGAGGAACGAACGCGCCTCGTCGGCGACGTCCTTGAAGTCGACGAGGCCGCAGCTCTCCCGGATGACGTCGAGCAGGTCGCCATGCTCGCCGGTCGCGGCGTCGGTCCATTTGCCTGCAGGCCCCTTCATCGTCTCTTTGAGCCTGACGAACATCGAGCGGCCCGCCGCGTTGCGGACGTCGCCCACCAGCCAGTAACCGCCCTCCCGCCGCCCGGCGGAGAGGTAATGTCGGCACACTGCCTCGGCGTCGCGCGCGAGACGGTTGGCCAGTTCGGATGCATCGTGGCGGGCCATCACGCGGCTTCCCGCTCGCCGATGCGCTCGACCGGATATTGGTCGAGCACCTTCGTCAGCACACCGCCGCCGGTCGCATCCGTCGGCACGAACATGCGCAGCTTCCAGGAGATGATCTCGCTGAAGAGGCCGTAGGCGCGCAGGCGATCGCGCATGGTGTCGGCGAAGCCTGACAGCTCGATGCGGTGTGCGCCCATGACCCGCACCCGATGGAGCTGCAAGCCCTCGGCGAGGTCGAGAACGGTGCGCCCCTCGATCAGCGCCGCAAAGGCCGCATCCGGTGTCAGGGTGGCGGACCCGGTCAACGAGGCGTTCGCGGCCCAGGCCGGAGAAACCCTGCGGCCGATAATGCGTTCGCCCGCGTCGGTCTGGAGCCGATAGACGCGCGTCGACTCGTTCGGCAGGCGCTTCCAGATCGGTAACAGCAAGCCGGCGACGATGTGGATCGTGCTGTCGGCAAACTCGGGGACCTCCGACACTTCGCGAGCCCATGCCGCCGCGAACGCCTCGCGGTCGGCCGCCTGCCAATGGCTCTCGTCCATCATCTTCAGCGAGGCGTGATGGTGTTCCATCGGCCGGATCAGCCGAACGCGGCGTTCGATCTCGCCATCGTCGAGCATCAGGCTCGGTGCCGGGATCTGCACGGCGGCCCGGCCCGAGCGCTCGTTGATCAGCAGCATCGCGCGGGGATCGGCGAGGTGATCGAGCGCCTCGTCGAGCGTCACCGGACGATTGCGCCGACGCTCGGTGATGGTGAGCAGCCGGGTCTCCGCGCCCGTGGCAGGATGGGTGTAGATCGCGCGGCGATCGGTGACGACGAAGCTTTCGGCCCGCAGCGTCTCCAGGCCGGCGTCATAGACGCCGCTGGCGATGGCGCCCTCGATCTTGGCGTTCAGCAACTGCTCGAACGCCGTGAAGAGCACGCCCTGCAGCTCGATGGTCAGCGCCAGCAGGCGGTTGAGGAAGGTCGTGATCGGCGGCAGCTCGTCCCTGATGCCGTTGGCGTCCATGAGCTTGAGGCCGGTGGCGTCCTCGAACATCTGGAGCGAGCAATCTTCGATCTTGCCGCGTACAAGCAGGAGGTAGAGCTGGCGCAACGCGTCGCGGGCATAGTGGGATTCGAGATTGTCCTCGGGCCTGAACAATCCCTGTCCGCCGGTCTGGCGCTGGCCGCGGGTGATGGCGCCCAGCGTGTCCAAGCGGCGGGCGATGGTCGAGAGGAAGCGCTTCTCGGCCTTCACGTCGGTGGCGATCGGCCGGAAGAGCGGCGGCTGCGCCTGGTTGGTGCGGTTGGTCCGCCCGAGCCCCTGGATCGCGGCGTCGGCCTTCCAGCCGGGTTCGAGCAAATAGTGGACGCGCAGGCGGCGGTTCCGCGCCGACAGCTCGGCGTGGTAACTCCGGCCCGTCCCGCCCGCCTCCGAGAAGACGAGGATGCGCTTCAGGTCGTCCATGAAGGAGGCGGTCTCGGCGAGGTTGGCAGAAGCGGCGCGGTTCTCGACGACGAGGCGGTCGCCCTTGCGCACGACGCGGCGCGAGCGTCCGGTCACTTCGGCGACGAGATCCGTGCCGAAGCGCTGGACGATCTGGTCGAGCGCGCCGGGCACCGGCGGCAGCGAAGCCAGCCGCTCGATCAGCTCGTTGCGGCGGGCGACGGCCTCGCGGCTCTCGACGGGCTGGCCGTCCCGAAAGACGGGCCGGGATGAGAGATTGCCCTCGCTGTCGGTGAACGGCTCGTAGAGTTGCACGGGGAAGGAATGAGCGAGGTAGTCGAGAACGTACTCGCGCGGCGTGATGTCGACGCGGATGTCGTTCCATTCCTCGGTCGGAATCTCGGCGAGCCGACGCTCCATCAGGGCCTCGCCGGTCGAAACGATCTGCACCACGGCGGCATGGCCGGCCGCTAGGTCCTGATCGATCGAACGGATCAGCGTCGGCGTCTTCATTGAGGTCAGCAGATGGCCGAAGAAGCGCTGCTTGGCGCTCTCGAAAGCCGAGCGGGCCGCCGACTTCGCCTGGGCGTTCAGCGTGCCGCTCTCGTCGGTGATGTTGGCGGCCTGCATCGCGGCGTCGAGATGGTTGTGGATGATCGCGAAGGCGCCGGCATAGGCGTCGTAGATGCGCCGCTGCTCGTCGGTGAGCGGGTGCTCGATCAGCTCGTATTCGACGCCGTCATAGGAGAGCGAGCGGGCCGTGTAGAGACCGAGCGAACGCAGATCGCGGGCGAGCACTTCCATGGCGGCGACACCGCCATCCTCGATCGCCTCCACGAACTCCGCGCGGGTGGCGAAGGGGAAGTCCTCGCCGCCCCAGAGGCCGAGCCGCTGGGCATAGGCGAGATTGTGGACGGTGGTCGCGCCGGTGGCCGAGACATAGACCACGCGCGCGTCCGGCAGCGCGTGCTGCAGGCGCAAGCCCGCGCGGCCCTGCTGGGAGGGCGCGACATCGCCGCGTTCGCCCTTGCCGCCACCGGCGTTCTGCATGGCATGGCTCTCGTCGAAAATGATCACTCCGTCGAAGTCGGAGCCCAACCATTCGACGATCTGGCGGACGCGCGAAAGCTTCTCGCCGCGGTCGTCGGACCGCAGCGTAGCGTAGGTTAAAAATAGGACGCCTTCGGCAAGGCGGATCGGCTTGCCCTGGGGGAAGCGCGAGAGCGGCGTGATGAGCAGACGCTCCATGCCGAGCGCCGACCAGTCGCGCTGGGCGTCCTCGAGCAGCTTGTCAGACTTGGAGATCCAGACTGCCTTGCGGCGACCCTTCAGCCAGTTGTCCAAGATGATGCCAGCCGACTGGCGGCCTTTGCCGGCGCCGGTGCCGTCGCCCAGCATGAAGCCGCGGCGAAAGCGAACGGCGTTCGGCGCATCATCGCGAGCGGCGGTGACGAGATCGAAGGTCTCGTCCACGGTCCAGGCGCCGGCGAGGTAGTCGCCATGCGCTTCGCCGGTATAGATCACGGTCTCGAGCTGGGCGTCGGACAGGAGACCGTCGCTGACGAGACTGATCGGCAGCCGTGGCCGGTAGCTCGGCTTTGGCGGTGCGACCGAGGACATGGCGGCGGATTGCACCAGCTTGGTGGGATGCGCCTGGGCTCTGGGAATCCGGATCGATTGGAGCCGGTATTCCTCATAGATCGCATCGCTTAGACGCGCGCCCTCGGGCGGCGTCCAGTCGATCGTCTCATAGCCGAGATCGACCGCCTCCGGGTCCACGACGGACGGCTTGCCCGGTGCCGCTGCAGCGGCGCGCGCGAGATAGCCGCGCACGGTCCGCGGTGTGGCAGCGGCCGACACAGGGATGGCGAGGCTCCGCGCGAGCGCGAGACGCGCCGGAACGTGCTCCGCGATCCAGCCGAGCAAGGTCGCGACGTCGGGCGCGACGCCCCGCGATTGCGGCAGCCCGGTCGGGTTATCGGCGGGCGCCTTGTCGATGACGATCAGCCGCGTGTCGATGGTAGTGCCGTGCTTGGCGTAGACCGCGCCGTCGATCGCGGCCGTGAACACGATGCGGCCGCGCTCCTGCAGCCGGACGAAGGCGTCGTGCCAAGCCGGGGTGTCCGGCCCGAAGCTCGCGCCGGTGATCGCCACCAGCCGCCCGCCGTCGGCGAGACGCGCGAGCGCCGAAGCGATGTGGCGAAAAGCGGTGTCGGCCACGCGGTCGGCGACGTTCGCCATCGCCGAGAACGGTGGGTTCATCAACACGACGCTCGGGACCGCGCTGGGATCGAGGTGATCGTCGATCTGGGCGGCATCGAAGCGTGCGACGGAGACGGCCGGAAAGAGGGAGGTGAGCAGCGCCGAGCGGGTCTCGGCCAGCTCGTTCAGCACGAGCGCGCCGCCGGCGATCTCGGCCAGGATAGCGAGCAGGCCGGTTCCGGCCGAAGGCTCCAGCACGCGATCAGCGGGCCCAATGGCCGCCGCGGTCAGGGCCGCGAAGCCGAGCGGGGTCGGCGTTGAGAATTGCTGGAAGGCCTCGCTCTCGGCGGAGCGGCGGGTGTGGGTGGGGAGAAGGCCGGCGATCTTGGTCAAGGCGGAAAGCCGGGAAGTCGGAGAGTCGGCTTTGCGAAACAACGCCTTTCCGTATTTGCGGAGGAAGAGGACGGTCCCGGCCTCGCAGGCGTCATAAGCCGTCTTCCAGTCCCAGGCGCCCGAGGCGTCGGAAGCGCCGAAAGCCGCTTCCATGGCGGCGCGAAGGATCGCGGCATCGACGCGCTGGCCGCGCTCGAGATGTGGGAGGAGTCGCTCTGCGGCGGCGATGATCGAACAGGGGGCGTCGGGACGATGGACAGGCGACGGCTGCGCGGCCTGGTCGGCCGCGATCGGAGAAAGGTCGTTCATGAAGGGAGCCTCGGGAGAGCGGGAACGGGCGAGCCGGCCGGCGCTCTCTCTCGGACCGCACCGGCTCAAACCCGTTCCGGCCGCCCTCTCCCTCTCATCACGCCGCCGCCTTCACGGCGCGCCACCATGCGATCCGCTCGTCGCGGGTCGCGTTCGCCAATCGACGTAGGAGGTCGCCGTGGCAGGGAAGCGGAGCGCAGAAGCAGACGAGGTCGCGGCCGCGCAGTTCGTCGAGCGCGCGCAGCAGATTGTGCTGATCCGCCAGCCAGCGTTCGTGCTTCGCGATGACGGCGGCCCGATCGCCGTCAGGGCCGATCCGGAACGGATTGCCCCATTTGCTGCCGCGGCCGATATAGACGGCGCCGGCTGGGACGCCATTCACTCGCTTGTTGAGAACCTTGCACATCTGCGTCGCCTCCGATCCGTTGGGCGGGTTCGGCCACGGACGGCGTGAAGCGGCGACGGTCACGCGCTTTGCGCGGAAACGGCCTGCCCGTTGACCGGCGTCGCGCGTCGTCCAGGCAAGACAAGCCCGGGGATCGGGGCCGGCGTCGCGAGGTTCGGAAGGCGAGGTGTTGGCCGTCAGCCGAACCGGAGGCCTGCCGCGGTGAAGGTATATGCGTTGGCAGTGATGGCCTCGTCGACGACGTCGTCCGAGGTCAGATAGTCATATTCGCGTTCGAGCTGGCGATAGAGCCAGCGCGCGAGATCGCGCAGCGCCTCGATGACGATCTCTTCGGCGTCGGCCGTGATGTCCTGGCCGGTCGGGCTGTCGCGCTCGACCGAGATCGCCATACAGTATTCGTGGTAGTAGCGATCGCGATGGTTCACGGTGGCGTGGAGCTGATAGAAGCTCCGGCGCTGGATCGCCTGCAGGGCGTCGGCAATCTGGTGAAGCTCGCCATCCTTCGGCGCATGGTCGCGGATCTTCCGAGGCGCGTCCTTTGCGTAGCCGTAGCGCCCTTCGAAACAGGCGCCGTCCCCCTGGCTCCAGAAGCCGGAAAACCAGATGCAGGGCTTCTGCCGTGTGCCGCCACCGTAAAGGCGAACCGGCACGGTCTTGAGGTCGACGCCGATGATCGCGCAGATACACTCGAAGTCGTCATAGACGAACTCGAACCAGTCATGGTCGAAGGCGGCCTGCCGATACCAGGCGCGTGCCTTCTCCTTGACCGCGTCGGAGAGTTCGTCGAGGCGATAGACCGTGGTTTCGATGATCTCAGGCATCGGGGTCATCTCCTTCCAAGGCGCCGCACAGCCACTCGTTGGTGCTGGTCCAGCCGACGCTCTTGCGCACGCCGAGGTCGATCACATGCGCGCCGCCGCCGAAGGCATCGAGGCGCGGCTTCGAGCAGGTGCTGGCGTATTCGAAGCCCCAAAGGCCTTTGAGGTCGAATTTCTCCGCGCAGAGCAGGACAAACGCGATCACGCGCTCCGGGTCTCCCGAGCAGTCGTCGTGAATCCACAGTTCTGATCCACCTTCCGTCTGGATTGAAAGGTCGAACCCATCCGAGAGGCGAAGGTCATCTTCGTCCTCGGGCGTGCTGTCGTAGAGGTCGAGGGCGCGCGCCGCGTTCTCGGGCGTGCCGAGGTCGAGCAGGCACGAGAAATGGGTGAAATAGTCGGCCATGTCAGTCTCCTTGAAATGCGAAAGACCGGCGCGGGGCCGGGCTTCGGGTGGGTTCGGATGTGGTTGGGATCAGCCGACCGGCGGACCGTGGATGCGGTCGTCGTCGAACTCGACATCCTCGATGACGGGCTCATGGCCGTCCGGCGCGATCCGGTCGATGTAGGCGATGACGCCTTCCCGTCGCTCGTCGGTGTCGATGTGTTCTGGGAAGGCAGTCGATTCCATTGCGGCGGTCGCGGCTACTTTTGCCTTCTCGATCGCTTCCGCGTCGGACGCAGCTTCGATGGTCACGCTGTCGAAGGCGCGCAGCCAGAAGGCAATCTTGACTACATATTCGGTCATGACGCGCCTCCTTCGTCGTCTGGATCGCGTGCGCCTGCGAGGATCGCCTCGGCCTTCGCGATCGCGGCGTGGACCCGCTGGCGCCAGAACGGCTCGTCAGCCAGGCCGCCATCGGGCGGGAGCGCGAAGACCTTGAGCAGTCCGAGCAGAACCTCGAAGTGCTCGGCCTTGCGCTGAAGGGCCTCGCCGAAATGCGATGGGATCGAAAGCGCCGGCACGCTGTAGGGCGTGACGTCGCCCGGCCAAGCGCCGGTCACATAGGTCTCGTCGGCGGATTCGTAGTCCTCCTTCTGCCCCTCCCAGTCATCGTCTTCGATGGCGAGGCGGCAGGCTTCGGCCAGCCTGTCGGCATGGTAGCTGCGCTGGCGATAGATCGGAATGCGGTAGGTGGATTCGACGGTGAACGTGGTCATGACGGTCTCCAGACATGCGAAAGCCCGGCAAGGCCGGGCTCAGGTAAACGGAACGAAGGTGGTTGCCGCTAGGGATGCTGCGGCGGCTTGATCTCGGCGGCGTTTGCGTCGGATGCGGCGAAGGGATCGACCAGCTTGTGGATTGGCTGCGCGCGGCCCATCCACGGCTCGGGGCGAATGCAGCGCACCCAGTCGGCGAAGCTCGGGATGAAACCGAGATCCTCGATCACATGCTGCTCGCCGATAAGCCGCACCGGAACGACGCGGCCCGTCGAGACGGTGATCGTCGGACCAAAGAAGCGCTCGAGCATGAAGATGCCCTCGGCGTGATGCCTGAGCGCCCGATGCCGGAAGTCGGCGGTGATCGCCTTCGACTCATCGAACCACTGGTGCAGCGGCAGATAGTCTTCCGCGACGCCGCCCCATTTCCTCACCGACGAGAGGGCGTGGTGATAGCAGTGTCCCATGACCGCCTCCTCAGAAGGCGTGGGTGTAGTTTTCGGACGCGGTGTAGCGCTCGTTGTAGTCGAGCGTGATCACCCCAACCGCGACATCGAAGATGACGTCGCCGTAAGCACCGTCGCTGTTCTCCCAGCCGCAATGGGTCTTTTCGAGAACGTCGTAGGCCAGGCTCTCGACGACGGCGGCGATACCGGCGGACGAACGCCTTGGTTCGGCTTGATCCCAGATGGCCTCGGAGAATTCGATGGCTGCGCCAGGCATGGCGACCTGATCGTCTCCAGCCTGAACTTCGACATTCTCGATCTGACCGGAATCGCCATAGCCGTCGAAGCTGACGACGACACGCGTGACGCCGGCGAGCGCCAGCGCATCGAGCAACGCGCTCTTGTTGAGGGTGAACAGTTCGGTTTCGAGCTTGGCTTGGGCGACCGCCTTCATCTCCCAGTCGGAGAGCGGCGCAACGGGCTCGGGGGTAGTAGCGGATATGTCGGTCATGAGGGTCTCCTGAAACGAAAATGCCCGGCGCGACGGCCGGGCGGTCGGGTCGGCTGAAAAGGGGAAAGGGGCGCGGGACGGCCGAAGCCGCCCCGCACGCGAGCTATTCGGCCGCGATCATCTGCGGCGCGTCGGCTTCCGCTTCCTCGTCGTCGCCGGCGAGGAATTCCGGCAGCGCTTCGCCGTCGTCATCGGCTTCGGTGGCTTCGACTGGCGCGTCGTCCACGGCGGCGATCCGCAGCGGCTCCGGCAGCCAGCCCGTATGGGCCAGGAGCCGTTCGGCCTCCTTGGCCATGTCGCCCTTCTTCAAGTGGTCGATGAGTTGAGCCGCCCGCTCGCCGGCGCCTTCCTGCACCGCCTCGAGGATGCGGCGCTTGGGCACCCGGCCGAGAAAGTTCTCGACGGTCGGACGCCAGCCGGCCTGCACCATGTCGAGATCGACGGCCTGGGCTAGGCGATCGGCCTCGGCGATGCGCTGCTCGACGGTGTGGGACGAGACGCCCGCGCCGTAGCGGTCGCCCTTCTCGTAGAGCGCATTGACGCCGAAAGAGGCGCAGTGGGCGAAGAGCGTTGCCTGCTCCTCGCCGGTGAGGGTGGTGAGCCAGTCCCAGAGATCGGCCTTGTCCTTGGGCAGCCGCTCTTCCCAGACCTTGTGACGCGCGTCGATGGCCTTCGCTGCAGGCGTGTCCTTCAGCCCCTGTGCCTGTACCGGGAAGCTGGCGCTGCGGACCGACACCTCCATCGCCGTCCCGTAGGAGAAATAGCGGGAGAAGACATCGAGGCAGAACTTGTGCAGCACGGCCTGGAACGCGACTGCGGGCGTGTTCGCCAGCTTGTCGCGCAGCGCCAGCGTCCGCTCCGCGGTCAGCTCGGTCACGAGGCGATCCGGAAGCGGCTTCAGGTCCTCGTCGTCCTCATCCTCCGGTCCGGCGATCTGTCCGCCGATGGTGATGACGGCGCGCTGAATCACGGGCGCGTCGGGATCGGCGCCGTGCGCCCCGGCCATCGCGGGATCGGTCTCGCCGTCCTGCTCCGGCTCGCCCACGGGCGCCTCGTCCTGCGGCCGGACATAGCCGCGGTGGACCGACAGGGCGCCTTCGGCGTCGATGCTGACGAAGACGCCGGCGCGGGCGATGTCGGCAGGATCATAGGTGACGGGCCGATTGTCGAAGGCGGCGAGCGCCGCCTCGATCTCGCCGAGGCGTTCGTCCACCTCATCGGGCAGCTCGTCGGCGCCATCATACGCCTCCTCCAACTTGGCGTGCTCGGCGTTCAGCGCGTCGATCATCGCCTGCTCCTCGCTGGAAAGGTCGGCGGCGACGCCCTCCAGTTCGCGCAGGCCCTGTGTGTGGCCGTAGGGGAAGTCGATGGCGACCTCGATCCACTTCCACCCCTCGGCAGCGACCGTCTCCGCCTCGGCCTTCAGTTTCTCGGCGACCATGCCGTCGAGCAGCGCGATGTCTTCGAGCCAGCCCCCGTCGTCGGACTGGAACAGGTCGCGCAGCACCGCGCCGCCGGCCGCCTCATAGGCGTCGAGACCGACGAATACCGCCCGCCGGTCGGAGGCGCGCACCGCCTTCTCCGTCAGCATGCGGCGGATCTGATAAGGCTCCTTCTGCCAGGAGCCAGAGATCGCCTGCCAGACCTGCTCCTGGCGAGCATGGTCGACCGTGACAGTGAAGGCCATGAGCTGCTCGAGCGACATGCCGTCCTCGGCATAGACGTCGAGCAAGGCCGGCGCGACCGACGCCAGGCGCAGGCGCTGCTTCACGACGTTCACACCGACGAAGAAGGCGGCCGCGATGTCCTCCTCGGAGCGCCCCTTCTCGCGCAGGGCCTGGAAGGCGCGGAACTGGTCGAGCGGGTGCAGCGGCGCGCGCTGGATATTCTCGGCCAGCGAGTCGTCCTCACCGAGAATGTCGGTCGCGGGATCGCGGACCACGCACGGAACCGGCGCGGTCTTGGCCAGACGCTTCTGCTTCACCAGCAGTTCAAGCGCCCGGTAGCGCCGGCCGCCGGCCGGGATCTCGAACATGCCGGTCTCGGCGCCCTCGGCGTCGAGGACCGGCCGGACGTTCAGGCCCTGGAGCAGGGTGCGCCGGGCGATATCCTCGGCCAGCTCCTCGATTGAGACGCCGGCCTTCACGCGCCGGACGTTCGACTGGCTGAGCACCAGCTTGTTGAAGGGAATGTCGCGTGAGGACGACAGGGTGATCTTCTGAACGGCAGTAGCCATGGGAGTAGTCTCCGCGGCGGGCGGCCAAGAGACTCTCTCTCGACCTCCAACCCGCCGCGAAAACCGGCGCAGCCCTCTTCCTCTCGGCGGACCGCGCCGCAAGCCGACGAACCAGAAAGCACGAAGCCGGAAGTCCGCCTTCCCGCTTTTCCGGATTTCCGGGCATTCACACCCCGGACATGAGGACGCGCAGCCGGATCGATTCCGACGCAGGCGCGTCGCTAACGACCGCTGGTGTGAGGAGGCCCAGCATCATGCCGCCTCCTGTGCTGTGGTGTCGGCGCTCTGGGTGTCGGGCAGGAAGCCGAGGATCCAGTCCGCGGCTTTGCTGGCCTGTGAGGCGGCGCGGACGACGGCGCGGTTGTCCTCGCGCAGTACCTCGAGCCAGGAGCCGATATAGTCAGCGTGGCGCACGGTCGGGACGATGCCGAGCGAAGCACAGCAGAAGGCGGCGTTCATCTCCGCCACCAGCTCCTCGAACGCATACTTCCTGCTGCCGAACACGCCGCCGAGATCGCGGCCGAGACGGGACGGATGGCCGCTGGCGTGCCCCAGCTCGTGCAGGGCCGTGCGGTGCCAGTTGATCGGCTCGAAATAGGCCTGCGGCGGGGGGACCATGACGAAGTCCGGGCCGGGCGCGTAGAAGGCGCGGTTACCGCCGATGCGGAAGTCGACGCCGGTCGCGCGGATTAGCGCCTCGACCCTGGGTTCGATCAGGCCCGGTGGCGGGGGTGGCGCAACGGCCGCAACCTCAGCCGGCAGGTTTTCGCATTGGGCGGCGTTGAAGACGGTGAACCGCTTCAGGAACGGGATCGCGGTCGCTTCCTCGCCGGTCTCTCGCGCGCGTCGCCTCTCGTCATCCGGCACGAAGCGGTCGGCATAGACGACGGTTGTGCCGTGCTCGCCCTTGCGCACATTGCCGCCGAGCGAGAGCGCCTGGCGAAAGGTCAGCCAGCTCTGAGCGGGGAAGCCGTGCTCGATCACGGCGCCCCAGAGGATCAAGACGTTGATCCCCGAATAGTGCCGGCCAGTGGCGGCGTTCTTCGGCATGGCGAGCGGCGCCTTCGCCGCGGCCGTCCCCCAGGGCTGGACCCAGGGCACGCGGCCGGCCTCCAGCTCGGCGATGATCTTGCCGGTGATTTCGTCATAGAGGCTCGTCCGGTCATGGCCGGGGCGTGCCGAAGCGGTCTTGCTGGACATCGCGGATCTCCGCGACGGGCGCCGGAGGCCTCTCCTCCAGCCCTCAACCCGTCACGGCAAACCCGGTCCGCACTCTCACTCTAGGGGGCGTTGCGGGGTGTCCCCGCAGAAGGGGGTGTGTCGGCGACGCCGGCGCCGACCAGGGGGAAGGCTTTCCCCTCCCGTCCTTCCAGATTGCCGTCTACGAGCTCCCAGTTAGCGGGCCATTGACTTCCAATTAGCCGACAGCGATAGTCCCAATCGACCGAGGTCGGGGATTACATGTTCGAGCGGTTTGTAGAGCGGCGGGCGAAGGAGGCCCTTTCGGATACCCCGGTGGTCCTGATCGTGGGACCACGCCGGGCCGGCAAGACCACGCTCGCCCGAAAAATGGGGGAAGCCGGTCGAACCTATATCACGCTCGACGATCAGACGGTGCTTGAGGCCGCCCAATCCGATCCGGCCGGCTTCATTCGCGGCCTGGACCGAGCCATCATCGACGAAATCCAGCGCGCGCCCGACCTGCTGCTGGCGGTCAAAAAGACAGTCGATGAGGACTATCGCCCGGGTCGATTTCTGCTCACCGGCTCAGCGAATGTGCTGACCCTGCCGCGAATCGCCGACAGCCTGGCCGGCCGGATGGAAACCATCCAGATGCTGCCGCTGGCCAGGGCCGAGATCGAAGGCCGGACAGCGACCTTCCTGGAGCGCCTCTTCGAAGGGAAGATCCGGAGCCAGCGAGACGCGATCGTCGGCGATGATCTTGTCCAGCTCGTCCTGCTCGGAGGCTTTCCCGAGGCGATCAGCCGCGAAAGCGAGCGGCGGCGGCAAGATTGGTTACGGTCCTATGTCACATCAATCCTGACCCGCGATCTGCGGGACATCGCCGAGGTGGAGAAGCTAACTGAGCTTCCCAAGTTCGTGCGGCTACTGGCCGAACACTCCGGCCAGTTGGTCAACTATTCGCAGTTCGGGGGCGGCATTAACGTCAGCCACAAGACGGGGCAGCGTTATGTGGGGCTGCTCGAACAGGTGTTCCTGATTGCGACCGTGCAGCCCTGGTTCACCAATTCACTGAAGCGGATCGTCAAGACACCTAAGCTCCATTTCCTCGATTCCGGCCTGCTGGCAACCATACGCGGGCTCACCTTCGACCGGGTCAAGGCAGATCGCGGGACGTTCGGCGCGCTGCTGGAGAGCTTCGTGTTCTCTGAGGTACTGAAACTCATGACAGGCTCTGACTTGCGGCTGACGCCTCATCACTTCCGGGACCGGGATATGCGTGAGGTCGACATCGTACTCGAGCGCGATGACGGGGCGATCGTAGGCATCGAGGTGAAGGCCAGCGCGACCGTTAAGAGTAGCGACTTCGCGGGCCTGCGAGCCCTTGCCGAGGCCTGCGGGGACCGCTTCGCCTTTGGCGTCGTCCTCTACGACAGCGCAGACTTCGTACCGTTTAGTGATCGACTGGCGGCCGCGCCATTGTCATGTTTGTGGGGGCAAATGCCATGAAGGCGTTCAAATTCGACCATCGTTTGATCGACTCCTACGCCCGCTTCTCGCGGTCCTTCAGCACCATTCGGTCTGACGACCTGAAGTCCGAAATCGATCACCAATACGACGCTGGGCGCTTCTGGCCAGACGCCCTTCTGTCTCTCAATCCCCGTTATCTTCAGGGAGCGACAGTGGATGATCCGGTCGCTTCGGGCGACCTCGACGAAGCGACTGGTCGCATTTTCCGTTTTGGCGCGACGCCGATACGGTTTCATCGACATCAGGCGCAGTCCATCGCCAAGGCTCGCACCGGCCAGAGCTACGTCGTCACAACCGGCACTGGTTCGGGAAAGTCGCTCTGCTTTTTCGTGCCAATAGTCGATGCGATCGTCCGCGCGCGAAAGGCCGGGAGGGCACGCAAAACGAGCGCGATCATCGTCTATCCGATGAACGCACTGGCCAACAGCCAGATGAACGAGATCGATAAGTTCATCTCCCAGTCCGGCCTGCCAAGTGATCTCAAGCCGATTGTCGGGCGCTACACTGGTCAAGAAAGCCAAGAAGAGCGGCGACAGATTCCCGACGACCCACCGGACATCCTCTTGGGCTGCTGCCGGTTTCACGGACACGAAGTTTAGGTGTCATGATGGAACCGGAGGTGGACTATGGGACGAAGGGTATTCAACCGCGAGTTCAAGCTTGAGGCGGTGAAGCTGGTGCAGGAACGGGGCGTGACAATTGCCCAGGCGGCCCGTGACCTTGATGTGCATGAGAACGTGCTTCGCAAATGGATCAGGGACGTGGCGGTCGATCCGGCGCATGCCTTTCCCGGCCGTGGCAGATGAAGCCCGAACAGCTGGAGATCGAGCGGCTTCGCCGCGAGGTCACGAAGCTCAAGGCGGAGCGCGACATCCTTGCCATAAAACTCACCGTCCAGGCTGCTTCCGGCATCATGAACGCATGGGCTTTTCTCCATTGCGGTATCACGGCACGCCGCAGATGACGGGCGCGTCCAACGCGAGACCCGGCGAGCACAATCGCGAAATTTACGGCGGCGTGCTGGGGCTCAGCGACAGCGAAATCGACGACCTGATGGCCGGCGGCATCATCTGACGTCGAGGCAAGCTGATCTTTCGCATCAACGCACCGGAGATTTCGCGGCTGCTTTCAGACCATCGACAGTATCCCACAAAAACATTATAATGTTTTAAAAGCTATGCGGATGATTAAACCATCCGAAGTCGGCCTCTCGTGTCGACAACCGGGGAAGAGCGTTTCAAGGAGAAACCATGACAGCTGCGTCAAGCCTGTCGTTCGAGGACGCCGCATCGAAGGGAATGATCGTCGCCTGGCACGCAGCCCAGACGCCGGATCGGCTCGCGATTTCATCCGAAAAAGGCAATCGCAGTTTTTCAGAGCTGAATGCGCAGGCCAACCGGCTGGTCAGGGTGTTGCGGGGCGCCGGCCTCCAATCCGGCGACGGTGTGGCGCTTCTTTGCATCAACCGTCCCGAATTCGTCGAGACTGTCATGGCCTGTCAACGTGCCGGCTTCCGGATGACCCCCGTCAACTGGCATCTCACGCCCGCGGAAGTCGCCTATATCGTGGACGATTGTGAGGCGAAGGCTTTGATCGCGGATATACGGCTTGCATCCTCCGCGACGCCGGCCGCCGCCACGGGCTCCGGTCTGCGCATCAAGCTCGCCGTGGGCGGACCGATCGAGGGTTTTACCTCCTACGACACGCTGGTCGCGCGCGAGTCCGGCGCGAATATCGACGATCCCGTCATCGGCAGCCAGATGCTCTATACATCGGGCACGACCGGTCATCCGAAGGGCGTCTACCGGGGCAGCGCGCCAGCGGCCTCATCGCTTTTCAGCAAGATGGTCGAGACGGCGCGGTTCAACAACGCCACGGACCTGGCGGTGGTGACGGGGCCGCTCTATCACGCTGCGCCGCTGTCCCTCAATCTCCTGCTTCCGCTCTCGGCCGGCGTCGGCACGATACTGATGGACAAGTGGGACGCGGAGGAAATGCTTCGGCTGGTCGATAGGCATCGCATCACGCATACACATGTCGTGCCGACCATGCTTCACCGCATTCTCCTTCTTCCGCCAGAGGTCCGGGCCAAATACGACATCTCGACGCTGAGGTGGATCCTCCACGGGGCGGCCCCCTGCCCCGTGCATGTGAAGCGGGAGACGATCGAGTGGCTCGGTCCGGTCGTCTTTGAATATTACGGCGCGACGGAAGGCGGCGGAGTCTTTGTCCATCCGGACGAATGGCTGGAAAAACCCGGTTCGGTGGGCAGGCCGACGGAGGGTGTCGTTCTGCAGATTCAGGACGAGAACGGCAAGGAGTTGCCGCGGGGCGAGATCGGCACCGTCTATTTCAAGGCGCCGGAAACCGGCCGGTTTGAGTATTTCAAGGCGCCGGAAAAAACCGCGAGCGTCTACCGGGGCGATTTCTTCACCATGGGCGACATGGGCTATGTCGACGAGGACGGATTCCTGTTCCTCACTGGCCGCAGCGCCGAGGTCATTATTTCCGGCGGCGTCAACATCTATCCCGCCGAGATCGACCAGGAGATCCTTCAGCACCCCTCGGTCAAGGACGTGGCCACGGTCGGCGTCCCCAACAAGGAATGGGGCGAAGAAGTGAAGGCGGTCGTTCAGCTCAATGAAGGTTACGAGCCGGGCGAGGCGCTGGCCAAGGACATACTCGATTTCGTGGCGACGCGGCTGGCGGCCTATAAACGCCCCCGATCCGTCGATTTCGCGGATGACCTGCCGCGGCTGACGACGGGCAAGATCGTGCGGCGGACGGTTCGCGACAGATACTGGCAAGGCGAAAAGAAAATATAATGGGACGGGGAGAAAGCTGATGGCTGGATTGTGCA
>Ga0255338_1000776_pt1 | contig 80738 bp, 68 predicted proteins | sample MeOH1_35cm_T4_19_FD_203715 | JGI IMG/M metagenome (GOLD analysis project Ga0255338, IMG submission 203715) | Sandy soil microbial communities from University of British Columbia, Vancouver, Canada - MeOH1_35cm_T4_195 | ecosystem: Engineered > Artificial ecosystem > Sand microcosm > Unclassified ... | reverse complement strand
CCAACGTCTGGGAGATCTTCTTCGAGAACCACCACGTGGGCGATGTGCTCACCGGCAAGATCGCCCGCCTGACCGACTTCGGCGCCTTCGTCGACCTCGGCGATGGCATCGAGGGTCTGGTCCACGTCTCCGAGCTGAGCCGCAAGCGGGTGGAGGACATCCAGAAGGAGTTCGCCGCCGGCCAGGAGCTCACCATGAAGATCGTGAAGCTCGATCCCACCGAGCGCCGCATCGGCCTCTCCGTCAAGCAGCTGGAGCAGGACATGGAACGCGGTGACATGGAAGCCGCCAAGGCCCGCCAGCCCGAGTTCAAAAAGGCGACCCTGGCTGACGCCTTCAACAAGGCCGAGCGCGAATAGCGTTCCTTCAACATCACCACGACGAGGCCCCCGCAAGGGGGCTTCGTCGTGGTGGGATGCAATACTCGAAAGGCGACATCCCACCTTCCGGACCCCCATGCGCTTCCTCCACACCTCCGACTGGCACCTCGGCAAGACCCTCTGCAACGCCAACCTCCTGGAGGACCAGGCCCACGCCCTCGAGCAGGTGGCGGCCATGGTCAAGGAGACCCGCGCCGAGGCCCTGGTGGTGGCGGGCGACCTCTACGACCGGGCCGTGCCCCCCAAGGAGGCCGTGGCCCTGCTGGATGACGCCCTCAACCGCATCGTGCGGGGCCTCGGCGTACCCGTGCTGATCATTGCTGGCAACCACGACAGCCCCGAGCGCCTGGGTTTCGCCTCGGGCTTCCTCGGCGCCCAGGGCCTCCACGTGGCGGGCACTCTGGAGGCCGCGGCGCCCGTCCTCATCGGCTCCGCCGCCTTCCACCTCCTGCCCTACGCGGATCCCGTCATGGCCCGCCACGCGCTCCAGGACGAAGGCATCCGCACCCACCAGGACGCCCTGGCGGCCCAGCTGGCCCGGGCCCGCGCCGCCCACCCTGAGGGCCGCCGCTTCATCGCCGTGGCCCACGCCTTCGTGGCCGGGGGCGAGGGCTCGGATTCCGAGCTGGGCCTGGCCGTGGGCGGCACCGGCGAGGTGGACGCGGCCCTCTTCCGGGACTGCGACTACGCGGCCCTGGGCCACCTGCACCGCCCCCAGGTGGCCGGCTATCCCCACGTGCGCTACGCCGGCAGCCTGCTCAAGTACAGCGCCTCCGAAGCGACCCACGTGAAGGCCCTGACCCTGGTGGAGCTGCCGGAATACGGCCCCGCCCACACCGAGTCGCTGCCCCTCACACCCCGCCGCGACCTGCGACGCCTGCGCGGGCACTTCGACGACCTCATGCGCGGGCCCCAGGGGAACCCCGACGACTACCTGTTCCTGGACCTGCTGGACGAAGGACCGGTGCTCGACGCCATGGCCCGCCTGCGCCAGATCTACCCCAACATCCTCGGCATCCAGCCCGCTCCGTCGGCCGCGCCAACCCAGGACATCGCGCGCACCGCGGATCGCGACCTGGATCCCGCCCTCCTCTTCGAGACCTTCTTCCAGGACACCGCAGGGCGGGAGATGGACGCGGAAGAACGGGCCCTCTTCCACGCCGTGGCCGAGCGGCTGCTCTCCGGGGAGGCCGCCGAATGAAGCCCCTGCGCCTCAGCCTGGAGGCCTTCGGTCCCTACGCGGGACGACAGCAGCTGGACTTCGCGGACCTGGGCGACCAATCCTTCTTCCTCATCCACGGCCCCACGGGCGCGGGCAAGACCAGCATCCTGGACGGCATCAGCTACGCCCTCTACGGCCAGACCAGCGGCGGTCAGCGGGAGACCCGCGACCTGCGCAGCCACTTCGCCGCCGCGGACACCCCCACCCGCGTGACCTTCGACTTCGCCCTGGGCGGGAAGACGTACCGCGTGGAGCGCACGCCGGAACAGCAGGTGCCGAAGCAGCGCGGCGGCGGCACCAAGAAGCAGCTCTACGCGGCCCACCTGTGGGAGCTGGTGGACGGCGCCGAGGTGCCCCTGGCCACGGAAAAGCCCACGGTCGTGGATGCCAAGGTGGCCGACCTGCTGGGCTTCAAGGCCAGCCAGTTCCGGCAGGTGGTCCTGCTGCCCCAGGGCCGCTTCCAGGAGTTCATGCTGGCGGGCTCCGCCGAGCGCCAGGCCATCCTCCAGACCCTCTTCCAGACCGCCCGCTACGCCGCCATCGCCGAGGCCCTCACCGAAGAGGAGAAGGCCCTGCGCGGCTCGCTCCTCACGGCCCAGGCCGAGGCCCGGCAGCTCCTCGAGCAGGCCGGTGTGGCGACCCCCCAGGAACTGCCTGACCGCCTGGAGGCCGCGGCCCAGCGCGTGAAGGAACGAAGCCAGGAGCAGACGGAAGCCCGGGTCGCCTTCGACCGGGCCGAGGTAGCCCTGCGCGAGGGAAAACATCTGGAGGAGGCCCTCGCCCGGGTCCACACGCTGGAACAGGAGGCCATCCGACTGGCGGAGGTTGCCGAATCACGGGCCCTGGCCCTCACCACCGCCGATGGCGCCCTGGCCGAGGCTGAGCGCGAGGAGCCCCATCGCGAGGACCTGCGCCGCGCCATCGACCGCCTGAAGGAACTCGAACCCAGGCTGGCGGCTCTGGAGCAGGCGCGAAAGGCCGTCGCGCAAGCGGTCCAGGAACGGAAGCAGCTCGAGGATCTTGCCGAGACACAGACCCGGCGCCGCGAGGCCGCCGGGCTGGAGGCCGCGCGCCAGAAGGCCCTGCTGCAAGACCTGCGAACCGAAGCCTCCCAACGGGCGGGTCGCGAGGGCCTGCTCCGCCTGGCCAGCCAGAAGCGAACGCAACGAGCGCAGTTCGATCAGGCGGAACAGGCGATCGAGCGCGCCTCCCTCGCTCAGGACACCGCCCGCACCCATCTGGAGGCCGCCCAGCAGGCCGTGAAGCAGGCCCGCGACCACTGCCGCGATCTCCAGGAACGGCGCCTGGCGGCCCAGGCTGCCCACCTGGCCCAGAACCTGAACCCCGGTGAGCCCTGCCCCGTCTGCGGCAGCGAGGCCCATCCCCGGCCCGCAGTGCCCTCCTCGAACCAGCCGGACGAGCAGGCTCTCCAGCGGGCCCAGGCCCAGCAGGACGAGGCCGAGGCGGCCCTGGCCCGGGCTCAGAAGACCGCCACCGCGCGCTTCGCAGATCTGGAGACGTCCCGCGCCCGCCGCGGGGACCTCGCCCACCACCTGGGCGAGGACGCGCATGCGGATCCCGCCGCCCTGGCCGCCGAGGAGGCGCGGTCCCTGGAAGCACTGGAGCGTAGCCGCCAGGCCGAGACCAGTCTGACCAGTGCCGAGCGGATCCTGGCCGAGGTGGAAGAGGCCCAGAAGCAGGCGGAGACCCAGCTCGCCACCACCGCCCAGCGCCAATCAGAGGTGGCGCTCCTGGCGGCCGATGCCCAGGCCAGGGTGAAGGTCCACGAGGAAGCTCTGCCGGAGGACCTGCGCATTCCCGGGGCGCTCGCGGCCCGGCGGCAGAAGGCAGAAGAAGCGCTGATCCAATCTGAATCCGGACTGAAGGCGGCCCGCGCAGCCCGGGACGCGGCCAAGACGGCGGCCATCGAGGCGGAGGCTGCCCTCAAGTCGCACGGAAACCGCCTGGAGGCCACCCGGATGGAGGCCCGCAAAACCGGAGCCGAGTTCGCGGCGGCCCTGGCGGCGGCCGGGGGCCAGCCTTCGCCCGAGGGAACGCCCGTGCCGGACCTGCCTTCCCTTCAGATCGCCCGGGACAGCGCCCAGACCCGCTTCTCCCTGGCCGGCGAGGCCATGGGCCAGGCGCAATCCGAGCAGGCCGCGCTCCAGCGCCTCGCCACGACCTTGGCCGCGCTGGAAGCCCGGCAGGGCGCGGAGGAACGCCGCCACCGGGCGGCCGCCAATCTGGCCCGGGTGGCCCGGGGCGAGGATGGCGCCCGGGTCTCCTTCGAGCGCTACGTGCAGGGCGCCCTCCTGGACGAGGTGCTGGTCTCGGCCTCGGAACGCCTGCGCCGCATGAGCAAGCAGCGCTACGCCCTGCGGCGGGCCACGGCCGGCGGCGACCTGCGGCGGGCCGGCGGGCTTGAGCTGGAGATCACGGACGGCCACACGGGCCGGGCCCGGGCGGTGAGCTCGCTCTCGGGCGGCGAAGGGTTCCAGGCCAGCCTGGCCCTGGCGCTCGGCCTCTCGGACGTGGTGCAGCGGCACGCCGGCGGCATCCGCCTCGACACCGTGTTCATCGACGAAGGCTTCGGCAGCCTCGACTCCGAGGCCCTGGACCTGGCCCTCCGCACCCTGGAGGAGCTCAATCAAGGCGGCCGCCTGGTGGGCCTCATCAGCCACCTGGACGACGTGAAGGCCCGCATCTCCGCCCGGCTGGAGGTGACACCGGGTCCCGGCGGCAGCCACGCCCGCTTCCGGGTCGATTAGGGGCCTACCTCACATGGCGTGGTATGCTCCCGGAAATCCCCGGAGTGTCCATGCTGCGTCCCCTTGCGCCCTTCCTGTGCCTGGCCCTCGCCGCCCAGCCGACGCCCTACCAGAAGGCGCCCAAGGCCATCCAGGCCGTGCTGGACGCGCCGGGAACGCCCTCTCTGATCGCCAGCCCCGCGGGCGACCGCTTTCTGCTGGCCGAGCTCGAGCGCCATCCTCCGATCCGGGCCCTGGCCCAGCCCATGGCGCGGCTGGCGGGCCTGCGCCTGGACACCCGCACCCGCGGCCCCCACCACCCGCCGCAGCTGAAGAGCCTGGCCATCCAGGCTCTGAAGGGCGGTCCGGCCACCTCCATCGCCCTGCCCGCCGGCGTGGCCCTGGGCCAGCCGCGCTGGTCGCCCGACGGCCGGCGCTTCGTGATGACCGGCGCCGGCGCCCGGGCCACCGAGCTGTGGATGGGCGAGGCCGCCACCGGGAAGCTCCATCGCGTTCCGGGCCTGAAGCTCAACGCTGTGCTGGGCCAGCCCCTGGACTGGCTGCCGGACGGCAGCCTGATCGCCAAGGCCGTGCCCGCGAACCAGGGTCCGGTCCCTCAGGCCCCCGAAGTGCCCGTCGGCCCCCGCATCCAGGAGACCGAGGGCAAGGCCGCCCCCGCGCCCACGTACCAGGACCTCCTCCAGAACGCCTTCGACGAGACCCTGTTCGAGTTCCTGGGCCAATCCCAGCTGGTGCGCGTGGACCTGGCCACCGGGGCGGTGAAGCCCATCGGCAGGCCCGGCCTCTATGCGGAGGTGCAGCCCTCGCCCGATGGGAAGCTGCTGCTGGTGGCGCGCCTCCAGCGTCCCTTCTCCTACCTGGTGCCGGCCTTCCAGTTCCCCGTCCGCGAAGAGGTCTGGGACCGCGCCGGCAAGCTCGTCCACACCGCCGCGGACCTGCCCCTGGCCGAGGGCATCCCCCTCGAAGGCGTCCGCACCGGGCCGCGGCACCTGCACTGGCGGCCCACGGAACCGGCCACCCTGGCCTGGGCCGAGGCCCTGGACGGCGGCGATCCCAAGCAGAAGGCCGAGTTCCGCGACCGCGTGCTGACCCAGGCGGCGCCCTTCAAGGCCGCCCCGGCCGAGCTGATCCGCCTCAAGGCGCGCCTCGCGGGCCTCGAGTGGGGCGAGCGCGGCGACCTGGCCGTGGTGCGGGAGCATGACCGGGACCGCCGGTGGAACCGCACCTGGCTGGTCGCTCCCACGAAGCCCGCAGAAGCCCGGCTGGCCTTCGACCTGAGCAGCAACGACCGCTACAGGAACCCGGGCGCCTTCCTCGCGCGCACCCTGCCCAGCGGCCAGACGGCCCTGCGGCAGGAGGGGAACAGCCTCTTCCTCACCGGCGCCGGCGCCACGCCCGCCGGTGACCGGCCCTTCCTCGACCGCTTCGATCCCGCCTCGATGAAATCCGAACGCCTCTTCCGCTGCGGCGAGGGCGTCTATGAGGCTCCCCTGACCCTGCTGCCGGATGGCCGCTTCATCACCCGCCGCGAGAGTCCCACGGAAGCACCGAACTACCTCCTGCACGACTCCGCCCCGGACGCCCCCACAAAGGCCCTCACGGCCTTCCCGGATCCCCTCCCCGAGCTCCGGAAGATCCAGAAGAAGCTCGTGAAGTACACACGGCCCGATGGCGTGGCCCTCAGCTTCACGCTGTACCTGCCGCCCGACTACAAGGCCGGCGAGCGGCGCCCCGCCGTGGTCTGGGCCTATCCCCTGGAGTTCACGGACGCCGGCACCGCGGGCCAGGTGAGCGGCTCCGCCAACCGCTTCACCACCATCAGCGGCATGTCCCACCTGTTCTTCCTGCTCTCGGGCTACGTGGTGCTGGACAGCGCCACCATGCCCGTGGTGGGCGATCCCAAGACCGTGAACGACACCTACCTGGAGCAGGTGGTCGCCAGCGCCAAGGCCGCCATCGACAAGGCCGACGAGCTGGGCGTCATCGATCCCAGGCGCGTGGGCGTGGGCGGCCACAGCTACGGCGCCTTCATGACCGCCAACCTGCTGGCCCACTCGACCCTCTTCAAGGCCGGCATCGCCCGTAGCGGCGCCTACAACCGCACGCTGACGCCCTTCGGCTTCCAGAGCGAGCGGCGCACGCTGTGGGAGGCGCCCGAGATGTACCTGAAGGTGTCGCCCTTCATGGCCGCCCACCACTTCCACGCCCCGATCCTGCTCATCCACGGCGAGGCCGACAACAACCAGGGCACCTTCCCCATCCAGAGCGAGCGCCTCTACGCCGCCCTCAAGGGCAACGGCCAGACCGCCCGCTACGTCACCCTGCCCCTGGAAAGCCACGGCTACGTGGCCCGCGAATCCGTGGAGCACACCCTCTGGGAGATGCTCCACTGGTTCGACAAGCACCTGAAGTAGGGCCTGCCCCGGAGTTCAACCCTTGGATGGCTCCGGGCTTGCCGCGGGGGCAGGCCTGCGCTGGGGCACCTCAGGCTGCTCAGCCCAGATCCCGGTGGCGAGGGGCGCACCGTCGATCGGCTTCTTGGCCGGACTCCAGCTGCGGGTGATCCTCAGGGTGAAGGGGTTCGCCTCGCTGGACATCCAGCCGGGATCGTCGACGATGATGTACACGCGCCGTGTCTCGTCGGTGAGATTCCTATAGGTCACTTCGGGATTGCCGGTCTCAATGAGGTTCTGGAGCATGCCCGGCTCCTGGTCACCCCATCGATTGAACATGATCAGGCGGAACCAGCCTACGTTGGAGTGATGGAGCCGGATCCGGATGTTCTCCCGCGCCGGCACCCGGAATCCGTAGGCCGTCCACCCTGCGGGGAAGCAGGCCACGCCCGTGAACTCGGCCAGCTCCTCGCTCACAGGGCGCACGGCGATGGATCCGCGCCGGGCCATGGCCTGGATTTCCGCCATGAGATCCCGACTGCGCCAGTATGTCGCTGTCGGTACCTCCAGACATCGAGGCAGGGGACCCGGCTCGATGATGGGCCTGGTGGTCTGCCCCGCTCGGGCCCGGTCTCCCATCCCTGGCGGGCGATGGGTCGGGGACGTGCCGGAATCGTCGGGGTGCCTCACGGACTTGGGCCGATTCGGCTGGCTGGAAGGCTCGGTGGCCCCCTGGGCCCTGGGATGCCCGGTGCGAGGCTCGGCAGCCGGGCGTTCCGTGGGAGGCTGGGGGGTCGCGCGTTCAACCGGGGGACGCTCCACGGAAGGCGCAGCACGTTCAGGACGCGTCCGCTCCTGGGCGAGCCCCAGGCTGAGGGCGGACAGGCCGAGCAGGAGGCCTCCCATCCATCGGGACGGGGAGAGGGGGATGGGTCGTCGGACGATCATGGGCATTCCTCTGTAGAAGTGGTCGAAACCGTCTGGAATGTGGAGCCGCCCAGTCCCATGTCCATCCGCCGATAGTCCTGATTCCGGGGATCCGGACTTAAGTTGGAGGAACCCTCCGACCAGGCCAGGACTCGCGATGGAGGGGATGCAGAGATGGGCTATGCTTGCCGGATGTTTCCCACGATGGTGCTGACGTTCCTGATTGCCCTGGCCACGGGGTTCATGTCCCTGGCCCTCGTGTCGCGTCGCTCCCACCACCACTACTCGCCCGTGGCCGATGCCCTCGTCCCTCCCCTGCTGTTCTACAACCTGTGGATCCTCCTGAGGCTGACCTATCGCTTCCTGGAGGCGAGCGTGCTCGGGGGACTCTCACCCGCGATGGGACGCGGGGTGATCCTCGGCCTGACCTGCCTTTCCATGGTCCTGGCCATCCACCTGGGGTCCTCCTACCTGGCCTTCACCCTCCGGGCCACCCGGCCAGACCTGTCGCCGAGTTCTCTGCGCTCGACCTGGAGGGCGGCCGCCCTGCTGTCGGCGGGCACAGCAGCGATCTACCTGGTCCTCTTCGCGCTGAACCAGGATCCCCTGGTCCGGCTCCTGCACCGCATCCTCATCACCCTGAACTTCCTGACGATGGCCCTCCTCAGCCTCTGGTTCTTCTTCGGCACCCACCCGGTCCAGACAGGAGCCTCCTGGCGGAATCTCCGGATCCTCGGGGCCGCCTATTCCGTCATCCTCCTGGCCCTGACCCTCTTCATCGGGTGGTACCGGTATTCGGCCGCAGTCCATCCGCACACCTATGTCACCATCACCGTCGCTTTCGGAGTGCTCTACAACCTCGTGACAGTGTCCTGGATCCACTTTTTCGACCGGATCCCCCAGACCCCGGAAGCTCCCAGGGAGGAAGTCATGTCCCCCGGGCCCGCCGACGATCCCCTGGCGGGAACCTATGGCATCTCGAAGCGGGAGGGAGAAGTCATCCAGCTCGTCTGCCGCGGCCTCACCAACCAGGAGATCGCGGATGCGCTCTTCATCTCCCTCAAGACCGTGAAAGACCACAACTACCGGATCTTCCAGAAGACGGGCGTCCGCAACCGGGTGGAGCTCGTCCAGCTGGTCCAGAAACTGACGACGGAAGAAGAAAGGACTCCGGGCTCCAGGACCCCTTCCCCGGCATCAGCCCTGTAAGCGGAGAAGAGCCGTCGCCAAGCGTCTATTCAGACGCCACACCGCTGTCCGGCCACCGCTTGGTGTCGGCGGCACCTTCGGCCTGGCCCACGCGCACCAGGATCACCTGGGCGCAGCCCTGCTTCAGGACTTCCTTGAGGGTGTGGCCCATGGCCTTCAGCGCATCCCGGGTGGCGGCGGCGAGGCTGGCCTCCACCTGGATGCGATCCGGCAGCCACTGGTGGTGGAAGCGGGGGGCATCCACGGCGGCCCGGGCGCCCATGCCGAAATCCACCGCGTTGAGCACGGTGTTCAGCACCGTGGCGGGAATGGTGCGCCCGCCGGGGCTGCCACTCACCATGACCACCGCGCCGTCCTGCACGAGGATCACGGGGCACATGCTGGACAGGGGGCGCTTGCCGGGCTGGGCCAGGTTCGGGGCCGTGCCGATGCGGCCGGTGGTGTCCGTGAGCCCCGGCCCGGCGTTGAAGTCGCCCAGCTCGTTGTTCAGCAGGAAGCCCGCGCCGGGCGCGATGCGTTTCAAACCGTAGCTATCCTCCAGCGTGTAGGTGAGGCTCACGGCGTTCCCCTCGCGGTCGAGGACCGACAGGTGGGTGGTGTGCGGGCGGTCCGCCTCCCAGGAGAACCGGGCCGGATCCGAGGCCGAGGCCCGGTCGGGCCGGATGGTGGCGCGCAGCTCCGCCGCGTAGGGCTTGGAGAGCAGCCGCGCCATCGGAATATCCGAATTGAAGCCGGGATCGCCGATGAACTGGGCGCGATCCGCAAAGGCGCGGCGCAGGGCCTCCGCCGTCAGGTGGACCGCCGCCGGCGAACCGGGGCCCGCCGCCTTCAGGTCGAAGCCCTCGAGGATGTTCAGGGCCTCGATCAGCACCTGGCCGCCGGAACTGGGAGGGGGTGATGCCAGCAGCTCGCAGCCCCGGTAGGTCCCGCGCAGGGGCTCGCGCCGCACGGGCTTGTAGGCGCGCAGGTCCGCCGCCGTGATCAGGCCGCCATTCGCCTTCATGTCACACACCACGAACCGCGCGGTTTCGCCCCGGTAGAAGTCGGTCCAGTCCTTCGAGAGCCGGACGAGGGTGCGGGCCAGGTCCCGCTGCACCAGGCGATCCCCAGCGCGGAGGGGCGCGCCCTTCCGGCTGAACTGGGCCAGAGTCGGCGCGTGGCGGGCGAAGGCGGGGAGCTGGTCCGCCAGGCTGGCGGCCTGGTTCTCCGACAGCACGAAGCCTTCGCGCGCGAGGCGAATGGCGGGTGAGACCAGCCGCGCCCAGGGCAGGCGCCCTTCACGCTTCCAGGCTTCGCGCAGCCCCGCGACGGTGCCCGGCACGCCCACGCTGGCCAGGCTGTCGTGATGCTTCGCCTCGTCGTAGGTCCCGTCCGCTTTCAGCCACATGCGAGGGTGGGCTGCGGCCGGGGCCGTCTCCCGGAAATCGATGAAGGAGGCCTGACCCGAGGTAGGGCGGGAGAGGAGGAAGCCGCCGCCGCCCAGGTTGCCTGCCGCCGGATGCACCACCGCCAGGGCGAAGGCCGTGGCCACGGCGGCGTCCACCGCGCTGCCGCCCTCCCGCAGCACCTGCGCGCCAGCTTCGGAGGCCAGCCGCTCCTGGCTGACCACCAGGCCGCGGCGCGGAGGCTGGGGCGTTTGGGCCAGAAGCGCCAGGGCGGGCAACAGGAACAGAAGGGACCGCAGGCGCATGGAAGCTCCGGGAAACGACCTTCCTTGAGTCTGTCATCCTTGAACCATGTCCCACAGCGCCGTCATTCCCGGCTCAGCCGCCCAAACCCGCCGCGAGGAACTGGCCAACAGCCTCACGCACGGCCTGGGTGTGGCCCTGGCCATCGCGGGACTGGTGGTGATGGTGGTCTTCGCGGCGCTGCGCGGCACCGCCCGGGACGTGGTGGGCGCCTCCATCTTCGGCTCCAGCCTCATCCTGCTCTACCTCATGTCCACGCTCTACCACGCCTTCCGGGGCCCCCGGGTGAAGCTGGTCTTCAAGGTCTTCGATCACTCGGCCATCTTCGTGCTCATCGCGGGGACCTACACGCCCTTCTGTCTCTCGGCCCTGGGTCGCGTGAGCCCGGCCTGGGGCTGGACCGTCTTCGGGCTGGTGTGGGGCCTCGCCGTGGCGGGGATCACCTTCAAGGCCATCTTCTACGCCCGGATCGCCAAGTCGGCCCTGCGCCCGCCGCCGGTGGACCACCTGCACACGCCGCTGGTCACGCCCGTGGATCCCGCGTTCGTGAAGCGCATGGGCTGGATCTCCACGGGCATCTACCTGCTCATGGGCTGGATCATCCTCATCGCCGCCGCGCCCCTGGGCCGCTCGCTGTCCACCCCCGGCCTCTACTGGCTCTTCGGCGGCGGGGTGTTCTACAGCCTGGGCGCCGCCATCTACAGCCTGAAGAAGCTGCCCTACCATCACGCCCTCTGGCATCTCTTCGTGGTGGGAGGCAGCGCCTGCCACGTCTTCGCCGTGCTCTTCCACGTGATCCCGAAGGGCTGATTCCGATCCACCGGTCTGCCCCCATCTGAAAAGCTCTCCACGAAGAACACGAAGGCACCCTGTGGGTGCACGAAGTCCGCGAATGGCCGCGGCACATCCCGGGCATCCCCATGCAGGCGGCGGCCATGGCGGTCCTGAAAGCCGCCCAGGACCGCCGCCTGCATAGCAGGTCGCACCCTGCGCGATCGGGGGCTAGAACCCGGATGTCCTATGCCAAGACGTCTCCGGCTGCCTTCGTGGCCTTGGCTTTCACCTTCGTGTCCTTCGTGGAGGCCTTTACTTGCCCCTCACCGCCACCACCACCAGGTCCGCCGAGGTGGGGCTCCAGGGTTCGCCGGTCATGGTGCCGAGCGTCTCCCGCACCGCGAAGCCCGCGGCGGTGAGCAGGGTTTCGATCTCGGCGCGGCGCCAGCCGCGGAGCTGCACCTCCTCGGCGGAGACCAGCTCCAGGGGCGGCTCGGCGCCGGGGCGCCAGCGCAGGTTGGCGGGCGTGAAGGTCACGCGCCCGTCGGCGTGGGGCGTCATCAGGCGCAGGAAGACCGTCTCGGCCCCTTCCTCGCCGGGCCGCACCATCACCGGGAAGGTGCGCTCGCCGCGGTCCAGGATGCGGTCGTAGTTCAGGGTCTGGAGCAGGAAGATGCCGCCCGGAAGCAGGCGGCCCGCCAATCCCTCGAAGCAGCGGCGCAGATCCTCTTCCTCCGTGAGGTGGGGCAGCGTGTTGCCCACGCAGAGCGCTCCGCCGAAGCCCGGCTCCACCAGGTCGGCCAGGGCCGTGAGGCTGCCCTGCACGTAGCGGCCCCCGGGATCGGCCCCGCGGGCGGCTTCCACCTGCGAGGAAGATGCGTCCACGCCGGTGGCCTCGAAGCCGAGGGCGGCCAGGAAGCGGGCGTGCTCACCGCTGCCGCAGCCCAGATCCAGCACGCGGCGTGAGGGCCCGCCCTCCAGCACCCGCCGGAGGAGCGGTTCCTCGCGCTTCAGGCGCTCCGGCCAGGCGATGAGGCTCCGGTAAGAGAGGCGTCCGTAGCGATCGCGGCCGGGTTCCATGGACTCAGAACTTCGGCCAGAGCCAGCCGAAGACCCCGGCGCTCAGCAGGCCGTAGATGAGGCCGTCCAGCAGATCCTTGACCACACTGCCCCAGGGCTTGCCCATCCAGATGCCTGCCTGCACGCTGCCGCCGGCATAGGTGAGGAAGGACACGGTGCCCACGATGCGGAACACCTGGAGGTAGTGGGTGCCGGCGCCCAGGGTGTGCCCAGCCACATAGGCGGCCATGAAGGCCACGGCCGCGGCGAAGAGGAACCACTGGGCCATGGCCTTGCCCATCTTGGGCACGCCGTTGGGAACCAGCACCAGGAAGCCTACGGGGCCTTCCTTGTACTTCTGCTGGACCTCGGGCTTGCCCATGTCCTTCATGTCTTCGCAGCGCGGGATCACGTACTGGCCGGGGGCGGGCGAGTCCTTGCGGAGGGCGGCGCGGACCTCATCCTCATTCGGCAGGGCGCGGTAGTCCGAGTTGTGCCACTTGAGGACCATGTGGATGAGGCTGCTGGCCACGAAGACGACGACCGCGGACAGCACGATGGGCAGCCAGAGATGGGAGAGCGGGACCATGGGGTGGCTCCTTGTGGGTTGGGTGCCAGTAGGGTGGAATGTGGGGCCCCAGCCCGTCAAGCGCGGCGGGGCTTCTTCGGGCCCGGCGCCGAGCGGGTGCCCGTGGCTTCATCCACGGCATCGATCCAGCCGGCACGAGCCTCGGGGAAGGCATCGGCGTAGGGCACATAGGGCTTCAGGTCCAGCACCGGCGTGCCGTCCAGCAGGTCCACGCCCCGCAGGCGGAGGGTGCGGCCCTCCACGGCCACCAGCTCCACACAGGAGAGGCCGATGGCGTTGGGCCGGTGGGGCGAGCGTGTGGCCAGCACGCCGCGCTTGGCCCGGGGCCCCCGGGGCGGTTGCACCAGGGGCGCCCAGCCTTCGCTGAGGTGGAAGGCGAAGATGAGCCAGACGCGCTCGAAGCCCTCCAGATCCCGCAGCACCGTCTCCGGCAGCGAGGTGTCCAGCTCCAGCGTGGCCTCCACCGGCGCGCCCGTCTCCGTGCCCGCCACCACCGTGGGCTGGTGCGGCGCGTCGATGCGCTTCGCATAGGGCGAGCGCACGAAGCCGATGGGGCGGTAAGTGAAGGCGGGGGCGTCCATGCAGGAAGGGTAGCGCTCCGGGTGGCGTCTGCGGCGATCATGGAGCCCATGGACGATGCGAACACCCCCCGCCAGCGCCGGCCCCGCTACAAGGGCACCCACCCGCGGCGCTTCGAGGAGAAGTACAAGGAGCTGGCGCCGGAGCTGCACGCAGGTGAGCTGGAGAAGGTGATGGCCCGGGGCCACACCCCGGCGGGAACCCACCGCTCGATCATGGTGGACGAGATCCTCGAGGCGCTGGCGCCGAAGCCCGGCGAGGTGGCCCTGGACGCCACCCTGGGCTACGGCGGACATGCCCGGGAGCTCCTCACGCAGCTGCTGCCCGGCGGACGCCTCGTGGGCCTGGATGTGGATCCGATCGAGCTGCCCCGCGCCGAGGCGCGGCTGCGGGCCCTGGGCTTCGACGAGGCCGCGCTGGCCGTGCGCCGCACCAACTTCGCCGGCCTCGCCAAGGTCGCGGCGGAGCTGGGTCCCTTCGACCTGGTGCTGGCGGATCTCGGCGTGTCCTCCATGCAGATCGACAACCCGGCCCGCGGCTTCACCTGGAAGGCGGAGGGCCCCCTGGACCTGCGCCTCAACCCCCAGAAGGGCCGCCCCGCCGCGGACCTGCTCGCCACGCTCGATGCGGCCGCCCTGGCGGAGCTGCTGGTGGAGAACGCCGACGAGCCCCATGCCGACGCCATCGCCCGCGCGGCGGCGGGCCAGGCCCTCCGCACCACGCGGGAGCTGGCGGAGCGCGTGCGCGCGGCCCTGCCCAGGCTGGAGGACGACGAGCTCAAGAAGGCCCTCCAGCGCACCTTCCAGGCTCTGCGCATCGCTGTGAACGACGAGTTCGGCGTGCTGGACCGCTTCCTGGCCCAGCTGCCGGGCGCCCTGAGGCCCGGCGGCCGCGTGGCCATCCTCACCTTCCACTCCGGCGAGGACCGCCGCGTGAAGAAGGCCTTCCAGCAGGGCCTCCGCGACGGCACGTACTCAGCCATCGCCCCCGAGCCCATCCGCGCCTCGCCGGAGGAGCGCCGCGCCAATCCGCGCTCCACCAGCGCCAAGCTGCGCTGGGCCGTGCGGGGGCTCTGACATGAAAGGGGGGGACCGCCCGCTCGCTGGCTCGCTCTGCGTCCCCCCTTTGACCCCCACGCGAGGTCCGGGCAAAGCCCGGCCACCGCGTCTGATCCCTCAGCGCTCCGAACCCGCCAGCCGCCCCAGTTCCAGGGCGAAGCGCACCTGCTGCATGAGGCCCTCCAGGTTCCACGTGGGATCGTAGCGATCCGATGGCCGGTGGTAGTGGTTCATGAAGTCCGCCGCCTTGGCCTGGGCCGCAGCCTTGTCGCCCAGGTAGTCCCAGCCGCCGTCCAGCGAGAAGCCCGGCGACAGGGCGGGCACGCCGGCCTGCATGAAGGGGAAGTGGTCCGAGCGGAAGCAGAGGCCCGCGGGATCGGCCTTCGCCGGCGTGATCACCAGGCTCGAGGCCGCGGCCGCCCGGCTGCAGAGCGCGCGCGTGGCGGGATCGTCCGAGCCGAGCAGGCCGACATCGCGGGTGGGCCCGACCACGTTGAGGCTCTCGAGGTTGATGACGAGCCGGGTCTGCGCCAGGGGCCGCAGGGGCGAGGCCACGTAGGCCGAGGAGCCCAGCAGCCCCTGCTCCTCCCCGCAGGGGAAGAGGAACAGCACGCTGCGCGGGAGCGGCCGGGCCGCCAGTGCCTCCGCCAGGGCCAGGACCGCCGCGCAGCCGGAGGCGTTGTCCACGGCGCCATGGTAGATCGCGCCATCCGGCCCCGTGCCGAAGTGGTCCCAGTGGGCCGAGTAGATCACACACTCAGCCCGGAGGGCCGGGTCGGTGCCCAGCAGGAGCCCGGCCACGTTCCACTGCTCCAGCGACCGCACGGCGGAGCGCAGCGTGCCCCTGGCCCGGATGGGCAGGGGCACGGGACGGAAGCCCCGGCCGTCGGCCCCGGCGACCAAGGCCCGGAAATCCTGGCCTGCCGCGGCGAAGAGCCGGATCGCGAAGGCCTCGGTGATCCAGCCCTGCACGGCGCCGGCCTGCCCCGAGCCCGCCCGCTGGAAGCGCTCCCCGCTCCAGCTGTTCCGGACCACGGTCCAGCCGTAGCCGGCGGAGGCGTCCGTATGCACCAGCAGGGCGCCGGCGGCCCCGCGGCGACGGGCCTCCTCGAACTTGTAGGTCCACCGGCCCTGGTAGTTCTCGGGCTGGCAGCAGAGAGGCATGGGGGCCTCTCCCTTCCGGTCGCCCACGAGCATCACGAGGACCTTCCCCCGAACGTCCAGGCCCTTGTAGTCGTCCCGCCCTCCGGCCGCGATGCCGTGGCCCACGAAGACCAGGGGGGCATCCACGGCCAGGACGGGCTCGGCACTGGCGGCGCCCATCACGAGATCCGTGCCCAGCGCCGGCACCGGCACCTCCCGGGGCCCCTCGAAGGCGAGGCTGCTGGCGGCCGGATCCAGGCGGATGCCCGCCAGCCGCACGGCCTGGCGATAGCTCGATCCGTTCGCCGGCCGGAGACCCAGCACCTGCAGCTGGGTTTCCAGGTAGCGCACGGCCAAGTCCCCGCCGCGCTGGCCGGTGCCCCGACCCTCCAGGACATCGTCTGCCAGGAAGGCTAGGTGGGCGCGGAGGGTGGACTCGTCCACCGGCGAGGGCTGGGCCAGCAGGGCGCAACAGGCGAGGGCAAGACAGAGGATGGTTCGCACGACGGCCTCCGGAACCCACCATACTTCAGCGGAAGCGGGAGCGATCAGGTTGTCCAAAGCAAGTGAACATCGGTCCTCAACCTTCCCGGCGGCTCGTGCGTAAGCTGCCTGGACCCCTCAGGAACCCGGAGAGCCGTATGCGCCTGTTGCCCTTCTTCGCCACTGCCCTCGTCGTGGCGGCCTCCGTCAACGCGGCGGCCCAGATCGACGCCCGCCTGATCCGCTACCCCGATGTGTCGGCCACGCAGATCGTCTTCACCTACGCGAACGACCTCTGGCTCGTGCCCAAGGCCGGCGGCGTGGCCCATCGGCTGTCCACGCCCAAGGGCGAGGAATCCTTCGCCCGCTTCTCGCCGGATGGCCGGGAGGTGGCCTTCAGCGGCAACTACGACGGCAACCTGGACGTCTACACCCTGCCCGTGACCGGCGGCGTCCCCGCCCGGATCACCCACCACCCCATGCCCGACCGCATGGTGGACTGGGCGCCGGACGGCAAGGCCATCCTCTTCGCCTCGGGCATGGAATCCGGCAAGGACCGCTTCAACAAGCTCTTCACGGTGGCCAAGGGCGGCGGCCTGCCCCAGGCGCTGCCCCTGCCCTACGCCGAGTTCGGTGCCCTGTCGCCGGACGGGAAGGTCCTGGCCTACCAGCCCGTCGCCACGGACTTCCGCACCTGGAAGCGCTACCGCGGCGGCATGGCCTCGGAGATCTGGTTCTACGACCTGGCGAAGAAGACCGCCAGCCGCCTACCCAGCGAAGGCGGCTCCAACGACTCCCAGCCCATGTGGCACGGCGGGAAGCTCTACTTCCTCTCGGACCGGGACAGCGCCAAGCGGGCGAATGTCTGGTCCTACGACCTGGCCACGAAGGCCTTCAGGCAGATCACCTTCTTCAAGGACTACGACGCCCACTTCCCGGCCATCGGCCCCTCCGACATCGTGCTCGAAGCTGGCGGGCGGCTCCACCGCATCGAGCTGCCCTCCGAGAAGCTCGTGGAGGTGAAGGTCGAGGTCGTGACCGACCGCGCCACGCTGCGGCCCCGGGAGGAGAACGCCAGCAAGCTCATCAAGCACCCCACACTGTCGCCCCAGGGCAAGCGCGCGCTCTTCGAGGCTCGCGGCGAGGTCTTCTCTGTGCCCGCGGAGAAGGGCTACGTCGTCAATCTCACGCGCACGTCCGGCGCTGCGGAGCGCCACCCCGCCCTCTCGCCGGACGGCAGGCAGTTGGCCTACTTCAGCGACCGCACGGGCGAGTACGAGCTGTACGTGCGGCCCGCGGACGGCTCCGGCCAGGAGCGCCAGGTCACGCACCTCGGCCCCGGCTTCCGCTATCGCATCACCTGGTCCCCGGACGGCAAGCAGGTGGTCTTCGCCGACCAGGCCATGCGCATCAACCTCTGCGACCTGGCCACCGGCAAGGTCCAGGCCATCGACAAGGGGCTCTTCCTGTCCGAGGGCCCGCTTGAGGACTTCCGCGCCAGCTGGTCGCCGGACAGCCGCTGGTTCGCCTTCCCGCTCGACACCCCCAACCGCAACAACGTGATCGTCCTCTACGACACGAAGACGGGCCAGCGGCACCAGGTGACCTCGCCCTTCTACAATGCCGGCGATCCCGCCTTCGATCCCGAGGGCAAATACCTCTTCCTCAGCACCGGGCAGCAGTTCGCCCCCACCTACAGCGACCTGGACGGCACCTGGATCTACGCCGCCACCACCCGGCTGGCGGCGATCCCGCTCCGCAAGGACGTGACCTCGCCCACGGCCCCCCGCAACGATGCGGACGCGGCGAAGGACGAAAAAAAGGACGAGAAGAAGGACGGCGGCAGCGGCGGCGACAAGAAGGAGGAGGCCAAGAAGGAGGCCCCCAAGGCCGTGGAGATCGATCTCGAGGGCCTGGAGGCCCGCATGGTGCTGCTGCCCCCCGCCGCGGGCTACTACGCGGATCTGGCCGCCACCAAGGGCAAGCTGGTCTACCGCCGCGCCGCCCACATCAATCCCATGGCCGAGAGCGTCACGGCCGCGCTGTACACCTACGACCTGGAGGAGCGCGAGGAGAAGGCCGTGCTGGCGGATCTGGATGGCGCCATGCTGAGCGGTGACGGCAAGAAGGTACTGGTCAACCGGAAGCAGGAATACGCCCTCATCGACCTCAAGCCCGATCAGAAGTTCGAGAAGAAGCTCCCCACCGCCGAGCTGATGATGACGGTGGACCCCCAGGCCGAGTGGCAGCAGATCTTCAACGATGCCTGGCGCCTGGAGCGCGACATGTTCTACGACCCCGGCATGCACGGGGTGGACTGGAAGGCCATGAAGGCCCGCTATGGGAACCTCCTCAAGGACTGCGTGACCCGCGAGGACGTGAACTTCGTCATCGGTGAGCTCATCGCCGAGCTGAACGCCTCCCACGCCTACCGGGGCGGCGGCGACCAGGAGCTGCCGGCCCGCCTCGGCGTGGGCCTGCTGGGCGCGGATTTCGCCCTGGAGCACGGCGCCTACCGCATCAAGACCATCCTGCGCGGCGCGCCCTGGGACGCCCAGACCCGGGGCCCCCTGGCCCAGCCCGGCCTCCAGGTGAAGGAGGGCGACTACCTCCTCGCCGTGAACCGCACCCCGCTCGATCCCCGCACGGATCCCTGGGCGGCCTTCCAGGGGCTGGCGGGCAAGACCGTGCTCCTCACCGTCAATGACAAGCCCTCCCTGGACGGCGCCCGGGACCTCCTGGTGGAGACCGTGGCCAACGACTACCCGCTGCGCTACTGGGCCTGGATCGAGGCCAACCGGAGCTACGTGGAGAAGGCCTCCGGCGGCCGCATCGGCTACGTCTACGTGCCCGACACGGGCATCGGCGGCCAGAACGACCTGGTGCGCCAGTTCCGCGGCCAGTGGGACAAGGCCGGCCTGATCATCGACGAGCGCTTCAACAGCGGCGGCCAGATCCCCGACCGGTTCATCGAGATGCTGGGCCGCAGGACCCTGAACTACTGGGGCGTGCGCGACGGCAAGGACTGGCAGTGGCCCCAGATCGCCCCCAACGGCGCCATGGCCATGCTCATCAACGGCTGGAGCGGCTCCGGCGGCGACCTCTTCCCCCACTACTTCCGCCAGGCCGGCCTCGGTCCTCTCATCGGCCGCCGCACCTGGGGCGGACTCATCGGCATCAGCGGGGCTCCCGCCCTCATTGATGGCGGCAACGTGACCGTGCCCACTTTCGGGATCTACTCGAAGGAAGGCAAGTGGATCGTCGAGGGCCACGGCGTGGAGCCCGACATCGAAGTGATGGATGATCCCGCGCTGCTGGCCCAGGGCCGGGATCCCCAGTTGGACCGGGCCATCCAGGAAGTGGAAGCGGCGATCAAGAAGAACCCGCCCATGGCCACGCCCAAGCCCACCTACCCCAACCGCGCCAACTAGCTCCTTCTCAGGCTGCGCCCCGCGACCGCGGGGCGCAGCCCTGTACGGACGGCTAGAAGATCTCCCTGAAGAGGTCCTTCATGTGCTGCCAGCTGCGGCGATGCGCGGCCTCGTTGTAGGCGGCGCCCTTGGTGTTGTCGCTGCCGGCCTCCTTCTGCGTGAAGGCGTGGACGGCGCCCGCGTAGGCCACGAACACGTAGTCCGCTTTGGAGGCCCGCATCTCGTCCTGGAAGGCGGCCACATCCTTGGCGGGCACGAAGGGATCGTCCGCACCGTGGCAGACCAGCACCTTGGCGGTGACGGGACCAGGCTGGAAGCCCGCGGGCACATCCAGACCACCGTGGAAGGACACCACGCCCTTCACGGGCAGGCCGGCCCGCGCGGCCTCCAGGGCCCCGGTGCCACCGAAGCAGAAGCCGATGACAGCCAGGCGCGAGGCGTCCACGCCCTTCTGGGCCTTCAGCGCGTCGAGGGCCGCGGCGATGCGACGCCGGTAGAGCGCCCGGTCGCCCTTGTAGGTGCCGGCCAGCTTCCCGGCCTCGGCCGTGTTCGCGGGGTGCACCCCTTCGCCATAGATATCCGCCGCCAGGGCCACATAGCCCAGCTTCGCCAGCTCATCCGACACCTTGCGCTCGTGGTCTGTGAGGCCCATCCACTGGTGGATGACCACCACGCCGGGCGCCCTGCCCTTCACGGCGGCGGGCTTCGACAGGTAGCCCGCCAGCTTCGTGGCGCCGTCGGCGTAGGTGAGCGGCTGGCCCGCAAACACGGGCAGAACGGCAAGGGAGAGGGCGAGGGCGGCAGCGCGCATGGGACCTCCGGGATGGGAGACCGATCCTATAGCTGTTCCAACCGGAATACCAGGGACCGGTCAGCGCCCGGTGCTGCCGTAGCCGCCGCTGCCGCGTCCGGTGTCGCCCAGCGCCTCGACGCTGGGCTCGGGGAGCCAGGTCCAGCTCTCCACCGGGGCCACCAGCAGCTGGGCGATGCGCTCGCCCCGGCGCAGCTCGAAGGGGGCCTCGCCGTGGTTGACGAGGAGCACCTGCACCTCGCCGCGGTAGTCGGCGTCGATGGTGCCGGGCGCGTTCAGCACCGTCAGGCCGTGGCGCAGGGCCAGGCCCGAGCGGGGCCGCACCTGCCCCTCGAAACCCGGGGGGATGGCCAGCACCAGCCCCGTGGGCACCAGCCGCCGCTGGCCCGGGGCGATCGTCCAGGTCTCGCCCTCGGGGACCGCAGCCCGCAGGTCCATGCCCGCCGCATGGGCCGTGGCCGCCGCAGGCAGGTCGAGGCCGAGGCCGTGGGGGAGCTGGTGGACGGGGATGCGCATGGTCCCAGGTTCCCAGGCGGGGCGGCGGCGGTGCAAAGGGAAATCCCAGGTCCGCTGCCGGGCGGGACTCCGCTCTTCCTTGGCCGGGGCCCGGGCCCTGCGTACACTCGACCTTTGGCCCGGGCATCCCGGGCCGTCCTGTTCAGGAGGGTCATGGCCCGCGCTGGCCACCGAGGGTTCGTACCGCGCCTCCTGGTGCTCGCTCCGGCCGCCTTCCTGGCCTGCCAGCGCGAGGATCCGCAGATCCGCGTCCTGACCGAGCAGGCGGCCCAGGCCGACGAGGCAGGCCGGCAGCTCCGGCAGGCCTGGAGCGCCCAGTTCCGGCGGCTGGCCCTGGTCGGGGTCCGGAACCTCCGCCTGGACGCCAGTCCCATGCTGCTGACGGCGGAGCAGAAGCGGGCCCTGGAGGCGCGGCTCCGCACCGAGCGGGACAGCTCCCGCCGGGGCCTCCTCCAGGAGATCCTGGACAAGGAGGCGGAGCTCCAGGCGCTGAGCGACCGGCTCATGGGCCTCAAGGCGGCACTTCCCCCGCCGGAGATCGCCCGGGCCAACGACAGCCACTACGGGCTGGCCCTGCGCTTCCTCAAGGGCCGGGGCCTCCCGGAGGAGGCGGCCCGGCGGGCACTCAGCCAGGTGCCCTTGTCCGAGCGCCTGGCCCCGGGCTTCGAGGTCTACCACTTCTACGTCCACGGCGAATACGGCACCTGGGTGTCCCAGGGCGGGGCGGTGGTCTCGCCCCGGGACCTGGACCGCCAGGAGCCGGATCCCCTCCCGCGCCAGCGCGACGCCGCGGTGGCCGCCAGCCGGCGGCTCCAGAGACAGCTCGGCGTCCTGGAGAACCAGAAGCGGGAGATCGAGCGGGAGATCTCGAGCATCCAGGCGGAGCGGCTGGGCTTTCTCGAAGGCCAGGCCCGGCTCCAGTGGGAGAACGCCGACCAGCTGGCCCGGCTGAACTCCCTGCACTACCGGGTGGGCGGACGGGCCGCGCTGGAGGCGGAAGGGATCATCGAAGTCCCCCTGTTCGGTCTCGACCACTCGGGCCCGAAGTGGCGGGATGCGGCCTTCACCCAGCACCTGGACCTCCGCACCGGCGCCACCCTCGTCATCCGGGCCCAGGACCTGGGCCTGAAGCGCATCGGCAAGGTGATCGTCGTCCCGGGCTCCCTCCTCGCCGGCGAGCACTACCGCCTGACCCTCGGGGCCGATGGTCAGACCGCCACGGTGGACCTCCTCGCCCCCTCCCGCTTCAAGAACGAGAAGGTGGTGTTCGCCGTCGAGGAGTGACCCTCCGCTGGCTGGGCCGGGATGGAGCGGATACCCTGGAGGTTCGCGCTCCCTGCCGGCGGACATGCACCCGATGCGGGTCCGGCCAGGCGCCTTCCGAGCGGGCTCCAACCCGCTCCCGACCTCAGGGATCCCCCCATGTCCTCCGTCTTCGGCCACACCCTGGCCGGCCTCACCCTCAGCGCGGCCTTCCACCAGGGCCGGCCGCCCCGCCGGGTCCTGGCCTTCGCAACGGCCTGCGCCGTGGCCCCGGACCTGGACTGGTTCACCACCTTCCTCGGGCTCGACGGCACCAGCCTGGCCCACCGGGGCATGAGCCACTCCCTCCTCGCCCTGCTGCTCCTGGCCGCCGCGGCCATGCTGATCGGGTTCCGGTCCCAGCTCCGGAGCCCCCGCCTCTGGGCCTGCCTGCTGTCCGCCGCCCTCTCCCACAGCCTGCTGGACGCCTGCACCTTCGGGGGGACCGGCGTGGCCTTCCTGCTGCCCTTCTCGGAGGCGCGGTTCGTCTGCGTCTGGCAGCCCATCTTCGTGTCGCCGATCCCCCTCTCCGGCAAGCTGCTGGACTGGCTGTTGTTCTCCCTGGGCACCGAGGTGGTGTGGATCGGGATCCCGGCCCTGCTGGTGCTCGGCGTGCCCCGGGGCCTCCAGTGGATGCGGCTGCGCAGGCGCTCCGAGGAGACGCCCTGACCCGGCCGCTCAGCGGCCCTTGACCAGCTGCCCGCAGGCGCCCTGCACGTCGCGGCCCCGGCTGCGGCGGACGGTGACGAAGCAGCCGCGGGCCTTCAGCCACTCGGCGAACTGCTGCACGCGGTCCTCGCCGGGCTCCCGGAAGGCGCTGGCGGCGTGCTCGTTCATGGGGATGAGGTTCAGGTTGTGGCCGCTGCGCAGGTCGCCCAGCCAATCCGCCAGGCGCTGAGCGTCGGCCTCGGTGTCGTTCTCGCCGGCGATGAGCACGTACTCGAAGCAGAACTTCTCGCCACGCCTGGGGCCCCAGTCGTCCAGGGCCTTTCGTAGCCGCGCCAGGTTCCACACGCGGTTCACGGGCATGGTGCGGCTGCGGGCCTCGTCCGTGGTGGCATTGAGGCTCAGCGCCAGCAGCGGCCTGGGTTCCAGCTTCGCCAGCTTCTCGATGCCGCTCACCAGGCCCGAGGTACTCACGGTGATCCGGTTCTTCCCCAGGCCTAGGCCCGCCGGGTGGCACATGAGTCGGATGGCGCGGTGCAGGTGCTCGAGGTTGTGCAGGGGCTCACCCATGCCCATGAAGACGAGCGTGAGCAGGTGTCCGCGCTCGGGGCCGAGCTCCGCCATGAGCGCCAGCACCTGGCCCAGGATCTCGCCGGGCTGGAGGTTGCGCAGGATGCCCATGCTGCCCGTGGCGCAGAAGGTGCAGCCCATGGCACAGCCCACCTGGCTGGAGATGCAGTAGGTCACGCGGGGATTCCGCACCTTGCGCGGCATGTGGACGGCTTCGATGCGCTTCCCATCCGCCAGCTCCAGGGCCAGCTTGGCGGAGCCGTCGCCAGAGGCCTGGCGTTCCACGATGCGCGGCAGACGCAGGTCCGCCACGCCCTCCAACCAGCGGCGGATGCCCGAGCCCAGGTCCGGCGCGCCGTCCTTCCAGGTCCAGGGCCGGTGCAGGCGCTTGAACGTCTCCAGGGCGCTGCCCGGACAGCCCAGCGCCGCCAGGTCCTCCGGGAACAGCGACCAGGCCGAGGGCAGCCCCTCCCGCTCGGGGGCGGGGCGGTCCCAGGGCATGGGCGTGGCGTTCGTCATCTTTCCAGTCTATCGGCCCGGCCGCTTTCTCAGGGCTGGGCGCTCAGGCCCGGGCCAGGCGGGGGCGGGCCCCGGGCAGCACCAGGAGGTTGCCCGCCAGGCAGAGGGCCACGCCCAGGGCCAGGCCCCAGTGCCAGTGGAGGCCTTCCATGGCCGTGGAGAGGGCCAGGGCCACCACGGGGATGGCGACCATGGCGTAGCCCGCCCGGCCCGCCCCGATGCGGCCCACGAGCGTGAGGTAGGCGCCGAAGGCCAGGATGGATCCGAACACGGACAGGAAGGCCAGGGAACCCAGGTAGTGGAGGGAGGGGTCGAAGGTGAAGGGCCGGCCAGCCAGCGCGCAGTAGAGGGCCACGAAGGCCGCGCCGTAGGCCATGCTCACTGCGTTGCCCTGCATGACCGGGATGCCGTGCCGCTGGTTGCGCTGGGAGACCAGGTTGCTGAGGCTGGCGGCCACGGTGCCGCCCAGCGCCAGGCCCAGCCCCGCCTGGAGGGATCCGGCGCCGTAACCCGCGCCCGGCAGGCACACCAGCCCCACCCCGACGATGCCCAGCGCGACCCCCGCGAGGGCCTTCCGCGCCACCGGCGTCCCGAAGAAGACCCGCGCGCCGAGGAGGTTGAGGATGGCGAGCAGCGAGAAGACCACCGCCATGAGGCCCGAGGGGATCCGCTGCTCCGCGAGGTACACACAGACGTAGTTGATCCCGAACATCAGGGCGCCCTGGAGGGCCAGCCAGCCGTGCTCCCGCCGCGTGAACCGGAGCTTCAGCCCCCGCAGGAGGCACCAGGCCGTCAGCAGGAGGGCGGCGAGGGCGAAGCGGTAGACCACGGAGACCTCAGGGGCCACCCGCCCGTACTGGAAGGTGATGGCGATCCAGGTGGAACCCCAGATCAGCACGGACACGAGGTAGAGGGACAGGTCGTTCATGGAGCCTCGGATTCAGGGCGACACGCCAGCAGCAGGGCGGCGGCGGACGCGGAGAAGACGGAGTAGTCGAGGGGTTCCTTGGGACCGAAGGAGACCGCCATGGCGAGGCCGAAGACGGCCAGGACGGCCGCGCTGGCCAGGGCCACGACTCGGGCCGCCCGGCCCCGCAGCGGCAAGAGCAGCGCCACGCCCAGGCCAAATTCCGCGACCGTGGCCGCCCAGGCCAGGAAGGGGATCGTGCGGGCCGGCATGAAGCTGTTCACCTGGGCCGTGTACTTCATGAAGTTGGCGAAGGTACCGTAGCCCCGGCCCGGCCCCCACCACCCGAACCGGGAGGCGATGCCCGAGAGGAAGGCCAAGCCCAGGGCCCATCTTGCGTAGTGGCGCGCGTAGCGGAGGGCCCAGGGGTCAAAGACACGGGAGGCGGGGCCGGTCATCAGGCCCTCGCCGCCAGGTCCGCGTGCTCGGCCTGGTAGGCCTCGTAGGGCCCCGGCTTCCAGCCGCTGCGGTCCATCTTCCAGCCGTTCTCGATCTTCTCCCAGCCCACGTGGACGTAGTAGTCCCGAGCCAGAGGCGCGGCCTGGAGCACCCACTGGATGCCCTCGCCCAGACCCACCGCCAGGTCCAGCAGCTGGCGCCCCACGCCCGCCTTCTGGAAGGCCGGATGCACGGCGAGGTCGCAGACGTAGCCGTCGTAGACGAAGTCCGTCCAGCCGCGCAGGAGGCCCACGAGGCGATCCCCGTCGTAGGCGGAGATCACCACGTTCGAGTCCTCGAACATGCGGCGGAGGCGCTCGGGGTCGTGGATGGGCCGGCGCAGGGGAGCGGCCGCGTAGAGGGCGCGGATGGCCTCCACCGGCGGAGTCCGGTCCAGACGGTAGGTCAAGCGGGCGCTCATGCGGACACCTCTGTCTTGTCGGGGGGCAGGTCCGGCTGCAGGCCCACGCCCAGGCGGTTCCAGGCATTGATGAGGGTGATGGCGTAGGTCAGATCGACCAGTTCCTTCTCGGTGAAATGCTCAAGCGTCGCCTCGTAGAGAGCATCGCTGACCTGGTGGCGGGGCAATTCCGTAAGGGCCTCGTTCCAGGCCAGGGCCGCCCGCTCCCGAGGTGTGAACACGGTGGCCTCTCGCCAGCCTGCCAAGACGTGCAGGCGGCGTGGATTTTCGCCTCCCTCCAGCGCCTCGGTGGCGTGCATGTCCATGCAGTAGACACAGCCATTCAGCTGGGAGGCACGCAGCTCGATGAGGTTCAGCAGGCGCGTCTCCAGCCCGCAGGCGCGGGTGTGACGGTAGATCTGCAGCATGCCCTGATAGGCGGCGGGGGCGATCTCGGGATGGGGTTTCGACGTGCGCATGGAGCCTCCGGGGCCGGGTGGCCACCTCCAGGATCGGTCCATCTGGACTATTGAAAAGATCCACTTCTGTCATTACAACTAGACCATGCGCCCCTGGACCTTCCCCATCGCCCTCCAGCCCGGAACCTCTCGCGAGCCAGTCTTCCAGCAGATCGCCCAGGCCATCCGGGCGGACATCCGCCGCGGCCGCCTGCGCCCGGGGGACCCCCTGCCCGGCTCCCGCACCCTCGCCGGCACGCTGGGCGTCCACCGCAACACCGTGCTGGCCGCCTACCGGGAGCTGGAGGCCGAGGGCTGGACCGTGGCCGAGCAGCGCACCACCCGGATCGCCCGGGACCTGCCCCAGGCCCCCGCCGGCCCGCGGGCCGACGCGACGGGCCGGCCGGGCTACGACCTGCCGGCGCCGCGTCCGCGGAGGAGCCTCCGGGAACCGGGCCTCCTGGCCTTCGGCGGCGGCGTGCCGGACCTGCGCCTCGTGCCCACGGACCTCCTGGCCCGGGCCTACCGCCGCGCCCTCGGCAGCCGGGAGTTGCTCGGGTACGGGGATGCGCGGGGGGAGCCGCGTCTGCGCGCCGCTCTGGCCCGGCTCCTGTCCGAGATGCGCGGCCTGGCCGTGGACGAGGGCCGCCTGATGATCACAGGCGGCAGCCAGGGTGCCCTGGACCTGGTGGCCCGGACCCTGATCCGGCCCGGCGACCGGGTGGCGGTGGAGGACCCCGGCTACCCCGCCACCTGGGCCACCCTGCAGGCCGCGGGAGCGGAGCTGGTGCCCGTGCCCGTGGACGAGGCGGGCCTCCGGGTGGAGGCCCTGGCGGCGAGGCTGGCCGACGGCCCCATCCGCGCGGTCTACCTGACCCCCCACCACCAGTTCCCCACCACCGTGACCATGGGCGCCGCCCGCCGCATGCGCCTCCTGGACCTGGCCGCGCACCACCGGATCGCCCTCCTGGAGGACGACTACGACAACGAGTTCCACTTCGAGGGCCGCCCCGTGCTGCCGCTGGCCTGCGAGGACCCGGGCGGCGTGGTGATCTACCTGGGGACCCTGTCGAAGATCCTCGCCCCGGGGCTCCGCCTGGGTTTCGTGGCCGGCCCCCGCGCCCTGGTGGAGCTCCTGGCCGCCCGCCGGGAGGCCGCCGACGGCCAGGGGGATCAGGTACTCCAGCGGGCGGCGGCGGAGCTCCTGGAAGACGGCCTGCTCCAGCGGCACGCGCGGAAGATGCGGCGGATCTACCAGGCCCGGCGCGAGGTCCTGGCCGGAGCGCTGCACCGGCACCTGGGCGGGGCCGTGGCCTTCGACCTCCCGGCCGGGGGCATGTGCCTCTGGCTGCGCGTGGACCCGACGATCGACGCGGAGGCCTGGGCGGCCCGGGCGCGGCGGGCGGGCGTGGGCCTCATCACGGGCCGCGCCTTCGACTTCCAGGGCCGGCCGCTGCCCAACCTGCGCCTCGGGTTCTCGGCGCTGGACGAAGGGGAACTGGAGGAGGCCGTGAGGCGGTTGGCCCGGGCCCTGCCCAGCCGCTAGGCCACCAGATCCTGGGGTCGGATGTCGCAGCCCCGCCGCGTGCCGAGGGCGCTGAGGCCGACCTGGGCCGGGTCGAGCAGGTCCTGGGCCACGCTCAGCAGGTCCTCCGGCGTCACCGCCTCGATCTCGGCCATCTGCTGGTCGAGGCTGCGCAGCTCGCCCTGGTGGATGGCCTGGTGGGCCAGGCTGAACATGCGACTGCTGCTGCTCTCCTGGCTGAACACGAGGCTGGTGCGGGCCTGCAGCTTGGCGCGGTCCAGCTCGTCGCTCTCCACGCCTGACTCGCGGACCCGCGCGCACTCGGCCATGGTCCGCCGCACCAGCTCACGCAGTTGCGCGGGCGCGCAGCTGGCGCTGATCTGGAGGGCGCCGGTATCGGCGTAGGGGCTGAGGTAGCTGCCCACCTGGTAGCAGAGGCCGCGGCGCTCCCGCAGCTCCATGAAGAGCCGGGAGGCCATGCCGCCGCCCAGCACATAGCTGAGCAGGTGCGCCGCGGCCCGGTCCGGTGAGCGGTGATCCGGCGCCGGGAAGCCCATCACGAGGTTGGCCTGCTGGAGGTCCTTCCGGGGCACGTTCAGCAGGAAGGGCTGGGTGCGGGCCGGCTTGGCGGGGGCGTGGTCGCTCCCCTTGGGCAGGCGCTCCAGGATGGGCTTCAGCAGATCATGGAAGGAGTCCGGTTCGATGGCGCCCGCGGCTGCCACCACCAGGTTCGGCGCGCGGTAGGTGTGGTCGAAGAAGGCGCGCGCCTGGGCAGGCCCGTAGCCCGACACCTGGTCGCGGCGGCCCAGGATGGGATGGGCCAGGGGCGTGCCCTCCCAGAAGCCCCCATAGAAGAGCTCGCTCACCCAGTCGTCCGCCTGGTCCTCGCTCTGCGAGATCTCCTCCAGGATGACGCTGCGCTCCCGGGCCAGTTCCTCAGCCTCGAAACGCGGCGAGGTGACCAGTTCTCCCAGCAGGTGGATCAGTTCGGGCAGCTGATCCGCCAGCACCTTGCCGTAGAAGCACGCCACTTCCTTGCCCGTGAAGGCGTCCAGGTGGCCGCCCAGGCGGTCCGTCGCCGCGGCCACCTCATCCGGAGTGGGGTAGGCCTCCGTGCCCTTGAAGACCGTGTGCTCCAGGAAGTGGGCCAGGCCCTCTTCCGCCGGTCCTTCGTGCCGCGAACCCCGGCGCACCCAGAACCCCACAGAGCAGCTCCGCACATGCGGCAGCGGCTCGATGAGGATCTCGGTGCCATCGGGAGTGAGAGTACGGAAGGGTTCGGCCATCCCTCCAGTCTATCGCCCCAAGGTCTCCGGCCCGCCGTTCAGCTTTGGCCGGAAGCCTTGAGAACCGCCTTCAGCAGGCCCGGGAAACGGGCCTCCAGATCCTGCTTCCGCAGGCTGTTGTAGCGGTGGACGCCTTCCACTCGCGTGTGGATGAGCCCCGCCTCCCTCAGGACCTTGAAGTGGTGACTCAGAGTGGCCTTGGTGGTGGGCAGGCCGAAGGTGCCGCAGGCCAGCTCCCCCTCCCCCGCCAGTCGGCGCACGACTTCCATCCGCGTGGGATCGCTGAGCGCATAGAGCACCGCGGAGAGATCGAGCTGATTCCGTTCGGGATGGTGGGGAGGGCGCATGGACCCAGGGTGTTCCCGGGCCGGGCGGAGTGTCAAATAGTTTGATTGTTTTCTAATTATTTATGGACTGGCACCCTGCACCGGAGCTACAAACACATTGTTAGGCAACAATCAAACAATAGGGGATTCCATGAACCACCACATCCTGTTCAGCGCCACCGGCGGCCCCGAAGTGCTTCAGTGGATGGAGGGCCCCCTTCCCGAGCCCGGTCCCGGCGAGGTCCGGGTGAGGCATACGGCCATCGGTGTGAACTACATCGATGTCTACCACCGAAGCGGGGCGTATCCCATGCCCCTGCCCGCCGTTCCCGGTTTCGAGGCCGCCGGGGTGGTGGAGGCCCTGGGACCCGGCGTGACCGGGCTGTCGATGGGCCAGCGAGTCGCCTATGTGGACGGCCCCGCGGGGGCCTATTCGGAACGCCGGAATCACCCTGCGGAACGCCTGGTCCCCCTGCCGGAGACCTTGTCCGACGAAGCGGCGGCGGCCCTGCTGTTCAAAGGCCTGACCGCCCACATGCTGGTCCGGCGGGTGTGGCGCCCCGAAGCGGGCTCCTGGGTGCTGGTGCATGCGGCGGCCGGGGGCGTGGGGCTGATCCTGACCCGGTGGCTCTCTCGCGAAGGTGGCAGGGTCATCGGCGTGGTGAGCAGCGCCGAGAAGTCCGCCATGGTCCGGGAGGAGGGCGCCGAGGCCACCATCGTGGTGCCGCGGGGCGACGCCTACGACCAGATCCCCGACGAAACCCACAGGATCACAGGCGGCCTGGGCGTGAACACGGTGTTCGATTCGGTGGGCCGGGACACCCTCGAAGCCTCGCTGGGCAGCCTGGCCCCCTTCGGCCTCCTGGCCTCCTTCGGCCGGAGTAGCGGCCCCCTGCCATCCCTGGATCCTGTGGACCTGGGAAGGCGAGGCTCTCTGGCCCTCCAGCGGCCCAGCATCTTCCACCACATCTCCGATCCGGCGGCCCTGCGCGCCGCGGCGGCGGAGGTGTTCGCCGCCCACGCACAGGGGAAGCTGAAGGCCCACATCCACGACACCCTGCCACTGCGCGAAGCGGCCCGGGCCCACGCGCTGCTGGAATCCCGGACGACCCTGGGCGCACTGGTACTCATCCCCTGATCCCGAGGTTCGATCAGTTCGATAGAAAGAACATTTCCCACCAGGGCGGTGAATTTTTTGAACGCAAAACCGTACGGTTCCTGCGTCCTGGCCGAGGATCGGCGGATCAGCCCTCCGCCTCGCTTCCCGCGAGTCCCACTGGTGTGCGGTGGAGCTTCCAGCCGGCGAGGGCCCAGCAGAGGGCGCCGAAGGCCAGGAGGGCGAGGAGGGCCAGGGCCGGGTGGGTCGTCACCTGTTCCTGGGCCAGCAGCTGGTTGGCCTGCACCTGGGCGGCGCGGCTGCCGGCGAGGCTTTCGATGTGGTGGGTGAAGGTGAGGCGCTGGAGGAAGGGTGGGAAGATCCGCACCAGCGGCTCCCACAGGAAGAAGTACAGGGCGCCCCAGAGCGTGCCCCGCTTGAAGAAGAGGCCCAGCAGGGTCATGAAGGCCAGTTCGCCCCACCAGGCGCCCACGAGCGCGAGGATGCGGCCCGGCAGCAGGGTGGGATCGCCTCCCACCAGCTGAAGGCCCAGGGCCCCGAGGATGAGCCAGGCGGCCCCCCAGGCGAACCAGGGCAGGCCCTTGCCCAGAGGCAGGGCCCAGGCGGGCGCGGGGCGCACCAGCAGCAGGGGCAGGGTGCGCTGCTCCAGGTCCTCGCGGATGCCCGCCGGGGCGGCCACCAGGGCCATGATGGGCAGCATCATCTTCACCAGCCCTTCATGGAAGATGCGGAGGGCCTCGCCGGGGTTGGCGTCGAGCCCCCGCATCCGGCTGATGGTGAAGATGAGGATGCTGAGGCCCACCGGCGCCATGACCAGGGCCGCCAGCACCCAGCCCCGGCCCTGGAGCACGCGGGGCGCGTAGCCGCGGGCCGTGGCGCGGATCGTCGCCAGGGAGGAAGGTGCAGCGCTCATGCGTGATCCTTCGTTAAATATTGGAAGACCGCGTCGAGGTTGAGATCCAGCGGATCGAGGGCCCGGAGCGGGATGCCGCCCTCCGCCGCGGCCTTCTGGAGGCGGGGCAGGATGTCCCGAGGGGAGCGCACCGAGATCACCACGGCGTCCTCCTCCATGCGCAGGGCCGCCAGCTCCGGCTGCTCCACGGCCCAGCGGGCCAGGACCTGCGCCTCGCCCGTGAGGCGCAGCTCCACCGGATGGCGGTCCAGCAGCTGGCGGATCTCGGTGACGGTGCCCTCCGCCAGAAGGCGGCCCCGGAACAGGAGCAGGATGCGGTCCGTGAGCTGGGCGATCTCGCCGAGGATGTGGCTCGACACCAGGATGCGCGTGCCCTTGGCGGCCAGGTCGCGCAGCAGGGCCATGAGCGTGAGGCGGGCCTCGGGATCCAGACCGTTGAAGGGCTCGTCCAGGATGAGCAGCTCCGGCTCGTGCAGCAGCGCCTGGGCCAGGCGGATGCGCTGCCGCATGCCCTTGGACATGCGCGCGAAGGTGAGGTGGGCGCGATCGCTCATGCCCACGGTGGCGAGGACCCGGACCACGGCGGCCTTCAGGCCTTCGCCCGACAGCCCGGACAGCTCGCCCATCATCCGGAGCCAGCGGTCGGCCCGCAGGCCCGTGGGCAGGCGATCGCCCTCGGGCACGAGGCCGAGGCGCGCGAGCACAGCGGGGTTCCGGAAGGGAGCCGCGCCGAAGACCTCCACCTCGCCGCCCGAAGGCGGCAGCAGGCCCGAGAGCAGCTGCAGCAGTGAGGACTTGCCGGCGCCGTTGGGGCCCAGCAGGCCCGTGATGCCACCGCCGTCCGGCAGCTCGAAGGTGGTGGGGCTGAGGCCGAGGATGGGGCCGTAGCGGAGGGAGGCGCGGTCCAGCGAAATCATCAGATCACCGCCTCGGAAGGCATGGTCCGCTTGGCGGCCACGAAGGTCCACAGGCCCAGGTGGAAGGCCGTGCCCAGCAGCGCGGGACCCCAGCCCATCAAGGGGTGGTCCACGCCCACGAAGAGCTGGGGCCAGGTCTCCGCAAGCAGGATGGGGTTGATGGCCTGCACCGTCGGGATTCCCGTCAGGCCGTGGATCATGGAGGCGAGGGTGGCGGCGCCCAGCACCAGGCCCAGCACCCAGCCGATGCCGGCCCGGGGCGTGGCGGCCATGCTGGAGGCCCCCACGGCCAGGGAGCCCATCAGGGCCGAGCTGATGGCCATGGCGGGCAGGAGCCGCAGGGGCGCGGTCACCCACACGGGGCCGCTGGCGCCGGCGAGGATCAGGGACATCAGCCAGGGCAGCAGGGCGAAGGGGAGCAGGATCGCAAACGGCAGGGCGGAAGCGAAGCCCAGCTTGGCGAGCAGGTAGTCCCTCGGCCCCACGGGATGGGCGTACATGAGGGGCCGCACGCGGTAGAGGGTGTCCCGGGCCACCAGGCCGCCGCCCACCAGGGCCACCAGGAACCAGAGCAGGTAGCTGGCGGGGTTCAGCAGGTCCGCCTGGAAGTCCGCGCCCTGGGTGAGGATGGTCTTCGCGAAATCCTGCATGGGCTTGAAGGTCTGGTTGGTCTGCAGGAGGTGGTCCACGTAGATGCGGGCCACCTTCCAGAGCAGGACCAGGAGGAAGGCGAAGCCGAAGAAGCGGCCGATCTTCTGGCGCCAGAGCCGGGCCAGGTCGAAGCGCATCAGCACCAGGGCCGGGGGATGGCCGTGGCTGAGGTCCGGCGCGGGCGGCAGGGTGGGGGCGTAGATGGGCATGGGCTAGGCTCCCATCTGAGGATGCAGCGCCCGGAGGAGCACTTCATCGAGGCGGTCGTGGCGCGGCGTGAGCTGGATCAGGGTGGCGCCCCTGCCCTCGGCCCAGCGGAAGGCGGCCGCGGGATCGGCCTCGGCCAGCTCCAGGTCGTAGAGCCCGTTGCGGGCCTCCAGCACGGCCCCCAGCTCCGCCAGGGCGGCCTCCTGGCCGGCGTCCAGCGGATCGAGGAAGCGCAGCTCCACGCGCCGGGCCAGGGCCTTGCGCAGTCCGGCCATGGAGCCCGCGGCCTTGATCTGGCCCTGGTCGAGGATCACCAGCTGGTCCGCCACGCGCTCCACGTCGCCCAGCAGGTGGGAGGCGAGGATGACGCCGGTGCCGAGCTCCGCGTGGACCCGCAGCACCAGGTCCAGCATGCGGCGGCGGCCATCGGGATCCAGGCCGTTGGTGGGCTCGTCCAGGAAGATCAGCTCGGGGCTGTGCACCAGGGCCTGGGCCAGCTTCACCCGCTGGCGCATGCCCGTGGAGTAGCCGCTGACGGGCCGGTAGCGGGCCTCGTCGAGCCCCACGAAATAGAGCACCTCGTGGGCGCGGTCCCGGGCCGACTCCGGGGCCAGGCCGCTCAGCTCGCCCCAGAAGGCCACCTGCTCGTATGCGGAGGCGTCCTCGATGAGGGCGTCGTACTCGGGCATGTAGCCGATGCGGGATCGCAGCTTCGCGGCCTCGGGGGCCCCCAGGGGCACCCCCAGTACCGTGCCGCCGCCGGCCGAGGGCGACAGCAGGCCCAGCAGGGCCTTCAGCAGGGTGGACTTGCCCGCGCCATTGGGCCCCAGCAGCCCCACGATGCCGCGGTCGAGGGTGAGGGTCAGGCCCTTCAGAGCGGGCGCCGCGGTGGCGGCGTAGCGCACTTCCAGGTTCTCGAAGGCGATCAACGGAGCCTCCAGGTGACGGTCACGGCATTCTCCAGGATGTTGACTGCTACGAACGGCGCGGGGAATGGATTAGGAGCCCGCGGTCATCGCGGAATGGATTGTTCGGGGAAAGCGACTTAGGCTGATGGCAACCATCCTCCCATCCCCCGGGGACTTCCGCATGCAACTCCTGGACTGGCCCTTCCTCGATGCGCTCCAGACCGGGGCGCTGGCGGCCCTGTTCATCAGCTTCGGCACCGATGCCCTGTCCCGGCGGGACCGCATGATGGGCTGGATGGCCTTCACCTGCCTGCTGGTGGGCCTCCGGCATGGCGTCCTGGCCGTCGGCACCCTGCCCTCCTGGAACCCGGACCTGGTGGACCGGGCCCAGAGCCTGCTGGTGGCCCTGGGCTTCATCAGCCTCTGCACCGCCCTCGCCGAGCTGTTCCCCCGCCACATCCCCCGCCGCTTCCCGGCGTGGATCGCCCTGGGCATGATCCCCAACTACATCCGCAACCTCCTCCTGCCGCACCCGGGCCAGGCGGAGGTCTGGACCCACCACCTCTACAACCTCACCTACCTCGTGGGGTGCGGTTTCATCATCTACTGGTCCCTCCGGGCACGACAGGACGGCGATCCCATGGGGCGCCGGCTCTTCCTCGGCTTCCTCGGTCTGACCATCCCCGTGGTGGTCGAGATCGCCGCCCAGAGCTTCTTCGACATGAAGATCCGCCTCTCCGGCTTCAGCCTCGTGGTCCTGGCCATGGCCATCGGCACGTCGTGGCAGTGGCTCGTGGTCCGGACCATGGAGTCCCGCATCCACCGCGCCGAAACCGAGGTGGAGATCTGGCGCAGCCTGGTGCCGGGCAACGCCTTCCGCACGGACCGGCCTTCGGCCCTGATGGAAGGCCTGTTCGGAAGCGGCTGGGCGGACCGGGTGCGCGAGAATCCCGAGGCGCCCCTGATGGCCCTCGATGGCGCCTCCTACCGCCTGCGGACCCGGCTCCTGCACCACCACGAGCGGCTGGGCTGGTACGAGCGGGAGGAGGACACCCAGCCCGGCGCCCGCGGGTTCCTGGCCGGTTGGACCGTGGCGCTGGGCATGGATGATCCCGCGGCCAGCGTCCGCATCCAGGAATGGCTCCGCAGCTGGGGGGCCGACGTGCACCTCTGGGGCACGGTGCCGCCCCGGGAGGGCCCCTACCCCAGCGTCCTCATCTGGGCCCGGGAACCCAGCATCCTGGCCGTCTGGCGCGAGGACGACCTCCTCCGCCGCCGGCCCCGCTGGGTGCAGCTGGGCGGGCCCATCACCGCCGGGCCCCATGCCCGCATGGACCTGGACCTGGACGCCGCCAGCCTGAGGAACGTGCTCCGGGAGCTGCTCTCCCGGCACTGATCTCCGCGGAGAGGCCGGGTATTGACCCCCGGGCACTTGCCCGGCCGCGCGCGATCCAGCGGAGAATGGGGGCATGAGCTTCGCCCATCTCCACCTGCACACCGAGCACTCACTCCTCGACGGCCTGACCCGCATCCCGGATCTCATCAGGAAGTGCCGGGCCAGCGGCATGCCGGCCGTGGCCGTGACGGACCACGGGAACATGTTCGGCATGATGAAGCTCTTCGACGCCTGCGAGAAGACGAAGGACGCCGAAGGCAACTGGGCCGTGAAGCCCATCCTGGGCTGCGAAGTCTACGTGGCGCCCAAGACCCGCTTCGACCGGAAGCTCGAGGCGAAGAACCTCACGGGCGAGGAGGGCCTGGAGGACTGCGTGGATCCCAGCGGATCGCGCGACGCGGGCTACCACCTGGTGCTGCTGGCCAAGAGCCCCGTGGGCTTTGCCAACCTCTCGAAGCTCGTGTCCGCGGGCTTCACCGAGGGCTTCTACTACAAGCCGCGCATCGACAAGGACATCCTCCGGGAGCACAGCGAGGGCCTCATCGCCCTGTCGGCGTGCCTCGGCGGCGAGGTCCAGGCCCGCATCCTCCAGAACCGCCTGGACCAGGCCGAGCGGGTGGCCCGCGACTTCCGGGACATCTTCGGCGAGGACTTCTACCTGGAGATCCAGGACCAGGGCTTCGACAAAGAGAAGGAGATCATCCCCTTCCAGCAGGAGCTGGCGGCGCGGCTGGGCATCCCCCTGGTGGGCACCAACGACGCCCACTACCTCAACCACGAGGACGCGGACCTGCACGACACGCTGCTGTGCATCGGCACCAAGACCACCAAGGCCAAGGAGAAGCGCATGCGCTTCTCCACGGACCAGTTCTTCGTGAAGACGCCCGAGGAGATGCGGGCCGTGTTCCCCGATCATCCGGAGTACCTGGAGCGCACCCTGGAGATCGCCGACAAGGTGGACCTGTTCCCCATCACGCGGAAGCCTGTCACGCCGCGCTTTCCCGTGCCCGAAGGCTACGACCTCGAGTCCTACTTCCTGCACGTGGCGAAGGAGACCTTCGAGCAGCGCGTCGCCGAATGCCGGCCTCTGTGGCAGCAGGGCGCGCTCAAGCACGCGGAGGAGAAATACCGCGCGCGCCTGGCCTTTGAGCTGGACATGATCCTCAAGATGGGCTTCCCGGGCTACTTCCTGCTGGTCTGGGACTTCATCCGCAAGGCCCGGGAGATGGGCGTGCCCGTGGGCCCGGGCCGCGGCTCCGCGGCGGGCAGCATCGTGGCGTGGTCGATGATGATCACGGACATCGACCCCATGCAGTACGACCTGCTGTTCGAGCGCTTCCTCAACCCGGAGCGCGTCTCCATGCCCGACGTGGACATCGACTTCTGCCGGGACGGCCGCCAGAAGGTCATCGACTATGTCACCGAGAAGTACGGCCAGGACAAGGTCAGCAGCATCGTCACCATCAACCAGCTCAAGACCAAGGCCGTCATCAAGGACGTGGCGCGGGTCTTCGAGAAGGACTTCGCCTTCGCCAACAACCTCACCAAGCTGGTGCCCCAGGAGCCCGGGAAGCCCATCACCGTGGGCGAGGCGCTGGAGAAGAGCGACAAGCTCAGGGAGCTGTACGAGTCCGATCCCGAGGTGAAGAACATCCTCGACATCTCCGCGCGACTGGAGGGCCTGGCCCGCAACACCGGCGTCCACGCGGCGGGCGTCATCATCGCGCCCGATGAGCTGACCCAGTTCGCGCCGCTGTCCATGGACAAGGACAAGAAGGTGATGGTGCAGTACACCATGGTCGAGGCCGAGCGCGCGGGCCTGCTGAAGATGGACTTCCTCGGCCTGGAGACCCTCACCCAGATCGCCAAGACCCAGGAGGTCATCGCCCGGCGCCACGGCGCGCCCAAGGACATGACCACCATCCGCACCTTCGACGACAAGAAGACCTTCGAGCTCTTCGCCGCCGGGGACACGGACGGCGTCTTCCAGTTCGAGTCGGGCGGCATGAAGCAGCTGCTCCGCCAGCTGGGCCCGGACCGCTTCGACGACCTCATCGCGCTCAACGCCCTCTTCCGTCCGGGCCCCCTGGGCGCGGGCATGGGCACCACGTACGTGGAGCGGCGCCACGGCCGCGAGCCCGTGACCTACATGTTCCCGGACCTGGAGCCCATCCTCTCCCCCACCTATGGCGTGATCCTCTACCAGGAGCAGGTCATGCAGATCGCCAGCCTCGTCGCCGGGTACTCCCTGGGCGAGGCGGACATGCTGCGCCGGGCCATGGGCAAGAAGGACAAGGAGAAGATGGCCAAGGAGAAGACCAAGTTCATCGAACAGGGCGCTTCCCGTGGCTACGACCGGGCCAAGGTCGCGGAGATGTTCGATCTCATCGAGTACTTCGCCGGCTATGGCTTCAACAAGAGCCACAGCGCCGCCTACGCCATGGTGGCCTACGAGACCGCCTACCTGAAGGCGAACTACAAAGTGGAGTTCATGGCGGGCCTGCTGTCCACCAAGTCCGGCCGCACGGACGACGTGGCCAAGTACGTGCAGAACTGCCGGGAAGGCGGCATCGAGGTGCTGGGGCCGGACATCAACGAGTCGGCGCTCGATTTCACGGCCACCTCGGACCGGCAGATCCGCTTCGGCTTCGCCGCAGTGAAAGGGCTGGGCGAGGCGGCGCTGCAGGCCATCCTCGAGGCCCGGCAGGCCGAGGGCCGCTTCAAGGACCTGTTCCACGCCCTGAAGAGCACCGATCTCCAGAAGGCCAACCGCAAGGTCTGGGAGTCGCTCATCAAGGCTGGGGCCTTCGACAGCCTGGAACCCAACCGGGCCGCCCTGCTCCAGGGCCTGCCGGACGCCGTGGCCGCGGCCTCCCGGGGCGGCGAGGACTCGGGCATGACCAGCCTCTTCGACGACGCGGAACTGGCCAGCCTCAGCGAAGACTGGCGCGTGCCCGAGAACGTCGAGCCCTGGGACCGCAAGACCCGCCTGGCCGCCGAGCGCGAGGTGCTGGGCCTCTTCGTCAGCGGCCATCCCCTGGAGGAGTTCGCCGACGCCATCCAGGTGCACACCCACGGCACCCTGGCCAAGATCCTGGAAGACGTCGCTTCGGGGAGGCTGCGCGACCGCAACGAGGTCACCCTCGGCGCCATGGTCTCGACCGTGGCCTTCAAGACCAACCAGAAGGGCGAACCCTGGGCCATCCTCCAGGTGGAGGACCTGGCCGGCAAGATGGAAGTCCTCCTCATGGCCAGCAAGTGGGATCCCGTCACCAAGCGGAAGGACGCCCTGCGCCCCTTCGACCGCTACCGGCACCTGGCCGTGCCCGAGGCCATGCTGCGCATCACGGGCGAGCTGCGGGTGGAGACCCTCCAGGCCAACGGGAACGGCAACGGCGAAGGCGAGGAGGAGGAGGAACAGACCGTGGTGAAGGTCTTCGCCACGCTGCTGGAGCCCCTGGAGACCTTCCAGGGGCAGGGGTTCTCGGGCGCCCTGGTGCGCCTGCCCGTGGGCGAGTGCCCGCCCCGCCTGGAGACCCTCCTCAAGGAGCACCCGGGCGACCTGCCCGTGACCTTCGAGTACCGCTCGAAGGAGGGCCTGGTGGCCCGGGTGCGGGCCGGCCGCGACCTGCGCCTCAAGCACGACCCCGACCTGGCGGAGAAGCTCGCCAAGGACACGGGCTGCACCCTGACCTGGACCTACTGAGACCCGGTGCCAGCGTGATCCCCCTTCCCCTCCTCCCCGGCTTCGCTCGCTGGGGCGCCCACCTGGAGGCCCTGCTGGCCCGGCCCGAGGGCCTGTGGATCCATGGCCCCGCGGGATCGGGGGTCTCCACGCTGGCGGCGGAAATCGCCCGGCGCCGGGGAGGCGACGGCGCCGAATTCGATGATCCGGCGGCAGGGGCTGCCTGGCTCGCCGCCCATCCGGGGGGCGTGGTGGCCGCCCGGGGCCCCATGCCCGGCAGCCTGGCCTGCCTGGAGCTGCGCCTGCCCGCCCTGGAGGAGGATCCCGACAGCATCCCCGGCCTCCTGGCGGCCCTGGCCGCGGAAGAGGGGGTTCCGGCCCCCTGGCCCCCGGCCCTGGAGGCCCTGCCCTGCCCCGGCAACCTGCGGGAGCTGCGCAACCGGCTGCTGCGCTGGAAGCTGCTGGGCCAGCTGCCCGAATCCGAGGTCGCCGGGCCGCCCCGGTTCGAGGCCGAGGACCTGGCCACCAACCTGCACGAGCTGGAGCGCTTCCTCCTCCACCGGACCCTGCGCCGGGCCTATGGCAACCGGGTGGAGGCCGCCGCCCGCCTGGGCGTGAGCCGCCGCCAGCTCTACCTGCTCATCCGCCGCCACGGCGACCCGGTCCGGGGCGAATCTGCCTCCGGAGACCTGCCCCTGCGGCTGAGAAAGCGGAGACCGGCACAAAACTCCAGTCCGGCGTCCGGAACCCGATAACGGGAGAGCGGTCAGTCGGCCGCCTCAACGGATGTCCAAGACTATGGCGACTCGCCTTCGGGTACTGGTGGTGAACGATGATCCCGGCGCGCGGGACGGCATGGCCCTGAACCTGAAACGTTCCGGGGCCTCCGTGGACCAGGCCCCGACCGGCGAGGAGGCCCTGCGCCTGGTGCGGCCCGGCGGCTACGACGCCGTGGTGGCCAGCCTCCACCTGCCCGGCATGGGCGGCCTCCAGCTCACGGCCCGCCTCAGGGCCGTGGATCCCGCCCTGCCCGTCCTGCTCATCGCGCCCGCCGGCGCCCCCGAGGCCCTGCTGCAGGCTCCGTCCCCGGGCGCCTTCGATGTCCTGGCGAGCCCCTTCAGCCCCGAGGAACTCAGTGCTGCGCTGCAGGAGGCCCTGAAGGCCGAGGGCCACCTCCGGACCACGGAACCCGCCGAAGCGCCCCTGACCCTCACGCAGGACCCGGCCCTGAGCGAGACCCTGGCCCTGGCCCGGCGCGCCGCGGACAGCCGCGCCACCATCCTCATCCAGGCCGAGAGCGGCACCGGCAAGGAGTCGCTGGCCCGGCTCATCCACGGATCCAGCTCGCGCCGCAGCGGCCCCTGCGTGATCGTGAACTGCGCGTCCCTGCCGGAGAACCTGCTGGAGGTCGAGCTCTTCGGCCAGGAGAAGGGCCCCCAGAACGGTCCGGCTCCGAAGCCCGGCGGCTTCGAGCAGGCCGCCGGCGGCACCCTGGTGCTCGACGCCGTGGACGCGCTGCCCCAGGGCCTCCAGGGTCGGCTGCTGCGGACCCTCCAGGAACGTGCGGTGGAGCGGGTGGGCGGCGGCCACGCCATCCCCGTGGACGTGCGCCTCATCTCCCTCACCAGCCGCGATCTCCTGGCGGAAGTGAAGGCGGGCCGGTTTGCCGAGGATCTCTACTACCGCCTGAACGTGATCCCCCTGAACCTGCCGCCCCTGCGCGACCGGCCGGGCGATCTGGAGCTGCTGGCCTCGCACTTCGCCGAGCGCTGCGCCCGGGAGAACGACCGCGCCGTGCCTGAGCTGAGGCCCAGCTTCTTCGCCGCCCTGGCCCGCCACCCCTGGGCCGGCAACCTCCGCGAGCTGGAGAATGTCATCCAGCGCTGCGTAGTGCTGAGCCAGGATCACCGCCTCAGCCAGCAGGACCTCCGCTGGCTGCTGCCCGCCGAGACCTTCGGGAGCCTGCCCGGGGACCCGCCCGAGGCAGGCGCTCCCGGATCCGCGGCCACCGCCCTCCCGGACGCGGCACTTCGCGCCGCCGGGGCGCCGCCTGCCGAGGCCGCGCTGGCCGATCCCCGCGAGCCCCTGACCGGCCTGCCTCTGGGCACCCCCGTGGTCCTGCCCCTGGGCCTGAGCCTGCCCGAGCTGGAGCGTTTCTGGCTGCTCTCCACCCTCAGCGCGCTCAAGGGCAACCGCACCCACTGCGCCGCCCAGCTGGACATCGCCCTCCGCACCGTGCGCAACAAGATCAACGAGTACAAGGCCGACGGGTTCGCGATTCCACCGAGCATGCGCGGGCGGGATGACGAGTGAAACCTGGCGGTTTCACTCAATAAAGGGAAAGCCATTCAAACCACGGATGAACACAGATAAACACGGATGGTGACCGTTATTTATCTGTGTCCATCCGTGTTCATCTGTGGCTCATTCTTTGTTCCTCAATTCGGCTTCCCCGGCTCCCCCTTCGCCCGCAGCCACGGCGGTACAGGCGTGGCGCCGGTCTCGTGGCGGTAGAAGGCGGCGGTGATCTCGGCGCCCAGAAGCAGGATGGCGCAGCTGTAGTAGAGGAAGGTCAGGCCGGCGACGATGCCCAGCAGCGAGCCGTACATGATGCCCCAGGTCATGGTGTGCTTGAGGTAGACGCCGAAGCCCCACTTGGCCAGCCACCACATGGCCGTGGAGATGCCCGCGCCCAGGAAGGCGTGGCGGAACTTCACGTGCAGGCGGGGAAGGTGCTGGAGTACCACCGTCACCACGACCAGCCCGATCAGGGGCGCCAGGTAGGGCAGGAAGTCCGTCTGCTTCAGGGGCATGAACCGCCGCAGGGCGCCGCCGAGGAGCACGGCCAGGAAGATGACCGTCGTCAGCAGGCCGCCCACCAGGAAGGTCACCTGGCGCAGCAGGTGGTTCTTACGGGTCTGCCGGTGCTTCTTGATCCGCAGGCCGAAGACATGGGCCAGGCTGGTGTCCAGCTGGCTGATGCCCCAGTAGCTGCCGAAGAGCAGCACGACCCAGGAGAGGCCCATGCCGCCGATCTTCTGGCTGTTGGCCAGGGCGTCGATGACGAACTCCCGGGGCAGGTAGGGCACGATCTCCTGCAGCGTCCTCAGCGTGCCGGGACCGTAGGCGCGGCTGCCCAGGATGGCGCCCAGCAGCTTGAAGAGCAGCGTGGACAGCGGCACCAGGCTGACGATCAACCAGAAGCTGAGCCCCGCGGCATAGCTCAGGCAGTCGTCCTTGTGGTACTTGCCCAGCACCTCCACGGTGAAGGCCCCGGCCCGGCCCAGGGGCGGCACCGCCCGGGCAACCTCGTGCCAGAGCACCCCCAGGCCGCGCCAGATCCGCTCCAGGGTGGCGACCAGGTTGGCCCAGTGACCCAGGACCTTCTCGACCACGGCGGCTCCTAGAAGCGGACGGGATGCCGGGGCAGCAGGTACATCAGCCAGGCCAGCACCAAGCCGATGCCGATGAGCCCCGCCGCATGCTTGAGGATCGAGGCGCGCGTCCGCTCCGGCCGCGTCGTCGGATGCAGGAGCCCCAGCACCAGGGCGATGCCGAGCCCCATGACGACGAAGTGGATGACATGGCTGGAGAGAAAGCGCATGGCATCAGGCTATCAGCTATCAGCTATCAGCTGTCAGCTGTCAGCTGTCAGCGGTCAGTCTCCCATCGGGCGCCTCGACTCAAACTGATAGCTGAGAGCCGAGAGCCGACAGCTGATAGCCCCTACTGTGTGGCCGGATTCTCCCGGGTGGGACTGGCCGCCTGCGCGCCCGTCCCTTCCGGGCCCAGGGGCTGGGGCATGCGGGTGAGGGCCAGCTGGATGACCTCGTCCATGTGGCTCACGAGGTGGATGCTGAGCTGTTCGCGGACCTCGGCGGGGATCTCCTCCAGGTGGCGGGCGTTCTCGCTGGGGATGAGCACGGCCGTGCGGCCCTGGCGATGGGCGGCCAGGAGCTTCTCCTTCAGCCCGCCGATGGGCAGCACGCGGCCCCGCAGGGTCAGCTCGCCGGTCATGGCCAGGTCCGCCCGGGCGGGGATGCCTGTCAGCACGGAGATGAGGGCCGTGGCCAGGGTGATGCCGGCGCTGGGACCGTCCTTGGGGATGGCGCCCTCGGGCACGTGGACATGGAGATCCACGGTGTCCAGGAAGTCGCGCTTCAGACCCAGCCGCTCGGCCCGGGCGCGGACATAGCTGAGGGCCAGGTTGGCGCTCTCCTGCATGACCTCGCCCAGCTTGCCCGTGAGCTTGAGGACGCCCTTGCCCGGCAGCACGGCGGCCTCGATGGTGAGCAGGTCGCCGCCCGTGGGCGTCCAGGCCAGGCCGTTCACCAGACCCGGCGGAGCCGTGTCCTCGGCGCGGGTCTCGAGGAATTTCTCGGGCCCCAGCAGCTTCGGCACGCGCTCGGCGGTGATGAGGGGATCGAAGGCCTCGCCCGCCGCATCCGACAGGTGGGGCTGGAGGGTGTGCCGGGCCAGCTTGCGGAGGATGTTGGCGATCTCGCGCTCCAGCTGGCGCACGCCCGCCTCGCGGGTGTAGGCCTGCACGAGCTTCTCCAGCGCAGCCGGCTCGAACTGCACGCCCATGTCCTTCATGCCGTGGCCTTCGAGGGCGCGGGGGAGGAGGTGCTGCTCGGCGATGGCCAGCTTCTCCTTGGTGGTGTAGCCGGACAGATCCAGCACCTCGAGGCGGTCCTCCAGGGGCTCGGGAATCTGGTGGCGGATGTTGGCCGTGGCCAGGAAGAGCACCTGGCTGAGGTCGAAGCCCACGTCCAGGTAGTGGTCCTGGAAGGCGGCGTTCTGCTCGGGGTCCAGCACCTCCAGAAGCGCGCTGCTGGGATCACCGCGGAAATCCGAGGCCATCTTGTCGATCTCGTCCAGCAGCATGAGCGGGTTGCGGACCTTGGCCTTCTTCATCAGGGAGATGATGCGGCCGGGCATGGAGCCGATGTAGGTGCGCCGGTGCCCGCGGATCTCCGCCTCGTCGCGCACGCCGCCCAGGGAGAGGCGCACGAAGGGCCGGTTCAGGGCCCGGGCGATGCTGCGGGCCAGGGAGGTCTTGCCGACGCCCGGGGGGCCCACCAGGCAGAGGATGGGGCCGCGGAGGGGGGGACGGGCGCCTTCCTCCCCGTTCTCGCCCTTCTGCAGCCGCGCCATGACGGCCAGGTGCTCGAGGATGCGGGCCTTGATCTTGTCGAGGCCCGAGTGGTCCTCGTCCAGCACCCGCTCGGCCTCCATGAGGTCCAGGCGCTCGTCGGCCATGGCCTTCCAGGGGAGGGCCAGCAGCCAGTCCAGGTAGGTGCGGCTCACGGTGGCCTCGGCGCTCTGGGGCGGCATGGCGTCCAGGCGCTCCAGCTCCTCCAGGGCCTTGGCCTTGGCCTCGGCGCTCATGCCCGCGGCCTCGATCTGGTCCTTGAGGCGGGCGGACTCGTCCTTCTCCTCCTTCTTGCCCAGCTCCTGCTGGATGACGCGCATCTTCTCGTTCAGCACGTACTGCTTGTGGTCCTGGTCCAGGCGCTGCCGGGTCTTCTCGTCGAGGGTGCGGTCCACCTCGGAGCGGGCGGCGTCCAGCTCCAGCAGCCGCATCAGGGCCTCGAGCCGGGGCCCGATCTCCAGCTGTTCCAGGATCTCCTGCTTCTGGCTCACCTCGGCGGGCACGAGGCCGGCCACGGTGTCGATGGCCTTGCCCAGGGGCAGCTCCCGGATCTGGTCCATGCTCAGCAGCCGCGAGGCGTCGGGATTGCGTCCCAGGAAGGCCTCCACCGCCTGGTGGAAGGGCTGGAGGGACTCGCCGGCCGGGTGGGTGGGCTCGGCCAGCAGGTAGGCCTCGGCCTGGATGACCTCGCCACTGTCGTCGTAGCGGCGCAGGTTCACCCGGGCGATGCCCTTCACGCCCACCTTGTAGTAGTCCTTGGGCAGGGCGATGACGGACTCCACCAGGGCCAGGGTGCCGATGGCGAAGAGGTCCTCCTGGCCCGGCGACTCCACCTTGGCGTCCTTCTGCGTGAGCATCAGGAGGTGGTCACCGGCCTTGATGGCCAGTTCCAGCGTGCGCACCGAGGGCGAGCGCCCCACCACGAAGGGCACCCGCGCCCCGGGGAACAGCACCATGTCCCGGATGGGGATGGCCGGCAGGGTCAGCGTCTTCGGAACAGCCAAGGGAGCGCCTCAATTCATCCGGGATTTCGTTCGGACATCAACAAGGGGTGAAAGACAACAACCCACGCAGAGGGTCGCAGAGGAAGCGGAGGGCGCGGAGAGAGGCTTCCGGGCTCGGCTGCCTTTCTCTGCATTCTCCGCCATCTCCGCGTCCCTCCGCGTGAGTATTAAAAGCGTTCAGCCTGCGGCGGAGATGGGCTGGGAGGGCAGGCCCAGCGTTTCTTCCACCTTCTGGCGGGTGATGCGCAGGGACTCGCGCGAGGTGCGCTTGTCCGAGGGCAGCTCGTACATGGGCTCCAGCAGGATCTGCTCCACCAGGCTGCGGAGGCCGCGGGCGCCCAGCTTGCGGGTGAGCGCCTGCTCGGCGATGGCGTCGATGGCGCCGTCCTCGAAGCTCAGGTCCACGTCATCCATGTCGAAGAGCTTCACGAACTGCTTGGTGATGGCGTTCTTGGGCTGGGTGAGGATGGCCACCAGGGCCTCGCGGTCCAGGGGCGAGAGGCCGGCCACCACGGGGAGGCGGCCCACCAGCTCGGGGATGAGGCCGAACTTGATGATGTCCTCGGGCTCCACCAGGCGCAGCAGGTTCTCCTTGTCCTCTTTCGACGAGGGCGTGGAGCCGAAACCCACGGCCTTGGCGCGGATGCGCTGCTTGATGATGTCCTCGATGCCCACGAAGGCGCCGCCGCAGATGAACAGGATGTTGCTGGTGTCCAGCTGGATGAACTCCTGGTGCGGGTGCTTGCGGCCGCCCTGCGGCGGCACGTTGGCGACGGTGCCCTCCACCAGCTTGAGCAGGGCCTGCTGCACGCCCTCGCCGCTCACGTCGCGGGTGATGCTGGGGTTCTCGCTCTTGCGGCCCACCTTGTCGATCTCGTCGATGAAGACGATGCCGCGCTGGGCCCGCTCCACGTCGTAGTTGGCGGCCTGGAGCAGCTTGGTGAGGATGTTCTCCACGTCCTCGCCCACGTACCCGGCTTCCGTCAGCGTGGTCGCGTCGGCCATGGCCAGCGGCACGTCCAGGAAGCGCGCCAGGGTCTGGGCCAGCAGGGTCTTGCCGGTGCCCGTGGGTCCCAGCAGCAGGATGTTGCTCTTGGAGAGCTCCACCTCGGGGCCGCCCAGGGCCTTCCGGGGCGTGACGATGCGCTTGTAGTGGTTGTAGACCGCCACGCTCAGGCGCTTCTTGGCGGACTCCTGGCCGATGACGTAGTCGTCCAGGAAGCCCTTGATCTCCTTGGGACGGCTGAGCCGGGCGTCGGGCTTGCCCAGGGGCTTGCCCTGGCGACTCATGCGCAGCTGGAGCTGGCCCGCCTCCAGGCACTCGTTGCAGATGAAGGCCTCGGGCCCGGCGAGGAGCTGCTCCACCTCGTGGGGCTCCTTGCCGCAGAAGGAGCATTTCTGCTCGCGCTTGTATTTGTTCACAGTTCCCCCCCTGGGGCTCGCTTAGGCTACATCGTGAATGGTCTTCAGTTCCAGGATCTCGAAGCGCCGGGCGCCCGCGGGGATCTGGACCCGCACTTCGCTGCCCTCCTCCTGGCCCACCAGCGCCATGCCGATGGGGGAACTGATGCTGAGATGCTGCGGGTGGCCATCGAGTTCCTCGGGGAGCACCAGCTTGAAGGTGAACTCCTCCTCGGAATCCAGGTCCAGGATCGTGACTTTGGAGCCATAGGCGGCCCGGGACTTGGGCAGCCGGCTGATGTCCAGGCTGGCCACTTCCGAGATGCGCTTCTCGAGGGTCACCAGCTTGTTCTGGAACATGTCGCGCTTGGCGAGGGCCTGCTCGTATTCGGCGTTCTCGGACAGGTCGCCCTGGCCGGCCGCACGGGCGATCTCCTGGGGGATGTCCACCAGGAGGGCCTGCTTGATGTCCTTGAGTTCCTGTTCGAGCTTCACAAGCACGTGCTTGGGCATGGGGATGTCCTGGAAAGGGAGGTCAAAAAAAGGCGGGCCGAAGGGGCCCGGTCAGACAAGGGGTGGTTGGATCGATTCTACCCACTCCCGGGGCGGAAGCGGAGCCGGGAGGGGATGGCCCGAGCCGGGCCGGGTCTTGAAGCGGCGGTGCATCCAGAACCACCAGCGGGGGTCCTTCCGGATCTGGGCCTCGATGCGGGCGGTCATGAGCTGGGTGGCCACCCAGGCGTCCCGGGCCGCATCCCCAGTGGCAGGCACCTGGAAGGGGGGCTCGAAGCGCACGGTGGTGGTGCCGTCCGGGTTGGGCCAGCTGAAGACCGGCAGCACCGGCAGGTCGTAGCGGGCGGCCAGGCTGCCCGCCGTGGAGAAGGTGGAGGCCCACTGGCCCAGGAACTGGACGAACACGCCGCTGGTGAGGGCGTCCTGGTCCAGCAGGAAGCCCACGCCCCGCCCCGCCTTCAGGGCCTTCAGCGTGTCACGCATGGCGCCGTCCTTGAGGATCACCCGGTTGCCGAACCGGGTGCGGAAAGCCAGGGAGATGGGCTCCAGCAGCGGGTTGTCCAGCTCCCGCCCGATGGCATCAATGGTACGGCCGTGCCGGCTCTGGGCCAGGGCGACCGCCTCCCAGTTGCCGTAGTGGCCCGTCAGCTGGATGAAGCCCCTGCCGGCGGCCTGGACGGCATCGAAGTGTTCCAGCCCCTCGACTTTGATCCACCGGTCCAGCTCCTCGGGCGTGGCGCGGCGCAGGCGCAGCAGGCTCACGAAGAGGGCTCCGAAGTGCCGGAAGCAGGCGCGGGACAGGGCCCGGGTCTCGGCCTCGGACAGGCCCAGGTCCGCGGAGCGCATGTTCTCGCGGACGATGCGGCGGTGCCGGGGGTCCGTCAGGTAGAACAGCAGGCCGGCGCCCTCACCCAGAGCCTGGACCGTGGCCAGGGGCAGGCGGCCGAGAACCCCGTCCAGCAGGCGGAAGAGGCTGTACTCCAGACGATGGCGGAGTTTGGGCCGGGAGCTCGGAGGGGGGGTGGGGGTCAAGTCGGCCCTAAAAAAAGGGGCGCCTCGGGGGACGAGGCGCGGAGAAACAGCTTAGCAGGAACCTCGCTCAGGATTCTTTCACCAGCATTTCCAGCATTTCCACCACCCTTCCCGGCGGGATGCGATGGGCGCTGGACCCGTGGGTGGGGAACCCGGCCGGGGTGCCCGGATCGCAGTCCACGTCCGACCCGCGCAGCGGCAGGGCCCGGGGTCCGATGGGGTTCACCCAGACCTCGGGGCTGGGTCCGAAGAGCGTGACCGTGGGCCGGCCGGTGGCCGCGGCCGTGTGGGCCAGGCCCGTGTCGATGGCCACGTTGCCCCAGGCCGCGGACTGGATGGCGCAGGCTTCCGGCAGGGTGGTCTTCCCGGCCAGGTTGATGGCGCCGGGCACCGCCCCGGCCAGGGCCGCGCCGAGGGCCGCCTCGTCGGGCCCGCCCAGGAGCACCGGGCGGATGTCCCGGGCCTGGAGCAGCCGCATGAGCTCCGGCCAGGTGCGGTCCTCGGGGAACCAGCGCTTGCCGAACCCCCGGGTGCCGAAGGCCAGGGTGGCGTAGGGCTCGCCGGCCCAGCCCTCGGCCCGCAGCTTGTCTGGGCCCTGGTGCCCACCCAGCAGCGCCGGCGTCAGGGGCAGCCAGAGGGCCCGGTCATCACCCGTGAGGGCTTCCAGCAGGGGCTGGATGCGGGTGGCGATGTGCAGGGGCAGGTTCCGGTAGCGGATGGGGTGGTGGTACAGCAGGCCCAGGTGGTTGTCGGCGATGCCGGCCCGGAGGGGGACCCGGCTCAGCCAGGCCGCGAAGGGCAGGCGCGCGCTCTGGGAGAGGTTCAGGAAGGCCACGGGCGGGCGCTTGCGCCAGCCCCGCACCAGGGCCCAGGGATCGGGCTTGGCCGCCCCGCCGCCTTCGATGTGGGCTTCGGCGATGAAGGCGGGATCGGCCTCGGACAGCAGGGCGGCGCCGATGTGGTGGCCCACGGCGATCCATTTCAGGGAGACACCCCGTTCGGCCGCCACGGCGTTCCAGTGGTGCTGGAGGGTCCGAAGGAAGGGGAGCGTCATCACCACGTCGCCCAGCTGGCGCGGGAAGCGGATCCACACCTCGGGCGCGGCGCCTCCGGCCAGGGCCCGGTCGAAGCGGGTCAGGGCCGGGTGGCGACTGGCGGCATTCACCTCGCCTCCCGGGCCGGCGCTCATGCGCCCTCCCGGATCAGTGTTCATGCGCCCTCCCGGATCAGTGTTCATGCGCCCTCTCGGGCCAGGGGCATGGTCATGCAGCGCGGCCCGCCCCGGGCGCGGCTCAGCTCGCCGGCCTCGATCTGGACCAGGTACTTCCGCCCGTCCAGCAGGTCCAGGGCGGGCTCCGCCAGCACCTCCTTCGCGTTCAGCACCCGGTAGCCGGCCCGGTCGAGCGCCTCGGCGGTGGCGAGGTTGCGGCCGTAGCTGGTGATGACGCCCGGCGCCAGGCAGAAGGCGTTGGCCCCGTCGGTCCACTGCTCCCGCTGCTGGAGGATGAAGTCGTTCCCCCCGCAGTAGATGGGCCGGAGGTCGATGCCCACGCCCTTCAGGGCCCTCAGCAGGCTCGGGTGGGTGCTCATCCGCAGCTCGGGGTGCCGCAGGTCGATGCTGGTGACGTTCAGCAGCTCCCGGCTGCCCTCCACGAAGTAGGGCGGGTAGACCAGGCACTCATCCTCGCTGGTGCGGGTGAAGATGGTGTCCAGGTGCATGGCGCTGCGCTTCTTGGGCATGAGCACCATGAGCAGGTGGTCGAAGCTGCTGTCGTCCTCGGCCCGGTGGGCGCGGAGGCTCTCGGCCAGCAGGTGGATGGCGTCGGCCTGGGTGCGCTCGGAGCAGCCCACGGCCAGCACCTTGTGGCTGAGCACCAGGATGTCGCCGCCCTCCATGCTCACGGGGGCCTTGATCTCGCCCCGGATCAGCGGCGTCACCTGGTCGAACCACTTGTCGTGTTCCGTGTGGTGCTTCAGCCGCGGATGGTGCCGGAAGACGTAGCTCAGGATCAGGGGCTCGCGCTCCCGGGCCCAGGTGGCCATGGAGTTCACGCTGTAGCCGTCGCCGATGACCGAGGCGGGATCCCGCATGAACAGCAGGTTCGGGATGGGGCGCACCCGGTAGTCGAACTCCTCCTCCCAGTGCGTGTGGCTCGGCATGTCGTCCCAGGGCAGGCCACCGATGACGCTGCGGGCCGTGTCCGCCGGGGCCATGTCGCGCAGCAGGTTGCAGGTGTCATCCGGCAGGCCCACCAGGCGCCGCAGGTCCTCCACGAAGGCCAGCTTCACCCCTTCATCCTGCAGGGCCTCGATGAACAGGTCCTGGATGTCCAGCACCTCGTCCGCCACCCGGGCCAGCACCTGGCGGAACTGGGCGTGCTCCTGGCGGGCCAGGTCGCCGTAGAGGATGTCGTCGAAGAGCAGCTTCTCCATCATCCCCGGCACCATCTGATCCACTTCGGGGCCGGGGTTGTGGACCACCACCTGCTTGAGGCGGGCGGTCTCGGAGAACACGGAGAGCTGGATGGGCTGCATGCGGGGGCCTCGGAGGTCCTGAAACCCCGCAGATTAGCACGGAAGCCCTGTCCCATCTGCATCTGCGTCGTTCAGTTGACCCCGGGGTTCGATATACTTTACCGATTTGGTCGGTTATTTTTCTTGAACCCCCGGAGGGGGCGTCATAGCCTGATTATTCCCAACGAAACCCGGGGCAAGACCCCTTTTGGAGGCTCCATGGCCGCATTCGTCACCCAGCCCGCTCCCGACTTCAAGGCCGATGCCCTGGTCAACGGCGAGTTCAAGCAGATCTCGCTCTCTGACTACAAGGGCAAGAAGGTCGTCCTCTTCTTCTACCCCCTCGACTTCACCTTCGTCTGCCCCACCGAGATCCTGGCCTTCGCCGACGCCCTCAAGGAGTTCGAGGCCCGCAACACCCAGGTCATCGGCGTGAGCGTCGATTCCAAGTTCAGCCACCATGCCTGGGTGAACACCCCCCGCAAGGACGGCGGCATCCAGGGCGTGACCTTCCCCCTGGTCTCCGACCTGAACAAGACCATCGCCCAGGACTACAACGTGCTGCTGCCCATCGGCATCGCCCTGCGCGGCCTGTTCATCATCAACAAGGACGGCATCCTGAAGCACATCACCGTGAACCACAACGACCTGGGCCGCAGCGTGGAGGAAGTCCTGCGCCTCCTCGACGCCGTCGACTTCACCGAAGAGCACGGCGAAGTCTGCCCCGCCAACTGGCACAAGGGTGAAAAAGCAATGAAGCCCACGTCTGACGGCCTCAAAGCCTATGTGGCAGCAAAGTAAATCGGGAACCACCGTGATGAAGGGGCGCCGCAAGGCGCCCCTTCTGCTTCATTGCTTTTTCGAAGGCCATGACCATCCGACAGAAGCGCAGCGGATGGAGGATAGGACGGAATCGCCGCAGGCGATTGCCGCCCGTAGGGCGAGGGACGGAGCCCCGAGTCACCATCCGACAGCAGCGCAGCGAATGGAGGATAGGGCCGCATCGGCGCAGCCGATGGCGGGGGGCCAAGCCCCGAGGACCGGAGGTCCGAGCCAGGCCGACAACCGATGGGTTGAAGGCCTACGTCGCTTCCAAGTAGGCCGGCAGAGAACGCACAAAGCGGGCGCCTTGCGGCGCCCGCTTTGTGTAATCAGTGCCAGGATGGCCTCCAAAGCCTGGCTGCTGGCCTGCACTTCGACCTGGCGTTCAAGGGTGAAGCGGTCTGTGGCCTTCGATTCCCTGGAGCTGGGTGGGTCCGGTCGGCAGATTCAACCGCGCGACCGTTCCCTGGGGATCTTCCCGCCTGGCCTTCGCCCGCCGGGAGACGGCCTGCACGACAAGGTCTGTGCCGACGAATGCGATGATCAGGAACAGGACGAGCAGCACGGTCATGGCTAGCCTCCGAGTCTAGTGCTTGTGGTGTGATTCCCTGCGCTGGAGGACGAACTCATGGATCGCCTCGCGGCAGACCAAGACGACCAGCACGATGGCCGCGAGGCCGAGCCCGCTGTTCGTGATGTTCAACATGAGCGCCTCTGAGTTCTTCCAATTGGCCAGATCGAACATGTAGACCTCCTGTAGGACATGCATTCACTAAGGGGAACTCCACTCACCGGGATTCCAGGTCTCCGTCTTCACGGGAGATGAAGATGGGCCCGGGCCGCCCGGTCACGGCCTCCTTGCGATGGCGTGGGCCGGCCGCCACGGGTCCGAAGATCGGCAGGTACTTGACGAGGAAGGAGAAGGCACTGAACCCGACCGCCGTGATGCCGAGCGTGATGAACACCTCGATCAGGGAGGGGAAGTAGGTCTGCGTGGGGTAGTGCTCCAGCCCGGTGATCGCGGTATTCATCCGGTTGAAGGCGAACCCGGCCACCACCAGCAGGGTCGCGACATACAGTCCACGCCGCGAGGTCCGGACTCTCTCCATGAGCAGCAACCCGAAGGGGATGACGAAGCCGATCAGCAGTTCCGCGTAGAACGCGAGGCTGTAATAGGTGAGGGCCGTCAGCTCGCGCAAGGCCCCTCTCATCAGGAGATCCTGAACCCGGACGACGAAGTACACGGCCAGCGTGACGGCGATGATCTTGGCCAGGTTGGCGCGGAGCGGCGTGGGAAGGAGGTCGCGCCCTCCGCGGGCGAAGATCAGGGATTCGAGGATCACCATCGAGATGCCGGACGCGATGCAGGAGATGAAGAAGAGGACTGGCAGCAGCGGCGTGTACCAGAGGGCATGCAGGCGGTTCGGGACGATCAGGTACAGCGATCCGAACGAGGACTGGTGCAGGGTGGACAGCAGCACTCCGAAGATCATGAGCGGCAGCGAGATGGCGTGGATCCACTTGATCGGCCACACAATATTCAGTTTTTCGAGGACGATCGGAGCCAGCTCCAGGGAGAGGACCGTGGTGTACAACATGAGACACCAGCTGATCTCGCACATCACTGAGTGCGGATTCCACATGACCAGGGGATGCCAAAAATGGTCGGGGCGGCCGAGGTCGATGATGAGAACCAGGACCACCAGCAGGTACCCGATGAAGGCGGTCAGGATCGCGGGTCGCACGATGGGCTCGTACTCCTTGGCGTGGAACAGGTTGACGGCAGCCACGATGGTGAAGCCCGAGGCGGCGAGTCCGATCCCGAGGAAGTCGAAGCCGATCCAGAGCCCCCACGGGAACTCATCGCTCAGGTTCGTGGTGGCGCCGAGTCCGTAGTTGAACCGGGCGAAGGCCGCCATGGCCCCGGCCAGGATCAGGGTGGCGGCGATGGGATGCCATCCGGTGATTCGCGGCAGACCTGGGAGCTTCATGGCTTGTCCTCGGGTGGGCGAGTTGGGTCCTTCTTCTGGGAGGCCTCGAAGGCCTGGACTTCGGCGCGTCGGTTGGTGATCCACCAGACCCCGCCGAGCAGGACCCCCCCCACGGAAAGCACATTGGGAACCTTGGACAGTGCGCTCATGGTCAACATGGGCATGGGTGTCTTCCCCATCCGGGAATCGAAGCCCAGTTGCTCGAACGGAACCGGGCTTATGTAGAACATGGATGTGCCGCCGACATCATCCTTCCCGTAGATCCTGTGGACGAACTTGGCCGGCTCGGCATTGATCCGGCGGGTCGCTTCGGCCAGCAGCTCTTCGCGATCGCCGAACCGGGTCGCCCCGGTGGGGCAGGCTTCGGCACAGGCGGGCTGGAGCCCCCTGGCCAGCCTGGACGCACAGAACCGGCACTTCTGAATGCGAGGCTTGGTGCTGCTCCATTCGTATTTCGGGACGTGGAATGGGCAGGCCTGCAGGCAATAGCGACAACCGATGCATTTCTCGCCGTCGTAGGCCACGGGGCCGGCTTCCGTCTTGCTGAGGGCGCCAACGGGGCAGACCGACACGCACGTGGGGACATCGCAATGCTGGCACATGCGGCGCACGTGCAGGTCGTTGTACTTGTCGAGAGCCGTGTAGGCGGTCAGCGACAGGTACTTTTCCTCGCCGGGGGGAAGCCCGTTCTCTTCCTTGCAGGCGCTCTGGCAGGCGTTGCACCCGACACAAAGGGTCAAGTCAATTAGCATGGCTTTCTTTTGACTCATGACACCAGCCCATCCATTAGTAGAAAAATGTTTTTTATTTTCTTGAATGTAAATGACATTGGCCACCGTCCCACTGCCTATAGATCAAGTCCCATGCCAAGGCCAAGAAATGGCCAGACATGACTCATCTGATTTAATGATTGATCTTAAATTGTCGATACTATCCAAGTCAGACCCAGGCCGGGCCCCACCCGCCGCGCCATGAGGCGGAACCGTCAAATGCGACGGATCCACACTTGGATGGGTCCTTGGCCGGTAATTAAACAGTTCGTAAAGACTCGATGTGGAATTTTGGGATTCGCGGGTTTGCGAAGGGAAAAGCTCTACATTGATTGATGACCGATGTGTATTCAACGAACCATCAGGGGCTGTAATGTCAATGCACCATGGACCTTACGAACTCCATTCCAGCACAGCCTCCGCAGTCCGAGTTCGTTTCGACCCAGCTCGAGGCCGAAGAGACCGGTCCCTCGCGGGCCTCGTGTCCGAACTGCTCCTGAAGCGGACTGAAATGAATGCAATTCTCGATACGACTCCAAATGCCGTCTGCATCATGTCCAAGGCCGGGGTCACCCGGTGCAATCCCGCTGCCCTCCGGATGTTTGGCGCCACTTCCCTCGATGAGCTTCGGGAAACCTTCGGAAGGAATATTGAGGGGTTCACCCTTCGATGGCCAAACAGCCAGCTTCCCCTCCGCGAGGAGGAGCGCCCCCTCACACGCGCCCTCTCGGGGGAACGGGTGACCGAAATGGTCCTGGCCACCCACGCGGGGACCGGCGATGAAATCATCCTCCGGGTCACCGCCGCGCCCATTCTGAAAATGGGCCGCATCATCGGTGCCGTGGGCGTCCACTCCGATATCACGTGGGGGAGGCCGGTGGGAACTCTCCCTCCCCCATACTTCCAGGCGCCGCTGACGGGAAGCGGGCGGCCTGGCCAGCCCACCCAGCCGCTCTCGGAGGAACAGGAACTCCGGGAACAGGTGGAGGCGGAACTCCACAGGGCCCACGCGGAGATACAGGACTTGAAGAAGCACCTTCAGGCGGGGCACGCGTACCTGTTCCAGGAGATCAACAGCACCTACCATTTCGGCGAGGTGATCGGACAAAGCCGCTGCCTGGAGGACGTTTTCTTCCGGGTTGAAGCCGTGGCGCCGCAGGATTCCACGGTACTGCTGCTGGGAGAAACCGGAACGGGCAAGGGGCTGGTGGCCCGAGCCATCCACAGCAGGAGCCTGCGCAAGCACCGTCCCCTCATCACCGTCAACTGCACGGCTCTGCCCGGCAACCTGATTGAGAGCGAGCTCTTCGGGCGCGAGAAGGGCGCCTTCACGGGGGCCAGCTCCCAGCAGCTGGGCCGTTTCGAGCTGGCCGACAAGGGCACCATCCTCCTGGACGAGATCGGTGACCTGCCTTTCGAACTGCAGGCCAAGCTGCTGCACGTCATCCAGGAGGGCGAGTTCAGCCGCCTGGGCAGCGCGAAGACGATGAAGGTCGATGTCCGCATCATCGCGGCCACGAACCGGGACCTCTACGAGGAGATCCGGCTGGGCCGCTTCCGGGAGGATCTGTTCTACCGGCTCAACATCTTCCCCATCACCGTGCCCCCACTTCGGGAGCGCAAAGAGGACATCCCTCTGCTTGTCGAATATTTTCTTGATAAATTCAACCGCAAGCTTGGCAAGAACATCAGAATGGTCACCAACGGCACCATGGGTGACCTCATGGCCCACTCCTGGCCCGGCAATGTGCGGGAGCTGGAGAGCGTCATCGAGAGGGCCGTGATCATCTCCAGGGGCACGACCCTGCAGGTGCTGGATCACTTCGAGACGCCCTCCCTGGCCGGGGGGCAGGAGGTGGGGAAGCCGCTGGTCGACCTGGAGCGCGACTACATCGATCAGGTGCTGCGGAAAACCAACTGGAGGATCGAGGGCAGCAACGGGGCGGCCCGCATCCTCGGCCTGAATCCGAGCACCCTCCGCGGCCGCATGCGGAAGGAGGGGATCCACCGCCCCTGACCGGGCGGGGGTCCGTCGCATTTGACGAATCCGCGCCATGGCGCGGTGGGTCAGGCCGGGATTTCGGCTGCGCCAGCTGGCATGGGTCGACCAAGCTGCATATCTATAAACATTAAGACTGTTTTTTAAGCCCTACATCGATTGGCACGTGATTTGAGACTTCCCGATCCAGGTCGTCAATGAGCAGGTGCTGGGCCCTGGCCCGACCCTCTGACACTTCTGGACTGGATGGAACGATGCGAGTCAAAGAGGACTTCCCTCCTCCCCCCTCCTCCTTCTCAAAGCGGAAGGCCGACACCGAGCGGCTGGAGGCCCAGCTCGCGGAATGGACCGCGACCATCGCGCAGGCCCGGGCCAGGGCGAAGCGATCCAATCCAGACACCCGGCTCGAATTCGACCGGATCGCGGATGAGCTGCAGCTCCTGCGGAACGAGGCTGGCGCCCTGGTCATGCGCCTGAAAGGTTCGACCGGCCTCGACGGGGAGGGCTTGTGGGCGGAGCTGGACCATCGCTGGGAGCTCATTCGCATCCGCTTTCGGCGGGCAGAAGCCGGAATCTGAGCGGCTGCCGAAGGTGGTTCAGGGGGGTGGAAACCGGAATGGCGCTGGGCGACTGGCGGTGCCCTTCTGTCATTAGAAAAGGAGCGCGGTTACCCTGTGAGGCCCCACCTCATGGCAGACGCAGTCCCAGCACTCCCGAGGCATCGCTTGCACCAGCCCACACCCTACCCAGCCCCACTTGAGGCGCTCCACCAGCCCCGGGGCTGGGTGTGGCGGGCCATCGGGCGGGCCTACCTGCGGCTGGCCGGCTGGCGCATCGAAGGGACCTTCCCGGCGGAGCCCAAGTTCGTCACCATCGTGGCCCCCCACACCTCGAACTGGGATTTCGCGCTGGGCGTGGCCGTGGTCTTCGCGCTGGAACTGCGCGTCTCCTGGCTCGGCAAGCACTCCCTCTTCCAGACCCCGCTCAGGCGCTTCTTCTTCTGGCTGGGCGGCATCCCCGTGGACCGCCGGGCCGCGCACGGAGTGGTCGACGCCTGCGTGAAGGCCTTCGAGGGCGTTCCGGCCCGCCTGCTGGCCCTGGCCCCCGAAGGCACCCGCAAGGGCGTGAGCCAGTGGAAGTCCGGCTTCTACCGGATCGCGATCGCGGCCGACGTGCCCATCTGGCCCGTGGGGTTCGACTTCCACGACCACGTGGTCCGCCTGATGCCCGTGTTCCGGCCCACCGGCGACCTGGAGGCGGACCTGCCCCACATCCAGGCCCTGTTCAACGGCGTACACGGCCTGCGGGAACGCGACAGCCGCGGCTCGCGGGCCTGACTCGCCGGAAGGCTGACGCTATTTGAGGCTGAACGCCACGGCAGCGCCCTTGGCCTGGCCGCTCCGCACCTGGAAGACCCGGGTCGGATCGGCCTTGCCGGCATCCAGCAGCCAGGCGAGCACGCCCTTGGCCCGGGCGTCCGCCAGCTGGGCCAGGTCGGCGGGATCCACCTTCCGGGCGCCCAGCAGGCGCTGCTCCATCTCCGCGGGCGGCGGCGGCGGGGTCGGCTGGGTGCCCTTGATCTCCTTCGGCGCGGGGAAGGCGGCGTCGAAGGCGGCCTTGAGCCAGCGTTCCCGCTCGGCCGGGGGCACCGGGGCTTCTTCCGCGAGCTTCAACCCCTGGGCCCGGGTGCGGCGCAGCAGGGCCTCCAGGGCGGCCTTCCGCAGGGCCCCGCCATCCTGGTCCTCATCCACGGCGCCCTCCGCCTCCAGCCGCAGCTCGGGCCGCTCCTGCAGGGCCTTGGCCAGGGCCTGCAGCTTGGCCGTGGCCGCGGCATCCAGGGCCGCCGCGCCGGGCGCGAAGGCCACACTGCTGAGATCGCCCGCATCACTGCCGAAGAGCTTGCCGATGAGGGTGAAGGGCGAGGTGGCGATCTTCCCCAGCAGGTTGAAGATGGCCTTCCACACGAGCTTGCCGTACTTCACGTTGGGATCGTCCAGGCTGCCCTCGATGGGCAGGTCGAAGCCGATGACGCCCTTGCGGTCCCGCAGGATCGCCAGGCCCAGCTTCACGGGGAGGCCCGTGGCATCCGGGCTCTGCACCTTCTCGCCCAGGTAGAACTGGTCGAGCTTCACGGCGTTCTCGGATTTCAGGTTCCGGCGGTCGATGCGCAGGTGCGAATCCAGGACGAGCTTGCCCTTCTGCACGGTGTAGCCCAGGTACTTGCCGGTGTAGGGCGTGAAGTCTGTGAGATCCGCGCCCTGGATCTTCAGGACCACATCCGTATCCAGGTCGCTGCGCAGGGGCATGGCGTGGCCCGTGATGGTGATGGGCGCCAGCCCGCCGGCCCGGCCCTTGAAATCGACCTTGGACGAGGCATCGGGGCGGCTGGACAGGCCCAGGTAGCTGCCTTCCAGGTCGCTGAGCACCAGGGCCGCATTGGGCTGCAGGGAACGGTCGATGTAGCTGAGGCGGCCCCCGGTGATGCCGAAGGTCACGATGGTCAGATCCGGGGAGCCGGCAGGCGTGGCGGGCAGGACGGCGGCGGTCGGGGCGGCGGGCTTGCCTTCCGGGGCCAGCCGCAAGGCCCGGGCCACGTTGGTGCTGCCATCGGCCTCCACCACCACCCGCCCTTCCGGATCGGTCCACACCACCGTCTTGATGGTCATGGCGAGGGGCGCCGTGCGAACCTCGGCCCCGGCCAGGCTCAGCTGCTTCCAGCGCAGGAAGGACTCATTCAGGGCCGCGTCCCGGGCCTCGAGGCCCTGCACGGAGGCGGCGCCCTGGTAGGTCATGCCATCGGTCTTGCGCCCCTCGAAGGCGAAGTGCACGCGGCCATCGATCCCCAGCTTCCCCGAGGCGATGCGCAGATCCAACGTCGAATCCAGGTAGGGATCCCAGGGTGCCAGGTCCAGCCCCTGGGCCTTCAGCTGGAGGTCGCCGGTGCCCTTGAGGGGGGCCAGGGTCCCCTCGGCCTTCAGGGAGCCGGCGCCCAGCTTCAGGTCCAGGGAGGCCTGGCTGGAGGCCTTGGGGTCCAGGCTCAGATCCTTCCAGTGCAGGTTCACATCCGTGGCCTCGACCTTCACCGGGCGCGCCGGACCCAGGTCCTCCCAGCCCAGCCGGAAGCCCCGCAGGGCCAGGTCGCGGATCCGGAGCTGGAGGGGCTTCTCGTCGGGCTTCTTTGCCTTGGGCCTGGGCGGCGCGAAGAGCCGCGCCAGGTTCAGGGCCCCGTCCTTCGCGGCCTGGACGCGGATCGCGCCCTGGTCCGCCGTGATGCTGCCCAGGTCCACCGAGGGCGCCAGCAGGTCGGCCTTGCCGTCGCGGACCTCCAGGCTCGGCAGCTCGATGGCCGGGTCGGCCACGCCCTTCTCGGCGATCTTCAGGTCCTTCAGGCTGAGCTCCAGCCCGGACAGCTCCGCCACGTGATGGCCCTTGGACCACTCGAACCGGTATTGGGCCCGCACGGTGCCCGTGCCGCTGCGGATCTCGCTGGAGACCTGCTCCTGCTCGTAGGGGCGGTACTTGGGCAGCGACAGGTTCTCCAGCAGCAGGGTGCCCCTGGAGGCGAAGGGCTGGAAGCCCAGGTCCCCCTTCCAGGCCACGTGCTCCCTGGCCTCGGTCCAGGCCTCGAGGGCGACGCCGCTGCGGTGGCCCACCTCGGTGCGCAGGTTGTCCAGTCGGAAGGCGATGGGGCCCAGCTCCGAATGGAAGGGGGCCGAGGCGGACCGGTCCGTGAACTCCACCCGCCCGTCCTGCAGCTGGAAGCGGCGGACCGCGAGGATCCAGGTCGAGGGGGGCGCCGTCTCCCGCGGCTCCGGGCCGTCCTCCTCGAGCAGATCCTGGAAGTTGAGCCGACCCTCGGCGTCCAGGGCCGCCCGGACCGTCAGGCCATCCACCTCGATGGCGGTGAAGCCCACCGTGTGGCGCAGGAGGCGCCAGACATCGGGATTCACATAGACGCGCCGGAGGGTGATCCAGTCGCCGCCGCCCCGCTCGGCCACCCGCAGACCCTCGAGGGTGGCCCCGAAGGTGAAGGGGTTGAACCGCACCTTCGCCACCGTGACGGGGCGCTTCAGGGCCGCCGAGGCCTGCCGCTCGAGGCGGGGCCTGGCCAGGGCCGGGATCAGGAAGAACCCGGCCAGCAGCCAGAGACCGTAGATCCCCGTCAGCACAAGGATCCACCGGCGCCACCGGCGGAAGAAGGCCGAGAGGAGGGCTGGGATGGGCATGGAAGAAGCATAGACCTTTCCGCCCGGTGTGATTCAAGCCACAACCCCATTCTCAAGACACGGCCGGGACGGCTATCCTCCCTGGGTCGCGGTGCCGCCAGGACTGCCATCCCCGAGCGTGTCGGCGCACCGCTGGACCGAGAGGCATGTGTCATGTCGGCACGACGCTTGGTGATCCTGGGAGCCGCCGGACGCGACTTCCACAACTTCAACACGGTGTACCGGGACAACCCCGCGTATCAGGTGGTGGCCTTCACCGCCACCCAGATCCCCGATATCGCGGGCCGCCGCTATCCGGCCGTCCTCGCCGGGAAGCTCTACCCAGAGGGCATCCCCATCCTGGACGAGTCGGAGCTGGTGGACCTCATCCACCGCGAGCGGATCGACGCCGCGGTGTTCTCGTACTCCGACGTGCTCCACACCACCGTCATGCACCTGGCCAGCCTCTGCATCGCGCATGGCTGCGACTTCGAGCTGCTGGGCGCGGACAAGACCATGATCCAGTCCACCAAGCCCGTCATCGGCATCACCGCCGTCCGCACGGGCGCCGGCAAGAGCCAGACCACCCGCTACATCAGCAACATCCTCAAGAAGCTCGGCAAGAAGGTCGTGGCCATCCGCCATCCCATGCCCTACGGCGACCTCGCCAAGCAGGCCTGCCAGCGCTTCGCCGACTACGGCGACCTGGACAAGCACGAGTGCACCATCGAGGAGCGCGAGGAGTACGAGCCGCACATCGACAACGGCTTCATCGTCTACGCCGGCGTGGACTACGAGCAGATCATCCGCAACGCGGAAAAGGAGGCGGACGTCATCCTCTGGGACGGCGGCAACAACGACCTGCCCTTCTACAAGAGCAACCTGCACCTCTGCATCGCCGATCCCCTGCGCTCCGGCCACGAGATGGCCTACCACCCCGGCGAAGCCAACTTCCGCATGGCCGACATCATCCTCATCAACAAGTGCGACAGCGCCAAGGAGGCCGACATCAAGGCCATCGAGGCCAACGCGGCCCTGGTGAACCCCAAGGCCCGCGTCATCCGCGCCAATAGCCCAGTCACCTGTGACAAGCCCGAATGGGTGAAGGGCAAGCGGGCCCTGGTCATCGAGGATGGACCCACCCTCACCCACGGCTCCATGACCTACGGCGCCGGCGTGGTGGCCGCCAAGGCCATGGGCGCCCACGAGATCGTGGACCCCACCCCCTACGCCGTGGCCTCCATCGCGGCCACCTACCGCAAGTACCCCAACGCCCAGGGCATCCTGCCCGCCATGGGCTACGGCGACCAGCAGGTGAAGGACCTGGAAGCCACCATCGAGGCCACCCCCTGCGACGTGGTCCTCAGCGGCACCCCCATCGACCTCACCCGCGTGCTCAAGGTCTCCAAGCCCATGACCCGCGTCCGCTACGACCTGGCGGAGATCCGGGAGGGGGTGCTGGAGGGGGAGATTCGGAAGGTGTTGGGGCTGTGATGGTGTGAATCGCGAGGCAAGCCTCACGATTCACACGTGGTAAGAAAGGCATTCTTCGTGGACGGCCCAGTGGATCGACTGGGCCGTCTGTTTGCCGATGCCCGGAACTTCTGTCAATTCCTTCGGGCTCGCAGCCATGATTTTCTCAAGGGTTCCGAAGCGATCGAGAAGACGCAGGGCGCGCTTCGAACCCACTCGGGGGAGACTCGCCAGAACTCGGATCTGGATCGCCCGCTTGCCCTTGGGCCTTCGCCCGGGACGGTTCAGTGGGGCGGTAGACGCGGCCTGGAGTTGCCTCGCGGTGTACCGGATCAGCTGCGCCGTTTCCGCTTCATTTTGAGATCGAAGCACGGGAATGCCAAACACCACGGACAGGGTCAGCATCGCCCCCTGGATGGATTCCCGCTTGATGTGGCGATGGGTCCACTCTGAGGCTGGCCCCTCCAGGATGAGGAACGGCCGCACAGGCGAATCCGCCAACCGCTTGGCTTGGGCAAAGAGCCTCCCCTCGAACAGGCTCCCCAGGAAATCCGGCACCCGCTTCCGCTCCAGCACCGCCTTCCCTTCGATGAGGTAATCCCCTGTCCGGAGCCGCTTGACAGTGACGGATACGCCTTCCATCTCCGACAGCCGGGCCGCCAGCCTCGATTCCCGCGCCTCCCGATCATCCACCCAGATGTGAATCGGCTGTCCATTGGAACCCGCATCCATGACCCACCTCGCTGAACGTACGTGACGATTCCTGCCCCCAAACGCCCTACCCTATCTCGGAATGGGGCAGGGGCCCCATTCCGAGCCCGGAGCCCCCATGTCCCGCCTTTTCCAGTCCCTCACCCTCCGCGGCCTCACGCTGCCCAACCGCATCGCGGTGTCGCCCATGTGCCAGTACCAGGCCAAGGATGGGCTGGCCAATGACTGGCACCTGGTCCACCTGGGCGGCCTGGCCCAGGGCGGCGCGGGCCTGGTGATGACGGAGGCCACGGCGGTGGTGCCCGAGGGCCGCATCAGCCCGGATGATCTGGGCCTCTGGAACGAGGCCCAGGCCGAGGCCCTGGCCCGCATCGTCCGCTTCATCGCCTCCCAGGGCGCCGTGCCGGGCATCCAGCTGGCCCACGCCGGCCGCAAGGCTTCCAATCCCGCCCCCTGGAAAGGCAGCGGCAGCCTGCCCCCATCCCAGGGCGGGTGGACGCCCACGGCTCCCAGCGCCCTGCCCTTCGACGAAGGGTGGACCGTGCCCACGGCCCTGGATGAGCCCGGGATCCTGGCCATCATCGAAGCCTTCATGGACGCGGCCCGCCGCGCCGTGGCCGCTGGCTTCCGGGTGATCGAGGTCCACGCCGCCCACGGCTACCTGCTGCACCAGTTCCTGTCGCCCCTGTCGAACCACCGCACCGATGCCTACGGCGGCTCCTTCGAGAACCGGACGCGCCTGGTGCGCGAGGTGGTGGGTGCCTTGCGCAACATCCTGCCGGAGGAGCTGCCCCTCTTCGCGCGGATCTCCGCCACGGATTGGGCGGAGGGCGGCTGGAACCTCGATCAGTCTGTGGCCCTGGCCAAGGAACTGAAAGACCTGGGAGTCGACCTGGTGGACTGCTCCTCCGGCGGCCTCGTGCCCCGCGCCGAGATTCCCCTGGGCCCCGGCTACCAGGTGCCCTTCGCCGCCCGCATCCGCGCCGAGGCCGGCCTCCCCACCGGCGCCGTGGGCCTCATCACCGACGCCGAGCAGGCCGAGCAGATCCTGGCCCAGGGCTCCGCCGACCTCATCCTGCTGGGCCGGGAGCTGCTGCGCGACCCCCGGTGGCCCCTGCATGCAGCGAAGATCCTCGGCGCCGACGTCGCCTGGCCCGTCTCCTACCTGCGCGCGCGCAGGTAGGAGCTCGTCGGACGGTCGCATCTTTCAAATTGAAGGGATGGTCCTCCATCCTGACTGGACCCCGGCCCCGACATCGGCGCGATGAAATGGTTTAAAGCATCCAAACAAGATAGATGTCATCGCGGAATAGATATTGCTCCGGAAGGCTCACTTGGGAGGCGCACCTCTTCCAAGGGCCGTCGTAGCGTCTGCTTGAACCCTGGTCGGTAGCCGGTGCGGACGGTGACAGAGACCAGGTCGAATCAGCCAGGAGTCTTGGCTCAGGGGAACTGCCGTCGTGGCACGGGCCGCGAACGGTGGCGTGAGGTCAACACCATGAGAGGAGAACGGCGATGAAGTCCGGCATGAAGGACAAAGTGGAAGGCAAGTACCACGAGGCCAAGGGCAAGGTCAAAGAAGTCACCGGGAAGGTCATCGGCAAACCGAATCTGGAGGAAGCCGGCAAGGAAGAGCAGGTAGCGGGAAAGCTCCAGGAAAAAGTCGGACAGATCAAGACGGTGCTCGGGAAATAGGGGGACTCGGTTCGACTTGAGCCGAGCTTGGAAAGGATGGATGTATGAGCCTTGGAATGATCGTTCTGATTGTGGTGCTGGTGCTCCTGTTCGGCGGCGGCGGTGGTTACTACTACAGCCGAAGACGCTAGACAGCCATTCAACCGCCATCAAAGGAATGCCCCCGGGCCCATCCCGGGGGCATTCGGCTGGATGCGGGTGGGTCGCAAGGATTCATAGCGTGCGCTGCGTGAAAGCGCCCCTCACAGCGCCCTGAACAACGTCAGCACGCGCACCTCCGCCGCGCCGCCCTCCTTCAGGGCCTGGGCGCAGCGGAGGAGGGTGGTGCCGGTGGTCCACACGTCATCCACCAGCAGGATGACCCCAGCGGGCACGGCGCCTCGATGCAGGGTGATGGCCTTCCGCGGCAGCCGACGGCGCTCGCTTTCGGTGCGCGAGGCCTGGCGGCCGCGGAACCAGCCCTTGGCCAGCAGGGGCTTGAAGGGCCGCCCGATCCGGCCCGCCACCGCCTGACCCGCCTCGGTGCCCAGGTCGAAGCCCCGCAGCAGGCGGCGCGGGAGGGCGCTCGGAGCGGAGGTCACCCGGTCCACGTCCGAGATCCAGTCCGGCAGCGGGGCCTGGGTCAGGCGCCGGAGGAGGGCGGCACGCCACCCCGTCTCCCCCTGCTTGATGCCCGGCACCAGGAGGGCGCCCAGGGGCGGTCGGCCGCCGTGGTAGTCCCAGAGGGCATCGCCCAGGTCCCAGGCCACGGCCTCGGGACAGGCGCCGTCGGCATGCACCAGGGCGCAGCGGGGGCACCGGCCTTCGGGAAGCGGCAGCAGGCCCCCCCAGCAGCGGGCGCAGAGGCCCGCATCGGCCCCCTCCCCCGCGGGGCCCAGGCAGCCCCGGCAGAGGAGCAGATGACCCCGGGCCTCCGTGAGGCGGGGAAGGAGATCGGCCGGGAGCATAGGGCATGATAGCGGTCCGTATTCCCTGCTAGCATCGCCGGTAGCCCCTGGCCCACCATCCCCTGGAATCCCCTTCCGGGTCACCTTCCCCGGAACGCATGGAGTTCTTGTTCATGTCGAACGACCCGCGCCCCGAGTCCCAGATCTTCGCCCGCAAGCCCCTGGCCCTCCTGCTGGAAGAGGCCAAGGGCGAGAACCGCCTGCGCCGCGTCCTCGGCCCCGTGCAGCTCACGGCGCTCGGCGTGGGCGCCATCATCGGCGCCGGCATCTTCGTGGCCACGGGCGCCGCGGCCCACAACATCGCGGGGCCCTCCCTGATGGTGTCCTACGTCATCGCGGGCATCACCTGCATCTTCGCGGCGCTCTGCTACGCGGAGTTCGCCGCCATGGTACCCGTGGCCGGATCCGCCTACACCTACGCCTACGCGACGCTCGGCGAGCTGTTCGCCTGGATCATCGGCTGGGACCTCATCCTCGAATACGGCGTCTCCAGCGCCGCGGTCGCCACAGGATGGAGCGCCTACTTCCAGAGCGCCGTCAGCAACCTCGGCATCCACATCCCCAAGCTGCTGAGCGAGTCCCCCTGGAAGTACGATCCCGCCACGGGCCACTTCGCCTCCACGGGCGCCATGATGAACCTGCCCGCGCTCATCATCGTGGCCATCATCACCGCCATCCTCGTCAAGGGCATCCAGGAGAGCGCCACGTTCAACGGCGTCATGGTGGCGATCAAGGTGGCCGCCGTGCTCTTCGTCATCGGCGTGGGCGCCTTCTTCATCAACACCACCAACTGGCATCCCTTCGCGCCCTTCGGGTGGACGGGCATCAGCTTCTTCGGCCACCACGTGGCCGGCCAGATGGACGGCGGCGGCGCGCCCATCGGCACCATGGCCGGCGCGGCCATCATCTTCTTCGCCTACATCGGCTTCGACTCCGTCTCCACCCATGCGGAAGAGGCCAAGAACCCCCAGCGCGACGTGCCCATCGGCATCATCGTGTCCCTGGTGGTCTGCACCTTCCTCTACATCGCCGTCGTGGCCGTGCTCACGGGCATGGTCAAGTTCGACCGCCTGGACATCAACGCCCCGGTCTCCATCGCCTTCCGCCAGAACGGCATGCCCTGGGCCGAGGGCCTCATCGCCACCGCCGGCGTGGCGGGCATCACCTCCGTGCTGCTGGTGATGATGCTGAGCGGCCCCCGCGTGTTCCTGGCCATGGCCCGGGACGGCCTGCTCCCCAAGGCCACCTTCGGCGACGTGCATCCCAAGTTCCGCACGCCCTGGAAGTCCACCATCCTGGTCGGCATCTTCGTGGGCGCCCTGGCGGGCTTCCTGCCCATCGACGCCCTGCTGCACCTGGCCAACATCGGCACCCTGCTGGCCTTCGTCATCGTCTGCGCCGCCGTGCTGATCATGCGCAAGAAGCACCCCGAGGCCGAGCGCCCCTTCCGCTGCCCCTGGGTGCCCTTCGTCCCCGTCATGGGCGTGCTCAGCTGCCTCATGCTCATGTTCTCCCTGCCCGTGGCCAACTGGTGGCGCCTCATCGCCTGGCTGGCCCTCGGCTTCGTCATCTACTTCCTCTACGGCAAGAAGCACAGCGTCATGCGAAAGCAGAGCGCCTGAGCGCCGACTCAGTTCCAGGGAACAAACAAGACTCACCACCAAGACACCAGATGCGATTTTGCCTCGCGTATCCGCGCAGCGGATACCGAGAAGTCACTAAGAACTGCCGACAAAGCAGACTTCTTCTTTTCTTGGTGTCTTGGTGCCTTGGTGGTGATCATTTTCTTGCTCTTTTTTTGAGGCTTTCCGATGTCCCTCTGGACTGACCTGACCCCCTCCAAGCGCTGCGACTGGATCGACCAGCTGCGGGGCTGGGCGGTGATCGTGATGATCGAAGTGCATGCGGTGAACGTGTGGCTCCACGCCGGGCTGCGACCCGACTGGCTGAACTACCTGAACGGCCTCGTGGCCCCCAGCTTCACCATGGCGGCGGGCTACAGCCTGGTGATCTCCACCTTCCGCACCGACGGCACCCTGCGCCCCTTCTGGCCCGACACGGCCCGGCGCCTGGGCTTCATCCTCCTCTGCGCCTACGCCCTCCACGCCCCGGGCATCACGGCCGCGGACTGGACCGTGCTCAACACCGCCCAGAAGGCGCGCGAGCTGTTCAAGATCGACGTGCTCCAGTGCATCGTCTACTCCCTGCTGATCCTCCAGCTCCTCGCCCGGCTGGTGCGAAACCCGCGGATCTTCACCGGCCTTGCCCTGGCGATGGCGGTCTTCGTGCCGCTGATGGCCCCCTCGCTCTGGGCCACGGGCGTGGCGGACGGCCTCTGGCTGCCCGTCCGCGGCCTGTTCAACGGCAACCCCGACCGCGGCGTGCAGGCGCTGTTCCCCCTGTTCCCCTGGATCGCCTTCCCCGCCTTCGGCGCCTTCCTGGGAGGCCTCTACCGGCAGCTTCGCGTGATGCAGGTGGATGGCAAGGCCCGCTGGAGCGAGGCCCGCTTCCTCGTTGGGCTGGCCGTCCTGGGTGCCCTGCTGCTGGCCTGGGGCGCCTCCGCCCAGCACGCCTGGCTCTGGGGCGGCCAGTGGCTCCAGCAGAACGGTGTGTGGCTGCTGCACAGCAAGTCCGGCGCCTTCACCTACGCCGAGCTGGGCGCCATCGCCAACACCACCCTGCCCAGCGTGGCCGCCCGCCTGGGCTGGATCATGCTGGGCGGCGCCCTCATGGGCGCCATCGAGCTCCTGCGCCCCAGGTGGCAGGGGCCCAACCCCATCAAGGCCGCCAGCGGCGAATCGCTGCTGCTCTACATGCTCCACCTCAACGTGATCTTCAGCCTGCTGCTGGCCCCCGCCGTCGTCGCCCTCACCGGCTGGGGCTGGGGCGACCTGGGCTGGACCGGCACCCTGCTGCTGACCGCCGCGATCATCGCCCTGAACCTCGCTGTCGGCGTCTGGTGGCAGCAGGTGCGGGCCACCCCCGACCGCATGCGCCGGCTCCAGCACCAGGCCGTGGCCGGGCTGGGCATCTGGTTCGTGCTGGGCGGCTGGTGGACCTTCCGCCACTTCCTCCGGAGCCCCGAGCTGGCGAAGGAGCCCTATGCGTTCCTGAACGCCGCCCGGGCCCGCAAGGGACTGCCCCCCACACCCGACGGCCTCTGCCGCGACCCGGAGGAATACTTCCGCGAGGCCGAACGGCTGAAGCTGCACCTCAGCGCCGAAGCCAAGGCGGATGTGGCCCGACGGATCCTGGCCAGGCAGGAAACCCGTTAGAATCAATCCAATCATGGTTGATCCCGGCGGCAACGCCCCCCCATCCTGGCTCCTCCTCGCCGCCTTGGCGCTGCTCCTCTACCGGTGCGGGACCACGGCCCTGCTGTCGGCCTTCCACGCCCTGCCCTCGGTCCAGCGGCGGCGGCTGCTGGAGGAGGAGGCCATCACCGACCCGCGCCTGGCCTCGCTGCTGGGCCGGCCCCGGACCCTCGGCATGGGCCTGGGCTTCTGGAACAAGGCCCTCCTGCTGATCCTGCTGGGCCTGCTCTGGCCCTTCCGCCTGGCCCTGCCCGGCGGCGCGTGGACCCTGGGCGCGCTCGTGCTGGCGGGGCTCTGGGCCCTGGATCTGGCCCTGCCCGCCCTCCTCACCTCCGGCGATCCGGCCCGGTGGGTGATCCGGCTGTTCCCCCTCTACGCGCCCATCCAGTCGCTCCTGGCGCCCCTGGTGGACCCCGTGGCCCGGCTCATCGACCGGCACACCCAGGAGCGCGCGAAGGAGACCGAGCCCGAGGACGCCACCGAGGAGGCCGTCACCGCCCTGCTGGAGGAGGGCGAGGCCGAGGGGATCCTGGAGGCCGGCGACCGCGAGCTCATCCGCAATGTCGTGACCTTCGGCGACACCCTCGTCCGCGAAGTGATGACGCCCCGCACCCGCATCGCCGCCCTGCCCCTGGAGGCCACCATCCCGGAGGCCTGGCAGACCTTCACCCGCACCCGCCACTCGCGGCTGCCCATCTACGAAGGCGGCATCGACCACATCCGCGGCGTGCTCCTGCTCAAGGACCTCATCCAGCTGCCGGACAGCGACCAGCCGCCCCTGGCGACGCTCATGAAGCCCCCCCGCTTCGTGCCCGAGAGCAAGCCCGTCATGGACCTGCTGCGCGAGATGCAGCGCACCCGCACCCAGCTGGCCCTGGTGGTCGACGAGTTCGGCGGCCTCTCGGGCCTGGCCACCATGGAGGACCTGCTGGAGGAGGTCTTCGGCGAGATCCAGGACGAGCACGAGGCCCCCGCAGGCCTGGTGGTGCAGGCCCCCGGCGTCTACCTGGTCTCGGGCCAGGCCCACGTGGAGGATGTGGCCCAGCGCCTGGGCCTCACCTGGGAGCGGGATGGCTTCGACACCCTGGCCGGCCTCGTCCTGGCCCGCCTCGGCCGCGTGCCCCACCCCCAGGAAGCCGTGGAGGTCGAAGGCGCCCGACTCACCGTGCTGAAGATGGACGGGACGAGGATCGTGCAGGTTCGGGTGGAACGGACATAGGTCTCGTCATGCTCGCAATCCTGCGGTTTGCGAGATAGGAAAAGCGTTTGGAACGGCGAAGCCGTTCCTATCTCCGATCGTGGAAGCCATAACAAAACCCGACGATGCCGCGATGAAGCCAGTCGGGATGCACCGCAAGGAAGGGCCCGCAGGGCAACGTGGTTCGTTGTTCAAGGGACCTGACGCCGCGGGGCGCCCGCCTGGCTTCATCCCTCCGGGCGAGGGGTGGCGGGCGTCGCGATGCAGCGTCGCGCTCGTCGCGCGTAGTACCCGCTACGCTTCGACTCGCGCTCCTCGCCTCGCTCGCCCGGCACCCCTCGCGCGGCGCCGTGGAGTTTTGTTGTGGCTTCCTCGCCGCTAGGCTGGAGATTGGAGCAACGCGCATGATCCGCCGCACCCTCATCCTGATGGCCGCCCTGGCCCTGCCCATCACCCTCTGGTTCGTCCACCGCATGCAGCGGAAGGCGCTGGTGCCGCAGCCCCGGGGGATGGTCCTCGGCCTCTACGCGGGCATCCCGGACTACGACTACGCGGAGGAACTGGACCGCATCGCGGGCACGGGCGCCACCTGCGTGAGCCTCCAGGCCATCTACCGCATGGACACGGGCCACAGCAACGAGATCCGCCGCCATCCCACCTCGAGCCCCAGCGAGGAGAGCCTGCGCCGCACCTTCCGCCAGGCCAAGGTCCGCGGCCTGCGCATGATGTTCTTCCCCACCATCAACCTGCGGGACGAGGCCGAGAACGCCGACTGGTGGCGGGGCAACATCGCGCCTTCGGACTGGGACCTCTGGTGGCGCAACTACACGGACTTCAACGTGCGCCTGGCGGCCCTGGCCCAGGAGGGCGGCGTCGAGTGGTACAGCCTCGGCACCGAGATGGCCTCCACGCACCCCTTCCCGGACCAGTGGCGGAAGCTGGCCGCGGAGGTGCGGAAGGTCTTCAAGGGCAAGCTCGTCTACAGCGTGAACTTCGACAGCCACGACAGCTTCACCTTCGGCGACTGCCTGGATGTGATCGGCATCAACACCTACGATCCCATCGCCAAGTACGACGACTACCCCACGCCGGACCAGATCCGCGACGCCTGGTGGTGGATCGTCTACAAGGCCCGGACGCTGTCCGCCCGCTTCGCCGATGCCAAGGGCCCCAAGCCCGTCATGATCACCGAGGTCGGCTACCCCAGCGTGGCCCACGCCCACGTGGGGCCCTGGGACTTCCGCACGGACAAGCCCGTGGACCTGGCCCTCCAGGACCTGCTGCTGAAGGGCGCCTTCGGGGTGCTGCGCCACTGGAGCGACGGCGACGCGGTGTTCTACTACCTCTACGGGGAGAACCTGAACCAGAAGCCCATCGGCGGCCCCCTCGACCGCACCTACGCGGTGTGGGGCAAGCCCGTCGAGGCCACCCTGCGGCAGTACTTCCGCGAGCCCATCTGGGAGGGCCACATCCCCCCCCGCGCCGAGAACCTCCACGAGGCCGTGGTGCAGTCCCTCGTGAGCTGGCATCGCAAGGTGCGCGACTACGAGGACGCAGAGCTGCCGCCCTGGGTGCTGGACTGGGAGGCCGGGCACCCCGGGGACGCCGGCGAAGCCCAGGCCATCCTGGCGAAGGAGCCCGCCCCGGCGCGCAAAATTCCCAAGGGCGAGGCCCGCTGACGACGGTATCCTCGACTGTTCCCATGAACCCTGCCCCGCGCCCCCACCCTGATCCTGAGGCCCCTGCCCGAACCCTGCTCGTGGCGGAGGACGACCGGGCGACCCTCAGCCTCTACCGGGCCGGGCTGAAGGGCCTCCAGGGCTTCCGGATCCTCTCGGCCCAGAACGGCCGCGAGGCGCTGGACGTGCTCCGGCAGGAGCCCGTGCACGTGCTGGTCACGGACCTCGACATGCCCATCATGGACGGCTTCAACCTGATCACCAAGGTGAGCCGGCTCTACCCCCAGATCCCCATCATCGTCATGACCGGCCTGGACGAGAGCCAGCACCTGAACACGCCCCTGGATCTGGGGGCGGTCCGCATCCTCAGCAAGCCGATCCGCCTGGGTTTCCTCATGGAGGCCATCCGCGCGGCGGTCCAGGCCGAGACCGTCGGCGTGATCCGCGGCCTCAGCCTCGGCAGCATCCTCCAGCTCCTGGCCTGGGAGAAGAAGTCCTGCACCCTGACCGTGACTTCCGGAACGGCCCTGGGCCACCTCTACCTGGGCCGGGGCGAGGTGATCCATGCCTCCTACCTGGACAAGGAGGGCTTCCCGGCGGTCTACGAGATCCTCACCTGGGACCATCCGGACATCGAGTTCGTGGAGACCTGCCGGGTGGAGCGGAGCATCGACACCCCCCTCACCGAGCTCCTGATGAACGTGGCCCTGATCACCGATTCGCTGGGGCCCACCCCCGAGTCCGGGTAGGACCCGACCCGTCTGCGGGCCGGCCCGGAATTTGACAGATCGCGCCATCCGGCCCCCAAGTATGGGACTTTCGTCAAAACCAGTCTTAGGGTGCCTCGAAAGGCCACCCGCCGGGGAATAATGGCGCGTGTGTGCGGCCCCGTGGGGGCCCCTTCCCAGGCAGGTGTCCATGTCCCAGCTGAAGCCCTTCCGCGCCTACCGCCCCCGGCCCGAGCTCGCCGCCCAGGTGGCCGCCGTTCCCTACGACGTGGTGAACACCCAGGAGGCCGCTGAGCTGGCCAAGGGGAACCCCCACTCCTTCCTCCACGTCGGGCGCCCCGAGATCGACCTGCCGGCGGGCATCGACGTCCACGCCGACGAGGTCTACGCCAAGGGCGTGGCGAACCTCATGGCCATGATCGAGAAGGGCACCCTCATGCACGAGGGCCTGCCCAGCCTCTACGTCTACCAGCAGCGCATGGGCGACCATGTCCAGGCGGGCCTGGTGGGCCTCTGCTCCGTGCAGGAGTACGAGAACGGCAGCATCAAGCGCCACGAGTTCACCCGCAAGGACAAGGAGGACGACCGCACCCGGCACGTCACCGAGCAGAACGCCAACGCCGAGCCTGTCTTCCTCACGTACAAGGCCGTCCCCTACATCGATCACATCGTCAATGACATCCGGAAGCTGCCGCCGATCTACGACGTGGTCACGCCGGACGGCATCGGCCACACCGTGTGGGTCGTCACCGGCGAGCCCGTGATCTGCGAGCTGGTGAACCTGTTCAATGGCGTGCCCGCCCTCTACATCGCGGACGGCCACCACCGCACCGCCGCCGCCATCCGCTATGGCCAGGCCCGCCGCGCCGCCGCCGGTGCCGCCGCCACGGGCGACGAGCCCTTCGAGAGCTTCATGGCCGTGGTCTTCCCCCACGACCAGCTGAAGATCATGGACTACAACCGCGTGGTGAAGGACCTCAACGGCCTCAGCCAGGAGGCCTTCCTCGCCAAGGTGCGCGAGACGTTCGACGTGGCTCCCTCGGCCCACCGCGCCGCCCAGGCCCCCACCACCTTCGGCATGTATCTCGGCGGCGCCTGGTACGAGCTGAAGGCGAAGCCCGGCACGTACCCCGCCAGCGATCCCGTGCGCGGCCTGGATGTGAGCATCCTCCAGGAGAACCTGCTCGGCCCGATCCTCGGCATCGACGATCCCCGCACCAACACCCGCATCGACTTCGTGGGCGGCATCCGCGGCATGGATGAGCTGGAGCGCCGCGTGAAGGAAGGCTGCGCCGTCGCCTTCTCCGTGTATCCCACCTCCCTCACCCAGCTCATGTCCGTGGCCGATGCTGGCGAAGTGATGCCCCCCAAGTCCACCTGGTTCGAACCCAAGCTGCGCTCCGGCCTGCTGGTGCGAATGTACGAAGGCTGATTCTGGCAACAGGAAAACATTAAAGGACTAACCGCAGATGACGCAGATTCCGCAGATGAAAAACAGAAGAGATCTTTCATCTGCGCCATCTGCGACATCTGCGGTTCCCATTCCTTGCTTGTTTGTTTAGAACCGCAACACCCCCCTGGAGTGTCCATGCACATTCTCATCGCCGACGCATTCGACGCCAAGCTGCCGGAGCGCCTCGCCGCCTTCGGCACCGTCAGCTCCGACATGGCCACCCTCGGGCAGGCCAACGTCCTCCTCGTCCGCTCCAAGACCAAGGTGGACGCGAGCCTCCTGGCCCAGGCCCCCGCGCTCAAGCTCGTCATCCGCGGCGGCGTGGGCATGGACAATGTGGACAAGAAGCTCTGCGCCGAGAAGGGCGTCAAGGCCATGAACACGCCCCGGGCCAGCAGCGTGGCCGTGGCGGAGATGGCCATGGCCTTCATGGTCGCCATCCCCGCCCGCCTCATCGAGGCCCACACCTCCATGAAGGAGGGCAAGTTCCTCAAGAGCGAGCTGAAGCGCACCGAGCTCTTCAAGAAGACCCTGGGCCTCATCGGCGCCGGCAACATTGCCACGGAAGTGGCCAAGCGCGCCCAGGCCTTCGGCATGGAGGTGATCGCCTTCGATCCCTTCCTCAAGGAGCACCCCATCGCGACGATGGTGAGCCTCGACGAGCTGGCCGCCAAGGCCGATGTCATCAGCATCCACACGCCCCTGACCGACGAGACCCGCGGCATGATCGACGCCGCCTTCCTCGCCAAGGTGAAGGATGGGCTCATCCTGATCAACACCGGCCGGGGCAAGTGCGTGGTGGACGCGGACCTCGCCGCCGCCCTGCACAGCGGCAAGGTGCGGGCCTACGGCACCGACGTGTGGCCCAGCGACCCGCCCCCGGCAGACTGCCCCCTGCTCCACGCCCCCAACGTCTTCATGGCGCCCCACCTCGGCGCCAGCTCCAAGGAGAACCTCGGCCGCATCGGCGACGAAGTCGTGGCCATCCTGACGGATTTCAAGGCGTAAAAAGAAACCGCGAATGGCGCGAATGGACGCGAATTAAAATCTGTTTCCATTGGCGCTCATTCGCGAAATTCGCGGTTCGACCTTTTGGAGGTTTCCATGACTCATCGTGTGATCAACTTCTACGCCGGCCCCGCGGGTCTGCCCCTGCCCGCGCTTGAGCGCGCCCAGGAGGAGCTGCTCGACTTCGCCGGCACCGGCATGTCCGTCATGGAGGTCAGCCACCGCTCGAAGGAATACGACGCGGTGCACGAGGAGGCCATCGCCCTCACCAAGGAGCTGATGGGCCTGCCCTCCAACTACAAGGTGCTGCTGCTCCAGGGCGGCGCGCACCTCAGCTTCGGCATGATCCCCCTGAACCTGCTCCGCAACGACCGGAAGGCCGACTACATCGTCACGGGCAACTGGGCCGAGAAGGCCACCAAGGAAGCCAAGCTCGTGGCCGGCGACCGCGTGCGCGTGGCCGCCAGCACCAAGGAGCAGAAGTTCAGCCGCCTGCCCCATGCCGATGAGATCAAGGTCGGGCCCGACAGTTCCTTCGTCCACTTCACCTCGAACAACACGGTCGAAGGCACCCAGTGGCACGAGTTCCCCCAGGTGGGCAACGTGCCCTACATCTGCGACATGAGCTCGGACTTCATGTGGCGTCCGTTCGACGTGAGCCCCTTCGGCCTCATCTACGGCGGCGCCCAGAAGAACCTCGGCCCCAGCGGCGTCACCCTCACCATCATCCGCGAGGATTTCCTCGAGATGTGCGAGGCCCAGGACCTGCCCAGCTACCTGCGCTACAAGATCCACGCCGAGAAGAACAGCCTCTACAACACCCCGCCGACCTTCGGCATCTACATCCTGCGCAACGTGCTGGCCTACAACAAGAGCATCGGCGGCCTGGCGGCCATCGAGGCCAGCAACAAGCAGAAGGCCGAGCTGCTCTACGGCTGCGTCGACAAGCACAGCGGCTTCTACAAGGGCTTCGTCACCGAGAAGGCCCACCGCAGCGTCATGAACGTGGACTTCTTCCTGCCCACCCCGGAATTGGACGACCAGTTCGTGAAGGAGGCCAAGAAGGCCGGCATGGTGGGCCTCAAGGGCTACCGCGACATCGGCGGCATCCGCGTCAGCACCTACAACGCCGTCACCGTCGAGAACGTGAAGACCCTCGTGGACTTCATGGAGCAGTTCGTGAAGGTCAACGGGTAGTCGGCCGATTCCAGGGCACAAAAGGGGCGCCGGAAACGGCGCCCCTTTTGTGCCCCGGGAAAAGCGCGGTCAGGACCTCAGTCCTTCCGCAGCGTCCGTTCGTAAACCCAGGATGATCTCCTCGATCTTGCCGTCCTTCTCCTCCCAGATCCCATGCAGCCAGGCCTGCATGCGGGCGCGGAAGGCGGGATCGCCCTCGTAGTCGCCGCCCAGCAGGTCCCTGGGGATCTCCAGCTCGCGCACCCGCACCACCACCTGCTTCACCTTGCCGGAGAGCAGGTCCCAGAAGCTGGGCACGCCCTCGGGGTAGACGATGGTGACATCCAGCAGCGCATCGAAGCGCTCGCCCATGGCGCTGAGGGCCGTCGCCAGGCCGCCCACCTTGGGCTTCAGCAGGTGCCGGTAGGGCGACTGCTGGGCGGCCTTCTTGGCGGGGCTGAACCGGGTGCCCTCCAGGAAGTTCATCACGGAGGTGGGGATCTGGCGGAACTTCTCGCAGGCCTTGCGGGCGGTCGCCAGGTCCTTCGACCGGCTGCCGCTGCGGCGGCGCATGAAGGGGAAATCCAGCGCCCACCAGGCCAGGCCCATGACCGGCACGTAGAGCAGCTGCCGCTTGAGGAAGAACTTCAGGAAGGGCACCCTCCGGTGGAAGACCTTCTGCAGCACCAGGATGTCCACCCAGCTCTGGTGGTTGCTGCTCACCAGGTACCAGCCCCGGCGGCGCAGCCCTTCGAGGCCCCGCACATCCCAGCGGGTGCGCTGGACCATCGCCATCCACCAGCCGTTCACGGCGATCCAGCCCTCCGCCAGGGCATTCAGCGCGCGGTCCACCCCGCGGCGGGCCGCGCCGAAAGGCAGGGCCAGCTTCACCAGGGCCAGGGGGATCATCCCCGAGAAGATGGCCAGGGCGTTGGCCGCCAGCACCGAGCCGGCCACGCTGCCCTTGAAGGCGGACCAAAGGCGTTTCAGCATCAGGACTCCGACCTGCCGGGCGCCACGCGCCCAATGCTTCAGAATATCGGAGTGTCAGATGATCGAATGGAAGGAAAAAACGACCCACCCCCCATCGCCTTTCTGACCTTCCGACCCTCCGAGCCCCTGATGATCGGCTAGCCCCAGCCCAGCTCCTCGAGACGCGCCTCGCTGATGCCGAAGTGGTGGGCGATCTCGTGGATGACCGTGGTGGCGATCTCCTCTCGCAAGTCATCCTCGTCCGCGCAGTCCTCCAGGAGGGGCCCGCGGTACAAGGTGATGCGGGGCGGCAGGTCGCCGCTCTCCGCCCGCCCTTCCGTCAGCGCCCGCCCCGAATACAGCCCGTAGAGGGTCTCGTCCTCGGGTACGCCCAGGCCATCCAGCAGCGCGTCCGGCGCCCAGTCCTCGATGACGATCGCCACACCCTCGAGGTGCGGTCGGAACTCCTCCGGCACGAGGGCCAGGGCCTCGTCCACCAGCTGCCGGAACCTCGGGTGGGAGATGTGCATGGCCCGATCGTACCGCCGCCGGCCCCCAAAAAAAATCAGCCACCGATTTCAGTGATGCACGGTGATAAGGCCGAAACGGCCTCCGCATGGGCCCGCCAGAGGCGGCTTCCGGCACCGCCGGAAGTCACGGTGGGTCTGAATCACTAAAATCACTGAAATCGGTGGCAAGTACACTTTTCAGTTCGGCACGGAAACCCGATCACAGCCCATCCAGCGGGCTCGCCACGCCGCGGCCGCCCCGGTTCAGCACGTGGGTGTAGATCATGGTGGTGGCCACGTCCTTGTGTCCCAGCAGCTCCTGCACGGTGCGGATGTCGTGACCCGCCGCCAGCAGATGCGTCGCGAAGCTGTGGCGCAGCACGTGGGGCGTGACCGGCTTCACCAGCTCCGCGGCCCGGGCCGCCAGCCGCACGGCCTTCTGGACGCTCTCCGCGTGGAGGTGGTGGCGGCGGACGAGGCCGGAGCGGGGATCGGCCGAGCGCTGGGCCGAGGGGAAGACCCACTGCCAGCCCCAGGCCCGGGCCGCCTGCGGCGACTTGAGCCCCAGCGCATCCGGCAGGCCGACCTCCCCGAAGCCCTCGGCGAGGTCCCGGGCATGCAGCGCGCGCACCCGGCCGAGGTGGGTGCGGAGCGGGTCCACTAGGCGATCCGGAAGCATGGTCACCCGGTCCTTGCCCCCCTTCCCGTCCCGCACCACGATCTCGTGCCGCTCGAATTCCACATCCTTCACCCGGAGGCGCAGCCCCTCCATGAGCCGCATCCCCGTCCCGTAGAGCACCTGGGCTAGCAGGGCCATTCCGCCCTCCATCTGGTCGAACAGCGCGCGCACCTCCCCCGGGGTGAGGACCACCGGAAGCCGCGGCGGGCGCCTGGCCTGGACCACCTCGGACAGCCAGGGCAGGTCCACCTCCAGCAGGTTCCGATAGAGGAACAGCAGGGCGGCCTTCGCCTGGTTCTGCGTCGAGGGCGACACGTGGCGCTCCACCGCCAGATGGCTCAGGAAGGCCTGCACCTCGGCAGCCCCCATCTCCCTCGGATGCCGCTTGCCGTGGAAGAGGATGAACCGCCGCGTCCAGTCCACATACGCGTCCTCCGTCCTCAGGCTGTAGTGCCGGACCCTCAGGCTGTCCCGCAGCTGGTCCACGAACTTCGGCGGCTGCACCCCCACGATCCGCCCTTCACCCGTCTGCCTATTTTCCCCGAGCATAGGACCCACCCCGATCGCCTCAGATCGCCTATTGCGCTAACCTGTGCCAGCTCCCCACTAGAGAATCGCCAAGGGTTGAAACAATTTATCGTCTTTTTTTCGCCCGTCAAGCCCCCCCAAAAGTTCGCCCATTCCCCCAACCACAACCTCACCCCCGCCCCCACCCCCCAGGACTAGGCGAACTCCACCCCCCAAACCACCCACCGTCCAATTTATAGTTAGGCCTCCAATGCAACCCCAGGCCAGATCCAAGCTGAGAAAGCGTGTCGCCTTAGTCGGGATGACCACTTCTTCTCTTTTGGTCGCAATCCAATGCACCTACTTCTTCACAAGCCCCGGTTCCATTTCCAGGTTCTATGCCTTGATCGCGTCATGCATCGGGTTAATCATCCTTCTTACTGCCAGCGTTCTCTATCGTCGGTTACGAAAAGGCAAGGCCCAGAAAGTTAATGGGCAACCCACTTGAACAGCCTTCGTGTCAGCCTAACCTCTCGCTGCACTCGGACCCCGCCTGCATTGCCTCTCGCTCTCTCTCAAGTTCTTGCTACCTCGGCTTCGTTCAGCGCCTCGGCGCAGGCGGGGCCGGTGAGCTTCTTTCGTTAGGCCGACGTGGGCGGGCTCGGCACAACGCTTTCTGGTCTGACTTCCCCAAGGTCCCGTCGCGCTAAAGTGGATGACTCCATCTCCGTCACTCCCCGCTGGTCCTGGCTTTCCGTTCGTCCGCTCTTTCACATTCTCAGCGCTTGGGCCGTAAGATCCGGCGCTGTGGCCTCACCCGCCCACCTCCGCCTAACGTGCCCGTCTCATGGGCTCGGTTCATCCGGCAATCGGCGTACGGCCTAACCTTTCGCTCAACTCGGACCCCGCCTGCATTGCCTTTCGCTCTCTCTCAACTTCTCGCTATCTCGGCTCCGCTCGTCGCCTCGGTGCAGGCGTGGCCGGTTAGCTACATTCGTTAGGCCTCGTTCGCCCGTCTCTTCTTCTCCACCAGGTCTGTGGGGTTCATTTCAGGGTTCGTCCTCCTGGCCCACTCCTGCGCGAATCTCGTCATTCCTCGATCATCAGCCTCTCAAGATTGGCGTTATTGCTTGCTCAGCACCATTCGGCCCATGGATTTCTGCCATCATCGAAGCCAATTCAGCATTTCGCCCTTCATGTTCACGCAATAACTCCGGTGGTTTCCCTTTGGGGTCGTCGGCATGAATCCTCGCTCCCGCTCAAGCAAGCTCAAACCCCAGCGCAGCGCGCGCTCGGGTGGCTACTGCTTTGGGCTCGGCCTAACCGTTGGTTCAACTCGGACCCAACCTGCGCGATCTGGTTTCATATCTCTTGATTCGGATTTCTCGTCTTCGCTCATCGCCCGGCTGCAGGTTGGGCCCGGTTAACCTTCTTCGTTAGGCCTCGTTCGCCCTTCTCTTCTTCTCCTCCAGGTATGTGCGGGTCATTTCAGGGTTCGTCCTCCTGGCCGACTCCTGCGCAAATCTCGTCATTCCTCGATCGCCAGCCTTTCAAGAATGGCGTTATTGCTTGCTTAGCACCATTCGGCCCATGGATTTCTGCCATCATCGAAGCCAATTCAGCATTCCGTCCTTCATGTTCACGCAATAACTCCGGTGGTTTCCCTTTGGGGTCGTCGGCATGAATCCTCGCTCCCGCTCAAGCAAGCTCAAACCCCAGCGCAACGCGTGCTCGGGGGGCTACTGCTTAGGGCTCGGCCTAACCGTTGGTTCAACTCGGACCCAACCGCGCGTTGCTGGCGCTCTCCCGTGAACGTCCCGATTCCCGTTCCCCTCCATTCGCCTGGCTCGCGGTTGGGCCCGGTTAACCTTCATCGTTAGGCGCCATGTTCAACAGTCCGTCCCACAGCCCCACGTCCCCCGGCTTCTCCGTATTGGGAAGTGCCTTGGGCATTGCCGCAGTTGTTTACGGAATAAGGGTAATCATTCGGCGCGAGATCAGG
>Ga0255338_1000775_pt1 | contig 80965 bp, 64 predicted proteins | sample MeOH1_35cm_T4_19_FD_203715 | JGI IMG/M metagenome (GOLD analysis project Ga0255338, IMG submission 203715) | Sandy soil microbial communities from University of British Columbia, Vancouver, Canada - MeOH1_35cm_T4_195 | ecosystem: Engineered > Artificial ecosystem > Sand microcosm > Unclassified ... | reverse complement strand
CCCGCTGGCCGAGATCACCCACAAGCGTCGCGTCTCGGCCCTGGGCCCGGGCGGTCTGACCCGCGAGCGCGCCGGCTTCGAAGTGCGCGACGTGCACGTGACCCACTACGGCCGTGTCTGCCCGATCGAGACACCGGAAGGCCCGAACATCGGTCTGATCAACTCGCTGGCCTTGTATGCACGCCTGAACGAGTACGGCTTCATCGAGACGCCGTACCGCCGCGTGGTGGATGGCAAGGTGACCAACCAGATCGACTACCTGTCCGCCATCGAGGAAGGCAAGTACGTCATCGCCCAAGCCAACGCGACGCTGGACAAAGAGGGTAAGCTGACCGACGAGCTGGTTTCCGCGCGTGAAAAGGGTGAATCCATCCTGTGCGGCGCCGAGCGCATCCAGTACATGGACGTGTCGCCCGCGCAGATCGTCTCGGTCGCGGCTTCGCTGGTGCCGTTCCTCGAGCACGACGATGCGAACCGCGCGCTGATGGGCGCCAACATGTCGCGCCAGGCCGTGCCCGTGCTGCGTCCGGAGAAGCCGCTGGTCGGCACCGGCATCGAGCGCGTGGCCGCGGTCGACTCCGGCACCGTGGTCACCGCCAAGCGCGGTGGCATCGTGGACTACGTCGATGCCACCCGCATCGTGATCCGGGTCAACGACACCGAAGCCGTGGCCGGCGAGGTGGGCGTGGACATCTACAACCTGATCAAGTACCAGCGTTCCAACCAGAACACCAACATCCACCAGCGCCCGATCGTCCAGCGTGGCGACAAGCTGGCCAAGGGTGACGTGATTGCCGACGGTGCCTCGACCGACCTGGGCGAGATCGCGATCGGCCAGAACATGCTGATCGCGTTCATGCCCTGGAACGGCTACAATTTCGAGGACTCGATCCTGATCAGCGAACGCGTCGTGGCCGACGACCGCTACACCTCGATCCACATCGAGGAACTGGTGGTGATGGCGCGCGACACCAAGCTCGGCGCCGAGGAAATTACCCGCGACATCCCGAACCTGTCCGAGCAGCAGCTCAATCGCCTGGACGACTCCGGCATCATCTACGTCGGCGCCGAAGTCCAGCCGGGCGACGTGCTGGTCGGCAAGGTGACCCCCAAGGGCGAGACCACGCTGACGCCGGAAGAGAAGCTGCTGCGCGCCATCTTCGGTGAGAAGGCCTCCGACGTGAAGGACACCTCGCTGCGCGTGGACCAGGGCTCGTCGGGCACCGTGATCGACGTGCAGGTCTTCACCCGTGAAGGCATCCAGCGCGACAAGCGCGCCCAGCAGATCATCGACGACGAGCTCAAGCGTTTCCGCCTGGACCTGAACGACCAGCTGCGCATCGTGGAGCTCGACGCGTTCGACCGGATCGAGAAGCTGCTGACCGGCCGTGTCGCCAACGGTGGCCCGCAGAAGCTGGCCAAGGGCACCACCATCGACAAGGCCTACCTGGCCTCGGTTGAGAAGTTCCACTGGTTCGACATCCGCCCGGCCGAGGACGAGGTCGCGACCCAGCTCGAATCGATCAAGAACTCGCTGGAGCAGACCCGCCACAGCTTCGATCTCGCGTTCGAAGAGAAGCGCAAGAAGCTCACTCAGGGCGATGAGCTGCCGGCCGGCGTGCTGAAGATGGTCAAGGTGTACCTGGCCGTCAAGCGCCGCCTGCAGCCTGGCGACAAGATGGCCGGCCGCCACGGCAACAAGGGTGTCGTGTCCAAGATCGTGCCGGTCGAGGACATGCCCTACATGGCCGACGGCACCACCGCCGACATCGTGCTCAACCCGCTGGGCGTGCCCTCGCGGATGAACATCGGCCAGGTGCTGGAAGTCCACCTGGGCTGGGCCGGCAAGGGCATCGGCCAGCGCATCGGCAACATGCTGCAGCAGGAGGCAGCAGCGGCCGAGCTGCGCCAGTTCATGGAAGAGCTGTACAACGGCATGGGCCGCAAGGAAGACCTGACTCAGCTCAGCGACGACGACCTGCGCGCAATGGCCGGCAATCTGACCAGCGGCCTGCCTTACGCCACGCCGGTGTTCGACGGGGCTTCCGAAGCGGAAATCCGCGCGATGCTGAAGCTGGCCTATCCGGACGACATCGCCGAGCGCAAGGGCCTGACGCCGACCCGCACCCAGGCCTGGCTGCACGACGGCCGCACTGGCGACGCGTTCGAGCGCCCGACCACGATCGGCTACATGCACTACCTGAAGCTGCATCACTTGGTCGACGACAAGATGCACGCCCGTTCCACCGGTCCGTACTCCTTGGTCACGCAGCAACCGCTGGGCGGCAAGGCGCAGTTCGGTGGTCAGCGTTTCGGTGAGATGGAAGTGTGGGCGCTGGAAGCCTACGGCGCGGCCTACACGCTGCAGGAAATGCTCACCGTCAAGTCCGACGACGTGCAGGGCCGTACCAAGGTCTACGAAAACATCGTCAAGGGCGAGCACTCGATCGACGCCGGCATGCCCGAGTCGTTCAACGTGCTGGTCAAGGAAATCCGCTCGCTGGGTCTCGACATCGAGCTTGAGCGTTCTTGATCGTTCGGCTTTGCGGGACGGGACGGGGTTGCGCGGCAACCCGTTCCGTCCTCAACTGAGTTAAGGAAAGAGTCACATGAAATCACTACTCGACCTGTTCAAGCAGTTCACGCCGGACGAGCATTTCGATGCCATCCGCATCGGCATGGCCTCGCCCGAGAAAATCCGTTCCTGGTCCTTCGGCGAGGTGAAGAAGCCCGAGACCATCAATTACCGGACCTTCAAGCCCGAGCGCGACGGCCTGTTCTGCGCCAAGATCTTCGGTCCGATCAAGGACTACGAGTGCCTGTGCGGCAAGTACAAGCGCCTCAAGCACCGCGGTGTCATCTGCGAGAAGTGCGGCGTTGAAGTCACGCAGACCAAGGTTCGCCGCGAGCGCATGGGTCACATCGACCTGGCCGCGCCCTGCGCCCACATCTGGTTCCTGAAGTCGCTGCCCTCGCGTCTGGGCCTGGTGCTTGACATGACGCTGCGCGACATCGAGCGCGTGCTGTACTTCGAAGCCTATGTGGTGGTGGATTCAGGCATGACGCCGCTGAAGAAGTTCAGCATCATGTCCGAGGACGACTACGACGCCAAGCGCCGCGAATACGGCGACGAATTCATCGCCAAGATGGGCGCGGAAGGCATCAAGGAGCTGCTCGAAGGCATCGATATCGAGAGCGAGATCGAACGCCTGCGCGGCGACCTGACCGGCTCCGAAGTCAAGGTCAAGAAGAACGCCAAGCGCCTGAAGGTGCTGGAAGCCTTCAAGAAGTCCGGCATCAAGCCGGAGTGGATGGTGCTGGATGTGCTGCCCGTGCTGCCGCCGGACCTGCGCCCCCTGGTGCCGCTGGACGGTGGCCGCTTCGCCACCTCCGACCTGAACGACCTGTACCGCCGCGTCATCAACCGCAACTCGCGCCTGAAGCGCCTGTTGGAGCTGAAGGCGCCCGAGATCATCGCGCGCAACGAAAAGCGCATGCTGCAGGAAGCCGTCGACTCCCTGCTCGACAACGGCCGCCGCGGCAAGGCCATGACCGGCGCCAACAAGCGCGCCCTCAAGTCGCTGGCCGACATGATCAAGGGCAAGAGCGGCCGCTTCCGCCAGAACTTGCTGGGCAAGCGCGTCGACTACTCCGGTCGTTCCGTGATCACCGTGGGCCCGACCCTCAAGCTGCACCAGTGCGGCCTGCCCAAGCTGATGGCGCTGGAGCTGTTCAAGCCCTTCATCTTCGCCCGCTTGGAAGCCATGGGCATCGCCACCACCATCAAGGCGGCGAAGAAGGAAGTCGAATCCGGCACGCCGGTGGTGTGGGACATCCTGGAAGAGGTGATCAAGGAGCACCCGGTGATGCTCAACCGCGCCCCGACGCTGCACCGTCTGGGTATCCAGGCCTTCGAGCCGATCCTGATCGAAGGCAAGGCCATCCAGCTGCACCCGCTGGTCTGCGCCGCCTTCAACGCCGACTTCGACGGCGACCAGATGGCCGTCCACGTGCCGCTGTCGGTGGAAGCGCAGATGGAAGCCCGCACGCTGATGCTGGCCTCCAACAACGTGCTGTTCCCCGCCAACGGCGAACCGTCCATCGTGCCGTCGCAGGACGTGGTGCTGGGTCTGTACTACACGACCCGCGAGCGCATCAACGGCAAGGGCGAGGGCCTGGTGTTCGCCGACCTCGGTGAAGTCCAGCGCGCGCTGGACGCTGGGGTGGTCGAGCTCACCGCCAAGATCAGCGTGCGCCTGACCGAATGGACCAAGGACAAGGACAGCGGCGAGTTCGTGCCGTCCACCAGCCTGGTCCATACCACGGTCGGCCGTGCGTTGCTGTCGCAGATCCTGCCCAAGGGGCTGCCGTTCAGCAACCTGAACAAGGCGCTGAAGAAGAAGGAAATCTCGCGCCTGATCAATACCTCGTTCCGCAAATGCGGCCTGAAGGAAACCGTGGTGTTCGCCGACAAGCTGCTGCAGAACGGCTTCCGCCTGGCGACCCGCTCCGGCATCTCGATCGCCATCGACGACATGCTGGTGCCGCCGCAAAAGCCCGAGATCATCGGTCGCGCCGAAGCCGAGGTGAAGGAGATCGAACAGCAGTATGTCTCCGGCCTGGTGACGGCTGGCGAGCGCTACAACAAGGTGGTGGACATCTGGGGCAAGGCCGGCGACGAAGTGTCCAAGGTCATGATGGCCCAGCTGGCCAAGCAGAAGACCATCGACCGCCACGGCAACGAGGTGGACCAGGAGTCGTTCAACTCGATCTACATGATGGCCGACTCGGGCGCTCGCGGTTCCGCGGCGCAGATTCGCCAGCTGGCCGGCATGCGCGGCCTGATGGCCAAGCCGGACGGCTCCATCATCGAGACCCCCATCACGGCGAACTTCCGTGAAGGTCTGAACGTGCTGCAGTACTTCATCTCCACGCACGGCGCCCGTAAGGGTCTGGCCGACACGGCGTTGAAGACGGCCAACTCCGGTTACCTGACGCGTCGCCTGGTGGACGTGACGCAGGATCTGGTGGTGACCGAGGACGACTGCGGCACCAGCGAAGGCTCGCTGATGCGCGCCATCGTCGAGGGCGGCGAGGTGATCGAATCGCTGCGCGACCGGATTCTGGGCCGCACCGTCGCCGAGGAGGTGCTGCATCCCGAGAGCCGCGCCGTGCTGGCCCCGGCAGGCACCATGCTGGACGAGGACAAGATCGACGAGCTCGAAGCCGCCGGCGTGGACGAGGTCAAGGTGCGCACCGCGCTGACCTGTGCCACCCGTTTCGGCCTGTGCGCCAAGTGCTACGGCCGCGACCTGGGCCGTGGCGGCCTGGTCAACATGGGCGAGGCCGTCGGCGTGATCGCCGCGCAGTCGATCGGTGAGCCCGGCACGCAGCTGACCATGCGGACCTTCCACATCGGTGGTGCCGCCTCGCGTGCCGCCATCGCCTCCAGCGTGGAAGCCAAGTCCAACGGCGTCATCGGCTTCAATGCCACGATGCGCTACGTGACGAACAGCAAGGGCGAGCTGGTGGTGATTTCCCGTTCCGGTGAAATCATCATCCAGGACGAGCACGGCCGCGAGCGCGAACGCCACAAGGTGCCGTACGGCGCCACCTTGACGGTGAAGATTGACCAGACGATCAAGGCTGGCACCATCCTCGCCAACTGGGACCCGCTGACGCGCCCGATCATCACCGAGTTCGCCGGTCAGACCAAGTTCGAGAACGTCGAGGAAGGCCTGACGGTGGCCAAGCAGGTGGACGAGGTCACCGGCCTGTCCACCCTGGTCGTGATCGATCCGAAGCGCCGCGGCTCCGCCAAGGTGGTGCGTCCGCTGGTGAAGCTGATCGATGCCCAGGGCCAGGAAGTCAAGATTCCTGGCACCGACCACGCGGTGGCGATCGGCTTCCAGATTGGCGCACTGATCCAGGTCCGCGATGGCCAGGACGTGGGCCCCGGCGAGGTGCTCGCCCGTATCCCGGTGGAAGGCCAGAAGACCCGCGACATCACGGGTGGTCTGCCGCGCGTGGCCGAGCTGTTCGAAGCCCGTACGCCCAAGGACAAGGGCATGCTGGCCGAGATGACCGGCACCGTGTCGTTTGGCAAGGAAACCAAGGGCAAGGTGCGCCTGCAGATCACCGACCCGGAAGGCAAGGTCTGGGATGAGCTGATCCCCAAGGAAAAGAACATCCTGGTGCACGAAGGCCAGGTGGTCAACAAGGGCGAGAGCATCGTGGACGGCCCGGCCGACCCGCAGGACATCCTGCGCCTGCTGGGCATGGAAGAGCTGGCCCGCTACATCGTCGACGAAGTGCAGGACGTTTACCGTCTGCAGGGCGTGAAGATCAACGACAAGCACATTGAAGTGATCGTCCGCCAGATGCTGCGTCGCGTGGTGGTGGAGAACTCGGGCGAGTCGAACTACATCGCCGGCGAGCAGGTCGAGCGCTCCGAGATCCTCAACACCAACGAGGCGCTGCAGGCTGCTGGCAAGATTCCGGCCACCTACAGCAACCTGCTGCTGGGCATCACCAAGGCCTCGCTGTCCACCGACTCGTTCATCTCGGCCGCTTCCTTCCAGGAAACGACCCGGGTGCTGACCGAGGCGGCGATCATGGGCAAGCGCGACGAACTGCGCGGCCTGAAGGAGAACGTCATCGTCGGCCGCCTGATCCCGGCCGGTACCGGCCTGGCCTACCACCACGCACGCAAGGCCAAGGACGAGATGGACGACGCCGAGCGCCGCGCCATCGCCGACGCCGAAGCGGCCGAGCTGGCCGGTGTCGGCGCTTCGGGCGATGCCGCCGTGACGGATGACGGAGCCGCCGCCGAGTAATCGGTAGCTTCGTTACTGATAGCGCCCCTCGCCCGACTGATAAGGGCGAGGGGCGTTTTTCATGTTCAACCATCAGGAGGCATGATGTCGGCGTGGTGGCTGGGGTTGCTGCTGGCGGTGCTGTTGTTCTGGAGCGTCGGGGCCTACAACCGGCTGATGCGCCTGCGGGCCCGGGTCAGCCAGGCCTTTGCCGCGCTGGACGAGCGGCTGGTGCAGCAACTGACGTGGGTTCAAGGCTGTCTGCCGCTCGATGAGCTCGGCGAGGCGTCATCGATGGGGGCCGAGACGCCGGCGCTGGCGGCCTGGCGCCATCTGCGGGCCGCCAGCGAACAGCTGACGCATTCGCTCACGGCCGCTCGGGCACGGCCGCTGGAGCCGCGCGCCACGGCGGCGCTGACGGCGGCGCGCGGTGTGCTGAACACGTCCTGGCAGCGCGTCGGCGCCCTGGGCGACCTGAGGGAGGCGACCGTGCCAGAGGCCTGGCGGGCCGAGCATGAACAGCTGCTGGGTCAGATCCTGTTGCGGTGCGAAGCATTCAACCAGGCGGCGCGCGCGTACAACGACGCGATCGCCCAATTTCCGGCCCTGCTGCTGGCGCGTGTGTTCGGCTTCAGGCCGGCCGGTGTGATGCAGCCGATGGCCCTGGTGGGCTGATGAGGTCCCGATCACGATGAAACATCCTGTACAAATTCCGCTTTGGCGACAACTTCAGGCCACGGCTGCGGCGCTGCAGGCGGTGCGCGCCGGCCGCTCCATGACGGCGGTGCTGGACGGCCTCGACGGCGCCTTGCGCCCCGGGGTGCAGGCCTTGTCGTTCCAGACGTTGCGCTGGCTGGGCCGGGCCGAGGCCTTGCGTCGCCAGCTGGCGCGGCGCGCGCCGCCCCCGGCGGCTGATGCCTTGCTGTGCAGTGCACTGGCACTGCTCTGGCGCCCCGAGCAGGCGCCCTACGAGACCTTCACCCTGGTGGACCAGGCGGTGGAGGCCGCGCGGCGCACGGCGGCGACCCGTGCCCAGGCCAGCTTCATCAACGCCTGCCTGCGCCGTTTCCTGCGCGAGCGCGAGGCGTTGGTGCAAGCCTCCGACGCCGATCCGGTGGCGCAGTGGAACCACCCGCGCTGGTGGATCGCGCGCTTGCAGCAGGACCACCCCGAGCACTGGCGGGCGATCCTGCGTGCCAGCCAGGATCCCGCGCCGATGACCCTGCGCGTCAACCGCCTGAAGACGAGCGTGCCCGAGTACCTGGCGCGGCTGCAGGCCGCAGGGCTGGCCGCGGAGGCGGTGGGCGAGGGTGGCCTGCAACTGGCGCAGCCGCGCCCCGTGCAGGCGTTGCCCGGCTTCGCCGAGGGGCTGGTGTCGGTGCAGGATGCCGCAGCCCAGCTGGCCGCGCCACTGCTGCTGCGCGGGCTCGACACCTCGCGCCCGTTGCGCCTGCTCGACGCCTGCGCCGCACCGGGCGGCAAGACGGCTCATTTGCTGGAACTGTGCCCGGATGCCCAGGTGACGGCGCTCGAGGTCGATGCGGCGCGCAGCGATCGCATCGGGCAAACCCTGGCTCGGCTCGGCCTGCAGGCGCATGTGGTCACGGCCGACGCGGCCGACGCCGCCGCCTGGTGGTCCGGGGAGCTGTTTGACGCCATCCTGCTCGATGCGCCGTGCACGGCGTCCGGCATCGGCCGGCGCCATCCGGATGTGCGCTGGTTGCGCCGCGAGAGCGACATCGCCCAGCTGGCGGTGCAGCAGGATCGTCTGCTGCGGGCGCTCTGGCCGCTGGTCAAGCCGGGAGGCCGACTGCTGTACTGCACCTGTTCGGTCTTTCGCGCCGAGGGGCAGCAGCAGGTCGAAGCGTTTGTTGCACGCAACACCGACGCGGTTCTGGCGCCCTCGCCAGGTCACTTGTTGCCACAAAGTCGAGCCGTTGACGCGCCGCTCCCGGACAATGGACTGGGTGAGCACGACGGATTTTTTTACGCTTTGCTGGAAAAGGGCGCGGCCTAGCCTGCTGGCGCTGCTCTGCTGCCTGGGGCTGGCGGTCGGCTGGTCGCCCGCCGCCATGGCCCAGCCGGCGGCGGCTGAACTGACCGATTTCCATCTGGAGCGCCAGGAGGGCGCGCTGTACCTCTCGGCCACCGTACGGCTGGACTTGCCGGCGCCGGTCGAGGATGCCTTGGTCAAAGGCATCCCGGTGCACTTCGTGGTCGATGCCGAGTTGCTGCGCGACCGCTGGTACTGGTATGACCGCAGGGTGGCTGCCGTCGCCCGCCACATGCGCCTGGCCTACCAGCCGCTGACACGTCGCTGGCGGCTCAACACCTCGTCCGAGCCGATCGATGCGGCGGGGCTGGGCGTGAGCTTCACTCAGTACTTCGATACCCTGGCGGAAGCGCTGCTGGCCCTGCGCCGCATCTCGCGCTGGAAAATCGCCGAGGCCGCCGACATGGAGCCAGGCGCCCGGCACAACGTGGACTTTCACTTCCGGCTCGACGTGACCCAGCTGCCCCGGCCTTTCCAGATCCTCGGGGTGGGCCCCTCGGAGTGGGTGATTGCCGTCTCGCGCAACCAGCGCCTGCCCGTGGAGGGCGGTCGGTGAGCCGGATGCCCATGGCAGCTTCCAGGCGGCGCGCCGCGCGCTGGGCGCTGGGCGCCGCCGTCGCCGCCATGGTGGCGATGGGTCTCGTGCTGATGTTCCTGCTGACCCAGGCGACCAACAACCGTGAACTGTACGAGCGCAACTACGCGCGCCTGTTCGCCGTCAACGTGGTGGTGGCGGCGCTGCTGGTGTCCCTCATCCTGTGGGTGGCGGTGCGCCTGGCGCTGCGGTTGCGGCGCGGCAAGTTCGGCAGCCGCCTGCTGGTCAAGCTGGCGGCCATCTTCGCGCTGGTCGGCGTGGTGCCCGGTGTGTTGATCTATGTCGTGTCCTACCAGTTCGTGTCGCGCTCGATCGAAAGCTGGTTTGACGTGAAGGTCGAGGGGGCGCTGGCGGCGGGCCTGAACCTGGGACGTTCGACGCTGGACGCGATGACCAGCGAGCTGGGCACCCAGACGCGCGCCGCGACCAGTCCGCTCAGCATGGTGCCGGACGCCACGGCGGGCCTGGCGCTGGAGCGCATCCGCGACCAACTCGGGGCGAGCGATGTCCTGCTCTGGAGTGCCGGCGGTCGCCTGATCGCCAGTGTCGGTCAGTCCCGCTTTCAGCTCAGCCCGGAGCGACCGTCGACGGCGCAGATGCGCGCCGCGCGCAGCCAGGGTGTATTGGCGAGGGTGGAGGGGCTGGACGATGCGGCGATCGGCTCCGCGAGCCAGGCGCGCATCCGGGTGCTCGCGTTGGTCACATCCTCCAGCCTGGGCCTGCTGGCCGAGCCACGCTTCCTGGAGGTGGCCCAGGTCCTGCCGCCCGCCTTGGTGGCCAACGCCCTGGCCGTGGAGGAGGCCAACCGCGAATACCAGGAGCGCGCCCTGGGTCGGGACGGTCTGCGGCGCATGTACATTGGCACGCTGACGCTCAGCCTGTTCCTCGCTGTGTTTGGCGCGGTGCTGTTGGCGGTGCTGCTGGGCAATCAGCTGGCACGCCCCCTGCTGTTGCTGGCGGATGGCGTGCGCCAGGTGGCGGCCGGCGACCTCACGCCCAAGGTGGCCCTGCAGGGCAAGGATGAGCTGGGCGGACTGACCCGGTCCTTTGCCCAGATGACCGAGCAGCTCGCCGAGGCGCGCGCCGCCGTCGAGCACAGCCTGCGGCAGCTGGATGCGGCGCGGGGCAACCTGCAGACCATCCTGGACAACCTGACCGCCGGCGTGATCGTGATCGATGCGCAGCAAGGGGTGATCCTGTCGGCCAATCCTGGCGCCACGCGCATCCTGCGCGCGCCGCTGGCGGCGTTCGAGGGCCGTCCGCTGGCGGAGCTGCCCACCCTGGCGGCGTTCGCGGCCGGGGTGCGGGCGCAGTTCGAGGCCTTCCAGGGCGAGCACGAGCAGCATGGACTGGACCACTGGCAGGCCTCTTTCGAGCTGCATGCCTCAGGACATGGGGCGCCCTCGGATGCCATCACCCTGGTGGCGCGCGGTGCCGTGCTGCCGGACCAGAGCCGGCTGCTGGTGCTGGACGACATCTCGGAAATCGTCTCCGCGCAGCGCGCCCGCGCCTGGGGCGAGGTGGCGCGCCGGCTGGCGCATGAAATCAAGAACCCGCTCACGCCGATCCAGCTCTCGGCGGAGCGTCTGGAGATGAAGCTGTCCGGCAAGCTGGCGCCGGTTGAGCAGGCGATGTTGACCAAGTCGGTCAAGACGATCGTCGATCAGGTGGAGGCCATGAAGCGGCTGGTCAACGAATTTCGCGACTATGCCCGCCTTCCGGCGGCGGAACTCAAGCCCCTGGACCTGAACGCCTTGGTCGCGGACCTGCTGCATCTCTATGCCGCGGAGAACGGCGGGAGCGGCGCCTGCCACGTCCCCGTGCGCGCCGAACTCGACCCGGCCTGTCCCCCCATCCAGGGCGACGCGCAGCAACTGCGCCAGGTGGTGCACAACTTGCTGCAGAACGCGCAAGATGCCAGCGAGCCGGCAGCGGACGGCGAGCAACCGGTCGCCGTGCTCATCCGCACGCAGTGGCTCGGTGCCAGCCACCGCGTGCGGCTGAGCGTGCAGGATCAAGGGGCCGGCTTTCCCGAGAATATCCTCAAACGTGCGTTCGAGCCCTATGTCACCACCAAGACCCGGGGCACCGGTCTCGGCCTGGCCGTGGTGAAGAAGATCGCCGATGAACACCGCGCGCGGGTGGATCTCTCCAACCGCGTCATGGACGGCGTCGTGCAGGGTGCGCAAGTCTCGCTATCATTCCCGGTCGATAATTCGACCATGGCGGCTCCAGCCTGAGAGAGTCGCCGGCACAGGCAAGGGATTTCGCTGCAATCATGGCAAACATACTGGTGGTCGATGACGAGTTGGGCATCCGTGACCTGCTCTCGGAAATCCTCAACGACGAAGGCCACAACGTCGAGCTTGCCGAAAACGCGGCCCAGGCGCGCGCGGTGCGCCAGCGGGCCTGCCCCGATCTGGTGTTGCTCGACATCTGGATGCCGGACACCGATGGCGTGACCCTGCTCAAGGAGTGGGCGAGCAGTGGCCTGCTCAACATGCCCGTGATCATGATGAGCGGCCACGCGACGATCGACACGGCCGTCGAGGCCACGCGGATCGGCGCACAGGCTTTCCTGGAAAAGCCCATCACGCTGCAAAAGCTGCTCAAGGCCGTGGAACAGGGGCTGGCGCTCGGCAGCGCGCGCAAGCTCGGCGCCGCCGTGGTGGAGCCCGCCGAACCGGCTTTCGCGGAAACGTTGATGCGGGGGGGCGCGTCGTTGCCGCCGGCGCAGGAGTCCCGGCCGCAGGGGCTGCAAAGTTTTGAGCTCGACAAGCCCCTGCGCGATGCGCGTGACGATTTTGAGAAAGCCTATTTCGAGTTCCACCTGGCCAAGGAGGGCGGCTCGATGACCCGCGTCGCGGAAAAGACCGGGCTGGAGCGCACTCATCTGTATCGCAAACTCAAGCAATTGGGCGTCGATCTGTCTCGCGCCAAACGAAATTCTGCGATGTGACTGGAGAGTGTCAAAAAAGGCTGCTATAATTTAACTCTTGTTGGCCCGGTAGCTCAGTTGGTAGAGCAGCGGATTGAAAATCCGCGTGTCGGTGGTTCGATTCCGCCCCAGGCCACCATATTTCAGAAAGCCACCCGAGGGGTGGCTTTCTATTTGACCGCCAAGGCGGTCATCACGCGGGAATAGCTCAGTTGGTAGAGCGCAACCTTGCCAAGGTTGAGGTCGCGAGTTCGAGCCTCGTTTCCCGCTCCATATGGCCCATGTGGCTCAGTGGCAGAGCACTCCCTTGGTAAGGGAGAGGTCGCGGGTCCGATTCCCGCCATGGGCACCACGCATTCCTCGGAAGTCCAGCCATTGCGATGGGCTTTTCCCTTTCTATCGACTTCATCGGTGGGTCCATTCGGTCAAGACCGTGTGCACGGCCCTGGTGCAACGCACGTGGCGTTGATCGTTTCGTGGCCACGTCGTTCTTCGCCACGTGGGGTCGCTGGCGTGGCCGCGCACTTGCCGTTTGCCGGTCCGCCCATGGGCCTGCAGCCGTTCAAACGTTTCGTGGGCTTACCTCACAACTCAGACCAAGGACCCCACATGACTTCTGAAAATTCCATGCACACGCAGGCCGCACTGGTGGCCTGCATCGTGAATGAGATGTGCAGCCGCACGCTGAATCACTTCGCGGAAGAGGCCCGGATGGATGGAGAAAGCCTTCAGCAAGCCGTTGAACGCTATGAGATCGACTACGCGTGGCACATTTTGAGCTCTGACCGGATGCGTGAAGAGACCGTATCGGCCTTGGAGGCCAAGATGAAGCACCCAGCCTCTGAGGAGCAGAAAGCCTTTGTCGCTGATATCTTGAAGTCTGCTGCTGCGGTCCAGGCTCCCGATTCGCTGATGAGCTTTGACAATGATGTGCCCGAGCAGCTGTCGGGCAATCTGTGCGCATGGTTTGAGCACAGGATGTTGCCAGCGGCCAAAGAGGTTTGCTGAGCTGCGCGCCCAGCATCATGCAGAGGCCCATCCGTCGTGATGGGCTTTTTTACTTCTGCCTCGACCTGATGGGGCTGGAGACGCTCGGATGAGTTCGGTGACGCGCCTGCCTGACTCGAATGCGTCGGCGGTGTTGGATCGATAATTTCCGTCTCAACCCGTTCATACCTTGGAGCCGCTCATGCCCTTTTCGCGCCGGATCTTCGTGTCCCGGATCGCCCGTACCGTTGTTGCTGCCGGAGCCCTGTCGGTCCTTGGCTTGGCCAGCGCCCAGAGTGCCAAGCCCGTCCGGCTGTTGGTCGGCTTTCCGCCGGGTGGCGGTTCGGATGCGATCGCGCGCATCCTGGCGGATCACCTGAAGGACGAACTGGGCACCTCCGTGGTGGTGGAGAACAAGCCGGGGGCCGGTGGCCAGATCGCGGCGCAGGCGCTCAAGGCGGCGCCGGCGGACGGCACGACGCTGTTCCTGTCGCACGACCACACCATTTCCATCCTGCCGCAGGTGGTGAAGAACCCCGGTTTCGATCCCGCGCGCGACTTCGTGCCGGTGGCCGGCTTTGCCAGCTTCGTCAACGCCTTCGCCGTCTCCGGCGGCACGCCGGTCAAGACCTTTGACGAGTATGTGAAGTGGGTGCGCACGCAGGGCGCCGGCAAGGGCGCGGTGGGCGTCCCCGCGCCGGCCTCCACGCCCGAGTTCCTGGTCAAGGTGATTGGCCAAAAATACAAGCTGGATCTGGTGGCCGCGCCTTACCGCGGCAGCGCCCCCATGATGGCCGACATGCTGGGCAACCAGGTCGGCGCCGGCGTGGGCTCCATTCCGGACTTCATCGAGAACCACAAGGCCGGCAAGATCCACGTGGTCGCGGTGCTGGGCAAGCAGCGCCAGGCGGCGATGCCGGAGGTGCCGACTTTTGCCGAGCTGGGCCTGGCTGGCTTCGAGGACATGCCGTACTACGGCATCTTCGCGCCGGTGGGGACGCCGAAGGCGGTGATCGATCGCTTCGCCGCCGCTATGGCGAAGGTGCTGACCGTGCCGGAGGTGCGCGAGCGTCTGACGGCCATGGGGCTGACGGTGGGCTACATGTCGCCGCAGCAACTGGCGCGCCGCGAGCGCGCTTACACCCGGAGCTGGGCGCGCATCATCAAGGCCAGCGGTTTCCAGCCGCAGTGACGCGCGACCATCGGCACCATGGCGCTGCCGTGGGCCATCCTGACCAGCGAGCGGTGCTCAGGTTGAGGGCGGCTTCGCACGCCTGGTCGCATGCTGCCCGGTGCTCGCAGTGCGCCGCTCGGCGGTGGCCGTCGTATGGCGGTTGGTTGTCTTTCCGGGGGCGGCATGGCGTGACAGTCGTTCGACGCGCTGCTGCAGCGCATCGATGCGTGCGCTCAGGGTCTCGATGTCCTGGCTTGACGGGACGCCCAGGCCGTGCAGCGCGCGGGCCACGCGATCCTCGAGGCTGTTCTCCAGCTTGTCCCAGTGGCCGGTGGCGCGCGCCCCCAGGTCGGTCGCGACGTCGGCCACGTGGCTGGTAGCTTCGGCCAGCTTCTCTTCGGCGGCGGCCTGTGTCTTGCGTTGAATCGTGAGACCTTCTTTCACCAAGGCTTCGAACACCTTGCCGCCTTCTTCCTGCGCCTTAGCGAAGGCGCCCAAGCCGGCGAGCCAGATTTGCTGGGCCGACGCCTTGATGGCGTCGGACAGCGGCGGCGTCGCCGGGTCCTTGCTATCGCTTTTCGTTGACTTCCTGTCCATGGTTTGCTCCTGTCTGGTGGTCGCGCAACGCGGGGTGACGGGGCGAGCGGTCGCCCAAGGCGAATCTCACTCTACGCCCGTTCCGAGCATTCGGCAGCCCTTCATGTCGATCGGGGCGACGAGTCGCGGGGGGGCTTCGTGGCCGGTGAGCGGGCGCTACCGGCTTCGAGGATCGCGCCACCTGCGACAGCAGGTACGTTCCCAACGGGTTGCTCTGGGTGGGCTGGGTGATCCTGCTCAAGACCGTGCGCGTCGTGCTGGCCGGGCGCGGGGCCATGCAACTGGCGCCGCCCCGGGCGAAGACCCGCATCGATGCGGCACAATTTGCACATTGACGCTCCATTTTTCGTACCGACCATGACCGACACCCCCTCCCAGGCCCCCATCAGCGCGCGCGACAAGGCCGAGATCCTGGCGCAGGCGCTGCCGTACATCCGCAAGTACCACGGCAAGACCATGGTCATCAAGTACGGCGGCAATGCCATGACCGACCCGGCGCTGCAGGCCGCCTTCGCCGAGGACGTGGTGCTGCTCAAGCTGGTCGGCATCAACCCGGTGGTGGTGCACGGCGGCGGCCCGCAGATCGAGACGGCGCTCAAGCGCCTGGGCAAGAAGGGCGAGTTCATCCAGGGCATGCGCGTCACCGATGCCGAGACCATGGAGGTGGTCGAGTGGGTGCTGGCGGGCGAGGTGCAGCAGGACATCGTGGGTCTGATCAACCAGGCCGGTGGCAAGGCCGTGGGCCTGACCGGGCGCGACGGCGGCCTGATTCGCGCGCAGAAACTGCGCCTGCTGGATCAGCAGGACCCGAGCAAGGAGCATGACATCGGCCAGGTCGGCGACATCGTCGGCATCGACCCGAGCGTGGTCAAGGCGCTGCAGGACGACCAGTTCATCCCCGTGGTCAGCCCGATCGGCTTCGGCGAGCGCAACGAGAGTTACAACATCAACGCCGACGTGGTGGCCGCCAAGCTGGCCACCGTGCTGCAGGCCGAAAAGCTCTTGATGCTGACCAACATCCCGGGCGTGCTGGACAAGCAGGGCCAGCTGCTCACCGAGCTGACCATGCAGCGCATCGACGAGCTGGTGGCCGACGGCACCATCAGCGGCGGCATGCTGCCCAAGATCGCCGGCGCGCTGGATGCCGCCAAGAGCGGCGTGAACGCCGTGCACATCATCGACGGCCGCGTGCCGCATGCCATGCTGCTGGAGATCCTGACCGAACAGGCTTACGGCACGATGATCCGCTCGCACTGACGCACGACGGGGCCCGACATGCGCCTGTTGCTCGTGGAAGACGACGTCATGCTGGCCAGCGGTATCAAGCTGGGGCTGACCCATGCCGGTTATGCCGTGGACTGGGTGGGCAGCGGCGAGCGCGCCCGCGAGGTGCTGCAGACCGAATCGTTCGACGCCGCCATCATCGACATCGGCTTGCCCGGCATGGACGGGCTGACGCTGACCGGCCAGCTGCGCAGCTCACCCTCGCCCAACCGCGCCATGCCGGTGCTGATCCTGACCGCGCGCGACGGGCTGGAGGACCGTGTGCAGGGGCTGGACATGGGCGCGGATGACTACATGGTCAAACCCTTCGAGCTGCCCGAGCTGCTGGCGCGGCTGCGCGCCCTGCTGCGCCGCTCCCAGGCGCCGACTTCGGCCGTGCTGCAGTTCGGTCCGCTGGAACTCGACACCGCGTTGCGCCGCGCCACCGTCAGCGGGCCCGACGGCGTGCAGGTGCTCGACCTCGGGCCGCGCGAATGGACGGTGATGGAGTACCTGCTGCTGCACGCGCCCAAGCCCGCCAGCAAGGACAAGCTGCTGCAGGCCCTGACCGGCTGGGACAAGGAAATCACACCCAACGCGGTGGAGGTCTACATCTCGCGCCTGCGCGGCAAGCTGGAGCCCTATGGCGTGGCGCTGCGCTCGATCCGGGGCTTCGGCTACCGGCTCGAACTGCGCACCGTGCCCTGAGGCGGGCGCGGGAGATGGTGACACGCGGCATGGCATCGGGCCTGCAGCGGCGGCTGATGGTGCTGCTGTTGCTGCCGCTGTGCCTGCTGTCCTTTGGCAGTGCCTGGTTCGACTACCGGCTGGCCGACAGCGCCGCCGTGCAGAAGGACCGTCAGCTGCTGCAGCTGATGCCGCTACTGGGCGACTCGGTCGTGGCGCCGGGGCGCGATGCCGACCCGCCGATCCTGCTGCTGGCGCCGGCGATGGAGGAGTTCCTGGCGCAACGCCCCGGACCGACCGCCTACGCGGTGACCGAGATGGACGGTCGCCTGCTGCACGGCGCCCGCTGGCTGGCCGGCCTGCGCCCCGCCACGCGCGAGCCCGAGTTCCACTCGGTGGAGGAACGCGGCGTCACCTACCGGCTGGTGGTGCAGCGCGTGCAGACCGTGGCCGGCGAGCTGGTGCTGGTGCTGGCCGACGGCTCCGATCCGCGGCTGGACTGGGTGCATTCGGTGCTGTGGCGCGTGGTGCTGCCCAATCTGCTGCTGATCAGCATGGTCGCGCTGGCGGTGCGCTGGGCCATTGATCGCGCCCTGCGGCCGCTGAAGGTGCTGGCCGAGGCGGTGTCGCGCCGCTCGCCGCGCGATCTGGACCCGATCGACGAAGGCGCCTCCCCCGAGGAGGTGCGCCCGCTGGTGCAGTCGATCAACCGGCTGTTCGGGCTGGTCAACGCCCAGGCCGAGAGCCAGCGCCGCTTCATCGCCGATGCCGCGCACCAGTTGCGCACGCCGCTGGCTGGCCTGCAGGCGCAGGTCGAGGCCTGGGCTCACGCGCTGGAGGCGCCGGCTGGTGCGCCGGGCGCAGCGCCGGATGCGCCGGACACCATCCGTCGTGTCGGCGGGGCGGGTGCTGAGGCGGGGATCGTCCTGCCAGCCGAGCAGCTGTACAAACTGCGTGGCGCCGCTCGTCGTACCTCGCAGCTGGCCAACCAGCTGCTGGCGCTGTCGCGCGCCGACGAGCGCCAGCTCGACGCCCAGGCCATGCAGCGGGTGGACCTGAAGGCGCTGTGCGAAACGGTGCTGGAGGCGCAGCTGGACGCCGCCACGGCACGCGGCATCGACCTCGGGTTGGAAGCCGAACCGGCCCAGGCCATGGGCCACGACTGGCTGCTGCGCGAACTACTCGGCAACCTGGTGGACAACGCCATCAAGTACACGCGCGAAGGCGGCACCGTCACCCTGCGCTGCGGCCTCTGCGAAGGCGCGGCCGGGGAGGGCCCGGTCTTCCTGGAGGTGGAGGACGACGGCCCCGGCCTGCCGCCGCAGGAGCGGGACAGGGTGGTCGAGCGCTTCTACCGCATGCCCGGCACGCCGGGCGAAGGCAGCGGCCTTGGGCTGGCCATCGCCAGCGAGATCGCGCGCCTGCACCACAGCCAGCTGGAGCTGCTGCCGGGACTGAACGGGCAGGGGTTGCGGGCGCGGGTCGTCATGGCGCAGGCGGCGGACAAAAAGGTGTGACCGAGTTGACCACGGGCGCTGCTCTCACGTCTGCCAGGCCTGTCGTGCCTCGGCGCGGTCGTGCCTGGCTGCGTACTCGGGGCATGATGCTGACTTTCTTGAACCCATGAGCATGATTCATCCCGTCATCCTGTGCGGCGGCAGCGGCACGCGGCTGTGGCCGCTGTCGCGCGAGTCGTTTCCCAAGCAGTTCGTGCCACTGGTGGGCGGCAAGAGCCTGCTGCAAGCCACGCTGGCGCGCGTCAAGGCGTTCGCCTCCGAGGTACTGTGCGTGGCGAACCATGAGCACCGCTTCCTGGTGCGCGAGGCGCTAGAGGCCGAGAGCCTGTCCGGCTTCCAGTTGCTGGAGCCAGTCGGTCGCAACACCGCTGCCGCCATGGCCGCGGCGGCGCTGAATGCCTCGCCGGACCATCTGCTGTTGTTCCTGCCGGCCGACCACTTCATTCCCGATGCGCTGGCGTTCCAGCAGACCGTGCGGCGCGGCATTGAAGCCGCGCAGGCGGGGCACATCGTCACCTTCGGCGTGCAGCCGAGCTTCCCCAGCACGGCCTACGGCTACATCCGCGCAGGCGATCCCCTGCCGGGGGAGCCCGGAGCCGATGCCCCCGCCGCGCGGGCCGTGGCGGCCTTCGTGGAAAAGCCGGAGGCCGGCAAGGCGCAGCAGATGCTGCTGGCCGGCGGACATTTCTGGAACGCCGGCATCTTCCTGACGCGGGCCGACACGCTCATCGCGGCCCTGCAACGGCACGCGCCCGACATCCTGGTCGCCTGCCAGCGCGCGGTGGCCCTGCAAACTCGGGACGGTAGCTTCGTCCGGCTGGACCCGGCCGCCTTTGCCGCCTGCCGCGGCGAAAGCATCGACTACGCCGTGATGGAGCACCACGATCGGGTGGCCGTCGTGCCCTTCAGCGGCGCCTGGAGCGACGTGGGCAGCTGGAACGCCGTGGCGGACCTGGCCACCCCTGACGCGGACGGCAACGCCCAGCTCGGCCAGGGCCTGGCCGTGCAGGCGCGCCGCACCTACATCCACGCGCCCCACCGGCCCGTGGTGGCCCTGGGCACGCAGGACCTGCTCATCATCGACACACCGGATGCCGTCCTCGTGGCTGACCGCAGCCATGCGGAGCTGGTCAAGACGGTCGTTTCCAAATTGAAGGAAACCAAACTGCCGCAGGCCGGCATCCACCGCAAGGTGGCCCGCCCCTGGGGCTGGTACGACTGCATCGAGGAGGCTGAGCGCTTCAAGGTCAAGCGCATCCAGGTCAAGCCCGGCGCCAGCCTCAGCCTGCAAAAACACCATCACCGGGCCGAGCACTGGGTGGTGGTGAAGGGCACGGCCGAGGTCACCTGCGGCGACAAGGTGATCTTGCTGACCGAAAACCAGTCCGCTTACATCCCGCTGGGCGAAGTGCACCGGCTCGCCAACCCCGGCACTATTCCACTGGAAATCATCGAAGTGCAGTCGGGTAGCTATCTGGGCGAGGATGACATCGTGCGGTTGGACGACACTTACGGCCGAAACCAAAAAACCATTGATTCATGCAAAAAGTAGCGCTGATTACCGGCATCACGGGGCAAGACGGCTCCTACCTGGCCGAGCTCCTGCTGGACAAGGGCTATGTGGTCCACGGCATCAAGAGAAGATCCAGTCTGTTCAATACCGAGCGGGTCGATCACCTGTACCAAGATCCGCACATTGAGCATCGAAACTTCGTCCTGCATTACGGCGACCTCACCGACAGCAGCAACCTGATCCGCATCATGCAGCAGGTGCAGCCTGACGAGGTGTACAACCTCGGTGCGCAAAGCCATGTGGCCGTGAGCTTTGAAAGCCCGGAATACACGGCCGACGTGGACGCACTCGGCTCGCTGCGCCTGCTGGAGGCGATCCGCATCCTCGGGCTGCAGCAGAAGACGCGCTTTTACCAGGCCAGCACCAGCGAGCTGTATGGCCTGGTGCAGGAAGTGCCGCAGAAGGAAAGCACGCCGTTTTATCCGCGCAGCCCCTACGGCGTGGCCAAGCTGTACGCCTACTGGATCACCGTCAACTACCGCGAGGCCCATGGCCTGTATGCCTGCAACGGCATCCTGTTCAACCATGAGAGCCCGCGCCGCGGCGAAACCTTCGTCACCCGCAAGATCACGCGGGGGCTTGCCAACATCGCACAAGGGCTGGAGAGCTGTCTCTATCTGGGCAACCTGTCGGCCCTGCGCGACTGGGGTCATGCCAAGGATTACGTGCGCATGCAGTGGATGATGCTGCAGCAGGACCGGCCCAAAGACTATGTGATCGCCACCGGCGTGCAATACAGCGTTCGGGATTTCGTCGAGAAGTCTGCGGCGCAGCTTGGCCTGCGCGTTGATTTCGAAGGCGAGGGAGTCGATGAACGCGCCGTGGTGCGCGCGGTTGAGGGAGACAAGGCGCCCGCGGTCAAGGTCGGGGATGTCATCGCCCGTGTCGATCCCCGCTACTTCCGTCCTGCGGAGGTCGAGACCCTGCTGGGCGACCCGAGCCTGGCGCGCGAGGATCTGGGCTGGGTTCCGCGGATCACCTTAAATGAGATGATCCACGAGATGGTGGCCCATGACTTGGAGCATGCGCGCAAGCACGCCCTGCTCAAACACCATGGTTATGCAGTTCCTCTCACCAAGGAAGATTGAGTCTGTGTTCGAGCCGAATGCCAAGATCTATGTGGCTGGTCACCGGGGCATGGTGGGGAGTGCGATCGTCCGCACCCTGCTGGCGCAGGGCCACGACCCCGGTCGAATCGTCACCCGGACCCACGCAGAACTGGATCTGACCGACCAGCGTGCCGTGCAAGACTTCTTTGCGCAGGAGCGGCCTGATCAGGTCTATCTGGCTGCGGCCAAGGTGGGGGGCATCCATGCCAACAACACATATCCGGCTGAATTCATCTACCAGAACCTGATGATTCAGGCCAATGTGATTCATGCGGCGCATCTGAATGGGGGGCAGAAGTTGCTGTTCCTTGGGTCCAGTTGCATCTATCCCCGGCTGGCGTCGCAGCCGATGGCCGAGGAGGCGCTGCTCGGCGGGCCGCTGGAGCCTACCAACGAACCGTACGCCATCGCCAAGATCGCCGGTATCAAGCTCTGCGAGAGCTACAACCGCCAGTACGGGCGGGATTACCGCAGCGTTATGCCGACCAACCTGTACGGCCCGGGCGACAGCTACCATTCGGAGAACAGCCACGTCATCCCGGCGCTGATCAAGCGCTTTCACGAGGCCAAGATCAGCGGCGTGCCTGCCGTCGCCATATGGGGCACCGGCTTGCCGCGGCGGGAGTTTCTGTACGTGGATGACATGGCTGCCGCCAGCGTTTGCGTGATGAACATGCCGCAGCGGGTGTACGCCGAGCAGGTTCAGTCGCAGCTGAGCCACATCAACGTGGGGTCGGGCACCGATATCACCATTGCCGAACTGGCCACAACGGTGGCCAGGGTAGTCGGCTACTCGGGGCGAATCGAGTTTGACAAGAGCAAGCCCGATGGGGCCCCGCGCAAGCTGATGGACTCCGGCAGATTGAGAGAGATGGGCTGGCGACCGACTATTCATCTGCAACAGGGCCTGAGCCGGGCGTATGAAGACATGCTGGATCGAGCGGGGGGGTAGCATGAACGTCATCCTCATCGGTGCCAGGTGTGTTGGCATGATTATCTGTCTCGCGTAGCTGGGGCTGCACGGTGACATCCTGCGTAATGAAACAGTCGATGCTGACAATGACTTGGCGTATAAGGGCGCCCGCCACAAAGTTGGCAGGCTTCCACGCCTACGATCACCACGAATGAAAGATGCAGCATCCATGGCGTTCGGTGTGATCGTCGAAATGTGGAGTCGGAGCCGGCGAGCGATGCGGTATTTGCGGCCCGCGCCGCCACATCTGCACGAGAACGAGCGTCGATCTCATGATCGCTACCATTTGATAGCGCTCGCTGGTGGCGCTACCACAGCCGGCAGGATCATCTCCGCGCTTGTGGGGGTGGCCTCGGTTCCATTAGTGGTTCATCATGTCGGAAAGGAGCCATACGGCTTGTGGATGGCGGTTAGCTCCTTGGTCGTTTGGATGCAGCTTGCCGACTTCGGGATCAGCAACGGGTTGTCAAACGCTCTGGCCGAAGCGTATGGCCGAGACGATCCTGAGGCTGCTGGAAGTTACCTGTCCTCCGCCTTTGTCGCGACCTTGCTGATAGCCTTTCTATGTCTGCCCCTTCTCGTCGCCGCCTACATCGCCGTGCCATGGGGCGCCGTCCTGAATATTGCCGACCCAACCCTGCAGGGGCAGGCCCATAATGCTTTGTTCGTCGTGGGCCTTGCTTTTATCGTCAACATTCCTCTGTCGCTGGCGGGGCGGGCCTATGTGGCTTACCAGCGAGGATACATACCCAGTTTGGCACAGGCGGCAGCGGCCATGCTGTCTTTCTTCGGCATATGGCTCGCGGTCCATGCGGGACTTGACTTGCTGTGGCTGGTTGCGATCTCCGCATTCACTCCGGTTGTGGTCAATTTTGTGCTGTGGACCTGGCTGTCCAGGCTGGATCCGCGTTTGCGCCTAGGGCTTCATGGCATCCACCGCCGCGCTCTGAAGCGGGTGGCTGATTCCAGTGCGCCGCTATTTTTTTTCCAGTGCGGCGCGTTGCTTGTCAACCAGTTGGTCAATGTCATGATCGCACGGGTTGCCAACCTGTCAGCTGTCACTGACTATAACGTCATTCTACGCATCTACCTCTTCGTCTTCTCGGTGGCCGCTGCGCTGAGTAGCCCCTTCTATGCGGCCATCCGTGAAGCCTTCGAGCGTGGCGACGGGCCTTGGGTGACTCGGGCCGTGCGCCACAGTCTTGTCTTTCGTCTCGTGGCCACCTTGCCATTTGTCCTGATACTTGTTCCTTTGGGTGATCCGATCGTGCGCTGGTGGATCGGCAAGGGCATGGCTGAGCCTATCGCTCCGGCAGGATGGTTGTGTGTGGGGCTGTCTCTCGTCCTTTCGGCGACCAGTTCGCTACTGAGCGAGGTTTTGAGTAGTCTCGACGACATATGGACTCAGATCAGACAGGTCTTTCTATCGGCGTTGACTGTGCTGGGGTTGATGTACGTCTTTATTCCGCGACTTGGTGTTCCCGGCGTATTCCTGGCGATGGCTTTATCCACGTTGTTTCCCATCGCCTGGGCTGCGCGGCGCCTCAGAAACAAGTTTGGACTGGTATGACCCACCACATATACATCCGACGGATGGTGCTTCTCTTTGATCGGAGTTGCCTCAATGGCTGAAATAAAGAAAGTCTACGCCCGGCTTGGCGGCTGCAAGGCTTCGGGGACGACCCGTTCGAAGGCTCGTGCGGTGGCATGCCTAGCGCTTTCCTTCATCAATCTTGCTCGTGCCGCTCTCGCGGGTGGTCCGGGAGCCGGCTTCCATTTGGCGATGGCTGTCCGGGCCGTGCGATTAGCAGGGTCGAAGCTGTCGCTGTCGCAGGTGTACAGCCTGGTCGCGGCGCCGATGGACTCGTTCAGGTATTTCGAGTTCGATTTCTTCTGGGAGTCGGTGCGTGCCCGCTCCTCGCTTGGCAGCTACTTGGACGTCTCCTCACCGCGCTTGTTTAATTGGCGCGTTTTGGCTAGTGGCAAGACGAAACGCGCTGTGCTTTCTAACCCCGATCGCAAAGATCTAGCCCTGACGATTGAGTTGCTGGACGCTGCGGCCCTCGCTGATCATTGCGAGGTTCGGAATGCCTTTGTCAGCGAGCTCGCCGGTCTCACGCAATCTTTCGACACGGTCGTGTGCATCTCCGTACTCGAGCATATACCGTACGGTGACGCGCCTGCCGCGCTGCAGACGATATGGAGTCTTGTGAAGCCGGGCGGGCGTTTGCTGTTGTCGGTCCCATGTGCAGCCGGTGCCTTCGAGGAATTCACCGACTTCAACGAGTACGGCTTACTCCATGCCGACGATGGGGGCTTTGTTTTCGGCCAGCGCTTCTACGACCAGAAATTACTGGATGAGCATATCCACGCGGTTGTGGGCGCGCCGTCGCGCAGTGCAATATTCGGCGAGAAGGTGGCTGGCACTTTTTTTCTCAACCGGCAGAAAAAGCTGTCGGAGCCGAACTACCCCTTCTGGAAAGAAGCATGGTATATGGCTACTCAGTACCAGCATATGGACCGTGTGGATGATTTGCCTGGACTGGGCGTTGTCGCCTTTGAGTTCGTTAAGGCATGAGGGTCGCGGTTATTGATCACGTCGGAAATCACGGCGGCGGTAGCCGGGTGGTGCGTTCACTCTTGCCGGCGCTCAGACGGATGCATCCACAACTCGAATTGAGCTATTTCGGTAATCCGGCGAGCATTCGGCGTGAGAATCTGGCCGATGAGTTGTCTTCGCATGGCATCCGGGTCCTTGAGCTTCAGTCGCTGTCGCTAGCAAACAGCAATTCCTTGCGTTCAGAGCACGTCCGCCGCGCGATCCAGTTACTGCAGTCGCGTTGGCTTAATGGGTTCAACTGGTTGCCTGAGGCTCTGTCGGGAAACGTCGCGGGGGAGATCTCGAGGCGGGTGCGCGGTTATGACTTGGCCTTCTATCCTTGGCCTTTTCTCCTTCCTTTGCCCAAGCTAGACTGTCCGTCAGTTGGCCTGTTCCATGATTTCAACTTCAAATACTACTTTGGCGGCTCTTTTGTCTTTTCTCCAGTGCAGCGTGCGCAGTTGGAGCGACAGATGCCAGAGTGGCTGGAAGAAGTCACGCCGGTCGTGTCCACGCATTTCATTGCATCCGAGCTTGCAGTGTTCTACCCACAGGCCGCGCACAAGACACGGGTGGTTCCCTTGGCGCCCCTGGGAGGTGTTGAGCTGATCGAGACCGCTCGGGCGCAGGAAATCGTGAGGCAACTTGGCGTAAGGGCGCCTTATCTACTGTATCCCACGCACTTGTGTAGTCACAAGAATGTCGGGCCGCTCATCGCCGCACAGGCTTTGTTGCGAGAACAGGGCCGCCGTATTGCGCTGGTATTAACCGGGGCAGGAACGGAGACCGTGCGCGGGCATGCTCATGCCGTTGGGGTTCGTCTTGATCTGCGTGACGGCGATGTCCTTGGTCTGGGGTATGTGACGAATCTGCAGATGGATTCGCTCATCCAGTGCGCAGCCGCGGTAGTGAATCCATCACTCTACGAGGCTGGTAATGGACCAGGATTGGACGCCTGGGGGCGCGGTGTGCCTGTGGCGATGTCGGATATTCCTGCTTTTCGAGAGCATATTGATACCCTTGGCGTGCGGGCCCAGCTCTTCGATCCGCGCAGTCCGCAAGATATCGCAGCCAAGGTGGCTACGCTGCTTGATAACCCAGGGCGTTCCCGAGCAGACGCCCTCTTTTCTCTGCAGGCTCTTCGCTCTATGACCTGGGATCGGACCGCGTCAGGCTATCTGAACATATTTCGTGATGCGATCAGGGCGTCCGGCGGTAATTCTTTGTAGTCCATCCCCCACTGAGTCTACGGTGTAATTTTTCTTTATTGTAGGGCTTCAACAACATGATCAAGATTCCGGTGTATCAGCCAGATCTGAGTGGAAACGAAAGGCGGTACGTGGATGAATGTATTGACACCTCCTGGATCTCGTCGCGTGGGCGCTTTGTAGGCGATTTTGAACAACGCTTCGCCCAGCGCATTGGCGTTACGCATGCGGCCTCTGTGTCTAACGGGACGGTTGCGTTGCACTTGGCTCTTGCCGCCTTGGGTATTGGGCCTGGTGACGAAGTGATCGTGCCGACACTTACCTACATCGCCTCGGTGAACGCGATTGCCTACACGGGAGCGACGCCAGTCTTCTGCGACTCGCTCGCCTCGACTTGGCAGATGGATCCAGATGATGTCAGACGACAGATCACGCCACGCACGCGCGCGATCATGGCCGTACATCTATATGGGCAAGCTTGCGATATGGGGGCGCTCACAGCCATTGCTCGTGAGCACCGACTCTTCTTGGTCGAAGATTGCGCGGAGGCATTTGGGACTCAATTTCAGGGGAGGCATGTGGGGACCTTTGGTGACATCTCGACCTTTAGCTTCTTTGGAAACAAGACTATTACGACTGGCGAAGGTGGGATGGTGGTCACTAACGACAAGACACTGAGCGAGCGTGCCCGACATCTCAAGGGGCAGGGGTTGGCTGCTCATCGTGAGTACTGGCATGATGTTGTGGGCTATAACTACCGTATGACCAACATTCAAGCGGCTATTGGTCTGGCCCAATTAGAACGTGCGGACGAATTTCTCGCTCGAAAGCGTGCCCTGGCTTCCGCCTATAAAGTTGGCCTTGAGGGGCTTCCTGTGGAAATACACGCCGAGGCAAGCGGGACCGTGCATAGTTACTGGATGGTTTCGATACTCGTGGAGCAAGCGGAGCAGCGCGATGCTTTGCGAGGCCACTTAGCTCAGGTAGGCATCGAAACCCGGCCGCTGTTCTACCCGGTTCATACCATGCCCATGTATTGCCGAAACTACCGCAAGCATCGTGTCGCCGAGGACTTGGCTTGGCGTGGCTTAAACTTGCCAAGCTGGCCCGGTCTCTCGATCGCCCAAGTTGGCGAAATTATTGCTTCGATTCGCACCTACTATGAGCGTGCCGCGTGAACTTCTGATAATGGGTGCGGGCGGACTGGCTAAGGAGTTGGCACAACTGGCCCGTCGAATCGATCCGGAGGCACGGCGCTGGTCGGCGATTGAGTACGTCGCCGAGTCCGCTGACTCCCTGGGTTCGGATCTACCCTTCGGAAAGGTGCGTTGGATAGACGCTGACGTGGTCGAGCGCACATCTCCGTGCGACGTGGTCGTGGGCATCGGCTATCCGTCTGTGCGCCGAGCGATGGCCGCAATGCTGGCAACCAACGAGTACCTGAGTTTTCCGAATCTTATCCATCCGTCGGTGGAGATAGATGAGCAACTGGTTCAACTCGGCCGAGGTAACATCATCGCCAGCGGCGCAGTGGTGACCTGCGACATAGTCATCGGTGATTTCAATCTCATTAATTGGAATGTGACCGTTGGGCACGATACTCGCATTGGCTCCTTCAATGTTCTCAATCCAGGCACCAACTTGTCGGGATGCACGTCGCTTGGAGACGCCTGCCTGCTTGGAACTGGTTGCCAAGTGCTTGAGCGCCTCACCATTGCGTCGGACGTCACGATTGGTGCAGGGGCCGTGGTCATTCGACCGATCGACGCGCCGGGCGTCTATGTCGGCATCCCGGCAGCCGCTGTTCGATGATGCGTGTGGGAGTGCTTGGTCATGGCTTCATCACCTGGGGTGGTGGTGTGGATTTCCTGCGCATTGTGGCGAGCAGCCTATTGCATGCACCGGAGCCGGTCGAAGTCCACCTACTATTGCCCACACGCGGCCCTCGTCTGCTCGCGCGCAATGCCTTGCGCCGGTTGTATAGGGGTGGGCGTACTCTGCTGGGGCAGTCACTACCTCCCATCAACTATGTCGATCGGCTTCACATCGTCGAACTGACGCAGACGATGGGGGCGGGCATCTTCGTCCACGAGATTGATTACGGTTACTCGTCCATAGCTGGGGCTGCGCGCAAGTTAGGGCTTGAGGCGTTGGTTCCAGCGATAACGCCGCTGCCGAATGGTTTTCCGGTGCCGTGGGTGGGTTACCTTTATGATTTCCAGCACCGCTACTACCCCGAGTACTTCCATCTGGACGAGTGTCGCCGGCGCGATACCGACTTTACTCTGATGCTTACCGTGGCCCGCAGCGTGATCGTGAATGCGCGAGCCGTAGCTGACGATGTCGCGGACTTCCATCCGACGGCGCGTGCGCGGGTCTTCGCGCTGCCCTTCAGCGCGGCGCCCTTGCCAAGTTATCTAGACGAGTGGGAGTCGCCTGCTGCGCGCTACGGTATTGTCCGCCCCTACTTCATCGTGTGTAACCAATTTTGGAAGCACAAGGACCACGTTACCTTGTTCGCAGCCTTCGCTCGTATTGCGCAAGTCTGTCCGGAGGTTGATCTAGTGTGTACGGGGGCGACCGACGATTACCGCGATCCAGACTACTTTCCTGGGCTCGTTCGTGGGCTCAACGAGGCACGGATCCGCGAGCGGGTGCACATCCTTGGTATGGTACCCAAGTCCGATCAGATCGCGTTGCTTAAGGGGGCGGCCGCGCTGGTGCAGCCCACCTTGTTTGAAGGTGGTCCCGGAGGTGGCGCTGTTTTCGATGCCGTATCACTGGGCGTGCCCTGCTTGGTCTCGGACATTGCCGTGAATATGGAACTTGACGAGCCAGAGGTTAGCTTCTTTAGGGCGAGAGATCCAGACGCGCTGGCGCAGGCGCTCGTCGCAGTTACACGAGCTTGCCCGGTCCCACGGGATGATGCGCAAACCTTGGTTTGCCGAGGTCATGAGCGTCGGCGCCGCTGTGGTGCCGTCTTGTTGCAAGCTATCCGAGAAGCGCAATGAGGCCGCGACGTTCTCGCCAATGTCTGCGTTTGCCTCCGGTCGCAGCGCTCTCGTCCTGTTATCAAGCATCATCTTGGTCGGCCGCTTGCTCAGATACTTGCCACTCTGATTTTAATTTTCGTTCGTCGTGAGCTTCACCTCTCCCTCCATTTCTTTCCAGATCCTGGTCTCTGGGTTTTTCCTAGTGGCGTCAGCTTGAGTACCGCGGCGATGAACTTAGATCCCTACAAGATCACCGTGGTCACGGCCACCCTCAACGCGGAGAAGTTCCTTCCCAGGTTGATCGCTTCCCTGCGCGCCCAGACCGACAAGGACTTCGAGTGGCTCGTTGCCGACGGCTGCTCGACCGATGGCTCTGCATCAATCGTCCAAGCCGCAGGGGAGGATCTGCGCATTCGCTTCCTGGCTTCCCGGGATTTCGGGATCTACGATGCCTTGAACCGTGCCGTGCAGTCCATCGATGGCGGGTACTACCTGGTGCTCGGTGCCGACGACACGCTCGTACCCGATGCCATCGGGAATTTTCGAGCGGCAGTGCATCGGGCGCGAGGGCCTGACTTCGTGACAGCTCCGATCCGGCAGGCTGGGGGCATCATCCCTGTCCGTGAGGGCCTGGGCTGGCTTTACGGTTTGCCCGGTCTCGTGAGTAGCCATGCTGTGGGCCTGCTGATCCGTCAGGATCTTCATCGGCGTTTTGGCTGGTATTCACGGAAATTTCCGATCGCGGCCGATCAGCTGTTTGTGAAGCAGGCGCTGGCCAAGGGCTCGAGCATCGCCCGGGAGTCCTTCGTGGCCGGGGAGTTTTCCACTGAGGGGACGTCCGGGAGCGATCCGATTGGCTTGTTGACGGATGTATTCCGGGTTCAGCTGCTTACGGAGAGGTATCAGCTGCCGCAATTCCTGCTGTTCAGTCTTCGCCTGTGGAAGTGCTACTTCATGAACTTGTTCCGAAGCACGGGGCGGCGCGGCTGAGCATGTTGCGCCAGCTTGCCGTCCGCGGCCTATTTGCGGAAGATTGCCCTAAAAATGACTATTGCACTTGACGGAATCGTCTTCTCGCTGCAGCGATATGGCGGCATCACGGTTTACTTTCGGGAGTTAATTGAACACCTCGCTGTATCCTCGCTGGCATCTGCTCTGAGTCTGGAGTTGCCAGTCATGCAGTCGCTGGACGACTTGCCAGCGGGGCTGCCTGTTGTGCGCGGCACCGCGCGGAGTCTTGAGCGTTTCCGGTCGTGTCGGCTGCCGGCTAATGCGACGGTGTTCCATTCAAGCTATTACAGATTGCCAGTACATCGCACGATGCCGACTGTCGTGACGGTGCACGACTTCATCTACGAGCGCTTCAACAGCGGACCGCGCCGGTGGATCCACATGGCACAAAAGCATGCAGCAATCCGCCAAGCGCAAGCCATCATTTGCATCTCCGAAGCTACGCGGCATGACCTGGAGGAATGGGTGGGTGTTCGGCCGGACCAGCAGGTCCATGTAATCCACAACGGCGTGGCCAAAACCTACCGTCCGCTGTCCGCGCTGGTGCCGGCCCCGCGGCCCTACGTGCTCTATGTCGGCGAGCGCGGCGGCTACAAGAATTTCGGGCTGGTGCTACAGGCCATGGACTTGCTGCCCGATTTGGAGTTGCGTTGCGTCGGCGGCGGCGCGCTGCGTGCGGAAGAGTTGGTGGCAGCTCCTGTGTCGGTACGGGGCCGGGTGCGCCATCTTGGCTTCGTCGATGAAGAGGCGCTCAATGAGATCTACAACCGGGCCATGTGCTTGGCGTATCCGTCCAGCTACGAGGGCTTCGGTATCCCGGTGATCGAAGCTATGCGTGCGGGCTGCCCGGTTGTGTGCATCGATTGCAAGGCGGTACTCGAAGTTGGCCGCGGTGCGCTGACAATGGCGGAGGCTGCGGATCCCCGGTTGTTGGCGGGTGCTATCGAACGGACCGGCGATCCGCTGTACCGGAGTCAGATCATCACGGCCGGTCTCGAGGTCGCGCAACAGTATTCATGGCGTGCCACGCACGCGCGGACGTTGCGGGTGTATCGCAGCCTCGGAGCGGACTTGAATGTGGGGGATGGATTAGCGTGACGAGCATTTCCGTAGTGACCGCGGTTTACAACAGCCGCGACACCGTGGCGCACTCGCTGGACTCGGTGCTGTCGCAGAGCCATTCCTTGGTCGAATCGGTCGTCATCGACGGCGCATCCACCGATGGCACGCTCGACGTGCTGCAACGCTACCGCACCCGCTTGGGTGCGTTCGTCAGCGAGCCCGACAAGGGCATTTACGACGCGCTGAACAAGGGCATCCGGCACGCCAGTGGCGAGGTGGTAGGCTTCCTGCATGCCGATGACCTGTTCGCCCACGACGACGTGCTGGCCAGGATCGCGGAGGCGTTCGCGGACTCGGCCGTGGAGGCGGTGTACGGCGACTTGGTGTACGTGCGGCGCGATGACGTGAGTCGCGTCGTGCGCTACTGGCGTGCGGGCCGTTTCGATGAGGACGCTTTGCGACGCGGATGGATGCCGCCGCACCCCACCTTCTACGTGCGGCGCAGTGTTTACGAGCGGCTGGGTTTGTTCGACACACGCTACCGCATTGCTGCCGATTACGACTTGGTGCTGCGCTTCCTGGCCCATGGCGGTATTCGCGCTGCATATGTTTCCGAGGTGCTGATCAGCATGCGTGTAGGCGGCGTTAGTAATCGTTCCCTACGAAACATACTGCGCAAGTCGCGCGAGGATCTGGAGATCGTTCGCAGCAACGAGGTGGGGGGCATCGGCACCGTGCTGCAGAAAAATCTTGGAAAGATAAGTCAATTCTGGCGCCGCTAGCCCGTCTTTCACCACCGAAAGCGGGCCAGACGCCGATACAGGGCACCATACATTACGGCGCTCAACCCCATTGCGACCAGCGCCCAACGCGGTCGTGCTGCGGTGAGTATGGCCAGCCCGGAAGGAACGGCTATCAGGGCCCATATCATCGAAGACGTCAATCCATTTTGGAGTCGCTGCGGCAGTTCTGGCAGTAGCTTGCGGGCCACCCGGGTGTGCAGCAGATGGTGCAGGTGCATCCGATCCGGCTGGCCCGGGTGGCTGTTGCGTCGCACACGGCGAAGGTAGCTGAACACCACTTCCAGCACCGGGTAGGCCAGGATCAGCAGGCTGGTCCAGGGGGAGATGGTTGGGTTGCGATGCGGCAACAGCACCGAGATCCAGGCCAGCGCGAAGCCGAGGAAGTAGGCGCCGCCGTCGCCCAGAAAGATCTTGCCGAGCGGCCAGTTCACCAGCAAGAAGCCGAGCACCGCACCGGCCAGCACCAGACAGCTGAAGGCCAGGGGAATGTCATCCACCGAGCGCGCCACCAGGCCGAACGCGCCGAGCATGATCAGAACGGCGCCGGCGGCCAGGCCGTTGAAGCCGTCGATGATGTTGACCGCGTTGGCCATGCCGCCCACGGCGAACGCGGTGAACAGCACGGAGACCGCGGTGAAGCCGAGCAGCCAGTCGATGCCCGGGATGGCCACCGCGCTGACGGACACGCCGGTGATGCCCCAGCCCAGCAGCCCCGAGGCCATGGTGGCGAGCAGGCGCGCCCGCACGCTGACACGCTTGGTCAGATCCTCCAGCAGGCCGAACACGAAGGCAGGGATGCCGGCCAGGATGATGGTGGACAGGATGTGCCGCTTCTCGCTAGCCGCCAGATCCTGCGACGAGGCGGCGAAGCCGACCAGCACGCCGAAGGCGATGGCCACCCCTCCGATGCGTGGGGTCGGGGCGGCGTGCATTTTCTGCACGCCGATCACGTCGTCCATCGAAAAGCTGCCGTGCCAGGGTCGGGTCCACAGGATCAGCAGGCACACGCCCAGGGCGGCGGCGCAAGCCATGGTGGCGTCCAGCCGGAACAGTTCCAAGAGCATGAAGTCACTGGGCATGGTGGACACCAGGGTGTGGCGTAGACATGAGGTGGGCCGGTCGCATACTGGTGGAGCGGGGAGGTCTGGATTGTTTCATACGTTACCCGCGAGGCCGGGCGTCTGCCGGCCTCCGCAGCTGGACACGTGGATGTTTCGCGATGGCGAAACCTGATCGCGGCAAAAAGTCACGAACCCGCTGTGCGAGAATCAATTGGATACATCTTGTCTGCTCCCCATGCTGGAAACCCAAACGCTGTCCTCTCCCGAAACCCTGTCCGATGAACCGGCGGCGCCTGCGCGCAAACGCCCCAAGCCGGGCGAGCGCCGCGTGCAGATCCTGCAGGCCCTGGCCACCATGCTGGAGCAGCCGGGGGTCGAGCGTGTCACCACGGCGGCGCTGGCGGCGCGGCTGGGGGTGAGCGAGGCGGCGCTGTACCGGCACTTCGCCAGCAAGGCCCAGATGTTCGAGGCCTTGATCGACTTCATCGAACAGACCGTGTTTGGCCTGATCCGCCAGATCACCGAGCGCGAGCCGGCCGGTGCGGCGCAGGCCGCGCGCCTGGTGGCGATGCTGTTGCAGTTCGCGGAAAAGAACCCCGGCATGACGCGCGTCATGGTCGGCGACGCGCTGGTGTTCGAGCACGAGCGGCTGCAGCAGCGCATGAACCAGTTCTTCGACAAGTTCGAGGCCGCGCTGCGCCAGGCGTTGCGCCAGTCGCTGCAGGAGGGGGCGGGGGACGAGGTGGTGGTTGCGCCCAGCGTGGACGTGCAGGTCACCGCCTCGGTGCTGACGGCGTTCGCGGTCGGCCGGCTGCAGCGCTTCGCCCGCTCGGGCTTCCGGCGCATGCCCTCCGAGCAGCTGGACGCCTGTCTCGCGCGCATGCTCTGAAAAAAGGAGCGCGCTAGCGCTTCCTGATAAGGGGGTTCCGCAGGGTTGGTTACCATCGCCGACACACCCTGAAAGGAACCCCATGAAACTCGTCCGTTACGGCAACCCTGGCAAGGAGAAGCCGGGCCTGGTCGATGCGCAGGGCAGGCTGCGCGACCTGAGCGCGCTGATCCCCGATCTCACGCCGGCCCAGCTCGACGACAAGGCGCTGGCGAAGCTGCGCAAGCTGAAGCCCGAGGCGCTGCCCCTGGTGCGTGGCAAGCCGCGCCTGGGCTGCCCGGTGGCCGGCGTGGGCAAGTTCGTGGCCATCGGCCTGAACTATGCCGACCACGCGGCCGAGTCCGGCCTGCCGCTGCCCAAGGAGCCGATCATCTTCATGAAGGCCACCAGCTGCATCCAGGGCCCGAACGACCCGGTGATGCTGCCCAAGGGCTCGACCAAGACCGACTGGGAGGTGGAGCTGGGCGTGGTGATCGGCCGCCAGGCGCGCCACGTCACGCAAAAGGAGGCGCTCGACCATGTGGCCGGCTACTGCACCGTCAACGACGTGAGCGAGCGTGAATTCCAGATCGAGCGGGGCGGCACCTGGGACAAGGGCAAGGGCTGCGACACCTTCGGCCCGATCGGCCCCTGGCTGGTCACGCGCGACGAGGTGCCGAACCCGCAGCGCCTGGCGATGTGGCTGGACGTCAACGGCCAGCGCAGGCAGACCGGCAGCACCCGGACCATGATCTTCCCGGTGGCCAAGCTCATCAGCTACGTCAGCCAGTTCATGACGCTGATGCCGGGCGACGTGATCGCCACCGGCACCCCGCCCGGTGTCGGCATGGGCATCAGGAAGAACGGCCAGCCGGCGCCGGTGTTCCTGAAAAAGGGCGACGTGATGACCCTGGGCATCGATGGCCTGGGCGAGCAAAGCCAAGTGGTGGTGCCGTTCCAGCGCTGAACGGCGCCCGCCGCAGCCGGTGCGGGGCACCGGCCTGCCATCCCTGACCCCGGGAAAACCCGGGGTCTCCTGCGCTCAAAACATGACCCATGATGGCCCCATTGGCGCTGGATTTGCTGCAAAATAGCACGACCGTTCGTTTTATTTTCAACATGTCCGACGCCAACCTCACCGCCAAGCCCGCCCGCCCTCGCCGCACCGATGCCGGAGGACGCGCGTCGCACCCCAAGGGCCAGCAGACCAAGGCCGCCATCGTCGATGCCGCGCTCGGCCTGGCTGCGCAGATCGGGCTGGAGGGGCTGTCCATCGGCGCGCTCGCCGAGGTCACGGGCATGAGCAAGTCGGGCGTGTTTGCCCACTTCGGCTCGCGCGAGGAGCTGCAGATCTCGGTGGTGCGCGAGTACCACGCCCGCTTCGAGGAGGCGGTGTTCTACCCGGCGCTGCGCGAGTCGCGCGGCCTGCCGCGCCTGCGCGCCCTGTTCGCCCACTGGATGAAGCTCACCTCGCTGGAGCTCGATTCCGGCTGCATCTACATCAGCGGCGCGGTGGAGTTCGACGACCGCGCCGGCCCGGTGCGCGACGCGCTGGCCAGCTCGGTGCAGACCTGGCTCGACGCGATGAACCGCGCCGTGCTGCAGGCCAAGGAGGAAGGCCACCTGCGCGCCGACGCCGACGAGGCGCAGGTCGCCTTCGAGATCCACGGCCTGATCCTCGCCCTGCACTACGAGGCGCGCTTCCTGCGCCGCACGGGCGCCATCGCCCGCGCCCAGACCGGGTTCGACGACATCCTGGCGTGCTACGGCGCGCCACCCGTTGCGTCCTTGTCGCCGGCCTGACCGGCGCTCTGCTTTCATCTGTTCCGCACCTTTTCAGGAGACTTGCCATGCCCAGCTACACCCCGCCCCTGCGCGACATGCAGTTCGTGCTGCACGAAGTGCTGAATGTCACCGACGAGCTCAAGGCCTGCCCGCGCCATGCCGAGATCGACGCCGACACCCTCAACGCCGTGCTGGAGGAGGGAGGCAAGTTCGCCGCAGACATCACCTTCCCGCTCAACATCCCGGGCGACACCGAGGGCTGCACGCTGGACAAGGCCACGCACGAGGTCAAGGCCCCGTCGGGCTTCAAGGCCGCCTATGCCCAGTACGTGGAAGGCGGCTGGGCCGCGCTGTCGTGCGACCCGGAATACGGCGGCCAGGGCCTGCCCTTCGTGGTCAACCAGTGCTTCTACGAGATGATGAATTCGGCCAACCAGGCCTGGACCATGTACCCCGGCCTCTCGCACGGCGCCTACGAGGCGCTGCATGCCCACGGCACGCCCGAGCAGAAGGCGCTGTACCTGCCCAAGCTCACCAGCGGCGAGTGGACCGGCACCATGTGCCTGACCGAGCCGCACTGCGGCACCGACCTGGGCCTCTTGCGCACCAAGGCCGAGCCGCAGGCGGACGGCAGCTACCGCCTCACCGGCCAGAAGATCTTCATCAGCGCCGGCGAGCACGACCTGGCGCCCAACATCGTGCACCTGGTGCTGGCCCGCCTGCCCGACGCGCCGCCCGGCAGCAAGGGCATCAGCCTGTTCGCCGTGCCCAAGTTCCACGTCCAGGCCGACGGCAGCCTGGGCGAGCGCAATCCGATCTTCTGCGGCGCGCTGGAACACAAGATGGGCATCCACGGCAACGCCACCTGCCAGATGAACCTGGATGGCGCCGCCGGCTCCCTGGTCGGCCAGCCGAACAAGGGCCTGCAGGCCATGTTCGTGATGATGAACGCGGCGCGCCTGGGCGTGGGCAACCAGTCGCTGGGCCTGACCGAGGTGGCCTACCAGAACGCGCTGGCCTACGCCAAGGACCGGCTGCAGATGCGCAGCCTGTCCGGCACCAAGGCCAAGGACAAGCCGGCGGATCCGATCATCGTGCACCCGGACGTGCGCCGCATGCTGCTGACCGCCAAGGCCTACGCCGAGGGCGGCCGCGCCCTGCTGTGCTACTGCGCCGTGCTGCTCGACAAGGAGCTGCACCACCCCGACGCCAAGGTGCGCGCCGACAGCGCCGAGCTGCTGGCGCTGCTCACGCCCATCGTCAAGGCCTTCCTGACCGACAACGGCTTCCAGTCCACCGTGCTGTGCCAGCAGGTGTTCGGCGGCCACGGCTATATCAAGGAATGGGGCATGGAGCAGTTCGTGCGCGACGCCCGCATCAACATGATCTACGAGGGCACCAATACCATCCAGAGCCTGGACCTGCTGGGGCGCAAGGTGCTGGGCAACAACGGCGCCACGCTGAAGAAGTTCGGCAAGCTGGTGGCCGCGCTGGTCGAGGAGGAGGGTGTGAACGAGCAGATGGCCGAGTTCATCAACCCGCTCGCCTACCTCGGCGAGCAGATGACGAAGTTCACCACCGAGATCGGCTTCAAGGGCCTGATGAACCCGGACGAGGTGGGCGCTGCCGCCGTGGACTACCTGCGCGTGGCCGGCCACCTGGTGTTCGGCTACTTCTTCGCGCGCATGGCGCAGGTGGCGCTGCGGCAGATCGAAGCGTCGAAAAGCGCCGCGGGCGGCATCGATCCGTTCTACACCGCCAAGCTGCAGACCGCGCGCTTCTACTTCGCCAAGCTGTTCCCCGAGACCGCCACGCTGATGCGCACCGCGCGCGCCGGCAGCCGCGCACTGATGGACACGGACGCGGCCCTGGCCTGAAACCGCCCGAAGGAGAACCCATGACCCGGTTTCAAGTGAAGAAAGTCGCCGTGCTCGGCGCGGGCGTGATGGGCGCGCAGATCGCCGCCCACCTCGTCAACGTCAAGGTGCCGGTGCTGCTGTTCGATCTGCCCGATCAAAGCGCCCCCACGCTCCCTGCTTCGCGTGGTTCGCTGCCCCCCGAGGGGGCCGGTTCCGCCTTGGGGCGGCCCGGCGGCGGAACGGGCCCGAAGAACGGCATCGTGCTCAAGGCCATCGAGGGCCTGAAGAAGCTCAAGCCCGCGCCGCTGGGCGTGGCGGCCGACGCCGAGCTGATCCAGCCGGCCAACTACGAGGAGCACCTGGCGCAGCTGCGCGACTGCGACCTCATCATCGAGGCCATCGCCGAGCGCCTGGACTGGAAGCGCGATCTGTATCAGAAGATCGCGCCCTTCGTCGCGCCGCATGCGATCCTCGCCACCAACACCTCGGGCCTGTCGACCACGGCGCTCGGCGAGGCGCTGCCGGATGAGCTCAAGCCGCGCTTCTGCGGCATCCATTTCTTCAACCCGCCGCGCTACATGACGCTGGTGGAGCTGATCGCCACGCCCGCCACCGGGCCGCAGATCCTGGACCAGCTGGAGGCCTTCGTCACCAGCGGCCTGGGCAAGGGCGTGGTGCGCGCCAAGGACACGCCCAACTTCGTGGCCAACCGCATCGGCATCGCCGGCATGCTGTCCACGATGAAGGAGGCCGAGCAGTTCGGCCTGAGCTACGACGTGGTGGACGACCTGACCGGCAAGCGGCTCGGCCGCGCCAGCTCGGGCACCTTCCGCACCGCGGACGTGGTGGGCCTGGACACCATGGCCCACGTCATCAGCACGCTGCAGGACAACCTGTCCGCTGAGACCGATCCGTTCTACGGCAGCTACGGCACGCCCGCCGTGCTGCAGGCGCTGCTCGACAAGGGCTACCTGGGGCAGAAGGCGAAAGCCGGCTTCTACAAGAAGGTCGGCCGCGACGTGCTGCGCTTCGAGCCGGAAAGCGGCGACTACGTGCCCGCCGGCCAGAAAGCCGACGAGGTCTACGGCCGCATGCTCAGGAAGCCCGCCGGCGAGCGACTGAAGCTGCTGCGCCACGCCGAGGGGCCGCAAGGCCGCTTCCTCTGGGCCATCCTGCGCAACAGCTTCCACTACGCCGCCGTGCACCTGGCGTCCATCGCCGAAACCGCGCGCGACGTGGACCAGGCCATGCGCTGGGGCTTCGGCATGAAGCAGGGCCCGTTCGAGCTGTGGCAGGAGGCCGGCTGGCTGGAGGTGGCCCGCATGGTCCAGGAGGACATCGACGCTGGCCAGGCCCTGTGCGCCGCGCCGCTGCCCGACTGGGTGTTCCACGGTCCGGTGGCCGAGGCCGGCGGCGTGCACACCGCGCAGGGTTCCTGGAACCCGGCCACGGGCCGCTTCGAGCCGCGCCGCCAGCTTCCCGTCCACGCGCGCCAGCTGTTCCCGGAGCTGCTGCTCGGCGAGGCCGGTCCGCGTTTCGAGACGGCAGGCACGACGCTGCACGAGGACGACGCCATCCGGCTGTGGACGCTCGGCGATGAGGTCCTGATCGCCAGCATCAAGTCCAAGATGCACGCCATCGGTCCCGACGTGGCCGAGGGCCTGTCCCGGGCGGTGGACCTGGCCGAGCAGGATTACCAGGGTATGGTGATCTGGTCGGGCGACGAGCCCTTCAGTGCCGGCGCCGACCTGCAGTCCATGCTGCCGGGCCTGGCGATGGCCGGCATCGGCGCCGTGGAGGAGATGGAGCAGGAACTGCAGCGCGTCATGCTCAGGCTGCGCTACGCCAGCGTGCCGGTGGTGTCCGCGATCCGCGGCCTGGCCCTGGGCGGCGGCTGCGAGATGGCCGTGCACTCGGCGCGCCGCGTGGCCCACATGGAGAGCTACATCGGTCTGGTCGAGGTGGGGGTGGGCCTGGTGCCCGGCGCCGGCGGCCTGACCTACCTCGCGCGCCGCGCCGCCGAGAACGCCGCCACCAGCACCGGCAAGGACCTGCTGCCCTTCCTGAGCGAGGGCTTCACCGCCGCGGCCATGGCCAAGGTCGGCACCAGCGCGCTGGAGTCGCGCCAGCTCGGCTACCTGCTGGACAGCGATGTCATCGTGCCGCACAAGGACGAACTGCTGTTCGTCGCGCTGAATGAGGCCAGGGCGATGGCCCGCGCCGGCTGGCGGCCGCCGCACAAGCGCCTGTTCCCGGTGGCAGGGCGGTCCGCCAAGGCCACCATCCTGGGCCAGCTGGTCAATATGCGCGACGGCGGCTTCATCAGCCGGCACGACTTCCACATCGCCAGCCTGATCGCAGGCGTGGTCACCGGCGGCGAGGTCGAGGCTGGCACCCTGGTGACCGAGGAGTACCTGATGACGCTGGAGCGGCGGGCCTTCTGCGCCCTGCTGGTGCACCCGAAGACCCAGGAACGCATCATGGGCATGCTCGCCACCGGCAAGCCGCTGCGCAACTGAGCGACGAGAAAGAGACCACACCATGAGCAAACAGATTCAGGACGCCTACATCGTCGCCGCCACGCGCACGCCCATCGGGCGCTCGCACAAGGGCTATTTCCGCCACACCCGTCCCGATGACCTGCTGGCCACCGTGCTGCGCTCGGCGCTGGCCCAGGCGCCGGGGCTGGACCCGCAGGCCATCGAGGACGTGGTCTGCGGCTGCGCCATCCCCGAGGCCCAGCAGGGCCTGAACGTGGCGCGTGTCGGCGCCGTGCTGGCCGGTCTGCCCAAGAGCGTGGGCGGCATCACCGTCAACCGCTTCTGCGCCTCCGGCCTGTCGGCGGTGCAGATGGCGGCGGACCGCATCCGCGTCGGCGAGGCCGACGTGATGATCGCCGCCGGCGTCGAGAGCATGAGCCTGGTGCCGATGATGGGCAACTCGCCCAGCCTGTCGCCCAGCATCTTCGCCAACACCGACAATGTGGACGACTACGGCATCGCCTACGGCATGGGCCTCACGGCCGAGAAGGTGGCGCAGCAGTGGAAGGTCTCGCGCGAGGCGCAGGACGCCTTTGCCTGCGAGTCGCACCGGCGCGCCATCGCGGCGATGCAGGCGGGCGAGTTCGGCGACGAGATCACCCCGGTCGAGGTGACCGAGCGCAGCGTGGACCTGGCCAGCGCCGAGGTCGGCATGGGCACCCGCACCGTCAGCCTCGACGAGGGCGCGCGGCCCGACACCACGCTGGAGGCGCTGGCCAAGCTCAGGCCGGTGTTCGCCGCGCGCGGCTCGGTCACGGCCGGCAACAGCTCGCAGACCTCGGACGGGGCCGGCGCGCTGATCCTGGCGAGCGAGGCGGCGGTGAAGCGCTTCGGCCTCACGCCGCTGGCGCGCTTCGCCGGCTACGCCTCGCGTGGCGTGCCGCCGCACATCATGGGCATCGGCCCCATTGCGGCGATTCCCGCCGCGCTCCAGGCCGCCGGACTGAAACAGGACGACATCGACTGGTTCGAGCTGAACGAGGCCTTTGCCGCGCAGTCGCTGGCGGTGATCCGCACGCTGGGCCTGGACCCGGCCAAGGTGAATCCGATGGGCGGCGCGATTGCGCTCGGTCACCCGCTGGGCGCCACCGGCGCGATCCGGTCGGCGACAGTGGTGCATGCGCTGCGGCGGCACAATCGGCGCTACGGCATGGTCACCATGTGCGTGGGCATGGGGCAGGGCGCGGCCGGCATCTTCGAGCGCGTCTGAGGCGCCTGGCGCCACGCCCGCGGCCGCCGGAATTCAGCCAGGAGCATTCACCATGAGCAAGATCACGATCTCGGCGGCGCACCCGTTCGACCAGGCACTGGCGCTGACGCCGGTGACGGTCACCGCCCGCGAACACGGCCGCGAGTCCACGCGCCACTGGCAGGGCCAGACCCACGCGGCGTACTGGAACATGGTCGGCCCGTTCGGCGGCCTCACCGCCGCCCAGGCGCTGAAGGCCATCATCGACCACCCGGAGCGCCTTGGCGAGCCGGTGTCGTTCACCGTCAACTTCGCCGCGGCGCTGGCGGAAGGCAGCTTCCGGGTCGAGGCCAGGCCGGTGCGCACCAACCGATCCACCCAGCACTGGCAGGTCACGCTGGCGCAGACGGGCGATGACGGCGTCGAGTCGGTGGTGCTGACGGCCACCGCCGTGACGGCCCTGCGCCGCGACACCTGGAGCGCGGTCGATGCGGCGATGCCCGCCGTGCCGGCGCCGGCCAGCATTGCGCGCGCCGACGCGGAGCGGCGCGTGGCCTGGGTGCGACGCTACGACCTGCGGCCCTGCGCCGGCGACCTGCCCTCCGAGTGGAACGGCGTCGAGGCGGACAGCGTGTCGCAACTGTGGATGCGCGACGACCCGCCGCGCCCGCTCGACTTCTGCAGCCTGACCGCGCTGGCCGACGTGTTCTACCCGCGCGTGTGGCGCCGCCGCGCCAGGCTGACGCCGGTCGGCACCGTGTCCATGACGGTGTACTTTCATGCCGGCGCCGCCGAGCTGGCGGCCACTGGCGAGGGCTACCTGCTCGGCCAGGCGCGGGCACAATCGTTCTTCAACGGTTTCTTCGACCAGAGCGCCGAGCTCTGGAACGAAGCCGGCCAGTTGCTGGCCACCACCCATCAGATCGTCTATTTCAAGGAATGAACGCCATGTCCGAGATCCTCGCCCACGTCGATGCCGGCGTGCTGACCCTCACGCTGAACCGCCTGGAGCGCAAGAACTCGCTCACCCAGGGCATGTACGGCGCGCTCGCCGATGCGCTGGCCAGCGCCGAGCAGGATGCCGCCGTGCGCGTGGTCGTGCTGCAGGGCCATGAAACCGTGTTCTGCGCCGGCAACGACATCGGCGACTTTCTCAACGTGCCGCCCGTGATGCAGGAGTCTCCGGCCTTCCGCTTCCTGCGCGGCATCGCGCAGTTCCCGAAGCCGGTGATCGCCGCCGTCTGCGGCCCGGCGGTGGGCATCGGCACCACGCTGCTGTTCCACTGCGACCTGGTCTATGCCGGCGACAACGCGGCCTTTTCCCTGCCCTTCGTCAACCTCGGCCTGTGCCCGGAAGCCGCGTCCAGCCTGCTGGTGCCGCAGATGTTCGGCTACCACCGCGCCGCCGAGGCGCTGCTGCTGGGCGAGCCCTTCTTCGCCGAGGCGGCGCTGGAGGTCGGCCTGGTGAACCGCGTCCTGCCGCCGACCGAGGCCAACGTCTACGCCCAGGCGCAGGCGCGCAAGCTCGCGGCCAAGCCGCTGTCGGCGCTGGTGGAGACCAAGCGTTTCCTGAAAAAGGGTCAGGCGACCCAGGTGGCCGAGCGCATGGACGAGGAGGGCGCCGTCTTCACCCGCATGCTGCGCGAGCCTGCCGCCCGCGAAGCACTCACCGCGTTCATGGAGAAGCGCCGGCCCGACTTCTCCGGGCTGTGACGCGGCCCCGCTCCGTCACTGGGTGGGGACGGGGCGCGGACGGCTGTTGTCGTCGATCGCGACGTAGGTCAGCAGCGCCTCCGTCACCTTGAGGTACTGCCCCTGCGTGCCCATGCGCTCGGCGTACACCTCCACCTTGACGGTCATCGAGGTCCGGCCGATGCGCACCAGCTTGGAGAAGAACGACAGGATGTCGCCCACCCGCACCGGCTGCTTGAAGATGAACTCGTTCACCGCCACGGTCGCCATGCGGCCCTTGGCTAGGCGGGCCGGAATCACCGCGCCGGCCAAGTCCACCTGGGCCATGACCCAGCCGCCGAAGATGTCGCCGTTGGCGTTGCAGTCGCCCGGCATCGGGATGACCTTGAGCACCAGCTCCTCGTCGACGGGCAGCTGGACGTAGGGGGACGGTGTGCTGGATTCGGTGGACATGGGCACAATGGGCGGTTACACAGTAGAAACCCGGATTGTCCTCCATGCGCCGCTCAGGTGATCTCTCCCCGCCTCCCGACGCCGCTGCCGCGGCCGTTCCCCGCTCCGACTGGGCGACGTTGCGCCGCCTGTTCCCGTACCTGTGGCAGTACAAGTGGCGCGTAGGCGCCGCGCTGGCCTTCATGGTGGGCGCCAAGCTGGCCAACGTCGGCGTGCCGCTGCTGCTGAAGGACCTGGTCGATGCCATGTCGATCAAGCCGGGTGACCCGGTGGCGGTGTTGGTGGTGCCGGTCGGCCTGCTGATTGCCTACGGACTGCTGCGCCTGTCCACCTCGCTGTTCACCGAGCTGCGCGAGCTGGTCTTCGCCAAGGCCACCCAGGGCGCGGCGCGCAGCATCGCGCTGCAGACCTTCGAGCACCTGCACGCGCTGAGCCTGCGCTTTCACCTGGAGCGTCAGACCGGTGGCATGACGCGCGACATCGAGCGCGGCGTGCGCGGCATCGAATCGCTGATCTCGTACTCGCTCTACAGCATCGTGCCCACGCTGATCGAGGTGACGCTGGTGCTGACCATCCTCGCGGTGAAGTTCGACGCCTGGTTTGCCTGGATCACGCTCGCCGCGCTGGCCATCTACATCAGCTTCACGGTGCTGGTGACCGAGTGGCGAACCAAGTACCGCCGGCAGGCCAACGAGTTCGACTCGGCCGCCCACACCAAGGCCATCGACTCGCTGCTCAACTACGAGACCGTCAAGTACTTCAACAACGAGGCCTTCGAGGCGCAGCGCTACGACGAGAGTCTGGAGCGCCTGCGCCGCGCCCGGCTGAAGAGCCAGACCACGCTGAGCCTGCTCAACACCGGCCAGCAGCTGGTCATCGCGATCGGCCTGGTGGCCATGCTGTGGCGCGCCACCCAGGGCGTGGTGGAGGGCCGCATGACGCTGGGCGACCTGGTCATGATCAACGCCTTCATGATCCAGCTCTACATCCCGTTGAACTTCCTTGGCGTGCTGTACCGCGAGATCAAGCAGAGCCTGACCGACCTGAGCAAGATGTTCACGCTGATGGAGCGCGAGCGCGAGGTGGCCGACGCCGCCGGTGCGCCGGCCCTGGTGCCGGGCGCCTCGCCCGCGGTGCGCTTCGAGGGGGTGCGCTTCGCCTACGAACCGGCGCGGACCATCCTGCACGACATCAGCTTCGAGATCCCCGCCGGCAAGACGGTGGCCGTGGTCGGCCCTTCCGGCTCCGGCAAGTCCACGCTGGCGCGGTTGCTGTTCCGCTTCTACGATGTGCAGCAAGGCCGCATCACCATCGCCGGGCAGGAGATCCGCGCCGTCACCCAGGCCAGCGTGCGCCAGGCGATTGGCATCGTGCCGCAGGACACCGTGCTGTTCAACGACACGGTGGCCTACAACATCGCCTACGGCCGCCCCGGCGCCAGCCGCGCCGAGGTCGAGGCGGCGGCGCGTGCCGCGCGCATCCACGACTTCATTGCCTCCACCCCCAAGGGTTACGAGACCATGGTCGGCGAGCGCGGCCTGAAGCTCTCCGGCGGCGAGAAGCAGCGCGTGGCCATCGCGCGTACCCTGCTGAAGAACCCGCCGATCCTGATCTTCGACGAGGCCACCTCGGCCCTGGACAGCGCCAACGAGCGCGCGATCCAGGGCGAATTGCAGAGCGCGGCGCAGAACAAGACCACCCTGGTCATCGCGCACCGCCTGTCCACGGTGGTGGACGCGCACGAGATCCTGGTTCTCGACGCCGGCCGCATCGTCGAGCGCGGCACCCATGCCGAGCTGCTGACCCAGGGCGGGCGCTACGCGCAGATGTGGGCGCTGCAGCAGCAGGCCGGCGAGCGCGGGGCCGACGAGGCGGACGGCGGGGCCGTGCGTGCCGGCCCGGTCGCGGCCTGAGGCTCGGGCGGCATGACGTCCCCCGGTGCGGCGACGGCCGCCACGCTTTCCGATCTGCTGGCACAGCGCCCCTTCATGCGCCTGTGGTGGGCCCGGCTGGCGGGCACGGCGGCCAACCAGATGCTGATGGTGGCCGTGGGCTGGCAGATGTACGACCTGACCGGCAGCGCCTGGGACCTGGGCCTGATCGGCCTGGTCCAGTTCGCGCCGGCGCTGTTGCTGGCGCTGGTGGCCGGGCACGCGGCGGACCGGTTTCACCGCGGGCGCATCGTGGCCGCCTGCCTGGCGGTGCAGGCGGTGGCGGCCGGGCTGTTGCTGCAGGCGAGCGGCGCGCACTGGGCCTCGCGCGAGTTGCTGCTGGGCGTGTCGCTGCTGCTCGGCAGCGTGCGCACCTTCCAGATGTCGGCGCAACAGGCGCTGACGCCGCTGCTGGTGCCCATGGCGCTGCTGCCGCGGGCCATGGCCTTCAGCTCGGCCGGGGTGCAGGCGGCGATCATCGGCGGGCCGGCGCTGGGGGGGCTGATCTACGCGGCCGGCGCCGGGGCCGTGTACGCCACCTGTGCCGCGCTGCTGGTGCTGGGCTGCGCGCTGCTGCTGCGTCTGCGCTACGAGCACGTGCCGCCGCCGCGCGAGCCCGTGACCGTGGGCACGCTGCTGGCCGGCGTGCGCTTCATCCACGAGCGCAAGGTGGTGCTGGGCGCGATCTCGCTGGACCTGTTCGCCGTGCTGCTGGGCGGCGCGACGGCCCTGCTGCCGATCTTCGCCCGCGACATCCTGCACGTGGGACCCCAGGGGCTGGGCGTGCTGCGCGCGGCGCCGGCGGCGGGCGCGCTGGTGACCTCGATCTGGCTGAGCCGCTGGCCGCTGCAGCGGCGTGTCGGTCGCACGCTGCTCGGGGCGGTGGCGGTGTACGGCCTGTGCATGGTGACGTTCGGGCTGTCGGCGAGCTTCGGGCTGTCGCTGGCGGCGCTGGCGCTGTCCGGGGCGGCGGACATGGTGAGCGTGGTGGTGCGCCAGACCATGGTGCAGCTGGAAACGCCCGACGCCATGCGCGGGCGCGTCGGCGCGGTCAACTCGCTGTTCATCGGCGCGAGCAACCAGCTCGGCGAGTTCGAGTCCGGCGCCACGGCGGCGCTGCTCGGCCCCGTGGGCTCGGTCGTCCTCGGGGGGCTCGGCACGGTGGGGGTGGCGCTGCTGTGGCGCCGCCTGTTTCCGGCGCTGGCGCGGCGCGACGGGCTGGGTGCCTGAGCGGTCGCCGCCGGCGCGTGGCGCCGCCCCTCAGGCTTCTTCTTTCACCTTGTACTGCGCCGTCAGCTGCGCCTGCACCGAGGGCGGCACGGCTTCGTGGTGGCTGAAGGCGAGGGTGTAGCGGCCTTGGCCGCCGGTCAGGGCGTTCAGGCGCGACTGGTAGCTCGCCAACTCTGACAGGGGGGCTTGGGCCAGTACGACCAGGCCGCCCGTGGGGGCGGCCTCGGTACCGCTGACCTGGCCGCGCCGCGAGGACAGGTCGCCGGTGATGTCGCCGATGCTGGCCTCGGGCGCGCTGATCTCCACGTGGACGATGGGCTCCAGCACGCAGGGGCGGGCCGCCTGAACGGCTTCGATCAGCGCCTTGCGCCCGGCGGTGATAAAGGCGATTTCCTTGCTGTCCACGCTGTGGTGCTTGCCGTCGAGCACGACCACGCGCAGGTCCACCACCGGGTAACCGGCGATCACGCCGGCGTCCAGCGCCTGGCGCACGCCTTTCTCCACCGCCGGCATGAAATTGGACGGGATCGCGCCGCCCTTGACGTGGTCCACGAACTCGAAGCCGGCGCCGCGCGGCAGCGGCTCCACGCGCAGCGACACCTCGCCGAACTGGCCGGCGCCGCCGGTCTGCTTCTTGTGCCGGTGGTGGCCCTCGGCAGGCGCGCTGATGGTCTCGCGGTAGGCGATGCGCGGCGGGCGCGTGACCACTTCGCACTTGTGCACCTCGGTCAGCCGTTCCAGCAGGGTGCGCAGGTGCAGCTCGCCCAGGCCGTAGACCACGCTTTCGTTGGTGCTGGCCACATGCTCCAGGCGCAGGCAGGGATCCTCGCTGACCAGCTTGTGCAGGATGTCGTGCAGGCGCTGCTCGTCGCCGCGTCGCTTGGGCTCGATCGCCAGGCCGTGCACCGGCACCGGGAAATCGAGCGGCTTCAGGTGGATATGGTCGTCCTCGGCCGCGTCGTGCAGCACCGCGTCGAAGTGCAGGTCGTCCACCTTGGCGATGGCGCAGAGGTCGCCCGGCACGGCGCGTGGCACCTCGGTGAAGTCCTTGCCCTGCAGCATGAACAGGTGGCCGACCTTGAACGGGCGCCGGCCGTCGCCGATGTAGAGCTGGCTGCCCGGGGTGATGGTGCCCTGGTGCACGCGCAGGATGCCCATCTTGCCGACGTAGGGGTCCTGCGCGATCTTGAACACATGGGCGAGCACGTGGCGCTGCGGGTCGGGCTCGGAGCGGACCGGTTGCGCCTGGGAACCTTCGCCGCGCAGGAAGGCGGGCGGATTCGCCTCGCCCGGGTCTGGCAGCAGGCGTTCGATCACCGCCAGCAGCTCCGCCACGCCGGCGCCGGTGCGCGCGGAAACGAAGCAGATGGGCACCAGGTGCCCCTCGCGCAGCGCCTGTTCCAGGGGCGCGTGCAGCTCGCGTGGATCGATGTCCTCGTCGGTCAGGTAGCGCTCGACGAAGGCGGGGTCCACCTCCACCACCTGCTCCACCAGCGCGCGGTGGGCTTGCGCCACGGAGGAGAAATCGGTGGGGCCATCCTGCGCCAGGTTGAAGCAGTCCACCACGCGCGCGCCGCCGTCGGCGGGCAGGTTCAGCGGCAGGCATTCGCGCCCGAACACGGCCTGGATCTGCGCCACCAGCGCCTCCAGGTTCACGCCCTGGGCATCGATCTTGTTGACGATGATCAGCCGGTCGCGCTCGCGCTGGGCCGCCCACTGCATCATGCGCTGGGCCATGGGCTCGACGCCGGTGGTGGCGCTGATGACCACGGCGGCGGTCTCCACCGCCTCCAGCGCGGGCAGCGCCTGGCCCAGGAAGTCGGGCGAACCCGGCGTGTCGATCAAGTGGGTGTGGATGCCGTCATGCGTGAAGTGCAGCAGCGAGCTGTTCAACGAGCGCAGCGCGCGCCGCTCCAGCGGGTCATGGTCGCTGACGGTGGAGCCCTTTTCCACGCTGCCCGGCGCGCCGATGGCCCCCGCCTTGAACAGCAGCGCCTCGACGAGGCTGGTCTTGCCCGCTGCGGCCGGCCCGACGAGGGCCAGGGTGCGCAACGGGGCGATGGTGGCAGACGTGCTCATGGGTCTCCTCATCCTTTTCTCGCCGGGCGGCGGTAGGTGAAGCCATGGTACGCGTGCCAGGGGGCGGCCGGCAACTGCTTTCGGTCCGTCGGCGGGCGGGCCCGGCGACCGGTCGGCACGTTCCCGTGCCGCGCGGGTGCCGCGCCCGTTCAGGGCAGGTCGCGGTTTTCCGTGACGGCGGCCGTCTCGCGTGGTCCGACGGTGCCCAGGCGCGCCTTCAGCGACTGCGGTTGGCCGGTCAGCAGCGCGGCATAGAGCGTGGTGTTGGACAGCACCTTCTTCACGTAGTCGCGCGTTTCGGTGAATGGCACGTTCTCGGCCCAGATGGCGGCCTCGATGATCGGGCCGTTGCGCCAGACCCGCGGGCGGCCCGGGCCGGCGTTGTAGGCGGCGGCGGCGAGCGGCAGGGAGCCGCCGAAGTCGTCCAGCACCAGCTTGAGGTAGCCGGTGCCGATGGCGATGTTGGTGTCCCGGTCGGTGATCTGCTCGGGGCTGAAGCTGGTCAGGCCGATCTTGCGCGCGGTCCAGCGCGCGGTGGCGGGCATGACCTGCATCAGGCCTGAGGCGCCGACGCCGGAGCGCGCATCCATGATGAAGCGGCTTTCCTGGCGGATCAGGCCGTACACGTAGGCCGGGTCGAGATTGATCTCACGCGCGCGGCGCACCACCTGCTCTCGGAAGGGCATCGGGAAGCGTTGCTCGATGTCGATGAACGAGCGGGTGCGCTCGCTGGTGTTGATGCAGCGGTCCCAGACTTCGCGCTGGCAGGCCAGGTCGGCGGCGGCCAGCAGTTCGCGGTCGCTCATGCCACCGCGCGTGTGCAGGTTGGTCGTGTAGTTCCACTCGCGCACGCCTTCGCTGCGGATGCCGAGGGCGATGGCCTGCAAGGCGCGGTTCAGGCCCGGGTTGGCGAACGCCATCGCCCGTTCCTCGGTGGTCAGCGGCGACGGGCGTTCCGGCACGGTGATGCGCTGGCCGAGTTCTTCCAGCGCCAGCTTCTCGTAGAAGCCGCGCACGCCGGCGATGCCCTGCAGCAGCCGCCGGGCCTCGGCCGGGTCGGCCTGGCCGCCGCGCGCGAGCAGGGCGCGGGCCTTCCAGTACACCCAGGTCGAATCGCTGCGAGCCTCGTCGCCCATGGCGTCGATGGCGCTGCGCACGGCGGACCACTGGCCCTGGCGCAGCGCGGCGCGCGCCTGCCAGGCCAGCATGTCGTCGGGCAGGTCGCGTTCACGCGTGACGCGGCCGAAGTAATCCAGCGCGTTGTCCTGCAGGCGCATGGCGGCCTGGCGGCCGATCGCGCCCCAGGTCCAGTTGCGCTCCTCGTCGGTGAGCTGCACGCTCCACTTGCCGTCCAGCAGCTCGGCGGCCTGGGCCGGGTCGCTGCTGGCGATCTTCAGCAAGGCCAGCACCACCATTTCCTTGCGCAGGCGCGAGATGGCGATGATGCGACCGGCCAGGTATTTCGCCGGGCTGGCGTTCACGTCGGCGACCAGCGCGGCGGATTCGGGGGCCTCGATCTCCACCGCGGCGCGCGCGGCGCGCGGCTTGTTCGCCTCCATGGCCAGGCGGGCCTTGCGCCAGACGTCGAGCGCGCGCAGCCGGCCCGACGCGCGCAGCCGCTCGGCCGCGAAGGTGCAGCCGTCGTCGGCCTCGCGCTGGGCATGCCAGTTGCGGCGCACCTCGTCGGCGACGTCGGCGCCGGTCTCCAGGTGCTGGGCGGCCAGGGCGTAGCAGCGCAGCTCGCGGTCGTCGTTCATGCGGAAGTTGGGGTATTCGGCGGCAAAGCCGGCCCAGTCGCGTCGCTTGCCGAGCAGCAGCAGCCAGTCGTTGCGCAGCCGGTCTTCCTGGTAGGTGCCGGCGTAGCGGGCCAGGAAGTCCTGTACTTCCTGCGGCGAGGCCTCTTCCAGCCGGGCCTTGAGTTCCCAGTAGGCGGCCCAGGGTTCCAGTGCATGGCCGCGCGCCTGCGGCAGCAGGGCGCTGAGCCTGGCGCGGTCGGCCTTGCGGAAGGCCTGGTTCATTTCCTGCAGGACGTTGTCGCCGCTGTTTTGTGCCCAGAGCGGCGTGGCGTTGCCAAGTGTCAACAACGCCGCGACAAGCGGTGTCAGAATGTTTGTGAACTGCATTGGGGGATTATGGACAAATCAGCGGAAAAGAAAGCCCTGCGAAAGGCCCTGATCGAAGCACGGTCGAACCTGCCCGACCGCCTGGAGCGCGCCGACGCGCTGCAGCGAGTGATGCGCATCTGGCTGGTGGGCCGGCCGGACACCGTGATCGGCGCCTACTGGCCGATCAAGGGCGAGTTCGATCCCCTGCCGGCGCTGCACCGCTGGAAGGAGGATGGCGAACTGCTGGACGAGCCGCAGCGCCGCCGCATCGGCCTGCCGGTGGTGAACAAGGACACCGGCCTGCTCAGCTTCCACGCCTGGTACCCGGGCTGCCCGATGGAGGAAGACGCCTACGGCATCCCGAAACCCAAGGACACCGAACTGATCGTGCCGACCCTGCTGTTCGTGCCCTGCGTGGGCTACGGGCCGGGCGGCTACCGGCTCGGCTACGGCGGTGGCTTTTACGACCGCACGCTGGCGGCCCTGGTGCCTCGCCCGTTCACCGTCGGCCTGGGCTACACCAACGGTTACCTGGACGACTTCGAGCCCGAGGCGCACGACCAGCCGCTGGACGCCATCCTGAACGACAACGGCGTGGTCTGGCCGGTCTGACGCCGGCCCGTGCGGCTGGCGGCCCGCCCTGGGGCGGGCGCGGCCACGGGATAATCCCCTCCATCTGGATGGAGGAAATACGCATGACGCAAAACGAGCAAGGTTCACCGGCCCAACCGGCGGTGGACGTGGTGATCATGGCCGCGGGCAAGGGCACCCGCATGAAGAGCCGGCTGCCCAAGGTGCTGCACAAGCTCGCGGGCAAGCCGCTGCTGCAGCACGTGGTGGACACCGCGGCGGGGCTGGACGCGCGCTCGGGGGTGGTGATCACCGGGCACGGTGCTATCGAAGTTGAAGCTGCTCTCGCCCGTTCGGCGGGTGCTGAAGGCCAGTTGGACATTAAATTCGTGCGCCAGGAGCCGCAACTGGGCACCGGCCATGCCGTGCAGCAGGCGGTGCCGGCGCTGCAGGACGACGGCATCGTCGTGGTGCTGTCCGGCGACGTGCCGCTGACCCAGTCGGACACCCTGGCCGCACTGATCGAGCAGTGCGCGGGCGAGCGGCTGGCGCTGCTGACCATCGACTTCGCCGACCCGACGGGCTACGGCCGGATCGTGCGCGAGGGCGGCTCGCAAGCACTGGTCCACGGCGCGCGGGTCGTGGCCATCGTCGAGCACAAGGACGCCAGCGAGGCCGAGCGCGCCATCCGCGAGGTGTACAGCGGCATCATGGCCGTCCCGGCGCGCCTGCTCAAGGGCTGGCTGACCCGGCTCGACAACCAGAACGCCCAGGGCGAGTACTACCTGACCGACATCGTCAAGTTCGCCGTCGCCGACGGCGTGCCGGTCGTGGCGCACAAGATCCAGGATGCGGTGCAGGTGGCCGGCGTGAACAGCCCCGTGCAACTGGCCGAGCTGGAGCGGGCCTACCAGCTGCGCCAGGCGCGCCAGCTGATGGAGCAGGGCGTGCGCATCGCCGACCCGGCGCGCTTCGACCTGCGCGGCCAGCTGGCCTGCGGCCAGGATGTCGAGATCGACGTGAACTGCGTGTTCGAAGGCCGCGTGTCGCTGGGCGAGGGTGTGAAGATTGGCGCGAACTGCGTGATCGCCAACGCCACGATCGCGGCTGGCGCGGTGATTCACCCGTTCACCCACATCGATGGTGAAAAAGCCGGCGTCAGCGTGGGCGAGGGCGCGCTGATCGGCCCGTTCGCGCGGCTGCGCCCTGGCGCGCAACTCGGCGCCGAGGTGCACATCGGCAACTTCGTCGAAGTGAAGAACTCCACCCTGGCGCGCGGCGCCAAGGCGAACCACCTGGCCTACCTGGGGGACGCCACCGTGGGCGAGCGCGTCAACTACGGCGCCGGCAGCATCACGGCCAATTACGACGGTGCCAACAAGCACCGCACCGTGATCGAGGCCGACGTGCACATCGGCAGCAACTGCGTGCTGGTGGCGCCCGTGACCATCGGCGCCGGCGGCACGGTGGGCGGTGGCTCCACCATCACCAAGGACACCGCGCCCGGCGCGTTGAGCATCGCGCGCGGCAAGCAGGTCAGCATCACCGGCTGGACGCGGCCGGTGAAGAAGCCGAAAAACTGAGCGGCGCCGGCGGGCCCGTCCCGCCGCATCGGCCTGGCGTCAGCGCGGGCTGGCCGGTTCCACGCCGGCCAGCGGCCAGGTGGTCGTGAACTTGCTGCGCTTGACGCTGAAGAACGCCTTGGTGTTGCGCACGTTGGCGTCGCTGACGAACAGGCGCTGCGACAGCGCCAGGTAGCCCGGCATGTCCGGCACCTGCACCACCAGCACGAAATCCGGCCCCGGCGAGACGCGGTAGCACTGCTGCACCGCGTCGTCGCCGGCCACGCGCGACTCGAACGACGCCAGCGCGTCGGCGTCCTGCCGGTCCAGCGTGATCTCCACGATCGCCGTGAGGCCGTGCCCCTGCAGGCGCGCCAGCGCGTCCGCGCCCAGAATCGCCACCTGACGCTCGATCAGCCCGGCCTCGCGCAGCCGCTTGACGCGGCGCAGGCAGGTCGGAGGCGAGATGTGCACGCGCTCGGCCAGCGCCTGGTTGCTCAGGGCGGCGTCGCGCTGCAGCTGGTCGAGCAGACGCAGATCGATGTCGTCAATGGTTATTTCTTCCATAAATATTATTCTGATGGATGAATATTTCTTGCTTGAGTGTTGATGAAATATTCGTTCAAAAAACAGAATAAATCAATCGCAAATTTTTCTGCTGCCGCTCTACGATCGTGCATTCACATTTTTCAGGGAGAGTTCTCATGTGTGGCATCGTCGGCGCGGTTTCCTCGCGCAACATCGTTCCCATCCTGGTCCAGGGCCTGCAGCGGCTCGAATACCGCGGCTATGACTCGTGCGGCGTGGCCGTGCATGCCGACGGCGGCCTGCGCCGCGCGCGCAGCACCGCGCGCGTGGCCGAGCTGATGGACCAGGTCAGCACCGAGAAGATCGAGGGCGGCACCGGCATCGCCCACACGCGCTGGGCCACGCACGGCGCGCCGGCGGTGCACAACGCGCACCCGCACTTCAGCCACGGGACGGGGGCCGACGCCGAGTCCCGCCCGGGCCGCGTGGCGCTGGTGCACAACGGCATCATCGAGAACCATGACGAGCTGCGCGCCGCGCTGCAGGCCCGCGGCTACCGGTTCACCAGCCAGACCGACACCGAGGTCATCGCCCACCTGGTGGACAGCCTGTACGAGGGCGACCTGTTCGAGGCGGTGAAGGCCGCGATCAAGCAGCTGCGCGGCGCCTACGCCATCGCCGTGTTCCACAAGGACGAACCGCACCGCGTGATCGGCGCGCGCGCCGGCTCGCCGCTGATCCTGGGCGTCGGCCAGGACGGGGCGGAGCACTTTCTGGCCAGCGATGCGATGGCGCTGGCCGGCGTGACGGACCAGATCGTCTATCTGGAAGAAGGCGACGTGGTCGATATCCAGCTCGGCAAGTACTGGATCGTGGACCGCGCGCACAAGCCGGTCACCCGCCCGGTCAAGACCGTGCAGGCGCACAGCGGCGCGGCCGAACTCGGGCCCTACCGCCACTACATGCAGAAGGAAATCTTCGAGCAGCCGCGCGCCGTGGCCGACACGCTGGACGGCGTGCAGGCCATCACGCCCGAGCTGTTCGGCGACGGCGCCTACAGCGTGTTCAAGGACATCGACAACGTGCTGATCCTGGCCTGCGGCACCAGCTATTACAGCGGCTGCACCGCCAAGTACTGGCTGGAATCGATCGCCAAGGTGCCGACCCAGGTGGAGATCGCCAGCGAGTACCGTTACCGCGACTCGGTGCCGAACCCGCGCACCCTGGTGGTGACGATTAGCCAGTCCGGCGAGACCGCCGACACGCTGGCCGCGCTGCGCCACGCGCAGGGCCTGGGCATGACGCACACCCTGACCGTCTGCAATGTCTCGACCTCGGCCATGGTGCGCGAGTGCGAGCTGGCCTACATCACGCGCGCCGGCGCCGAGATCGGCGTCGCCTCCACCAAGGCCTTCACCACCCAGCTGGTCGGCCTGTTCCTGCTCACGCTGGCGCTGGCCCAGGTCAAGGGCCGCCTGAGCGAAGAGGCCGAGGCCGCGCACATCAAGGCGCTGCGTCAGCTGCCGGCCGCGCTGCAGGCCGTGCTGGCGCTGGAGCCGCAGATCATCAGCTGGTCGGAGGATTTCGCGAGCAAGGAGCACGCGCTGTTCCTCGGCCGCGGCCGCCACTACCCGATCGCGCTGGAAGGCGCGCTCAAGCTCAAGGAAATCACCTACATCCACGCCGAGGCCTACGCCGCCGGCGAACTCAAGCACGGCCCGCTGGCGCTGGTGACCAGCGCCATGCCGGTGGTGACGGTGGCGCCGAACGACGAACTGCTGGAGAAGCTCAAGAGCAACATGCAGGAAGTGCGCGCGCGCGGCGGCGTGCTCTACGTGCTGGCCGACGGCGACTCGAAGATTGAGAGCGAGGAAGGCCTGCACGTGATCCGCATGCCCGGCCACTACGGCGCGCTGTCGCCGGTGCTGCACGTGGTGCCGCTGCAGCTGCTGGCCTACCACACGGCCTGCGCGCGCGGCACGGACGTTGACAAGCCGCGCAACTTGGCCAAGAGCGTCACAGTCGAGTGATGATCGGGGGGCTTGATCGTATAAATCAAGAGCCCCTGATCACGGTCGTGGGGTGGCGTGGCGTGCCGATGCGGGCGAGCCTGCACCTCGCGTCAGGCCGACGGCGGCGCCTGCGGTCTCCGGCCTGCTCGCGGGCGCCTTCCCGGGCACGCCCACGTCGCTTCGTCAACCTGGGTGCTGGCGCGCCGGCTCTGGGGCAACCGCGAATCGGGCCTGCGCCCGCAGGCACCACCATCGACCTGCAAAGGCACCCGAGCCTGCCTGCAGGCTGGCTCTCCCGTCACTTGGGCCGCCTGCCCTGGCCACCCGGCACGCGCGCCAGACGGTGGAACTGAAAGATTACATAAGACGAAACCGTATGAAGGACTGAAGAGTCTCTTCGTCGCAAGGCGCTATTGCTGAACACAGGGCTGGCAGATGATGAACGTTTGACCGTCTGGATCCAAGCTATGTGGGGTTGGCAGCGTGGAGGGAAAAGATCACGGCTGACGGGACGGTCGCACTCAGAAAGGGGAAATTCATGAGCGTACTGGCCCGATCGGAATTCCAGCGGGGCGCGTCAGCCTTGCGCGAGGCGACCAACGCCGGCGCTTCGTCGGCGGCAGACTTGTCGCTTTGCCGGCAAGTGGCGCGACTGTTCCTGGAGCGGATGCAGTCGGGTGGCGTGCCCGAGGCGCTGCGCCGGAAGATGCGCCTGCATGTGGCCGATGCCGTGGCGATTGCGTGGGCGGCCGCGCGGGGTGATGCGCTGTCCGGCCAAGTGCTCCAGGCCCTCGGGATGGGGGGCGGGTCCGGTGCCTGTCGCGTGTTCGGTGCACCGGATCGCCTGGCGCCACCGCTGGCGGCGTTGGCGAACTCGGCGCTCATGCACACACTGGACTTCGACGACATCCACGACCTTGCCCGGCTGCATCCCACCTCCGTCTGCCTGCCGGCGGCGCTGGCGGCGGCTGAACTGGTGAATGCGCCGTTGTCGCGGGTATTGGACGCGGTGATCCTGGCCAACGAGTTGATGTGCCGGCTCGGCACGATGTACCAGCCCAAGGGCCATGGCCCGGGGTCAGACTGGTTCCTGACCCAGCTGTTCGGCTATTTCGGGGCGGCCCTGGCGGCGGCCTTGGTGCTTGGACAGGCCGAGGACCAGATCGTGTCGGCGCTGGGTTTTGCTTACATGCAGGCTGCCGGCGGCAAGGAGGCCGGCTTCGGCGTGGGTGCCACCGGCCGCGCCATTTACCCCGCCTTTGCGGCCATGGGCGGCGTGCAGGCCGCGCTGCTGGCGCGTGCCGGCCTGGTGGGGCCCGAATCGGCGCTGGACGGGGCGGCGAATCTGTTCTCGATCTACCTTGGCGGTCCGCTGGAGGCCTCGCAGCGGCAGACCTTGCTGGAGCCGTCAGGCTTCCATTTCGAGGCCACCCAGATCAAGCCCTGGCCGTGCTGTCGGCTCTCGCATCCCTATGTGTCGGCGGCCCTGGCCTTGCGCGAGCGCTGGGAGGGCCTGCCCATCCGACGCATCGTGGTCGGAGTCAACGCTTCGGCCGACAAGCTGTGCCGCCCGCTGGCCGGGCGGCGCCGGCCACAGACCCTGCAGGACGCCAAATACAGCATTCCCTACATGACGGCGCTGGCGTTGGCCCGGGGCGAGGTGGATCTGTCCGGACTGGGCGCCGCTGTGCTGGCGGACCAGGAGGTGCACGCGTTGGCGGACCGCATCGAGATCGATGCCTCCCTGCCCGACAACCCAGGTCACCCGCCGGCCGTCCTGCGGCTTGAAACCGTGTCTGGACAGGTGCTCACGGCGCATGCCGGGAATTTCGATCTCGGCGAAGACGGGGTGCGCCGGAAGTTCGAGGCCTGCATGGCCCATGCGGGCCGGGCGGATACTGCAAGGGACTTGTGGAGCCGCCTGATGAAGACCGGGGCACAGGTGGGGCTGGATGACCTGTTCGGCTGAGGGTCCTCGCGGAGCCTGGCGGGGCAGGATCGCGGGGACAGGGCCCCGCGGGCCCGGGGATCAGTTGTCGGCCTGCACGTTGGCGGACTTCACCACGCGTCCCCAGCGGGCAAACTCCTCGTTCACGAACGCCTGAAAGGCCTCGGGTGACGCCAGGGTGGCGGGCGTGACGGCGGCCTTCTGCAATTGCTCCCTCACGTCCTGCCGGGCCATGGCGGCGATCATCGCGGCATTGATCTTGTCGACGATGGCGCGGGGTGTTTTGGCGGGGGCGAACACGCCGATCCAGTTGCTGACCTGGAAGCCAGGCAACTCCTCTTCGGCGGTGGGCAGCTTGGGCAGGAATTCCACGCGGCGGTCGCTGGTCACGGCCAGGGGCCTGAGGCGGCCGTCCTGCAGCATCGGGTACAGCGGCGGCAGGTCCATCACGATGCCTTGTGTGTGGCCGGCGATCACGTCGGTCACGGCAGGGCCCGCCCCCTTGTACGGCACATGCACGATGTTGCCTCGCGAGGCTTGCTTGAGCAGTTCGATGGTGAGGTGCGGCAGGCCGCCGTTGCCCGATGAGGCCAGCGTGACCGGCTTGGTCTTGGCCAGGGCCAGCAACTGGTTCAGTGTGCTGATCTGCAGGCTGGGGTTGACCGCAATCACTTCTGGCATGCGGCCCAGGGTGTTGATGGCCAGCAGATCCTTGCGGGTGTCGAACGGAAAGCGGCTGGTCTGCAGATGCGGCGAAATCACCAGCGGGCTGGCGCTGGCAGCCAGCAGGGTGTGGCCGTCCGGAGCGGCCTTGGCCACGGCATCGGCTCCGATCACGCCGTTGGCGCCGGCCTTGTTTTCCACCACCACGGGGGTGCCCAGCGCCTCGGCCAGGCGTGGCGCCACGATGCGCGCCACGATGTCGTTCGATCCCCCCGGCGGGTAGCCCACGATCAGCTTGATGGGGCGCCCGATCGTCAGGTCCTGGGCCGCTGTCACGCCGCACAGCGCGAGCATGGCGAGCCCGATCACCCCACGGCGGCCGCTCTGCCAGTGCTTCGAAACATGAGTCAAGGGGATGTTCAAGAGGTGTCTCCTAAGGGTAATGTTGGACTGCGCAGCTCGCCGTACTGTCCCAAGGGCGTTGCGCAGGGTATCAGGCGGCGAAGCGGTGTTCGGGCAAGCCCTTGGCCCCTAGCCCGTCGATGACGAACAGCGAGCCGCCCAGGTCGTCGGGCGGGAAACCGAGGCCCAGTGAGCCGCCGTCAAGTGTCGTCACATAGAGGCGATCGAGCTGCGGTCCACCGAACATCACGCTGCCCACCAGGGGCACCGGCATGTCGATCACACGATCGACTTGGCCATCGGGTCGCCAGCAAACCACCTTGCCGCCCCCGCAGATGGCGACCCACAGACGTCCGTCGCGGTCCACCGTCGCCCCGTCGGGCATGCCGCCATGGCACTGGGTATCCGCGAAGACCCGGCGGTTCGACAAACGCCCATGTTCCAGGTCGTAGTCGTAGGCGAAGATTGTGTGGGCGCGGCTGTTCGAGAAGTAGAAGGTCCGCCCGTCCGGGCTCCAGGACGGGCCATTGGTGATGCTGAAGCCGCGTTCGAGTTCCTCGACCTTGCCGCCCGGGTGGATGCAGCGAAGCGTCCCGATGTCGCGCTGATCGTGTAGCGAGCGTGGCACCGTGCCGACCAGGAAGCGGCCTCGCGGATCCACCTTGCCGTCGTTGCACTGGGTGTCCTGGGCCGGGTCGTCCCACGTGCAAAAAGGAGTGGCCTGGCCGCTTTGAAGGTCCAGCCGGTGCAGGCCATCCTCCAGGGCGACCAAGGCGCCACCGCTCTCGCAAAGGGCCAGCGAGCCAATGCAGCTGGGCATCGACCAGTGGCGGAACTGCCCCGATACCGGGTCGTGCCGCCACAGTTCGCGACCCAGCACATCGACGAAATAGAGGGCCTGTTCGGTGACGTCCCACACAGGCCCTTCACCCACCTTGCAACGTTGGCGACCGATCCGCTCGATGTTCATGTTCGCTGTTCCCTCTCAAATGAAGTCGCTCCGTCGGGGAGCTTCAGGCTGAGTACGCCAAGGGGGAATTCTGGGTCGCCATGACGTGCCGCACGACGTCTCTTGAGCGAAAACAGTATTCAGCCGTGCCGCGCCGAATTCAGCTTTCGCTGCGGCCGCATTGCGCCGGTGGGGGAGCGTTCCTACATTGGTCGCGCCCCCCCCATGGGCGCCGTCAGTGTCCAAGCGCCCGGTGGTGCAAGAACTCCGGGGCACCAATAATCATTTCCAGGAGACTATCTTGACCATTTCCCGACGCCACATTCTTCAATCGGCCCTGGGCGCCGCAGGCCTGGCCGCGCTCCAGCGGCCGGCCCTTGCGCAGTCGCAGTCGATGGACTCGGCGCGCATCCTGACGGGGTTTCCTGCCGGCTCACCGATCGATGCCTTGTGCCGTGCCATGGCCGAGAAGCTGCGCCCGGACTATGCCCGCTCCGTGCTCGTCGAAAACCGCGCCGGCGTGGGCGGCCAGTTGGCGGCGCAGGCCTTGAAGGCGGCGCCAAGGGATGGCTCGACATGCCTCATCACGCCGATGTCCATTCTGGGCGTGTACCCGCACACGTACAAAAAGCTGGCTTACGACCCGGTGGCCGACTTCATTCCGGTCTCCAACTGCGTCACTTACGGCTACGGGCTGGCCGTTGGGTCGGAGGTGCCGGCCAGCGTGACCAACATCCAGCAGCTCATCGAATGGTTCAAGGCGAATCCGGGCAAAGCCAACTTCGGCACCGCGGCCACGGGGTCAACCTTGCACTTCACGGGCGTCCTGCTGGGGCGCGCGGCAGGCGTCGAACTCACGCATGTGGGCTATATCAACGGTGGCAACATGCTCAGTGACCTGGTTGGCGGGGCCTTGCCGGCGTGTGTGAGCTCCATCAGCACCTTGCGGCCTTTTCATGCGAGCGGCAAGTTGCGCGTGATCGGCACGTCCGGCGCCACGCGCAGTCGATTCCTGCCCCAGGTGTCCACATTTTCGGAGGCGGGCTACAAGGACATGGTCTTCAGTGAGTGGTATGGCGTCTTCCTGCCTGCCCGTACGCCACAGGAGCGGGTGTCCCGTCTCAACGCCGCGGTGGCCGCGGCGCTGGCGGCGCCCGAGGTGGCTGAGACGCTGGACGCACAGGCCCTGGAGGTGTCGCCCTCCAGTCCGTCTGAACTGGCTGCGTTGCTGAAGAGGGACACCGAACTGTGGGGGCGACGCATCAAGTCCGTTGGCTTCACGAGCTACAGCTGATGGCTGACGAACAACCTGCTTCCTGACTCGTCCCCTGGCGTCAGCTCGCAGGCCGTCGCCCCATCGACGGCCAGGTACGCCCCGCACGGGGCTGCTTGCGTTGCGTCAACGCACCGTGGCGTCTGCCGTCCCACCCGCTTCATGACCTGGCGTCCGGCCCTCGGGATGGGGCGCGAGGGCGGCTGCCTGTCCCGCGGCGCGTTCCCGATATGTTGCACAGCTCAAAAATACTATTCGGTTTCAGGGCCTGTGCGGCTGGCCTCACTTCATGAATCATTCGTCTCCAAGCCGCTGCAAGGCGGTGCAGACCAAAGGATGAGACGATGCAAACCCAATTTGATGTAGTGGTGGCTGGTTGTGGTGTGGCGGGGTTGTCGGCCGCCGTGGCGGCGGCCGAAGCCGGCGCGAAGGTCGTGGTGCTGGAGCGCGCCCCTCAGGAAGACCGGGGCGGCCAGAGCCGCTGGACCGAGGCTTACCTGCGCATGAAGAGCCTGACCGAGGTCAGCGACGACTTCGAGACCCATCTGGCCGAGAACGGCTCCGGCAGCATCGATCCCGATCTGGTGGAGCAGACCGCGACCGAGTCCGGCGGCGGCTCGCTGACCCGTGCGCTGAGCCTGGCCGACCCCAACCTGATCGAGCGTTTTTCCGATCGTGCCGGCCCGACCATCGCGTGGCTGCAGGGTCTGGGCGCGCGCTTCGATTTCCTGCCCACGCAGTTCCTGACGGCTTCGCAGCCGCGACTGCTGCCCGTGGGCGGCGGGCAGGCGCTGGTGGATGTGCTGGCGGCCCGCGCCGAGGCCATGGGGGTGACGTTTCTTTATGAAACCACCGCGCAATCGCTGGTGCAGGACGAGGCGGGCCGCGTGGTGGGGCTGCGCGCCACCACCCGTGGCCAGGGCCAGCGGGTGCTCAGCGGGCAGGTGGTGCTGGCCTGCGGCGGCTTCGAGGGCAACACCGAAATGCTCACGCGCTACCTCGGGCCACGGGCCGTGTACCTGCGCCCGGTGTGCAAGGGGGGCTACTACAACCGCGGCGAAGGCATCCGCATGGCGCTGGACGTGGGCGCGGCGGCCTGCGGCGAATTCGGCAGCTTCCACGCCGAGCCGGTGGACCCGCGCTCCGGCATTTCCGAGCCTTCGGTGTTCATCTTTCCGTACGGCATCCTGGTCAATCAGGACGGCGAGCGCTTCACCAACGAAGCGCCCACCACCGTGGATGCCTGCTACGAGCCCGTCACCCGCCGCATCTTCGAGCAGCGTGGCGGCATGGCCTGGACGATTCTCGACGCGCGCCACACGCGCATCCCGAACTACCGCCTGGGCATCCGCACCGACAAGCCGCCGGTGTCCGCCAACACTATTGCGGAGCTGGCCGACAAGATCGGCGTGCCCGCCGATCGACTGCAGGCCACGGTGGAGCGCTACAACGCCGCATGCCCTGGCAAGGACTGGGAACCGCTCAAGCTCGACGGCGTGGCCACGCAGGGCCTGACCCCGCCCAAGTCCCACTGGGCCTGCCCGCTGACCGAGGGGCCGTTCCATGCGTACCCGATCATCTCGGCCAACGTGTTCACCTTCGGCGGCCTGAAGATCGACCCGTCGGCCCAGGTGCTGGACGCCGATGGCGATCCGATCCAGGGCCTGTATGCCGCGGGCGAAACCGTGGGCCTGTACTACGGCAACTACACGGGAGCCACCTCGGTGCTCAAGGGGCTGGTGTTCGGCCGCATCGCCGGCGACATGGCGGCGCGCAACACCCAGCCGGCCTGAAGGAGCGCCCCATGGACAACATGGACTTTCGCGGCCGGGTGGCGCTGGTCACGGGCGGCGCCGGGGCCATCGGTTCGGCGCTGAGCACCGAATTGCGGCGGCGTGGCGCGGCCGTGGTGGCGGCCGACGGCGTGTCCGGCAAGCCCTGGACCGAGGCCGACCTGCGCACCGAGGGGCTGGTGCGCGTGGATGTGACCGACCGGTCTTCCGTGCGCGGGCTGGTGGCGCGCATCGAGGCCCAGCTGGGCCCGATCGACCTGCTGGTCAACGTGGCCGGCGTGGTGTCTTTTGGCAGCGCCGAGGCCTTGCCCGAGCTCGAATGGGACCGTGTCATCGACATCAACCTCAAGGGCACCTTCCTGGCCTGCCAGGCCGTCATGCCGTGCATGAAGCGGGCGGGCTTCGGGCGCATCGTCAACATCGGTTCGGTCGTGGGCAAGAACGCCGGCAATGCCCGGCCCTGGCTGGACGCCGGCGAGCAGCAGCGCGCGGGCAACCTGGCCTACGGCGTCTCGAAGGCGGGCGTGCATGCGATGACCGGCTTTCTGGCCAAGGAGCTGGCCGCCCACGGCGTGACCGTCAATGCCGTCGCGCCCGGCCCGGTGGCCACCGCCATGACAACGAACTTCCCCGAAACCCTGCGCGCCCTGCTGCCCGTGGGCCGCATGGGCAGCACCGCCGATGTGGTGAACGCCATCCTGTTCCTGGCCGCGCGCGAGTCGGGCTTCATCACGGGTGAGGTGCTCGACGTCAACGGCGGCATGTGGTGCGACTGAGTCACACCAGCCCCCTTCACGAGCTCCCGGTTTCACCACGACTTCAACTCTTCATCAGCGAATCTCCAAGGAAAACACCATGAAAGCGATCTACCTCGTCCTCGACATGCAAAACGACCTGGTCCATGTGGACGGCCCCAACGGCAAGTCGCCGCTGGGCGAGCAGGTCCGTGCCCGCCAGGTGCTGGCGCACACCGCCACCGCGCTGGAGAAGGCCCGCGCGGCCGGCGTGGCGGTGGGCTTTGTGCGCGTGGGTTTTTCGCCCGAGTACCAGGAATGTCCCAAGGCGTCGCCCGTGTTCGGCGGCGCGCCCGCGGCGGGCCTGTTCAAGCTGGGCGGCTGGGGCACCGAGATCCACCCCAGCCTGACCCAGCGGCCCGGTGACGTGCAGGTGGTCAAGCACCGCGTGAGTCCGTTCTATTCCACCACGCTGGAGGCGCAGTTGCGCGCCGGCGGCTACACCCGCATCTACTGCTCGGGCGTGTCCACGCAGGCCGTGGTGCAGGCCACCGTGCGCGATGCCCATGACCGCGACTACGAAGTCTTCGTGATCGAGGACGCCTGCGCCGCGCACGCCGAGGAAGAGCATCGCAACTCCATGGGCAGCATTGCCCGCTTCTGCAAGGTCGTGACCTCGGCCAACGTCGATTTCAGCGCCTGAACCTGGCGACTTCACCTGCCGCACGAAAGCACACCATGAGCATCCGCATCTGGCACCAGAGCTTCACGGTCCTGCAGGACCTGGGCGCCTACGACGCTGCGCTGAAAGCCCACTTCAAGCGCGTGGCACGCCCCGACACCGAGATCGTCATGCACGGCATGAAGCCCGGCACCTACCGATCCAACTACCCCGGCAACGACATCCGCCATGCCGGCCTGCAGCACCTGCACTCGCTGCAGTTCCTGGCGGCGGGGGTGCGCGCCGAGGACGAGGGCTTCGACGCCTACGCCCTCAGCACCCTGCCGGACCCGGCCTTGCGCGAGATCCGCTCGCTCCTGCGCATTCCCGTGGTGGGGTATGGCGAATCGGCCATGCTGACCTCGTGCCTGCTGGGCGCGCGCTTCGGCATCATGGTGTTCATCAACGAGCTGACCGACCTGCTGGCGGACAACGCCCGCCAGTACGGGCTGGGCGAGCGGCTGGTGGGCGTGTCGGACGTGGGCTTCCGCTTCACCGACGTGCTGGCGGGATTCTCCGAGCCGGCGCCGCTCATCGAGCGCTTCAAGACCGCGGCCCGCGCCCAGATCGCCGCCGGCGCCGAGGTGCTGATCCCGGGCGAGGCGCCGCTGTGCGTGCTGCTGGCCACGCACGGCGTGTCGAGCGTGGACGGCGTGCCGGTGCTCGATTCGCTCTCGTGCTGGATCAAGCAGGCCGAGATGCTGGTGGACCTCAAGCGCCAGAGCGGTGTCCAGCGCTGCCAGCGCGGCTACTTCAACGAGCCGCCCGCGCCGGACCGCCTGCGCGAGATCCTGGCGTTCTACCAACTCGACCAGCTGGCCTGAAGGGAGCGACCTCATGACCCAACATGAAACCGACCTGCTGGTCGTGGGCGGCGGTCTGGCCGGCTTTGCCGCGGCGCTGCAGGCCGCCGAAGCCGGCGCCAGCGTGATCCTGCTCGAAAAGCTCGATGCCACGGGCGGCTCCTCGGCCATGAGCGGCGGCTGCCTGGCCTTTGCGGGCACGGACCTGCAGGCGGCGCAGGGCGTGCAGGACAGTGCCGAACTGCTGCGCCAGGACCTGCTGGACGTGGGCTTGCACGAGAACGACCCGGCGCTGGTGCAGACCTATGTCGATCACCAGCTCGACACCTATGAGTGGCTCAAGGCCCGCGGCGTGCAGTTCAGTCCCGTGATCGAGGCGTCGTCGGGACAGTCCGTGCCGCGCGTGCACACGGTCGATCCGGCCGACACGGTGCGCCTGCTGGAGTCGCTGTGTCGCGCCAGCGGCCGCGTCACCATCCTGCTCAACACGCGCGCCACCCGGCTGCTGCGCGACAGCGAGACCGCGCCCGTGCATGGTGTGCTGGCCGAGGGCCCCGAAGGCCCGGTCACGGTGCGCGCGCGTCGCGGCGTGCTGCTGGCCAGCGGCGGCTTCTGCCGCAATCCCGAGATGGTCCACCGCTTCGCGCCGCACTACGACAACGCGGTGTTCGTGGGCGGCGACGGCAACGTGGGCGATGGTCTGCTGATGGCCTGGAAGCTCGGCGCCGACCTGCGCGACATGGCCTCCATCAAGGGCACCTACGGCAAGCACCCGGTGGACACGCTCAACCACCACAGCTGCCTGGCCGTCTACAAGGGCGCCATTGCCGTCAATGAACACGGCCGGCGCTTCGTGGACGAGTCGATCTCCTACAAGCTGCTCGGCGACGCGGTGATGGCGCAGCCCTACCACACCTCGTTCCAGATCTTCGACCAACCGATCTTCGAGTCGGGCGACGACCGGGTGCGCATCCTGGACTTCCGCCGCCGCATGGAAGAGGGGCTGATCATCCAGGCCGACACGCTCGAAGCCCTGGCCCAGCAGATCGAGGTGCCCTACGAGGCCCTCAAGGCCACGCTGGATCGCTACAACAGCGCCTGCGACACGGGCGAGGATCACGAGTTCGGCCGCCGCAAGCTGGTGCACAACCACGGCGAGCTGCGCCGCATCGAGACCGGGCCGTTCTACGCGTACCCGTCCACCGCCGCGGTGTTCGGCACCTACTGCGGCCTGCGCGTGGACGCTGACCTGCAGGTTCTGGACGTGTTCGGCGAGGCGATCGGCGGGCTGTATGCGGCCGGCGAGGTCATGGGCGGCTTCCATGGCGGGGCCTACATGACCGGCTCGGCCCTGGGCAAGGCCGTGGTGCTGGGCCGCGTGGCGGCGCAGCGGGCGCTGGCGGCTTGATCGGGCAGGGGCATCTTCGATGCCCCTGGGCCCCCTTGTGGTCAGTGCTTGCCCAGCGCCCGAACGGCGACGGGGCGCAGCGGATCCGGCCGGCGTTCGGCGTCGATCACCTCGGTCAGGAATTCATTGAAGGCGCGGACCTTGGCCGAGCCGTTGCGCGCGCGCGTGGTCACGGCGTAGAAGGTGCGGTGGCTGGTCTGCCAATCGTCATACAGCGGCACCAGCTCGCCCTGCTGCAGGGCGCGGTTGGCAAAGATGTCCAGCACATGCACGACGCCCGCGCCGTGGCGCGCGGCGAGGATCAGGGCGTCGGTGCTGTTGAAGTGCAAGCGCCCGGCGGGGTTCACGGTCACTTGCTCGTCCCCTCGCTCAAACACCCAGGCGTTGGCGGTGCGGCGCTCCTCGGGCAGGACGCCCAGGCACAGGGCGGGGTCCAGGTCCTTCGGGTGGGCGGGCAGACTGGGCGCCAGTGAAGGCGCGCAGCACGCCACGTAGCGGGCCTCGTAGATGGGGCGCGCAATGAGGTCGGCGTCTTCCACGCGGTCCATGCGGATGGCCACGTCGATGGCTTTCTCGATCAGGTTGTGCGGCTGGTTGGTCAGCGTGACGGCGGTCGAGATGCCGGGATGCCGGTCGGCAAACGCGGGCAGGGCGGGGCACAGCAGGGCGTGGCCGAACGAGATCGGCGCTTCGATGACCAGCGGGCCGCGCAGCTCGCCCAGCCGGGTGCGGACTTCGGTTTCGGTCTCTTCCACCAGGCGCAGCACCTCCCGGGCGCGTTGCAGGAACAGTTCGCCTTCCTCGGTCAGGTGCAGCCGCCGGGTGTCGCGGTGGATCAGCGTGACTTCGAGGTGCTGCTCCAGGTTGCGGATGCAGGCGGTCACCGTGGCGTTGGCCAGGTCCAGCGATTCGGCGGCCCGGGAAAAACTGCGGGACTCGGCCACCCGCACGAACACGGTCATGGCCCAGAGCCGGTCCATCTTGTTGCGCTTTGTACCCAGCGGGTCCATCTTCATCCTTCATCGGTCGCCACGAGGGCCTGTGGCTGGCCGATTGTAGGTGGGGCGATGGTCCGCGCCGCAGGGGCGTGCGGGGGGTTACGCCGTGCTGTCGAGTTCGGCCAGCAGGGCGGGCAGCAGGGCTTCCCATTCGGCCACCACGCCCACGTCGGCGCGGCCAAAGATCGGCGCGGACGGGTCCTTGTTGACGGCCACGATGCGGCTGTCGGCCGACACGCCGGCCAGGTGCTGCGGTGTGCCCGAGATGCCCACGGCAAAGTAAACCTTCGGATTCACGAACTTGCCCGACTGCCCGATCTGGCGTGCCACGGGGACCCAGCCCGCATCCACCGTGGGCAAGCTGCCGCCGAGCGAGGCACCCAGCCTGTCCGCGATCCGGGTCAGCAGCCCGAACCCCGTGTCGCCCGCCATGCCACGGCCGCCGCTGACCACCAACCGAGCGCCTTCGAGCGCGGGCATCTTGTCGGTGGATTCGAGCACCTGGGCCGCCACCGGCGCGGGCAGCGGGGTGTCCAGCGTGCGGGTGAGCTGCACGAGTTCGGCCAGGGGGGCGTCGGAGGCTGGCGCCGTGGGCCGCCAGCTGCCCACGCAGACGGCCGCCTCGGTGTCCATGTGCAGTTCCACGCGGCCGCCGTAGGCGGCGCGTCGCACGCGGACGGTGTGGTGGTCGACTTCGATGTCGCCACAGCGCCCTAGCGGGGCGGCACCGAGCCGGGCGGCCAGGCGGGCCGCGCATTCTTCGCCCAGGGGGCCCGGAGGCAACAGCAGCAGCGATGGAGAGGGGATCTGCGCCACGTCCAGCGCCTGCAGGAACAGCGGGATCAGCGCGTCGGCATCGACCCGCTGCAAACCGGGGTGGTTCAGGTCCCACCAGCGTGTCGAGGTGCCCGTGGCCTGCGGGGGCAGGGCGGCGCCGTCGGGGCCGCGCAGGGCGAGCACGTCAAGCGGGCCGCCCCGGGCCAGCGCCGCGGCGGCCTGAAGCAGTTTGTCGGGCGATTCGCCGTCGCCCATCGGGGGCAGCAGGACGGCCAGGTGGCGGGGGGGGATCATGCGGGAACTCCAGGAGTTTTCAGCAGTTGGGCCAACGCCCGGGCCTGGGCGATCACGTCGCCCTCGATCATCCGGCAGGCGCTGGCGCGCACCGCCTGCGGGGCGGTGGCCACTCCGCGCAGTTGCAGCTGGGGCCTGCCGGCTTCCGGCAGCTCGATGAGCGCGAACGTCATCTTCTTGGCCGCCATCACGTTCTTGAGCAGCGGGTGGCGCAAACGGTTGCGGGCATGGTTGGTCACGGCGGCCAGGGCCGGCAGGGCCTGCGGTCGGCTTTCCTGTGCCGGGCCCTGCTGGCGCACCAGTTCAAGCCCTTCGGCCGTGGCGCGAACGCCCAGCACCAGGCTGCGGAAGGGCAGCGCCAGCGCTTCGGCCAGCAGGGCGGGCAGACTGCCTTCGTCGAGGTCGCCGAACTCGCGTCCGATCAGCAGCAGGTCGGGTGCGGGCGTGCGGGTGCGCAGGTGCGCGGCCAGGGCGCTGGCCAGGGCCGTGCCGTTCCAGGCGGGCCAGCGCGTGGCATCGAAACCGCTGACCTGGTCGAGCCGGAATCCGGCCACATGGCGTAGCAGCGGATCATGGGCCGAACTGGCACTGACCAGAGCCTGTATCTGCGTGGCGGGGTCTGCGTCACGCAGCTTGAGCGCGAGTTCGAGCGCCGCCTCGTCGAAGGGGCTGAGCAGGGGATAGCGGGCGCGCTGTTGCTCAAGCGCGGCCGTGTCCAGCGTGGAGGGCAGGGCCCACTTGGGGTCGGCGATGCCGGACAGGAGAACCAGGATGTTCATCTCGGGTGAAGGGGCGGGGTTGATGTCGTGCCGCAGTGTGCGAGCCACCGGGCCTCGCACCAAGCACGTCGCGTCGAATATTCCTTTCGGGCCAGCTGTCGTTCGGAAAGCGTGAATTCATCTTTCGTCGCCACGGCCTGTTGCTCGCAGGCGCTGCGGCCTAGACTTTTCGGGAAGACCGGCGGAAGGGCTGCCGGCCATGTTGGCGTGCTGTCTTGCGGGGCGGCCAAATTTTGGAAGACCTCTCCATGTCCCTGATCCGGCGGTTCAAATCTGTGGCGGTCGTGGCGGCGAGCAGTGCGCTGGCCTCTGCTGCGCTGGCTCAGGCCGACTATCCCGCACGGCCCATTCGCATCGTGGTGCCTTTTGCGACGGCGGGCAGCACCGACTTGCTGGCGCGCGTGGTGGCCCATGCGCTGGCCCGGGAACTTGGCCAGCCGGTGACGGTGGACAACCGGCCGGGCGCCAGCGGCAACATCGGCGCGGAAGCCGTGGCCAAGGCCGCCCCCGACGGTTACACGCTGCTCTACACCTCGTCCAACCTCACGGCCAACCCGGCGGTGATGAGCGTGCCCTACGACGTGGGTCGCGACTTCACGCCGGTCTCGCGCGTGGCCTTCTTGCCGCTGGTGCTGATCCGATCGTCCCAGGTGAATGCGGCCACGGTGCCGGAGTTGCTGACGGCCATCCGCGCCCAGCCGGGGGCGTTCAATTTCTCGTCCAGCGGCCATGGCGGTGCGCCGCATCTGGCCGGCGAGCTGCTGAAGTCTGCTGCCGGCGTGGAGATGACCCACGTTCCCTACAACGGCGCGGGGCCTGCGCTCAACGACGTGGCCGCCGGCCGGGTGCAGCTGACCTTCACCACCTTCACCTCGGCCCAGGCCCTGCTCAAGTCGCAGCGCGTGGCCGCCGTGGCGGTGGCCAATCCGCAGCGCCTGGCGGCCTTGCCCGGCGTGCCGACCTTCGAGGAAAGCGGACTCAAGGGCATGGAGATCGGCACCATGAACGGCCTGCTGGCCCCGGCCCGCACCCCCGCTGCGGTGGTTGAAAAACTGTACGCCGCGCTCAGGCGCGCCGCAGAGCAGCCCGAGTTCAAGGCCCACTTCCGCGATCAGGGGGCGGACTTGCTGCTGGAGGCTCCGGCCGTTTTTTCGGCCCACATCCAGACGGACCTCAAGCGTTGGCGTGACCTCACGTCACGGGCGGGCTTGCAGCCCGGACAGTGATGCGGGCCGCAAGTGCCTGGTGGCGCCAGACCATGAATGAAATGAATGACAACAGGAGACCCCTACGATGAGAACAGCGCAGCCGCATGAATACGACGAAGTCGATGTGCTGGTGGTCGGTGCCGGCAATGCGGCCTTGTGCGCGGCACTGGCGGCCGCCGAAGCCGGGGCCAGCGTGCTGGTGCTGGAGCGCGCGCCGCAAGAGGCGCGTGGCGGCAACTCGGCCTACACGGGCGGTGCCTTCCGCGTCGCCTATGACGGCGTGGGCGATATCCAGCGCCTGGTGCCCGATCTTTCGCAGGACGAGCTGGATCGTTCCGACTTTGGCAGCTACCCGGTGTCGCAGTATTTCGATGAGCTCATCGAGATGAGCGGCATGCGCGCCGATCCCGACCTGGTCGAAATCCTGGTCGGCCAAAGCCTGGACACCTTGCTCTGGATGCGCACCCACGGGGTCCGGTTCATCCCCATCAACGGGCGCCAGTCCTTTTTGGTCGACGGCAGGCACAAGTTCTGGGGCGGCCTGACGGTGGAGGTGTCGGGCGGCGGCGCCGGGCTGGTGGAGTCGCTCTTCACGCGGGCCGAGCGCCGTGGCGTGCGCGTGGCCTATGAACACAAGATGACCGAGCTGCTCGTCGAGGAGGGCCGTGTCTGCGGCGTGCTGGCCCAGCATCGGGGCCAGACGCGGGCTTTGCGTGCCCGTGCCGTGGTGCTGGCCGCCGGCGGCTACCACGCCAACACCGAATGGCGCGCCCGCTATCTGGGCCCCAACTGGGACCTGGCCAAGGTGCGCGGCTCACGCTACAACACCGGCGTGGCCATCCAGGCGGCGCTGGACCAGGGGGCTCGCGCCGCGGGGCACTGGTCGGCCTGCCACAGCGTGTTCTACGACGCCAATGCGCCCGAGTTTGGCGATCCGGCGCTGCTGAACCAGCAGAAGAATTATTTCAACCTGGGCATCGTGGTGAACACGCTCGGTGAGCGTTTCGTGGACGAGGGCGAGAACTTCCGCAACTACACCTACTCGCGCATGGGCGGGCGGCTGCTCCAGCAACCCGGCGGCCGAGGCTGGCAGATCTTCGAGGCCCAGGGGGCGGCGCTGCTGCCCGACGAGTACCGCGTGCGCCATGCCACGCGCTACCAGCATGACACGCTGGAGGGCCTGATCGCCCAGTTCGACGGGGTGGACCGCGAGCGGCTGCGCCGCACCGTGCAGGATTTCAATGCCGCCGTGGAGCGCGACGTGCCGTTCAACCCGGCCGTGCTCGACGGCCGGCGCACCCAGGGCCTGGCCGTGGACAAGACCAACTGGGCGGTTCCGCTGGAGCAGGGCCCCTTTGTGGCCTACGAGGTCACCTGTGGCATCACCTGCACCTATGGCGGCCTGTCCATCACGCCGCAGGCCGAAGTCCGCACCGAGGAAGGTCCGCCCTTGCCGGGCCTGTATGCGGCCGGCGAGATGGTGGGTGGCCTGTACTACACCAAGTACCCCGGCGGCGCCGGGTTGACCTCCGGGGCCGTGTTCGGCCGCATCGCAGGCACCCAGGCCGCACGCCACAGCCAGCAGCGCTGATGGTTCCTGAAATCTTGATGACAGACCACACCATGACTCAATCCCTGAAGCCGGCCAGCGCCGGTGCCCGTTTCCGCGAGGCCCTGGCGGCTGAGTCGCCCCTGCAGATCGTGGGCGCGATCAACGCCAACCACGCCCTGCTGGCGCGCCGTGCCGGCTACCGCGCCCTTTATGTTTCGGGTGGGGGCGTGGCCGCGGGCTCCCTGGGCATGCCGGACCTCGGCATCATCAACCTCGACGACGTGCTGATCGACGTGCGCCGCATCACCGATGTGTGCGACCTGCCGCTGCTGGTGGACATCGACACCGGCTTTGGTCCGAGCGCCTTCAACATCGCGCGCACGGTCAAGAGCCTGATCAAGGCGGGTGCCGCGGCCTGCCACATCGAGGACCAGGCGGGCGCCAAGCGCTGCGGCCACCGTCCGGGCAAGCAGATCGTGCCGATGGACGAGATGGTGGACCGCGTCAAGGCTGCCGCCGACGCCAAGGTGGATCCGGACTTCTTCCTGATCGCCCGCACCGATGCGATTGCCAGCGAAGGCGTGGACGCCGCCATCGAGCGTGCGCTGCGCTGCCTGGAAGCGGGGGCCGACGGCATCTTTGCGGAGGCCGTGCGCGACCTCGACACCTATCACCGCTTCGTGCAGGCGGTGCAGGCGCCGGTGCTGGCCAACATCACCGAATTCGGCCAGACCCCGTTGTTCACGCGCGAGCAGCTCGCTTCGGCGGGCGTGGCCATGGCGCTGTACCCGCTGTCGGCTTTCCGCGCCATGAACAAGGCCGCCGAGCAGGTGTACCAGTCCATCCGGCGTGACGGCCACCAGCACGCCGCCCTTGACAGCATGCAGACGCGTGAAGAGCTTTACGACCGCATCGGCTACCACGCCTTCGAGCAATACCTCGACCGTTTCGCCAAGCCCTGAAGTCGCAGGGCGCACGCCCTTCCGGAATTTCTGAAATTGAGGAATTCGGGGCAAGACGCCGCAGGCGCGATTCCTCAAAACGTGAATTCCCTTGGCGGCTGCGAGGGGGTTTCGACGGTTCACGGTGGCTGGAAAGCGCCCTTGCGTCAGGGTTTCTACCGAACCGGGGCCTGCCATGCCTGCATGCGCGGGGGCCGCAGGTGCATTGGCACAGGGATTGCGTTATCCGAGCGCCTTCAACCAGAAAACCGAGAGAGACAAGCATGAACCATGACTCCATCGCCGCCGCGGCGGCAGCGCTCAGGGCGGCCCGTGCACGGCGCCAGCCGATCGCACCTGTATCCACCACCTTTGGCATCGGGGGGCTGGAAGCCGCCTATGCGGTTTCCGACCTCAATATCCAGGTCGATCTCGCGGCAGGCCGACGCATCGTGGGCCTCAAGGTGGGCCTCACCTCCGTGGCCGTGCAAAAGCAGTTGGGCGTGGACCAGCCCGATTTCGGCGTGCTGCTCGACGACATGGAGTTCCTCCATGGCCAGGACGTCCCCATGAGCCGGCTGATGCAGCCCAAGGTGGAGGCCGAAGTGGCCTTCGTGGTGGGCCGCGATCTGGTGGGGGGCGTGCCTAGCTACGCGGAGTTTGTGGCGGCCATCGATCACGCCTTGCCGGCCCTCGAGATCGTGGACAGCGCCATCGCCGACTGGAAGATCAGCCTGGTGGACACGGTGGCGGACAACGCTTCGTGCGGTCTGTATGTGCTGGGCGACCAGCCGGTTTCCCTGGGGCATCTGTCGCTGGCGGACCTGGGCATGTCGATGACCTGCAATGGGCAAACCGTGTCGGTGGGGACGGGGGCCGCCTGTCTCGGCCATCCGCTGCGCGCGGCCTACTGGCTGGCTTGCACCATGGCGCGGCTCGGACGTGGCCTGCGCGCCGGGCAGGTGGTCCTGTCCGGTGCCCTGGGGCCGATGGCGCCGGTGGCGGCCGGCGATCTGGTTCAAGCGCAGATCGGTGCGCTTGGCAGGGTGGGCTGCCGCCTGATTTGACTTCCTGTTCCCCGGAGATCACATGACCCAGAAGAAACTCAAGGCCGCCATCGTCGGCAGCGGCAACATCGGCACCGACCTGATGATCAAGATCCTGCGCCACGGCAGGCACATCGAGATGGGCGCCATGGTCGGCATCGACGCCGCCTCCGACGGCCTGGCGCGCGCCGCGCGCATGGGCGTGGCCACCACGCACGAGGGCGTCGAGGGCCTGACCCGCATGCCCCAGTTCGCCGACATCGACATCGTCTTCGACGCCACCAGCGCCGGCGCCCACATCCGCAACGACGCCTTCCTGCGCGCCATCAAGCCCGGCATCCGCCTGGTCGACCTGACCCCGGCCGCGATCGGCCCGTACTGCATCCCGGTCGTCAACGGCGAGGAGCACCTGGACGCGATGAACGTCAACATGGTCACCTGCGGCGGCCAGGCCACCATCCCCATGGTCGCGGCCGTCTCGCGCGTGGCCCGGGTGCACTACGGCGAGATCGTCGCCTCCATCTCCAGCAAGAGCGCCGGCCCCGGCACCCGCGCCAACATCGACGAGTTCACCGAAACCACATCCAAGGCGATCGAGGTCGTCGGCGGCGCCGCCAAGGGCAAGGCCATCATCGTGCTGAACCCGGCCGAGCCGCCGCTGATCATGCGCGACACCGTCTACACGCTCAGCGACTTCGCCGACGAAGACGCCATCGCCGAATCCGTCGAGCGCATGGCCGCCGCCGTGCAGGCCTACGTGCCGGGCTACCGGCTCAAGCAGCAGGTGCAGTTCGACCGCATCGAGCCGTCCAACCCGATCCGCATCCCCGGCGTGGGCCAACGCCTGAGCGGCCTGAAGACCTCGGTCTTCCTCGAAGTGGAAGGCGCCGCCCACTACCTGCCGGCCTACGCCGGCAACCTGGACATCATGACCAGCGCCGCGCTGCGCACCGCCGAGCAGATGGCTGCGCGCCTGCTGGCGGCCACCAAAGCCACCCCGGCCATCGCCTGAAGGAAACCGACATGAGCCACGACATCCACAAGAAGCTCTACATCTCGGACGTGACGCTGCGCGACGGCAGCCACGCCATCCGCCACCAGTACAGCGTCGAACAGGCCAAGCAGATCGCCCAGGCGCTGGACGAGGCCAAGGTGGACTCGATCGAGGTCGCGCACGGCGACGGCCTGCAGGGCGGCAGCTTCAACTACGGCTTCGGCGCGCACACCGACATCGAGTGGATCGAGGCCGTGGCCAGCGTGGTCCAGCACGCGAAGATCGCCACGCTGCTGCTGCCCGGCATCGGCACCGTGCACGACCTCAAGGCCGCCTACGACGCCGGCGCGCGCATCGTGCGCGTGGCCACGCACTGCACCGAGGCCGACATCTCCCGCCAGCACATCGAGTACGCGCGCCACCTGGGCATGGAAGCCGTCGGCTTCCTGATGATGAGCCACATGCAGACCCCGCAAGGCCTGGCCCAGCAGGCCAAGCTGATGGAGAGCTATGGCGCCACCGTCTGCTACGTGGTGGACTCGGGCGGGGCGCTCTCCATGAACGACGTGCGCGAGCGCTTTCGCGCCTTCAAGGACGTGCTCAAGCCCGAGACGCAGACCGGCATGCACGCGCACCACAACCTGAGCCTGGGCGTGGCCAATTCCATCGTGGCTGTCGAGGAAGGCTGCGACCGCATCGACGCGAGCCTGGCCGGCATGGGCGCGGGCGCGGGCAATGCGCCGCTGGAGGTGTTCATCGCGGCGGCCGCGCGCCTGGGCTGGAACCACGGCACGGACCTGTACCAGCTGATGGACGCGGCCGACGACATCGTGCGCCCGCTGCAGGACCGCCCGGTGCGCGTGGACCGCGAGACGCTCGCGCTGGGCTACGCGGGCGTCTACAGCAGCTTCCTGCGCCACTCGGAAGTGGCGGCGAAGAAATACGGCCTCAAGGCCGTGGACATTCTGGTCGAGCTGGGCCGCCGCCGCATGGTGGGGGGGCAGGAAGACATGATTGTCGATGTGGCACTGGACCTGCTCAAGGCACGGGAGCATGAGCGCGTGCACGCCCAGCCCGTCATGAGCGAAGCCGGTTGAGGCGGCGCTTGGGAGGCCTGTCCCCGCACGAGCCATGCGACAGTTGCTGATTCTCCTGGGGCTGCTGACCGCCTTCGCGCCGCTGACCACTGACATGTACCTGCCAGCGTTCAGTGCGATGGCATCGGACCTGCAGTCCCCCATGTCGTCGGTGCAGGCCACGGTGGCGGTTTTCCTGATCGGCACGGCCTTCGGGCAACTGATCTACGGCCCCCTCAGCGACCGCCTGGGCCGCAAGCGGCCGTTGCATGGCGGGCTGGTGCTTTACGTCCTGGCGTCGGCTGGCTGCGCGCTGGCCACACAGGTCGAGTGGCTGCTGGCGATGCGGCTGTTGCAGGCCATCGGGGGCAGTGCCGGGATGGTGATCGCGCGCGCGGTGGTCAGCGACCGCTTTGACGCTTCCGGCAGCGCCCGCGCGCTGTCGCGCATGATGCTGGTGATGGGCGTGGCGCCCATCCTGGCCCCGCTGCTCGGCGGGCAGTTGCTGGGTCTCTGGGGCTGGCGCTCGATTTTCTGGTGCCTGGCGGCCTATGGCCTCCTGTGCCTGTTGCTGTGTGGCAAGGGCTTGCCGGAAACATGGCCCCCGCATCGTCGCCACGCGATCAGCTGGCGCGTGCGCCTGGTGGGCTTTGCGGAATTGTTGGGCCACCGGAACTTCATGGCGCCGGCCATCACGGGCGGACTGGCCATGGCCGTGATGTTCGCGTACATCGCGGGTTCGCCCTTTGTCTTTATCGACTTGTACGGCGTCTCTCCCGCGCATTTTGGCTGGCTGTTCGGACTCAACGCCTTCGGCCTGATCGCGGGTTCGCAGTGGAATGCGCGCCTCTTGCGTCGGCACGCGCCCGAGGGGGTGCTGAGCCGCGGGTTGGGTTTGCTGGTCGTCGCCACCCTGGTGCTGTTCGCCGTGGATGCGTGGGCGGCGCCTGTGCTGGCGTGGCGTCTTGCGCCGTTGTTCGTCGCCGTCGCCAGCCTGGGGTTGGTCATGCCCAATGCTGCGGCGCTGGCCATGCAGGGCCAGGGCGCGCGCGCCGGCGTGGCGTCGGCGTTGCTGGGCAGCCTGCAGTTCGTGACGTTCGGGCTGGGGGCGGCCATGGTGTCGGCGCTCCAGGACGGCAGCGCCCGTGCGATGACGGGCACCATGCTGGCCTGCGGGCTGCTGGCCTGGGGCTTGCACCACAGCTTCCCGAGGCGGCACGGATAGACCGCAGCCCCGAACTCAAGGCCCCGACGCTTCCAGTTTCTTGACGCGGTAGTCGAGCTGCGCGCGCGTGATGCCCAGCAGCACGGCCGCCTTCGAGATGTTGCCGCCGGTCTGCTTGAGCGCCGCGCGGGTCATGGCATCTTCCATGTCGCCCAGCGTGGCGCGGCCATCGCGCAGCAGTTCGCCGGCCATTGCATCAAGCGAATCGCCTTCGGGGGTGTCGTCCGGTTCGGGGGCCTCTGCCGTGGCGTTGAGCGGTGTCAGCACGCCACCGTGGCCCAGGCCCAGCAGGTCGCTGCCCTGGTGGGCGTTGTCGACACTGAACAGGTGGTGGGTGTCGATCAGTTCATCGTCCTGGCACAGGATCACGCCACGCTCCAGCACGTTCTCCAGTTCGCGGATGTTGCCCGGCCAGGAGTGGTGCAGGATGGCGCGCATCGCGCGCGGAGTGATGCCTTGCAGCGAACGGCCATGCCGCCGCGCAAAGCGCACCAGGATGGCGTCGGTCAGCAGGGGGATGTCCTCGCGGCGTTCGCGCAGCGGCTGGATCACCAGCGGGAACACATTGAGACGGAAAAACAAGTCCTCCCGGAAGCGCCCCTCGCGCACGGCGGTCTGAAGGTTCTCGTTGGTGGCGGTGATCACGCGCACATCCGTCTTGAGGGTCTTGTTGCTGCCCAGCCGTTCGAACTCGCCGTTCTGCAGCACGCGCAGCAGCTTGCCCTGGGCGGTCATGCTCAGGGTGGCGATTTCGTCGAGGAACAGCGTGCCCCCGTTCGCCGCCTCGAAGCGTCCGGCTCTCGAGGTGACCGCTCCGGAGTAGGCGCCCCGCTCGATGCCAAAGAGTTCCGACTCGATCAGCTGCTCCGGGATCGCCGCGCAGTTGACCTCGATGAAGGCCTGGTCGGCGCGGCGGCTGTTGCGATGGACCTCCCGGGCGATCAGGCTCTTGCCCACGCCGCTTTCGCCCAACAGCAAGACCGTGGCATTGGTGGTGGCCACGCGCAGCAGCTTGTGGCGCAGTACATGGGACACGGTCGAAGCCCCCACCACGAAATCGTCGGGAGATGCCTGTGGCGGGCGCGGCTGCTCCGCAGCAAGGGGCTGCGGCCTGTCCGGGACGAAGACCTTGGTGGGAGGCGCGGGCTGCGGCTCCATGAAGCGAAGGTCCTCGGCTGCATCGTCCCACTGACTGACCGGCTTGGCGATGTTGCGGCAGTGCGGATGGCCCATGGCGCGGCACTCGATTTCGCGCACCAGGATGCGCCGGCCGGCGCAGGTGCTCAGGTAGCCCGAGCTGTAGCCCACCTCCGACCAGCACACCGCATGGTTGCCGATGCCGTGGTACTGGATGTGTCCTTCGTCCTCGATGGACTGCTTCCAGATCCACTCGCCATAGAAGGTGTCACCGTTGAAGGTCTCGTCGGGGTGGTGCTGTAGCAGGTTCTCGGGCAGCACGAAGCCTTGCATGGCGTGCATCACGGCTCCCGCCCGCATCAGTTCGTGAATGGAGGCCTGGCTGCCCACCACCTTCCAGGCCATGTCGGCGTCGCGGCAACCCGCGGCGTACCCGATGCGGGTGAGCAGGCCGCGCGCGGTGTCGGTGCCCAGCGAGGCAATCAGCTCCTCGCGCATGGAACTGAAGGCCTCGGAATGCAGCATGACCATGCGCCGCTCGTCGAGCCAGATCCGTCCTTCGGTGGGCGAAAAGCGCAGCCGGGCCGCGAAGTCCCGGATGACCGATGGATTCAGGTCCACCAGCAGGTCCGGAACCGCCAGCATGGGCTTCACGGGGTCATGGGATGGCTGGGGCGACTTGCGGGGGGGGGTGTGCATGCGAGGGGATGTCGAGGAAGCGTGTTCATAAATTTATGAAAAGGCGCCCGAGGTGTCTATTCGGGAATCCATCAATTCATGAAGTGAAGGCGCCGTGTTTTCCCTAGGTCTTTAGTCGGAACTGGAGGGTTCCGAGGTGCTAGGGAAAACACCGAATTTCCCTCTGGAGGACACCTGTTTGGACCGGCTTTTCGACGTCTTCTGGCATCCCTGGCACATGGCTTGCAAAACATGAACGCCAACGAAGCAAAAAGGAGACATCAAATGGCGCAAATTTCCAATCTCGGCTACACGGTGTTCGGCGTGAGCGATCTCGCCCGCTGGGAAAGCTTCGCAGTAGATCTGCTGGGCTTCCAAGTGGGGCGTCGCGAGGGCGGCAAGCTGCTGACCCTGCGCATGGACGAGCACGAGCAACGTGTGGTGCTGGAGCAGGGCGCAGAAGACGACCTGCGGGTGGCGGGCTGGCAACTGGACACCGAGGACGAACTGGAGGCGTTTGTCGAGCAGGTGCGTGCCCAGGGCATTCAGGTGGAACGCTACAGCGATGCCCTGGCCCGCGAACGCCGTGTGGAGAAGCTGTACAGCTGCGCCGATCCCATGGGTTATCGCCACGAGTTCTACTTCGGACCCGCCCAGGTCCCCGATACCCGGCCCTTCGCTTCGTCGCTCTTTGTCGGGCGTGGCTTTCGCACAGGGCCGCTGGGCATCGGCCACCTCCTGCCGCGCACCAACGACTACAAGGGGTCCGTGGATTTCTACCGGAAGGTGCTCGGCCTGAAGGTCAGCGATTACATCCGCGAGGAACTGGCGCCGGGCATCGTGGCGGACGCCACTTTCTTCCATACCAAGACGGGGCGCCATCACTCGCTGGCGACGGCGGCCATCCCGGGGCAAAAGATTCTCAACCACTTCATGGTGGAAGTGCAGGACATGAACGATGTCGGTCTGGCCTATGACCGTTGCGTCAAGGCCGGCTGCCCCATCGCGCTGGAGCTGGGACACCATCCGAACGACAAGATGTTCTCCTTCTATGTCGTGAGCCCCTCGGGCTTCGCCATCGAGTACGGCTGGGGCGGCATCGTCATTGACGACGATCACTGGCAGGTCCTCAGCCACGACAAGCTCAGCGACTGGGGCCACAAGCGCAACCCGCCGCCGCAACCTCAGGCCTGACATCGAGCACGGAGTCCTTATGCAAACCGCTTCCTTTCAGAGCCGTCCCCAGGGCACAGTCATGCCAGCCATCACGGGCGCAGCAGGCGCATCGGGTGTGGATGTCTGCATGTTCCGCTCCGGCATGGCGCGTGTGAGCGGCGCCTGCACCATCATCACCTCGGGACATCGAGGTGACCGTGCCGGACTGACGGCCACGGCCGTGTGCTCGGTCAGCGCCGAGCCGCCGCGCATGCTGGTGTGCGTGAACCGCAACGTGAGGGCCTACGAGGTCATCGTGGCCAGCCGGCGACTGGGGGTCAATGTGCTGGATGTCCAGCACGAGGGCCTCGCCAAGCGCTTTGCCGGCATGGTGCAGGGCGTGGTGGGTAGCGACCGCTTCCTGGAGGGCGACTGGGCTGACAGCGCCAACGGCGTGCCCGTGCTGCGTGACGCGCTGGTCAGTTTCGAGGGGCGGGTCATCGAGGAGACCATTTCAGGCACCCACAGCATCTTCCTGTGCGAGGTGACGGATGTGTCCACGAGCGACTCCGACACCACCGCACTCGTCTACTTCAATCGCCATTTCGTGCCGATCTCAGCCGATTGAGCCTGGCACGTCGCTTTCTGAACCCTTCCATCCAACAAGGAGACAACCATGTCCGCTGTACCACAAGCCTTATTTGCGACCCCACAGCCCTCTGGGCAGGAATTCGTCGAACGCGCCCGCGCGATGATCCCGATGCTGCGCGAGCGCGCAGATTCGGTTGAGAAGAACCGCAAGGTCTCCAAGGAGACCATCCAGTCCTTCGTGGAGGCCGGATTCTTCAAGATCCTTCAGCCCAGGCGCTGGGGTGGCTACGAGATGAATCCGGAAGTCTTCATGCGGGTGCTGATGGAGCTGGGGCGCGGCTGCAGCAGCAGCGCCTGGAACATGATGATCCTGGGTGTGCACCAGTGGGAGTTCGGCCA